>ERZ1673752.4859-NODE-4859-length-10701-cov-4.352151_pt1 | contig 10701 bp, 13 predicted proteins | sample MGYA00580195_ERZ1673752 | MGnify/ENA primary metagenome ERZ1673752 (study PRJEB41218, sample SAMN15661744) | gut metagenome | host: Homo sapiens | place: Canada: London | collected 2015-08-20/2019-03-30 | study: EMG produced TPA metagenomics assembly of...
ACATACAGCATCAGCGGGACATTACTTCGCTGTTACGAACTGCTGAACGATTTTATGCCCGGGGAGGAAGAGCAGATGGAGGCGGCAGGCCTGAACAGCGAGATGTACAGACTGGTGATTATTAGCGATTATGCGCCGGAAGGCAATAGCCAGGCTATGGAGATACTGACCAGAAGTTTTAATGATCTGAAGAAAAAATGTGATTTTAAAATTTGTTATATGAATACGGAAGATGCACACCGCGTCGGTAATCTTGGGAAGATGATCGATACCTGTGGACTGGAATAAATGTATGCAGGGCTGCGGTGTTTTTTGAATATTAGATAATGATAACAAACAGAGGTAATGGAATTGAAAGAAAGTACAACAATCGCCTTTACAGGAGATATCGGTTTTGATAAATATATGGACAAAAAATGGGAGGATGATGCCCTTCTGGCACCGGGAATTCTGGAATTTCTGACCAGTGCAGACCATGTAGTGGCCAATGTGGAAGGCCCGTTGGTGGACAATACGGCGACACTGATGCAGGCAGCCGAGATGCGCCTGATGCACACCATCAATCCGGCAGCAGAGAGAGTTTTGAAGGATATTCATGCAGATATCTGGAACCTCTGCAACAATCATATCATGGATGCCGGACAGGACGGTCTGACCATGACCCTTCAGGAGGCAGAGAAGTTTGGTGCGAAGACCATCGGTGTCGGCATGAATATGACGGATGCAGCGAAACCATTAATTCTTGATGAAGCCGGAGGTATCGGAATCTTTGCTGTTGGCTATCAGCGCGGCTGCAAACCGGCCGGAGAAGATAAAGGCGGCTGCCTCAGCTGGAGTGAGATGGAGGTCATTCGCAGCGTCATTCAGGAAATCAAGGCCAAATGCCGCTGGTGTGTGGTGGTAGCTCATGGCGGCGAAGAGTTTACAGCGATTCCATCTCCGTATACAAGGGAACGGTATCATGCTTATCTTGAGATGGGAGCAGATCTTGTTGTCTGTCATCATCCTCATGTGCCGATGAATTATGAAACCGTTGGAGATAAGATGATTTTTTACTCATTGGGCAATTTTATCTTTGATACAGATTATCAGCGTGCACAGTTCAATACTGAAAAAGGCATTCTGCTGAAACTGCATTTTACAGAGACAAAATATTCCTTTGAAGCACTGGGACTGAAGATCAACCGTGAGAATGAACATATAGAGACGGCACCGCTTCCGAAGATTTTTGCTGATATTCAGGAGGATGATTATAATAAGCTTGAACCATTGGCAGCGAAAATGTTCTTAGCTGCAACAAAGCGTCAGCAGCTGTTCTTATATCCGGATAAATTCAAGAATGCTACAGAAGCACAGTGGAAAGACCATTTCTATGAAGAAAAGCGCAGTGGCCGTGTGCCGGGTGAGGCTCTGGATTTCCAGATTATCTATCCGATTGCCCAGGAAGAGGCCAAAGGTGCATGGAAAGAGTGTAAGTTGGAAGCTGTCAAAGCATATATTTTGGAACAGATGTAAAACAGGATACAAAAATTATATCCGGTTCTGAATAATTGCGGGGACATTATGGAAACAATTAAAAAATAACTGTTGCCATTTTCAGAATAAATGATATAATGGAACAGGTAGGCTAACATGGCTCAGTCGGTAGAGCGACGCACTCGTAATGCGTAGGTCGCGGGTTCGATTCCCGCTGTTAGCTTCAAGTCGGAAACTCTGGAGAATTGAGGGTTTCCGGCTTTTTTTTCGGCTTAGAAGGATAAAATAAATAGAGATTTTTCAGCATTTTGACTTTTATTTTGCATTTACAGCGTTCATCTGATTGCAGGAATGTAAAGATGAAAATTTGATTGTGAAAGCATTTAAATCCAATTATAATAGAGATAGAAGGGCTCATAAACAAATATCATGTATAAATGAAAGGCAGAGCGTATGAAGAAAAGAGTATTTTGTTGACGGGTATGATGGCAGCAATGCTTGCTGCCTGCGGCGGAACGTCGGATAATCAGGAATCATAGGCGACAGCAATGACAGAACTACAGGCGACAGCGGCCGGAGGACTTCGTGAAGAAGGTATTCTGCCGACACTCAAACATTTCCCGGGGCATGGAGACACAGCCGAAGACAGTCATACATCTCTGGCGGTTTCTTATAAATCGCTGGAAGAGCTGCAGGCATGTGAGCTTTTGCCGTTTCAGGCAGATTCCGGGGTGCATGCAGTTATGATAGGACATATTGCCGTTCCGAATGTGACCGGCAATGATACACCGGCTTCATTGTGTGAAGAGATGGTGAATATGGTTCCGGATAAAGAAAATACATTGATCATCACTGATTCTTTGTCTATGCAGGCGATTACAGATGCACATCCATCGGGGGAAGCAGCAGTCATGGCTTTTGAAGCAGGATGCGACATTTTATTAATGCCGGAAGATTTGGAAGCGGCTTATGATGCAATCCTGGAGGCAGTTCAGAATGGAACGATCAGTGAAGAACGGTTGGATAACAGCGTCAACAAAATATTATATTATAAGCAGCAGTTTTGCGGCAATTAAAAATACGACGAGTAAGGAAGAGACAACATGAAGATGAATATTAAAAAACTGACATTAACAGCATTTTTAGCAGCGATTGCGGTAGCCGGAAGCTTATTCTCATTTCCGGTACTGGGATCGAGATGCTCACCCATTCAGCATTTGGTGAATGTGATGTGTGCCGTTTTACTTGGACCTTGGTATGGCCTTGCAGCGGCATTTTTGGCGGCGCTCATCCGGAATATTTTGGGATTGGGAACCCTGCTGGCTTTTCCGGGAAGTATGTGCGGGGCTTTATTATCAAGTCTGCTGTATAAATGGATTAAAAAGTTACCGGCAGCCTATGTGGGTGAAGTCGTAGGCACCGGTATCATTGGTGGCGTGCTGGCCTATCCGATTGCGGCAGTACTGATGGGCAATCAGACAGCGGCACTTTTTACATTTGTTGTACCATTTTTGATTAGCACTGTGGTTGGCACGATCATGGCCATTGTGATCACGATGACCATGCAGAAAACAAAAGTACTGGCCAAGCTTCAGCAGCAGATCAACAATTAACAATGTCCCATTGCGGCATCCGGATGAGCGTGGAACGTTGTCTGCTGGGTATCCGGCGTACGTTTAAAAAATGTTCTTGTTAGGGGGAAAATGAATAAATTATAAAAAAGGCCGGGAATTTCCCGGCCTGGATGAATAAGTTCAGCGTCTATTTTTTTAATGCATCGCCCACAATGGCATCTTTTCTGCTGAGAATAGCATCACTGAGCAGCTCTTTGGTCACGTTCTCAAAACCGATACGGTTGATGGTATCAGAGAGTCGTTCTCCCTTCTGTCCCTGTTCCGCGAAGAAGAGGATTGTCTTCTCAAGAGTAGCAAGAACTTCTTCTTCTGTGGTAAAAATCTTAGGGATCCGTTTGCCCATAGCTACTTTCTTGCCCCAACGGCCGCCGATGACGATGGAGTAACCGGCGATATAATCTTCGTTCACATGGAATGGACATTTGTGGAGGCAGCGTCCGCAGCGATTGCACTTGTCAGGGTCAATAAATACCTTGCCGTCAACAACCTTTGGCAGACTGATTGGACAGGCAGCTTCAATCTGACATTTTTTACAGCCTTTGCAGAGATCTGTGTTTGGCTGAGGAACACGCTGACCGTAGATACCAAAGTCGTTCAGGGATGGCTTGACACAGTTGTTCGGACATCCGCCTACAGCAATCTTGAACTTGTGCGGGAGTGTTAATCCGTGATAACCTTTGTAGAAAAGATGATGGATTTTTTCTGATAAAGCATATGTATCGATGAGACCGTACTGACAGGTTGTGCCTTTACAGGATACTACAGGACGGATCTTGGCACCGGTACCGCCGGTTTCAAGACCTTCTTTGGCAAGATAAGCGATAAAATCAGGAATCTTGTCATATTCAACACCGATGACTTCCTGAGAAAGACGGGTTGTCATGGTGATCTGGCCGCTGCCGTAAAGGGCTGCCGCGTCGGCGATACATCTTGCCTGTGCTGTTGTAATCCGGCCGTTGCCGGTAACGACACGGGCGTTGAATTTGTTCGTTCCTTTATTATTCAAAAAGCCAAGGCCTTTCAGTCGTTTAATCTCATCCGCACTGACAGGTGTCTCAGACGGTGCATCAGAAGCAGGTTCGCTCTGGTGGGATGCAATAAATGTCTCCAGAACATCAGCTGCCTTTTCTACCGTGATCAGGCAGCGGCGGTCATCACCCTCCGGATAACGATAGCGCGCCTTTAATTCCTCGCAGTTATCACTGCCAAGTGCCTTCTGGAATGATGCCACATATTCTGCACAGAGATCTCCGAATCCTTCTGTCTCATGGGCTTTGCCCTCGCAGAAAAGCAGGCTGAGGACAGACATAGCCGCAGACAGAGTTCCACATGTATTGCCGCATCCCATACCGGCACCGAATCCGGAAGCCAGTTTTAACGCGCGTTCATTAAGACCGAGATCATAGGCCTTGTTGGCGGCCTGAAGGATACATTCTCCGCAGTTATAATTCTGATTCATATAAAAATCATTTGCGATTTCGCGTAACATAGAATACCTCCTCGAGTGTTTACATGATTTAATTATACTATAGTCATTTCACAATGTCTCTAATTGTTTTGCAATTAACAGGATTGTTTTGCAATTAACAGGACTTCGTGCTACTATTGAATTTATAAGCAACAATGAATGATGTCTGTTGTGTTATGGTATGATTAAAATATATGGAAAATCCGGAGGAAATGCGTGATGAGAAGAGCAGACAGAGAAGTAACAGATGTGGATGGGATGATAGATATTATCGATCACTGTAAAGTGTGTCATATTGCAATGATGGATGGGAAATGGCCATATATTGTGGCTATGAATTTTGCCTACAGCTATGAGAATGGTCAGCTGGTGATCTATCTTCACAGTGCTAAGGAGGGCAAAAAGCTGGATCTGCTTCGAAAGGATGATCATGTTTGTTTTGAAATGGATTATGATCATGAGATGATCCCGGCAAAATATGCCTGTGCTTACAATTTCCGTTATGCCAGTGTGGTTGGGCGGGGACACTGTGAGATTATCACAGATGTGGATGAGAAGATCAAGGCACTTGAACTGCTGATGAAGCATCAGACAGGAGAAGATTTTGTGATGGAGCCGAAACATACACTGGCAGTTGAAGTTCTGAAGATTACAGTTGAAGAATTTACAGGTAAGAGACGTTTTAAGAAATAGATAAAGGACGAATGTAAGATGGCAATAACAATTCGGAAAATGTCCTGCCCTTATGACTGCCCGTCTACATGTGGATTGCTGGCAGAGATTGAGAACGGCAGAATTGTCAAAGTGAAAAATGATAAGACGCACCCGGTGTCAAAAAATGGCATTTGCCGCAAAATGCAGCACTATGAACAGGATATTTATTCCATGGACAGACTGATGAAACCTATGCGCCGTGTGGGCAAAAAAGGAGAGGGAAAGTTTGAACCGATCAGTTGGAACGAGGCAGTGAGGGAGATTACAGATCACTTTAAGGATATCATTGAAAAATGGGGTTCGGAAGCAATATTGCCATGTGTGTATTCCGGGGTGATGAGCGATATCCAGCGCAGCTGCGGAGACGCCTTTTTTAACCGTATGGGTGCATTGGAGCTTGTCAAAACGCTGTGCTCATCAGCAAAAGGAGCCGGATATGATGCGGTTGTTGGCAAAACAGGATGTCTGGAGCCGACAGAGTTGAATGACAGTGATCTGTATCTGATCTGGAGCTGCAATATGGCGGCGACAAGACTGCAGACACTGGCGGATCTGCAGAAACCGGCCAATCGGCATAAGAAGAAAATTCTTATCGATGTTTACCCGAATCCGACGGCAGCGTACTGTGACCAGGTGATCACTATCAAGGCGGGAACAGACGGGGCATTGGCGTTAGCCATGATGAATGTGCTTAAAAATGAACATTTGGTGGATAAATCTTTTGTGGGGAAGTATACCAGTGGATATCCGGAATTTGCAGAGACACTGGATGCCTATACCCCGGAATGGGCTGAGAGTGAAACCGGTATTCCGGCAGAAGTGATCCGGCAGCTGGCCAGAGAATTTGGTGAGGCCAAAGCACCGGCCATTATATTGGGAAGCGGCAATTCCCGTCATGGCAACGGCGGTATGACGGTGCGTCTGATTACGATTTTATCCGCGCTGACCGGGGCATGGCAGCATCCGGGCGGCGGTCTGTGCGGATGTACACCGATTGATACGGATTATGTGAACAAATCGCTGATCACCAGACCGGATTTCAGAGAGAAAGCGGCAAGAAAGATCAATATCAACCAGATTGGACAGGCACTTGCCATGGAAGGGAAAGAGGCTGTTCGCGGATTTTATGTCTATGGCTGCAATCCGGCCAATACCGTCAGTGACCAGCAGCTGATCCTGAAAGGTCTTGAACGGGAAGATTTATTTACAGTCGTTCATGAACGGTTTATGACAGACACAGCCAGATATGCGGATATTCTGCTTCCGGCAACCTTTTCTGTGGAGCAGACAGATATTTATCGGGCTTACGGCTATTGTACCCTTGGCACGGGACGAAAGCTTGTGGATGCACCGGGAGAATGCAAGAGCAACTGGGATACGTTTTGTCTTCTGGCAAAGGGGATGGGTTATTCGGAGGATTATTTTGACAGGTCTGAGGATGAGATGCTGGATATTTTGCTGAGTCATCCGACGAAGGCAATTGCGGAGACTTCCGATGAGGCGAAGGAAACTCTTCGGCAGGGTGGTTCGGTTGTGCTGCCGTTTTCGGATCATCTGGCTTTTGGAACAGAAACAGGCAAAATGATGATTGTCAATGAGAAGCTGGCGGAACCGATGCCGCATTATACAGCAGATTACAGTGCGAAATGTCAGGATTGGCCGCTGCACTTGGTGGCCGCTCCAAGTGTGTGGAGTCTTAATTCAACCTTCCTTGACAGGGAACAGCTGATGACATCCAGGAAAGGCATGACCCTCTGGCTGAATCCGGAAGATGCAAAAGTAAGGAAGATTGAGGATGGTATGTCTGTCATCGCATTTAATGAGCTGGGGGAAGTGCAGTTTACGGCTTGTATAGATCAGCGTGTAGCTGTCGGAAATGCTGTGTCGGAAGGTGTGTTTGCCAGCCATCAGACACAAAATGGCTGTGGATTTAATACATTGACCCATGGGCGTTTGTCCGATATTGGTGCGGCAACGACAATGAATGATAATCGGATTGATATTCGTCCGCTGTCAATTGAAGATAGCAGATAAATGATATGCCTTGAAACAGCAATACCATATGAATAAAAGAGAAAAACACCGCAGCCGGTGATGAACCGGATCTGCGGTGTTTTGTTTGAGAGGGTAAATTAATTTATCCCTGGGTTAAAATGTTTTTTACATGCTGAACTTCCTGAACACTGGCTTTTTCGGCCGGGACATAGTACTGATGGGCCCGGGCCAGCTGGTAGATTTCTTCCTGGGAAGTTTCGCAGGCATTTCTCAGTTGTTTTAATGTCTGCTTCAGCTGTTTGTTCTCGGTCTGAGGGATCATTTCTCCAAAACGTGTTAATTCACCGTTGATGCCGGCCAGTGTGTCGGCAACCATTGTTTTTTCATCGATCATTTTCAAAAACCTCCCTTAATGGATAAACTGCATGAGCTGCTGTTTGTTCTGCATGGCTGACTGGGCAGATTTCTGGAAAAACTGCCTGATCTGAGGATCAGAAGCGCCGGATGCATATTCCATCATTTTCTTATGAGTGGTTTCATAGCCACCGATGAGATGGCGGAGATTTTGCAGATCTAATACTGATAATTCGTCCATATTGTGACCTCCTGTGCAAAATGACATGTAATGAAAACTTTGTTTAAAATATTACAGATGAAATATGACAAAGCAATCATTACAATGCTTACGTAGCTATTGTGCGCAGAGGTTGTTCCTTATATGTATGGAAAAATTTTCAAATCAGATCAGTCCCATGCTTCTCAAAAGGAAGATCCAGAAAGTCAGTGTGACGGATGACAACAGGGTTGCCATAACAATGATACTGGAGGACAAAACATCATCATTTCTCATATTTTTGGCCATGATATAGCAGGTAACCGTTGTGGGGGAGCCAACCATGATGAGGATAGCTACCAGTGCACTTTCACGAAATCCCATGGCAATAGCAAATGGAAAATAAATGGCAGGCAGGGCGATCAGTTTGATGAACGTGGCAATCATCGTTGGTTTGATTTTCTTGATGGCTTTGCGCCCTTCAAAACCGGCACCCACGGCAAGAAGTGCCATTGGTGTGGCTGTCTGTGCAACATTGGTCACCGTTTTTAAGACCAGAGGAGGCAGCTCAATATTCAGCAGAGAAAATGGTACACCTGCAGCAATACCGAGGATGATCGGATTGGTCAGAATATTTTTGAAGGCACGCTTGATAGTGGCTGCCCGGTCGGAGTGATCCTGGTCATTGGCACAAAATGTCAGAATGATCACAGAATAAATATTGTATAGCGGAACGGCAGATACAATCATTAACGGTGTCATACCGGAATTGCCGTAGATATTCTGGACAAAGGCAATTCCTAGAACAGCGGCACTGCCCCGGGCAGATGCCTGGGTGAAAGCACCAACCATTGATTTATCTTTCATAAAAATGGTTGTCAGTGCCCAGATGCCCATAAACATGATAGTGGTGCCAACCATACAAAAAATAACAAATTTCGGATCAAAGGCATCTTTGATGGGTGTGGTGGCAATATCTTTAAACAACAGGACAGGCAGTGACACTTTGAAAACAAACTTGTTGATGATATCAACAAAGTTGTCGTTAAACATTTTTTTCTGCATTAAAAACCAGCCCAGAACGATGACCAGGAAAACCGGCAGCGTTGCATTCAGGCTGAACATAAAATTACTCATCTGGTAACCCCCCCCTTTTTCTGAATATTTCTAAAAAATTTCTCCTGATGTTTAGAGTAACATTCACAGTGTCCGCTGTCAATGCACATAAAGATGTTCTGCAGCATATGCTGATATATGAATTTAGAATAGCGGGTATAATAGATGGCCATTAAAATATTTATTGATCAGGGACATAATCCATCCGGACCAAATACCGGTGCGGAAGGTTTCGGGTTAAAAGAACAGGATATTACCTATCAAGTGGGAAAAGAACTGGCAGAGCTTTTGCGGGCAGATGACCGGTTTGAAGTCCGTCTGTCACGGAACACACCAGAAGAACGGCTGGGAACAAGCAATACAACAAGTCTGGCTGCCAGAGTGAGGGCGGCCAATGCATGGCCGGCGGATTATTTTATCAGTATCCATGCCAATGCCAATACAGATCCTGTTGTCAACGGTACGGAGGTTTATGTATACAGAAAATATACCCAGTCCTACTATCTTGCACAACACATATTAAGTGCGATTGTTAATGTTGTGGGAACCAGAGATAACGGGGTGAGAGTGAATCCATCTCTTTATGTTTTGAGAAGAACCAATATGCCTGCGGTGCTGGTGGAGTTGGCTTATGTGACCAATGCCGGGGATGCAGAGAAACTTGAAACCATGCAGCCGGAATTTGCCAGAGGCATTTATGAGGGACTGCTCAATTATTTTGGACTGGATCAATAGAAAAAAGCAGAAATCAATGAAAATATGGTATAATGTACCTATATCTAAACGGGCGGAGTTCTTCATCCTGTTTGTAAATAGCAGCGGCAATGAATCAGAGAAAATTGAAAGAGAGGAAAATCATGCGATATAAGAAATTCGGAAAAACGGGACTGGAAGTCTCACAGATTTGTCTTGGTACATGGGGAATCGGAGGGGCCGGATGGGATGCTCATTCAGATGAGGAGCGAATGGATGCCATTAAGGCGGCTCTTGACTGCGGGATTAATTTTATTGATACTGCACCGGCTTATAATGCGGGTAAAGCAGAGCAGTATATCGGTGAGACACTGCATCATCTGGGTGCTCGTAAGGATGTGGTGATCGCGACAAAATGCGGCAATAAGTATGTGGATGGAAAGTATATCCGTTGCGGTTCCGAATCATTAATCCGCAGGCAGTGTGAGGAATCATTGAAAAATCTGCAGACAGATTATATCGATCTCTATCTTGTCCATTGGCCGGATCCGAATGTATCTATGGAGGAAACCATCGGTACGGTGGCACAGTTGAAAAAAGAAGGTAAGATTCTTCATGCCGGCGTTTCCAATTTTACAAAGGAGCAGATAGAAGAAGCATCGAAGTATTGTGAGATTGAAGCTTATCAGCCGCAGTATTCTATGTTAGATGGTGATAATGAGGAAACCATCCGATGGGCTGCTGACCGGGGAATGGGAGTCATGACTTACGGTACACTGGGAGGAGGTATTCTGACAGGCAGTTATCGGAAAATCCGGACATTTGGTGAGACGGACAATAGAAACCGCTTTTATCCGTATTTCAGAGAACCTTTTTTTTCGAAGGTGATGGAATTGCTGAAGGTGATGGATGCTATTGCTGCTGAGAGAAATGTTCCTTTGGCACAGATAGCAGTCAACTGGACATTGCAGCAGGAATTTATCTCATCCTGTATTGCCGGGGCCCAGAGCCGCCGCAAGGTTGAGGAGAACTGTGCCGGATTGAACTGGAAT
>ERZ1673752.4861-NODE-4861-length-10698-cov-17.994269_pt1 | contig 10698 bp, 15 predicted proteins | sample MGYA00580195_ERZ1673752 | MGnify/ENA primary metagenome ERZ1673752 (study PRJEB41218, sample SAMN15661744) | gut metagenome | host: Homo sapiens | place: Canada: London | collected 2015-08-20/2019-03-30 | study: EMG produced TPA metagenomics assembly of...
GTTCCATATTTTGTTAATGCGCCGTAATAAGTCAACGAATTGTACTGAATGATTTGAATCACGGTAACTGCAATCTGGTTTGAGCTGCTGCTGATTCCCATGCTGCAAATTTTCATGCTTTCTTTGATGTCCAATAAAAACGACTCTTTTTCAAAATGGATTGTTTGGAAACGCCATAGATAACGGAGTGCGAGTATGAAGGAAAAAATTTGCCCAATAACTGTTGCCCAAGCTGCGCCGGCAATTCCCCAATCGCAAACAAAAATAAAAATGGGGTCAAGAATGGTATTGATAATAGCTCCCACAACCATGCAGACCATTGAATACTTTGGTTTTCCATCTGCTCGAATCAAATTGCTCATACCATTCGTTACAATGAGAAACGGCATTCCAATCAATGTTATGCTGGCATACTGCTTTGCATATGGAAATACATCTGTCGTTGCCCCAAATGCCTTTAGGAGCAAAGACAGAAAAGTTTCTCCAACCAGCAAATAAATAATTCCGAAAATTCCCATCAGAACAATACCATTTCCCGCTGCTTTGGCGGCAGCTTTCGGCTCTTTGCGTCCAAGACAGAGGGAAACACGGGAAGCACTGCCAATTCCAACCAGCAGTGCAATAGCAAGGCAGATGGTAGAGAACGGGTAGGCAACATTGGTTGCTGCATTTCCCAGATAACCGACCCCTTGACCAATAAAAATCTGATCCACAATATTGTAGATTGAGCCGACAAGAGACGCCACAATACTGGGAACAGCAAAATTTTTCAACAGCTTTGGAATTTTTTCATAGCCCAGAGGATTTTCAGTCATTGAACTCCTCCCCCTTTTTCTCTATATGGAGTTCCGATGTGATATTTCTGCCCGCCTGTATTAAGAAATCCATAAAAAGGTTCTGCTCGGATTCGCTCATACCTTGCAATAAAAGAGCTTCTGTCTTTTCACATACCGTCTGCACCTCATCAATTACAGACAGCGCACGTTCCGTAGGATACAGCTTACACGTCCGCTTATCATTATCATTTGGGGAACGCATAATCATTCCCTGCTTTTCTAATGCCGCAACTGTCCGTACAATATTGCTCGGATGAACATAAAACATATCCATTAAAGAATCCTGTAAAATGCCAGGCGAACGACAGATTTTAATCAAAAACATATATTGGCTGTTGTTGATTCCAAAGGGGGCAAGCTGTTTATCCAAATAGATTTTGTAAAATCGGTCTGTTACGGAAAGCCATTTTAATAGTTGCATAGATATATTCCTCCTAACCACCAGTATTATAACGCAATATGCGTGCGCACGCAACTACTTTTAACATTATATCTGCCGCTTTGTCCTCCTAAACATAAATCAATTCTACATATACTACTTCATCTTTGTCATTGATTTCAGACCATCTTGAACCGTTATCCTTTTCATTCTTCAACATATCAAATATTGGTTGAATTCTGACAGAGATTCCGCCAAAAATACATGTTCCTCGTCAAATCCGACTACCGGAACATAATGCAGCCAATCCTTGTCCTTTTGTACCCGTATCATTACGATAACCGGAGTTCCCTTTTGCAAATCCACTTTTAAAGCGTTCAAATTGCCACAACAATATTTTACTTTCATTCCATAGCTTCGCAACATATCATATACCCCCTTTGGGATAAACATATCCGCTTTTCATTTTGTGAGTCATGACTGAATAAAGAGTACCGCCATCGACTTCCTTGTCAAAATGCCTTAGGACGTATGCTGTAGAAAAAGCAGAACATTGAAACCCCTTCTGCATATCTATTCTGTTTTCCTTCGTTATGACAAATTGCTCCGTATGGCATCCTGTCGAAAATCGAAATGAGAATGCCCCAAGTAAAATTATATTCACAATATTTGTAATTATTAGATAGTTCATAAGTATAATCAACAATAAACCTGCAACAATCTCCACCGCAATCTTCTCCTTACCTGTACTTACATGTTCTAAATTTTCCCTCAATCCAGAAAGTTGCCTCTATTGTATGGAATTTCAACAGCCGAAACTTCGGCTCATCGATTCCTTTGCTGAAAAAGCGACGATCAGACTCCTTCCATACAGCTTCCTGAAGCTCCCTCTCCTCCTAATTTTGTGCCAAGTGAATCTTTTTCTTTATCCGCAAGCTTGCCTCAATGTGCATAATCCAATGCCTTGAAAAGGGCATCTGAATCAGTCCTCGAATATTTTTCCCACACCAATAATCAATCAGCCAGCTTGCGTTTTCATCGGAACTGACAACCTGCAATGCCCGCAATCTTTCCTTATCTTCCTCGCCAAATTTCCTTTTCAAATCCTGATAAGGCAGCTTTCCAATCAGTTCTTCCGTACTCGATTTTACGTCAGCGGCATACTGATACAATGTTTCCAAATCTAATTGCTTTGAAAATTCTGCAATCTGCAATCCAATCAACTCATTACCAGTTGTAAAAATCGGCGAATGGATACGCTCCTGATAATTCTCTGAAAAAAACACCTGCTTATCCCCACCTATCAGGGTATGTGCAACAATGTCCTCAATCCGAAAGATATGCCATATCGAATAGGCTATGGTTTTACTGTGATAGCCGTCTGCGTTTAAAAACGGAATTGCACTAAATTCTTCACAATTTAGTTCCTTTTTCATATCCAGTAACTCCGAAAAAAGGGAGTTGCGTAAGGACAAGAGGGTACCCAGTCCTTCATAAAATGTTATTTCCTTTTTTAACTGTTCCTGCATGGATTTGTTTAATTCAGATCTCTCTTTATTCATAAGTTTACTTCCCGCTCCTTTCCCCGAATCAACTCTGCTCTTTTGCATTTTTCAAAAGACTTAAAAACAGTTCTGTAAGCATCTCCTGAATATCATCCTGTTCAAACCTGCAAGTCTTTGTGGCACACAGGCAGGCAATGCCATGTGTATATATCCATAAGTGTCGATATATTCGTTCCGCCGATTTTTCCTCTATCGAAAAATCAGACATAATGGAATGCAGAATCCTGTCATAACTTTCATCCAGCAACGGTAACACATTTTTGACGTAAGGAACGGTTTCACCTTCATTCATAAACAGCAGTTGAAACACCCTCGGTTCATTAAGAGCAAACAAAACATACTGCTCCCCTACTCCACGAAATGGTATATCCTGAGAAAGGCCTTTGTCCACATAGCTTTTATACAATTCCTTCGCAGATTCAATCATCGCTTCCTGAACATCTTCCATGCCGGAAAACACCGTAAAGATTGGGCAGGCAGAACTGCCCAGCTTCTTGCCAAGATTTCTTGATGTCAGAGCATCAAGACCTTCTTCTCTGTAAATCTGCCGCTGGAGCAGGTGCTGCAACAATCGTTGTTTCATCTTCTTCATGACAGCCGGGACAGCGCATCTTCTGCTGAAGGTAACGGACCCGGAACAGTTTTGCAGGGATTACTCTTAATTCCTCTCTGACAAATGTGTATCCCATAGGTTCCAGCGGGGTACCACAGTCCGGACAAAACTTCTGATCATCTGGCAGTGGACATTTGACTTCACAGACTGGAAGCGAAGCATAAAGTTCTTCTCGGGAAGCCTTTGGCTTGCGAGGTTTTGAACTCTTTTTGGTTTTGACCGGCGGCTCCTTTGCATCATCCTCTGATATATCTTCAGCCATATCAGACTCCTCATCTGCTGGCAAAGAGATATTTTTGGAATGCTCGCTTGAAATACCAAAGAATCTCCGGTTTAGCTCGGCAATGGTTTCTTCCAGATTTGCAATGGTCTGGCGCAGATCCCGGATGGTATTCTGCATGTCCTGAGTTACGGTATTCTGATATTTTTTAATCAGCTGCGGTTCATAGTCACCGTTACGATCCCTTGGGATTGCCACATCCATATCTCCATAACTGGTGTGCATGGTTTTGCTGGAATGTCCATTTCTACTATTGTCTGTTTCTTTGTTTCGATAGTCATACTTGGAATATCCTAATTCTTCATCCAGTTCTTCATCCAAAGCACCTTCCAAAATGACAGACATCATGTCACGCATGATGCTGTTAACATCGGTGCCATCTTTGATGCTGATATCATTATTTTTCAGATAGTCACGCATCATTTCTCTCATTGCTGCTTTTTGTGGGCTGTCTTTTCTTCTTGCCATTAAAATAACCTCCAAACTGAGTAATTTTATCTTACATCAGTTTGAAGGTTTACACAAACTTTGGGATACTCCCCTATATTTTGTATAATTATTCTTGATATTCTATGCATTCTTTATCGTTTCGGGACTTTTTGCAAGCATTTTGCAATCACGAAATATCTATAACTTAACTCTATCTTTTAATACACTATCATGCACTTTCAAATTAGGATTATATTTTTCTATCAAGGCTTCAAGTAAAATCCTATTTCCCATTGCAAATTGTGGTGACAACGTTATTTCCATTGAAACAAATGCATCATCTCTTATCTCCAAATCATAATAATCTATAAATGATTTTTTATTCATAAATGCAGCATACACCATCTGTGCAGCATTACTTTCTGAAGTGATTTTTTTCACATCTAAAGGTATAAATCGCAATACATATCGCTCCTCATTTTGAAACTCCCAATATGTATTTTTATATTTGCCCAATTGAGCAGATTTCATTTCAATTCCTTGTTGACTTATATTAAAAATTTGAGGTGATAATAACTCAACATTATCAGTATATTCAACTTTTTCTAAACACATATCATACAAAAAATTTATTACAAAATAGTTTCCGTTGAAACACTCATCAATTGGAACAATCAAATCCATGCTATCGCCTTTCAAGCTAGCAGAAGGATATACTCTTTCAACATCCTGTTTATTAACTGTGTATTTTACAAAAGGGTTCTCCTTTAATCCTATTCTTACCCCACTATACATATTGGAGTACAATTTCCACATTGCAATACTTTCTAATGGTTGATCCATCCAAGATGAAATAAACACGTATTTGCCATATTCTATTTCATCAGATGATTGTGCCTCCTGAAGATCATCCATCACCGTTAAGGGATTAAGCCTTATCTTTTTACTCCTTAATATCAACGCAAGAGATTCCAGAGTAGTATACTTATACAAAATCTTATCCATCTTTTAATCGCTCCTCTGTAATTAAATTCATACTATTGGAGTTACATTACTTTCAACAATTGAACCAATTTATGAATCTCATCATTATCACTACACTTTGTTTCACGAACATCGAACTGCTTAAATCCGTTTTCATCTTCATAAAAATGCATTAGTTTTTCTTTGTCTTCTGCCTCAAGAAAAATTACCATTCCACCTGCCATATATTGCAGTTCTTTTATAGTATCTATAGCAGCCTGTAGCAACTGCTCCCCAGAAATTTTCTCATTAGCTTCATCCTTAAAGTTCTTTCCCAATTGTGCAATAAGATATGCCGAAAGAGTATATGTACCATTTTCTTCATCCAATTCACTTACTCTGGCTATTTTACGTTTCATAGTATTACTAAAATTTTCTGCATTTACAGTAATTGGTTTAATCGTGATTGTAAAATATCCAACTAATGAAGCATCTTCATTAGAAAATACCAGATATGTAACGGACTGATTTTTCTTTGTAAATTCTATTGATTGTTCTTTCAAAAATCTCTCTACATCCGGATTCTTATCACAAAAAAACTCGGAAAGGAGTTGTCGTAACTCATCCTCTCCGAGATCTTTATCGCCTTTGGCAGACAAGTATTCACGAATGTTAAAGACTGTTACGTCATTAAGCATTTGTTTTCTTCCTTTTTGCCATAAATTTTTTAACTTCTTCTGAACCGTGTAAATGTGTAATCCTTAAGTCAGGTGTTGGTGCTCTATGAAGAGACTCCTGATAGGATTCCTCGATAGCATTAGCAAACTTTTCTACTTGCCTTTGACCGGAAACGACAAAGTTTTTAGTAATACTTGAAGTTGCCATATCTAACACCTCCTTCTATAGTATGGCTTATACCCAATTGCAGTATTCGTCACTTATATTATATGGTCAACAGAAAATTTTTGCAACTGGATATTATAAGTTTTGCCACTGAATTTTATAAGTAATTATATGCAAGCTATTTTCTCAATTACAATCTGCAATTCACATCCTCATCCTTTAAACTTTTTAGCTTCAGCAATAATAGATTCGTCGAGTAATCCTGTTTTTTCACACATTTCAATTATAGCATCTCGCCACGACATTCTTATAAGTTGTCCATTCTGACAAATTAACGTGTGCCCTAACCAAAAATTATCTTCCTTTAGAAATTTATCTGTATCCGCTTCAAAATTAATCATTCCAACAAATTTTCCATAAATCGCAACAAAAACAATAAATGATTTTTCTGAAAACGACCAAACCACACTTGATGCATTATTACTTTTGACAAAAAGTTGATATACTTGAAAGGATGTATCTGCGTTACATTCTTTTCCTGTTAATAAAGGATCATAAAATCTTATATTTCTAATATTACTTGCTCTTTTCATAGATTCTTTTAAATTATCGCTCATCATAATACTTCTTAATGATTGACAATCTGAATACTTTACAAATTTATCGCCAAACAAATAATAACCTGTCGCAAGAGCAACTTTAGCTGTAAATTTCATTCGAATATCTAAATCCAACTTTGTTTGCATTTTAACCTTATGTGGTATATCTATATACTTCTTCTTTATAGGATCAAAAAGCTTCATATCATCCTTAGTAAAAGAAGTAATAGCAGGATTTCCGTTATCAAGTTTAGACTTCACATCTACTCTTGGGACTTTTTTTGAATGCCCTTTACCATCTCGTTTCACCCTATCCATACTGATTAAAAAGTCCTGTGTCATTTTCCCGTCCACTTTACTTCCCAAGTAGCTATTTGACTCTTTACTCACCATTATTGTAAATTCATCGCTTCCACCTAGGCTTAACGGAATAATATGCTCCACATTTGCTTCAGACTCATTGATTTCTTTTCCAGAATAAATACAATACATCTTCTTTCGCCTCATTTTCTATTTTTTTATCCAATAATTATCATTAAAATCTTATCATGTACCTGAACAACTCACCACCAATTTCTTATTCATTTTCTATCAGCTTAATTAATATCACAAGGACAGCTTGATAGCTGCCCACAATCACACATACACCACCTCCCTCACCACAATCTCTTCCGCACAAGCAATAATATTATTCATCTTCTCCACCCAAAGCATCTGATTCTCCGCTTTCAGTTGCTCTGTCACACCTTGCTTATCCTTCATACATTTCTCGGAAGGCGGTGTTGCTAACCTTTTTACTATTTTCAAGCCTATGCTCTACAAACGCTTTTAATAATCTTATGTTCCTAAGCTGCGTAAGTTCAAAAAACTGCATGTCATTTATCTGATATCCGGATGTTTTTTCTTCTATGGTATCCATTGACAGGCCTCGTAACAGATTTATTGATTCTTCATCCATAGGCTCACCATTTTCAAGTCGCCTATCAGCTTCCCTGTCACGATACTTCTGAGCATACTTTTGTATTCTGCTATACGCAGCCTTATCGCTGTCCTCCGGCATGTTATTCTTCATAAGATGACTGCGTAGTGAACTCTTTTCCATTTTTACATCGTATTCCTGTGCTTCTTTCTTTGTTGCAAAACCACGTTTCAGCTTTCTGCATCTTTTCCCCGTCCAATCTACATATAAAAAGGACGCGTACCATGTTCCACGACTTTTGTCTTTGTAAACAGCCATCGCATTTCCTCCTATTCTTTTTCTACTAAGCCATAAAATCTTTCTTCAAAGTACTTTCTACTAACTCTACCGGTAACTGTTAAATACCCCTTCTCTTTTAGTTCCGAGTTAAGTTCTTGAATCAAGCTATAGGCTTTGGATTTGGAAATGCCAACTATCTCTTTAATCTCATCAGCTGAGATAAAACTATCTGTTTTGTACATAATCAACCTCCTTGGTGCTGTATTTGTTATTTCAAAATACATTTGGGTTGAAAAATTCCTTATTACTAAACTCAACTGAAAAAAATTTGTTTTTTGGAAAAATGGATATATTTTTAGAAAAGTGATGTCCAATTTGGACAAATGTAATTATTCAAAGATTTGTTTCTTGATATCTTTTGGCACTAAAAAGTGTATCAAAAGTGTATCACGAAGGCATAAAGAAAGCCCGAAACCCTTGATTTTACTGGATTTCAGGCTTTTGTGGTACTACTCAAACTCGCAAAGTTCTATTTGCTTTGTAGTTCTTCCCCGTTATTTCAGCTTTAGAACAGTTCGTTTTTGAACTGTTTTGCATATATTCTCTACCTTTTCATTTAATTCTATTGTCATTTTATTGTCAGCAATATGCTATATATCAAAATCAACTAATAGTCTTAAATGCTATAATACTTATACAACATTTCAATTCCCCTACAGTCAGGAAGTTGTAGAGAACAATATCTTATTACCCTACCTTGGCTTGCCTATAAAATAGGCCACCTTTGATAAGTAATAAAAGGAACATTACTGTTGTCGCATATGGTTCTTTCGCCATAGCCAAAAACAAAACAGCAATTATACTGATTCCTACAGATAAGTCAGTAATCATCTTTTTTCCCTTTTCGAGTTTGAAATAGACCATCAGCATTTTCACGATTCCTATTGTCGCTAAACTGATATACAATGCCCAATATATTTTGATAATGAGAGTATTGTTATTTACATACCCAAGGAGATTTACCGAGTAAATATAACTATTAATTGGCTTGGGATATAGCGGCAGAAATATCAACATCAGAGAAAGCAAGTCAACAATCCCCAATAATAAGTCGCATAAACTATTGAGATTTGATTTGTTTTCTTTTTCTGCTATGAAAATCAATTGATCTCCAGATAACAAATCATCAATGGATACAGAAAAATATCTAGATATTTCTTTTAACGAATCTATACTTGGGTACCCTCTTCCAGATTCCCATTTTGAAATAGCAGTTCTAGAAACAAATAATGCCTCGGCTAATTCTTCTTGTGTCAAACCTCGGATTTTTCTTAATTCCTGAAGTTTTTCATGAAATTCCAAAATCTGCACCTCCCATTCCAATTCTATTTTTCCTTTATTACCAACATAACTGTCGCTTTATAAATCAAAACCAATCCGGTACTTAGTAGTACACCGCCTACGATATCCGTGAACCAATGCACTCCGGCAATCAATCTCCCAATCACCATGAATCCCGAAAAAGCTAGTGATACAATTGTTATGATTCTTTTCGCCACATCACCAGACAACCTGCGCTGGATTTGTTCAATAAAAACTGGCATCACACTCAATACCAATAATGTAGTTGAAGATGGATAAGATGCCTCCATTCTTCCTTCTATTAAAATTGGTCTGTAATTGATTGGTATAATTTCGAAAATCACATATGCCAAGATCACAACAGCAAAATATACCCCTAAGATCATAATATCTGCATCAACCTTGAAAATACTTCTTCTTTTAATCAACTGAATCAACCCAACACCCGCGAAAACCAAACATACAACGATAGGTACCAGGCCCATCCAATCAGTAATTGTATAAATCACCTTATTCACCCCTATCAAATGGTGAAACCAGCAATTGAATGTTGCAAATCCAATACTGGTTTCATTTTGACCAACAGATTGCACATCCACCATCTGAATCAGCGCTGTCCATAACACAAACATTGCAAGGAATACACTTCCAAGTAATAAACATCTTTTTTCGTTCTTTTTCATCATTTTACATCCTTTCTGATTTGGTTTGTCTTTCTAACACCTTCACCTTATCCAAAAGCATAAAACAATGAAAGAAACGTTCTTTCACATATGTGACACGATTCGTGTCACTCCCTCAAATGCTTATTTTTCAATATATTCTTCTGATTTTCTATCGCTGCAAATTCAAATATGTTGCTTACATTATACTTCATCAAAAAAAGAAATGGAAGTTTTTTGTGCTAGAGTTTCTGCTTACATCTTGTAACGCACATTTCCACAAATTCTATTTTACCTTTCCTTGTATCACATTACTTATAGAGCATTCACCTAATTCTCAAAGGCCTGCCAAAGCTATTTTCTCTCTTCGCCTATATAAATCTATTTTCTCTGATTTACAATTCCAAAAAACAATGTCTAGACTTTGCTTTTTTAGCATAAATTTTATTTCTTCATCCCTTTATCTCCCCTCTCTATCTATACGTCTCTTCTTGATTTTTTGCTTTGCATTTGCCTGTTCCAAATGCTTTGCCACTTCTATCGCTTCCTTGACCTTATTTTCTCCCAAAACAGTTACAACCCGATCCATATCATATGCCACATTCAACAAAGCTACATTCTCTTTCTTTATAACAGATACTTCCTCTCGCAACCGTTCTACACGATTTTCAAGATCCATATTTCGATCGGATAGCTTTCGATTTCTGTCTTTTAACTCCAAATACTTGCTATATAATGACTGTATCATGTTTGCAACTTTTTTCAATAGAGGGAATATCCTCTTTCGATAAGATTTTGCTGACTCTAAAGTTCCAGCTTCTGGCAACCATTCTTCCGGGTAATATCCATACTCACGTGCATGCAAGTCAACAAGTCCAGCTTTTGAATTTAGTGCAGAAAATCGTTTCTCTAAAACTTCTGTCTTTTTAATTACTGCATCTCTCTCTTTTTCTACCTGTTCTTTTTCCT
>ERZ1673752.4864-NODE-4864-length-10682-cov-4.505317_pt1 | contig 10682 bp, 15 predicted proteins | sample MGYA00580195_ERZ1673752 | MGnify/ENA primary metagenome ERZ1673752 (study PRJEB41218, sample SAMN15661744) | gut metagenome | host: Homo sapiens | place: Canada: London | collected 2015-08-20/2019-03-30 | study: EMG produced TPA metagenomics assembly of...
CGGCTTTCTTCGCCTCTGCAATGTCCTCTTTCGAAACTTGAAAACGTACCGTGTTTACGATAGAACTTGTGTGGATCTCAAGCATGATTATTCACCGCCTTTCTTTTCGTTCACAAGATAATTAAGCGCATCTGATACGCTCATTCCCTTGAAAATAAGTTGTCTTAAATGTGAATAGCTCACATCAAGTGCTCTCGATACGGCTGCTAAATTCAGTAGTTGCTCTGCGTTTGTATCATTTAGTTGTAAATGTAAGCCTCGACTCTTTAGGATAAGTTCCAATTTCATCTTTCCTCTTATTCTGGAAATAAAAAAGGGCGGGAACACTGGGGAGATTTGCGCTCTCTTAGTTCCCAACGTTCACACGCCCTATTCAAAAGCTCTTCTGTTATTTATTTTCCAGACGGGAAGAGCTACCGTCTATCGCTCATTATGCTGAGACGCTACCGAAAACTATCGCCGTAGGGATGTTATTAATTGGTAGATAGCTGGTTTCTGTTGCAATAGATGGGAATTGCCATTTAGCATCTGAAACAACATACTGATTATGCAGAGTTGCAGATTTTCCAAGTGTCAGATGACGAACACCGATTCCGGTGTGCAGCACCAGTGCATTACTCCCCTCACTCATGCGTGGGATGACGGCGAACCCGTCCACACCGATTTTGTCGGTGATCAGGGAGTACCCTGTTACATCCATTACGGTGATCCCGTTCAGAGTCCACACCTCGTAAGCCGGATTACTTTCTACTGTTCGAGTGTAGAAGTTGTCAGAGCTATTGACACTTAGGGTGTACACCATGAAATCTTTAATAGATGGATGATAGCGAAGTGCTTTAGCAGCAGCCCCAGAAGCCAGGATCACAGCGCCTTGTTTCTGTTGTGCCAGGCCATCCCCAAGAGCGACATTCTGAATACGGGCAATTTCGCTTAATTGTTCAAAGATGTTCGCAGTGTCGGAAGTGTCCAGGGTGTATTCTGTTCGAGCACCGCCAGTTAAGAAATCAAGATCGCCTTGTCCGGCATAGTCGCTATTAACACGCAGACCTAACAGAGCATTCACAAGGTCAATTTCAACGGCGTTTTCTGCCATAGAATATTGGCTATCACTGAAATCTGACAGAGCAATACTCACCTGGTCGGCAGTGTCAGCAATTCCACGCGCGGCGTATTGTTGCAGATCTAAACTGGTGACGCTGTTCAAAACACCGAAATATTTCATGGTGTACAATGAGTTAGTTAACTCTGGACGCTGTGCGCTGTTCCAATCTGATTGGGAATAAGGAGAGTTTTCTTTAGCTACCAGATTTTTAACATCGGTAATCTTTTCAAGAGAAATCAGATTTACGTTGTGGGACTCCTGACGGAATAAGCCCAGATTTGAAATAATACGGTTTAGCTGAGTGCTGAAAGTAAACGGGCTTGTAAAGCTGTCGTACACTACACCAGAGAATAAATCTTTAGACATTATGTAATTTCCTTATTATTAGGTAGTGCGTAGCGCTACAGTGTCAAAATCAGTGAAAGTAAAGCCAAGGGTTGCTAATTGCGCTTGAGCCAGAGATTTATCCAGGCTTCCAAATTCAACGCCAACCAGGGCTAAAATAGTATGTTCTGGAGAAGCTACAATAAACGCCTTATCACCAGCGCGTGCAGGTTCTACGACAACATACGCAATGTCACCAGGGGTGGCAGCTTTTGCACCTGTTGCGGTTACGAGATCGCCAACAATGAGATCGGCAGGAATACCGGATTCCACACGGATCAGCTTGTCCTGCATAATTGCATCAGATGCGTAAGCCACAACTTTATAACGGGCGTGGCTGTTATTCCCGTTGAGAGTTTGAAATGTTCCAAATTGCATTCGGTTATTTTCCTTTAGCTAATAATTTTAATCGTTCCTCAAGTCCCGTTAATGGGTGGGAACCTTCTTTTGATTTAGTGATCGTGGCGGTAGGCCAGAATTTTTCTGTAGCCTCTCGAATTTCTTCGACACTTACGCCTAATACATTCGCCGCTTGTTTCATCATCTTTTCAGACAGAACAAGAGATGCACCTTTGTGTGTTATCACACGGTCATAGTTCATTAGAAACATTGTCATTTCCTTATCGTAACTTTTTTGTTTACAGCAGATAAAAATAAACCCCATTGAAGGGGCTTATTGGGATAGCTGGAAATCTTATAAACCAGCCTGGGGATCATTCCGTGTCGTTGCAAACACGCTTAGGATGAATGATCGCCCTATTGGAATTTCTTATCACTACCAAGCCTTTCGGCTTAATAATTAATAAGGAGACAATACAACTCGACTAAAGCAAAAATGTTCCAGTGTCTGAATTCTCTGTATTGTCTAACAACCACTCTTATGATTAGAACGGTTATGAAGAGCAGGATTGCTCTTCTATAAAATCACTCGTTGTGAATGACTACCTTTAGAATGAAGGGCGCACCTTAAAAAGGTGCTCTCCACCGGATATCCCCTATTCATTGAGAAGAGGCAATAAATAAGGCAGTGGAGATCCCTTGTTAGAAACAAACGAAACGTAGACGTAGACGTAGACGTAGACGTAGACGTAGACGTAGCAATAAAGGACACAACCAAAAATCAAGAAGGAATGATTTTAGAGAAGAGGGCTACCCTACAAAGGAGGAGTAGCCATCTATGGGAGAAGTGATTCGCCCTTACTTACATAGTAACATAAAAGTTATGCACCTGTCAAGCTAATCATGCAGTAAAACCGAATAATTATGCATTCTGACTTACACCGTGCGCTTCCGCGATCTGGATGGCAAGCTCTCCGAGTTCAACGGTGATGTGTTCCATAGCGAGGGCGAGTTCCTCCACATCATTCGCAATGCGCCACGCCTGATCCACGGTGACGGTATCCCCGTTCATCTGCACCAGGTGCTCTACAGCAGCATTCCAATGTTCAAGGGCAGTAATTGCCTCTTCAGTGTATTGCAACGCTTCCAGGAGCGCGGAGGGCGTTCTCTCACGCCACGCCTTATTAACAAGCTGTAAGGTTGGTAGATGCCAAATATCGTGGAAAGAGTTAATTAGGGTGTTCACTGTGTCCATAGTTTTATTATTCATTGTTGTTTTCCTTGTCGTCAAAGAGAATGTCAAAATCTTGTATGTGGTGAGATAAGCCGTTAGTTTGGGAATACCCCACCCAGTCAATATAGTTTTCTGCGTATAGCTGCCACTTCTTAAGATTCGATGAATCAACACGGTATTCACGGCGGCGGCGTGGTTTATAGAAGACGTTATCCGAAGATGCTAAAACATCCTGCAATAGTTCAAACTCAGCCCCTACGGGCACCGTTGCAGGGTATTCTATTATTTCGGTGATCCATTCTCCTGGAATAGACTCTCGTGCGAGGTCTCGTAGAGAAGAGGTGTATTTACGTTTGCTGGCGCGTGTTGCTTGTTCTATCCGTTTAATTGGATTTCGTTCTTTTCGTCCCATTCATTCCTCGTAGAGGGGGAAACTCCTTGTTTTGTAATAACGTGAACGCCATAGAATATGGTGAACCACCATAAAGCAGTTATCATAAAAGTTTCCCTATTGTGTGTTTTAGAAATTAGAGTAGATAAATTCTACATTGTCTCGTTCGATGTGTTTCAGCGTGAATGATAGATAATGGCTCTCATCGTCTATCTCAATCACACCAATGTTGCGCAGCGCACGAAGCCAGAACCTGATCCCGTTATCACTTACACCGGATTTATCAGATAGCTCTCCGTAAGAAATTTTAGTTTTTCTGCCCTTCCAGAACCAGATAAGCGCATAATAAACACCCTTCCCGCTATCGTTGATCTGTATCTGGTTTGTGTTGTTCAGTTTTATGTATTGTATCAATTAGGTCTCCGTTAAAATGGTGTTCCGAATCGTCCATAGAAGTGTGGATAACGATGTTCAAATCGCATTTCTAATTCCTCTTCGAATCTGGAAGGTAGTTTCATACTCTTGCGATGCAATACGCGGCGAGCGTAGTTAATAAATGTGTCCCCCCTGTTTTGCTGCCGTAAACTTTCCGAGTTGGACAATAGATCGCACACTGCGTCTATTTTCATTTCATCGGTAATCGTTTCAGGCAGTCCTAAAGGCTCAGACTTTTCTGTCGCATCATCCTGCGTTTCCTCTGCCGTAGCTGGTTCAGGCACTACGTCAGAAATGATATCAGGCTGCACTGTCAGTGCTTCTGGTGGAGTAATGTGCGCATCAGTGATCGGAAACGTGCGGTAAACTTTGGAACGATAACCAGGGTTTTTCTCTTTCGTGATTAGCCCTGCATCTTGCAGCTTCTGAATGAGTTTGCAGGTTCTCTCCCTGGATAAATCGATCACCTTTCCAAGTTCTGTCTGACTTTCGTAACAGAAAGTCCCTGAATTTTCCCATCACTGAAAAGAGCAGTACAACTTTTGCGCCTTGGGGCAAAAGTCCATGTAACCATCCTGGAGGTTGGGAGAATAAATTCTGGGAATGTCTCGGAAATAATGTGGGGTGTTAATTGTACGATCTTTTACTTCACCAGTTTGCTTGTCGGTGTATTGGTAGTCTGCCTTAATCTCGGCGAGTGTTTTTGCCATTGTTGTATGCTCCTATGTATGCTCAGTAAGTTACGAATGCTCTTCATTTGGTTTTCTCCGCTTCTCATTCGTGGGGTGGGTGTTAATGCTGGAACGTGGTTGTTACGCGCCAGCTTTCGAATATTTAACCGCCAGGTTTTGACACTCTTCAAGAAGTAGTGCGCTTACGCTCATTTTTCGGCGCTTAGCTTCTTTGAATAGAATCTGAAATGTCGCATCAGGGATCATTAACGATGTGGACGGCGGTAGTTTGGTTTTCTTCTCGATCATATGGTTTCTCCTTTTGGTTTAATCGTTGGTGGTGGTTTCAGCCTGTTTAGCTTTCCATTGATCGTAAAGTTCGATTCCTTTACGCAATCTTTCAGCGTGTTCCAAATATCCTTGACGCTGTGCTGCTGCTCGCTGGCTGTTAATTGCCTTTCGTGTCTGGTTCCCGGCCTTTAAAGCCTCGAAGACAAGTTCTGGGTTGAAATACTTAATTTTGGTTCTCCTTGCGTGAGATAAACGAAAACACCATCCAGGGAGAACGTTAATAACGTTGCCTGATAGTGCGGTGTATTTTGGATTGTTTGCGTTAGGCTGGATGCCTAAGAAGGCGACGGGATGAATGCTTTCATCACTCGACAAAACTTACTATAACATGAAATGATTTCAAAGTCAATAGATAATTTCACTATTAAGTGAATTAAAATTTTAACACACTAAAGCTATTTGATCAACCCCTTCTCACACTAACAAAACCTCCTGTATCGCGTTCTGAGAGCTTTTGTGATATCAGTAATAATCTGATTCCCCACCCTCTCAAAACCGCTTACAGCGCGTCTGAGGCGTTCTATTCGCATCACTTCCGCCCTCTGGCACTTTCCAACACCAAGAATCTGCACTCATAAGATTGAACGGCAGTGAGATCGGATAGCTGTAGATGATTGGATATGTTGGCTTAGTGAAGTGGAACCGTAGCACGGTGAACAGTGAGCTTTAGCCCTGCTGCTCTACCTTCGAGAATTAGCACCACTACAGACGAAAGGATGTAGAGGAGGTAATAGGAGGTAGGTAGAGTTAGCATCTGGTAAGCATCGTTAGATGGTTAGTAGATGGTTACATACCGCGCACAGCGCAGAGAGATTCGCCCACGGCGAAGTGATCATGTGCAACCGTTTTCACGGTGGCTAACGCCATTGCACCATACAGAATGTATAGATAACGCTTTGCTGCGTCGTGAGCGGAACGAGGCCAGCCAACGTAGCCCGAAAGGAAGCGAAGTAAGGCTGCTTGCCAGGAGTGACGGCGATAGGCGCCAGGCAAAAGATCTTTGCGACAAGCGCAAAACCATGAAAGATAGTCTTATAGATCTTAGTATTATAGTTAAGTAGTCTTATAGAGTGACATAACGTCACAGATAACGTGCCCAAGGTGTGACGCAGCGTCACAGAAGTAGTTTGTAAGTGTGACATAACGTCACAGATAGGATGATTAGTATGTGTGACGTTCCGTCACATAATCGGGTTTTTCCGTGTGTTCTCGTGCAGAGAGTGACAATAGGTCACTATACAACGGTAGACCGTCGCCCTGCTCACTCCGAATCGTCCATACAACAACACCTAAGATTAATCCGAGGTTAACCAAGGGTTATCCCTACCAAACAGGCATATAATCCGCTGGTAATTGGCAGGTAATGAATGCCGTTGTTACAGGGGTAAAGTTGCCATATGAGCAAATAGTAACTATCGCTCACTGTTCGTAAAGCCTTGCGCCGTGCGGCTCACAGCGATCATTGTCCACAATGAGCACTTTCATGATAGGTGCAATGTGCTTAAAGACTTTTTATGTTTTATCAAATTTATTTGAATATCGATTTTCCATGCCAAAATCCGCCAATTAATTAGCATTCTAATCATTTCTTGGTGCAATCAACTTAAGTGCGAATTATTATCATCTGCGGTGCAATATCCCGCTCCGATAGGACATTCAGGTTATCTGTCCTATTCATCATTCAGTAGAAACAATCACTTATGTTTTAGCTCTATTTATTGGCCTTTTCTCGGCTATTCCTGGAGCAAAATAAGCCTGCAAAAATAAATCTGTTGACAAGATTAAGTTTCTATGAAATATCACAATTAAAAATAAAACCTTTATGAATCAATGAGATATTTTAAACTCAAGAAATCACAAGATCGGGGGGCCTGGTTTTAGTCCGTTAAGCACCTCTCGCAACCGCGCTCCCCTAAATCGGCTTTAATCGCGTTTAATGCCACTTAATACCCCCGAAATCCCACCAATAAGACATTTATGCAATTACGAACAAAATGATCTTGCTATCTATCTGATTTTGATCAATATTAATTTCTCACCGAAACAGATTAAGGAGGTAAGAGAATGGCAATCAGTAAGGGTGCAAAGCGTACAGACGGACTTGAGAGCGCCGATCAGGTGAAGATGGTAGTGGAGGAAATCGCGAAGAAGAGCCAGACAGTGGCGGATCTCTTCCTTATAGGAGTAGAGACACAGCTTCGCGGCGTGGATATGCGTTCCTGGCGCTGGGACGAACTGGATATCGGTAGCAAGGTATTGCGTATCACCCAGGACAAGACCAAAGAAGCGGTAGAAGTGGAATTGACGGAGACAGCAAGGGAGGTTCTCAAGGCTCGTCATAACGAGCGCGGGGATAACGTGTATGTATTCCAGAATGACAGCAACCGGAGCAAGGGTAAGCCGATCAGCCGTTCTAAAATCCATGCAGAGATTCAGTATGCAGTGGATAAGCTCAAAATGCAGCGCTTGATTCCACAGGAAGCAGTGATCAGTATGCACAGCGCACGTAAGACCGTGGCAACAATTGCCCACAATAACAATGAGGATTTAGAGGTGATTAGTAAAATGTTGGGGCATCGCTCCACAGAACACACACGCGCCTACCTGGGGATCACTCAGGCCAAAGTGGACGCACTACGAACGAAGTATTCAACAGGCATTAAGAGAGGGACACGCGCATGAAACGCTTGATTGTGCTGACGCTGGCGCTATTGCCTGCCCTGGCGAATGCCGGACATATAACCCTGATATTGAATGATGAAGAGGAGACAGATAACGCGAAGATTTGCGTATATCGCAACGCCAACTTTACAGAGACAGTGACGATCAGACCATCGCAGCAATGCCGCTACACAATGACCTTTAAAGAGGAGTAACGATTGAAGAAGGAAGAAGGAAGAAGAGCCGATCATCAGTTTTTTCTGGTGTGGCGCTACGGAGCGCGTTAATCCGATGGAGGTGAAACTCTGGAAGCGAACATATCACTTAGATCAGTTAAATATATTTTTAAGGCTACCCTTCCCCTCCCGCTTGCAATATAATGAATGTAAAATTTGCACTCACTGATGTTAAAATATATCAGATATTCTCTAATGGAGATCAGGAATGAAATTATTTTTGGCTCACGCAAAAGAAGATGAAAAGGTTACAGAGTCAATTTATGAGAAATTAAAAACCAATGGTTATAGTCCTTGGATGGATATAAGAGATATTCCTGCGGGTGTAAATTGGGACAACGAAATTCAAAAAAACTTTAGCAGCGCAAATGTTATAATTATTATTCTTAGTAAAGTTAGCTGTCAAAAAAATGGTTATATTAGGCGTGAAATGAATGAAGCCATTGATAAATTAAAATATTATAAACCTGATGACATTTTTGTGATACCCATTCTTATTGATGATTCACCTGTCCCAACATTCATATCCTCAAAAATTCAATACATCGACTATAAACGTGAAGATGGCTGGGCGTTGTTAGAAAAATCGTTAGCCTTAGCTGCAACTCAACAAAACATTGAAATTGCAAAAGGGGTAACGTACGGTGATTTTACATTCACAAGCGAAACATTTAAGGAAGAATATAACAGCATACCTGGACATGAAATTGATATAACCTATCCGATTGTTTCTAACCAAAATTATCCTCAGTCAGCAAAGATCATATCTAACTATTTCAAAGGTCGTGCCGCGAGTTTAGTTTTCAACAACAGAACTTCACCTTGGCCAAGTAATTTTGGTTGGAATGAAGAGTATAAAAACACTTATACCAGTGACTATATTGAAGGATATTACATTGCATACTGTAATAACCATATCCTAAGTATTCTCCATAGTGCCAATTGGTATGGTGCAGGCGCAGCTCACCCTAACAGCCATTTCGATGTTAGCAATTTCGTAGTAATCGACGATGATTATTCCTATAAATTTTCATTATATGATCTCTTCATTGATGAAAAAGGGTACGATGCTATTAACAAAATTAAAGAAAGGCTTATATCGGATGCTCCCCGTATATTCTGGGAGAGAACGGGAGAAAAACCTGAGGAATCAGATATGGAGTGGTTAGTCCGGGGGATAACGGATAGTAAACTGGATATTTTCACCATTAGTGAAGCAGGGTTAACTTTCCATTTTGCTCCGTATGAAATTCACTGCTATGCCTTAGGTCCGTGGGAGTTATTCGTATCCTTCTACGATATCATTGATTATCATAATCCAGATGGTATTTACTCGTTAATTAAGGTGGCATAAATCCATCAACGGCTACCTTTGTCGAAAATTTGGGTGGAAGAAGTAAATGGTTAGATCGAGTTAATATAAGACACATGATAAACTTCTCCTCCCATAAAAATAAAGTTTGCCGCTTGCATTTTGCGACGTATATTGAGGTCAAACGTTTAAATTGCCAGCAATGACAGGAAACCAGCTTCCTTTGCTGATGATGTGGCTACAGACTTTGAGAGGATGATATGAGGGGGCGCAATGCCCCCATACAGCTATACATCCCAAGCGTTAGTTTGTTTTTTCCTCATTGAGTACTCTTGACCATTCACGGTAAAGGTGAGTTTTTCAGTATCGATCACTGCCTCAACCTCTCTGTAGTCGAATGGGAATTTCACTTTATCGTCGTTGATTTTGTACAAGCCGCCCGGAATATTGGGGCCATGATTGACCTGCAAATAGTCTCCCTTGACTGTCCAACGTCCTTCAACTTGGTATTCAATAGCGCTGCCATGTTCAGTAAAGTAAATGCTCATTATGATTCCTTACTCTTTGAACACGATTTCTTGATCGTCCAATTCCCCTTTACGAGAAATATTGATAGAGAACCGTTTGAAAGTCTTGAAAAACTCCCCAAGGGTTATCTGAATATCTTCTTTCCGTAATGCGTTTTTATCATCAGCGATGTACGCTTCCACATCAAAGCGATTTACACCCGAATAAACGGAGATGCCTTTGACGACTTCACCTTGTTTGAGTATTCCTTTCGCTCTTAAGAAGTCGCTGAAATTTTTCTTCTCAAGCTCATCTGCTGCGACGCTTCCTTTCCAATCATCATACTGTGCAGCCGCTTTAAACTGTTCTTTAGTCATAATTTTTATCCTTTGCTGTGGTTAATCAAAGGTAGCGTAGCGCAGATATTGGACAATACAAGCCTTATTGCCCGTTGGGGAGCCTACTCAGGACTCCCAATCAATCCCATCAATCACATAAGAAATTGAGGATAAGGGAAACGTATGCAGATAGCGCTTAGTGATCCCTCCGCTCTTCTCGTGGCCAACTGTCTGTTGAAGATGAAGAATATTCGTCACCCAACCTGCCATTGCCGAAGAACAGACGGAATGACGTATGGAGTGCAGCAACCGCCGTTGCCCGTAATCATCTTGATACGGAATCCCAAGCTCATCACGGAGATCAGCGAACATTTTTCCGATCTTTGTCATGTTCGATCCTGCCACCTCTGAGAAAATCCGCTCTTTCCATTGGCGATCAACATAGTCCATAAAACCCCATTCGATCAGCTTGGGATGAATAACTACCTGCCTTGTGGCATTTTCCGTTTTGCCCTGGCCTCCCTCCGCAATCAGGAAATAATAGCGCTGACTATCTTCATCGTATTTGATCTGTGACCTCTCCAGTTTGGCAATCTCCCCCCTTCTGGCTCCAGTGTACGCCAACAACAATGTGATCCATTTTTGCCAGTGATCTGGCTGCTTGAGCGCCCACCCTACAAACTTTTTCATCTCCGCTGTGCTGTAAGCACCAAATCTCGCT
>ERZ1673752.4867-NODE-4867-length-10671-cov-3.969386_pt1 | contig 10671 bp, 9 predicted proteins | sample MGYA00580195_ERZ1673752 | MGnify/ENA primary metagenome ERZ1673752 (study PRJEB41218, sample SAMN15661744) | gut metagenome | host: Homo sapiens | place: Canada: London | collected 2015-08-20/2019-03-30 | study: EMG produced TPA metagenomics assembly of...
ATGGCAGATGCATGGCATCATCGTTCAGATGCATTATCTTCAGTAGGCAGTTTTGTAGGTATTTTTGGTGCCAGAATGGGCTTTCCGATGCTGGATCCTTTGGCCAGTGTTGTCATCTGTCTGTTTGTTGTTAAGGCGGCAGTGGACATTTTCAGAGATGCCATCAGCAAGATGACAGATAGGTCCTGTGATCAGAAAACAGTGAATGAAATGCATGACTGCATTATGAACATACGGGGAGTAGAAGGCATTGACCTCCTGAAAACAAGAAGCTTTGGTTCCAAATACTATGTCGATATTGAGATCAGTGCAGACGGCAACAAGAAGCTGTGGGAAACACATGCCATTGCCGAGAACGTTCATCAGGCCATCGAGCATCAGTTCCCATTGGTCAAACATTGCATGGTTCATGTTAACCCGGCATAAGACATTCATCATACGAATTAAGAGTACAAATTTTAACATAGAAAATAATATAGAAAAATTTAATAGCGTGCGGTCAATAACTATCAAAAAAAGGATCTCAAAAGGACTTATTCAAAAACAGGTGTCAGCAGCGAGGGCGGCCTGTGTTGAATAAGTCCTTTTGAGATCCTTTTCTGTATATCGGGGAACCGCACATCTCCAACTTTTCCAACTTTTTTCAAAAATTTTACATTTCCCTGGTTTTAGATTTTACATGGAAGTTTTATCTTTAATAGCGACACGAGAAGTCGAGTAGTAAAAAAGAAATCTCAACGAGAAGGAGAAATGAAAAATGAAAAAATTTATTTGTACAGCATTAACGCTTGCAATGGTTGTAGGAAGCCTTGCAGGATGCGGAAGTTCAGCATCTAAGGAAACAACGGCAGCAGGTGGATCAGCTACAGAAGCTGCAACAGAAGCAGCACAGACAGAAGCTGTTGCAGCAACAGGCGATTTTGATACAAGCAAAGAAATCAGTGTTAACTCACGTGAAGATGGTTCAGGTACAAGAGGTGCTTTCATTGAACTGTTTGGTGTAGAAGAGAAAGCCGCTGATGGTACAAAGGTAGATAATACAACAGTAGAGGCCAATATCACAAACAGTACAGCTGTTATGATGACAAGCGTAGCCGGTGATCCATATGCAATCGGTTACATCTCACTTGGTTCTTTAAATGATACAGTCAAGGCAGCTAAAATTGACGGTGCTGAGGCAACAACAGAAAATGTAGCAAATGGTTCATATAAAGTATCAAGACCGTTTAATATTGTAACAAAAGACGGACTCAGTGATGTGGCAAAGGATTTTGTAGATTATATTATGAGTGCTGAAGGTCAGGATATCATTGAACAGAACGGTTACATCAAGATTGATCAGAATGCAGCCGCTTATGCAGGTAGCAAGCCAGAAGGTAAAATCGTTGTAGCAGGTTCCTCAAGTGTATCTCCGGTTATGGAAAAATTAAAAGAAGCTTATCTTGCAGTGAACACAAATGCAGATATTGAAATCCAGACATCCGATTCCACAACAGGTGTTGCATCTACACAGGAAGGTATCTGTGATATCGGTATGGCTTCCAGAGATCTGAAAGATACAGAAACAGGTGTAACAGCAACAACAATTGCACAGGATGGTATCGCAGTTATTGTCAACAATGAAAACCCTGTAGAGAACCTGACAAGTGATCAGGTAAAATCTATCTTCACAGGTGAAACAACAGTCTGGGCAGATGTTCAGTAAGCAGTATTCGAGTCAATGAATTGGGGGCTGTCTCCGGACAGTCCCCATGTTTTAGGATGCAGGAGTATTTATGAAAGTTAAAGAAAAAGTAATGGAAATCGTTTTTCTGGTGGCGGCCTGTGTTTCTATTCTGGCAGTTTTACTGATCTGTGTTTTCCTCTTTTCAAGTGGTATTCCGGCCATTGGTAAGATTGGACCGCTGAATTTCCTTGGAGGAACTGTCTGGAAACCAAGCAATAACTTATTTGGTATTTTACCGATGATTCTCGGCAGTATTTATGTTACAGCAGGAGCCATCATCATTGGTGTTCCAATTGGTATATTTATGGCTGTTTTCATGGCAAGGTTTTGCCCAGGCAGCCTGTATAAAATTTTGAAGCCGGCAGTAGAACTTCTGGCGGGTATCCCATCGATTGTTTATGGTTTCTTTGGTATGGAAGTTTTGGTGCCACTGCTCCGAAATACATTTGCGGCATTTAACTGCAAAGGTAATTCTATGCTGGCAGCATCCATTCTGTTAGGCATTATGATACTTCCCACCATTATCGGTGTTTCTGAATCCGCGATTCGTGCAGTGCCGAACAGTTATTATGAAGGATCTCTGGCATTGGGAGCAGATCATGAAAGAAGTGTATTCTTTGCGGTGCTTCCGGCTGCTAAATCCGGCATTCTGGCTGGCGTTGTTCTTGGTATTGGACGTGCGATCGGTGAAACAATGGCGGTTATCATGGTAGCAGGTAATCAGCCGGCGATGGCGCACAGTATATTTAAGGGTGTACGAACCATGACAGCCAATGTTGTCATTGAAATGGGGTATGCAACAGGTATTCACAGAGAAGCATTGATTGCGACAGGTGTTGTATTATTTGTATTTATTCTTCTGATCAATCTGTTGTTCTCAGTTATTAAAAGGAGGGAGAAATAATGAGTGAAGTAGACGGCGTTAAAGCAATTAATAAAGTCACTTTTGGACAGCGCCTGAAAGCTTATAAAAGAAGCAAATTATCTCTCCTTCTGGCAGTACTTGTTTTACTTTCAGCCATTATTACGATTGGCGTGCTGGGTTACCTGATATTTTATATTTTGATTAAGGGCGTCCCAAATCTCAGTCTAGACCTGTTCTCATTGACTTACACATCAGAAAATGTGTCCATGATTCCGGCAATCATTAATACGCTGATTATGACGATTCTGGCTCTTCTGATCGCAGTACCGCTTGGTATTTTCTCAGCTATTTATATGGTTGAATATGCTAAAAAAGGAAATAAGCTGGTAGGTGTTGTCAGTGTGACAACGGAAACACTGGCAGGTATTCCTTCTATTGTCTATGGCCTTTTCGGTATGCTGTTTTTCGTTACCTATTGCCATTGGAAATATTCTATACTGGCCGGTGCATTTACTCTCTCCATTATGATTCTGCCTTCTATTATGCGTACGACGCAGGAAGCCCTTTTGTCAGTGCCGGATTCATTCCGTGAAGGCAGTTATGGACTGGGAGCCGGTAAATTGAGAACCGTTTTTAGAATTGTTCTGCCGTCAGCAATTCCGGGTATACTGGCAGGTATTATTCTGGCTATTGGTCGTATTGTAGGTGAGACAGCAGCTTTAATCTTTACAGACGGAACTGTACCGGATATTGCAAAAAACCTGATGTCATCAGGACGAACACTGGCGGTTCATATGTATGTGTTATCCGGTGAAGGACTGCATACGGATCAGGCTTATGCAACGGCGGTTGTGCTGATGGTTGTTGTTATCATTATCAATGGATTATCCACACTGATCGCCAAGAAATTTACGAAGGCCTAGAAGAAAGAGAAAGGAATAGATATGGATAAATTTAATGTAGAACATCTTGATTTATATTATGGTGATTTCAAGGCGCTCAAGGATATCAACCTGAAGCTTCCGGCCAACGAGATCACCGCATTTATCGGACCGTCCGGCTGCGGTAAATCAACATTTTTGAAATCACTGAATCGTATGAATGATCTGGTGGAGGGGTGCAAGATTACCGGTAAAGTGACGTTGGACGGTGAGGACATTTACGGATCGAATATGGACGTCAATGTGCTGAGAAAAAAAGTAGGTATGGTTTTCCAGAAACCGAATCCTTTTCCGATGAGTGTTTATGACAATATTACATATGGACCGAGAACCCATGGTATCCACAAAAAATCCCAATTGGACGAAATTGTAGAACACTCACTGAGAGGAGCCGCAATCTGGGATGAATTAAAGGACAGATTAAATAAGAGTGCCCTTGGACTTTCCGGTGGTCAGCAGCAGAGACTTTGTATTGCAAGAGCACTGGCTGTGCAGCCGGATGTCATCCTGATGGATGAACCAACGTCTGCTTTGGATCCAATCTCAACTTCCAAGATTGAAGATCTGGTTTTGGAATTGAAAAAAGATTATACCATCATCATGGTCACTCATAATATGCAGCAGGCGACCCGTGTTTCAGACAGAACCGTCTTTTTCCTGTTGGGTGAAGTGATTGAAGATGGCAAAACAGAAGAACTCTTCTCTATGCCGAGAGATAAGAGAACAGAAGATTATATCACAGGGAGGTTTGGCTAATGCGCAATCGTTTCGATTTACAGTTAAAGCAGCTTAATGACGACATTGTTGAGATGGGCAATATGATTGAGAGAGCCATCGAAATGGGTGTTTATGCCCTGATTGGTCACGATACAGATAAAGCAAAGCAGACCATTGATTATGATATGGATATTGACCACATGGAACGCGACATTGAGGCACTGTGTATGAAACTTCTGCTTCAGCAGCAGCCGGTGGCAAGAGATCTGAGACAGATTTCCTCAGCATTGAAGATGATTACAGATATGGAGCGAATCGGCGATCAGGCATCGGATATTGCGGAGCTCTCACTTCAGCTGGGAGATGTATCGGATATCGCAGAGCTCTCTTTGATCCAGAAAATGGCCAATGAGACAATGATGATGGTTGTCCGTGGCACAGAGGCTTATGTAACAAAGGATTTGGAAGTCGCACATAATGTCATTGACAATGATGATGTAGTAGATGATCTCTTCGATCAGATCAAAATGGCACTTGTGAAACGCATTCAGGAGAATCATGTGAAGAGTTTTGAGGCGGCGGATCTGTTGATGGTTGCCAAATATTTTGAACGAATCGGTGATCATGCCACTAATATTGCCGAATGGGTTATTTATTCCATTACCGGCAAGCATGTGGATGAGGCAGAGAATTAAGCCGTGCAATGAGATTACAGGAGCGATAAAAGAAAGGTGGGAGAGAATGATGATAAAGCGTATGTGGTATGAACTGAATATTTTGGCACTGAGAAAACATGTACGTCCGGTCAGCCTGTTCCTGCTGGTGCATACATTGCTCTGGTGTGATCTGACATGGCTGGTTTGCCAGATTGGCTGTGATATACTGGAGATACCAAAGGCGTTATATCAGATGGATATCCTTCTGATCACGGCCTATGCAGGCGTCTTTGGCGGAATGATCGGCGGAATGATCTATCTGATGCATGAGAATCTCATTTAGGTGAACGTGATCGGTCAGGTTTCTTTGAAAAAATACAGAATCGTAAAAATGACCCGTATACGGTGGAAGTTCCACTGCATACGGGTCATTTTCAGATAAAAATCTTCTGAACAACACGAAAACTCACGATGTCAAATAAAAATCCTTCTGTGATATCATTTCATTCATCTGCCCGGCAGAATGTACAGAGAATCAATGGAATGTTATATGTAAGTGGCAGGAATTAAAGCATCCCTGGTTCCCGTGATATTCTGAACACAGCCGACAGTGTCAATGGATGATTATCAGACACCGCAAGTTAAAGCGTTACAGCCATTATATCATTTCGCATGGAAAATATCAATGACTGAGGCTATGAAAAAAAGCAATAGACCTGTGAGTAAAAAAGAGGGCTTGCATTTCAAGGTAGCAGCTGTTAAGCTAGAAATGCAAAGAAAGGAAGGAGCGAAGGCTATGAAAAAGAAAATAATTGCTATAGCATGTGCAGTGTCTATGCTGGTTTCACTGCCGTCTGTAGCTTTTGCGGAGGCAGATGTGTTTGTTGAATCGAATGAAGAAACAGACGTGGCTGTGTCAGAATCTGATGGGATTGAGAATTCAACAAAGGAATCTTATGATACGGAGACAGATTTATCAGAAACACAATTTTCGGAATCTGAGACTGAATTTGAGGAATTGTATCAAACGGATGATACGGAATATGAAACTGAAAGTGAAGTTGAAACAGAAACAGAGCTGGATTCATATTATGCAGATGATCCGCAGTATGGGAAAGAAATGCAAAAAGAATATGGCATTAGTCTGATGAGTGCGAAACCTCAGAATTATGTACATAATTCACGATATGACGAAGGATATCAGATCCATTATGGTGTAGACGTGTCAAGCTACCAAAAAGATATTGACTGGGCAAAAGCAAAAGCCGATGGTGTTGAATTTGCTATTATTCGTGCTGCCTATAGAGGCTGGGGATCGGCTGGAAATCTGGTCAAAGATACTTATATCAAGAAGAATATAGAAGGTGCGAAAAAACAGGGAATAAAAGTAGGTGTGTATATTTATTCTCAGGCTATTACGAATGCAGAAGCAAAAGAAGAAGTAGATTTTGTCATTGATGCGATACAGGGGTATTCATTGGATTTACCACTGGTTATGGATTTTGAGTATGCCTATGTAAATAATGGAGAAGGTGGCAGATTATATGACGCACATCTTTCAAAAGACAAAGCAACAGAAATCTGTATGACTTTTTGCAAGTATGCTGAATCTTTAGGTTATGATCCGATGGTTTATGCGAATAAAAGTACACTTTCAAATAATTTAAATGCCAGTACAATCAGTAGTAAGTATAAAATCTGGCTGGCGCACTATACAACGCAGAGTTCTTATTCAGGCGCTTATGATTTCTGGCAGTATTCAGAAACAATCCATGTCAATGGCATTCCTGAAGAAGACGGCAAAGGTATAGACGGAGATTTCTGGTATGAAAAAGTCCAAAATGATATTTCTATCAAGGATTATAATGTGCCGGAGAGATTATTTGTGGGGGATAGTTTTGATGTTCAGGGCACTGTTTCTTCAAAGAAAAATTTAACTTCTGTTACAGTAGGTATTTATAATAAAAATGGAGATTTAATTTCAGGCAAAACAGTTAATCCAAATGCGGTATCCTATGATATTTCACAAATAAAAAATAGTATTATGTTCGGTGATCTGGATTATGGCATGTATTATTACAAAGTAATTGCTAAGAATGAAATCGGCACAGAAACTGTCGTTAAACAGAGTTTTGCGGTTCTTGGACATAATGCAACCATCGATAATGGGACCTATTACATAGGAATTCAAAAGGATAATGGATATGTATTGTCGGTAGATAATAATAAGAATACAGAAGGCGCGAATATTATGCTGTGGACCAAAGCGGATCATGAGTATAGAAAGTTTGCTTTTACTTATGAGGGTGGTGGATATTATAGTATAAAAAACATCGGGTCAGGTAAGTATCTTAGTGTCAATCAGGAATCAGGTAAATCTGGAGCGAATGTACAACAGTCAGATTATAAAATGTTATGGTATATTATACCGGATGAAGATGGGTACTGCTACATATTGCCCAAAAGTTCATCAACAAGTTGTCTGGACTTAACAAGCGGAACTGTACAGAAAGGGCAGAATATTGAAATTTGGAAATACAATATGGGAAGTGCTCAGAAATGGCAATTAGAGTCCGTTTCAGAAACTTCTAAGGCGGTTGCAAAAATTAGTGGTCAGACATTGCCTTACAATCAGACAGAAGGTGCCTCATTTTCCATCCGGGGCAAAATAACATCAGATAGTAAGATTACATCCGTAAAAGTGGGTATATATAATACATCAGGGGAAACGGTCATTGGTAAAAATGTTGCTCCAAATGCTCAAAGTTATGACTTGAAAAACCTTGATACAAGTGTTAAGTTTGGCAATTTAACGGCAGGTATCTACAGATATAGGGTAACAGCGGCAAACAGCGCCGGCACAGCGACATTGATAGACAAAAGGTTTGCAGTCTATAAAGATGGACAAACAATATCAATTGGAACCTATTATATCAGTATTGCAGAAAATACAGACTATGCCTTATCAGTAGATAATGATAAAAATACTTCAGGAACGAATATTCTTCTTTGGACGAAAGCAGATTATGAGTATAGGAAGTTTGAGATCAGTTATGCAGGGGATGGTTATTACAAGATAAAGAATGTCGGTTCAGGACAGTATCTTGCAGTGACAGGACAATCGGGAGTATCTGGTACAAATGTAGAACAGTCTTCAACGGCTGCATTGTGGAGAGTATTGCCGGATGGTACAGGAAGTTATTATTTGCTGCCGGATAGTTCATCAACAAGCTGTCTGGATTTGGCAGGAGGAACGGTACAAAAAGGGCAGAATATAGAAATCTGGCAATATAATATGGGAAAGGCCCAGAGATGGAAATTACAGTCCGCATCCAGTACTGCAAAAACCACTGCAAAGATTACCGGACAGACACAGCCTCAAAATCAAAAAGAAGGGACATCCTTTTCGATAAGAGGAGAAATTAGTTCAGATAGTAATTTAACATCTGTAAAAGTAGGGGTTTATGATACAAATGGAACCAGACAAATCGGCAAAAAAGTGAATCCAAATGCTAAAAAGTATGATTTGAAGAATCTTGATACAAGTATTAAATTCGGAAATCTGACGGCTGGTGTTTATCAGTATAAAGTGACGGCAACAAACAGTGCAGGCACGGTGACACTTGTAAATAAAAGATTTGCGGTATATAAAGAAGAACAAACAATAACAGCAGGTACATATTATATTTGCAGTGCAGAAAATACAGAGTATGCCTTATCAGTAGACAGTAATAAGAATACTTCCGGAGCAAATATATTGTTGTGGACGAAAGCGGATAATAATTATAGAAAGTTTGCGTTCAGTTATGCCGGGGAAGGCTGCTATAAAATAAAGAATGTCGGTTCTGGAAAGTATCTTAGTGTGACAGGGCAGTCAGGAAATTCTGGTGCGAATGTGGAACAGTCTTCAACGGCCGCATTATGGAGAGTATTACCAGATGGTACGGGAAGTTACTACCTGCTGCCGAAGAGTTCATCGACAAGTTGTTTGGACTTGACAGGAGGAACTGCACAAAAAGGACAGAATATAGAAATCTGGCAATATAATATGGGAAAAGCTCAAAGATGGAAATTGGCAAAATAATGATAAGGGTGGTGATCAGGTGATAACATCGGATGATATATTATCCCTGAATTTTTATAATTACGGGAATCCATTTACCGGAAGCTATCAGGGAATGAGATACCGAATTGTCAAACAGAAAGAGACAAAGGATGAGGAAGGCCGGACAATCAAGGAGGAAGGTCTTCTTGCAGCGATATGGCCGGAACCTTTCGCTTATGAGAAGACAGCGGATGAGCTGAAGACAACGAAGCTTTTTCCATTTAGTGAGGAGGGCAAGGCACAGGTGCTGGAATGGTTGAATTCGTCCTGGGAGAATGGAGAATGGAAGCCGGGATTTACGGCTTCCGAGCTGGATAATCTGACACAAAAGATGAAAGAAGGACATGAAGAATGAGAAGTACAAAGACAGAGAGTCTGGAATTGATCAAAGCATTATCAGAGGCGAAGGCACCTTCCGGGTTTGAGGATGCCTCCATCGCAGTGGCAGGAAAATTTGCAGAGACATTTGCAGCAGTGGAAGAGGATCATCTTCGAAATCTTTATGTGACACCGAAGAAGAGTCAGAATTCAGATAAACCGGTATTTATGCTGGATGCTCATGGAGATGAAGTGGGGATGATGATTCATTCGATTACACCAAAAGGAACGTTGCATTTCCTTACATTAGGACGATGGGATCCAAATACCCTTCCGGCATCAAAGGTCATGGTGCATACAAAGTTTAACACTTGGATTCCGGGTATTATTGCAGCAAAGCCAGTGCATTTTATGACTGAGGAAGAAAAAGGAAAGCCCCTCAATATTGCAGATCTGGTCATTGATGTAGGGGCTGTATCCTATGAAGATGCCGTGGAGAATTTTGGTGTAAGAATAGGTGAACCGGCTGTATCAGCTGTAGATTTTTCGTATGATGAACAACATGATATCATGTTTGGTAAGGGATTTGACTGCAGAATTGGCTGTGCGGCTATGCTGGAATCAGTGAAGCGTCTTAGTGATAAAGATTTGCCTTTTGCAGTCAGGGGCGTGATGTCTGCCCAGGAAGAAGTGGGAGAACGCGGTGTTCAGGTGGCAGTTCAGAATACAGCACCTCAGGTTGCAATCTGTTTTGAAGGCTGCCCGGCCGATGATACATTTACTGAAGATTATGCGGTTCAGACAGCTATGAAGAAAGGTCCGATGCTGCGGTTTATGGATGTATCTATGATAGCCAATCCGCGCTATATGCGTGATACATTTGAGTTGGCTGAGAAGCTCAGTATTCCGTGTCAGGCTTCTGTTCGTGCAGGAGGCGGCAACAATGGGGCTTACGTGAATTTGACGGGACGCGGCGTGCCGGTCATTGTCATTGGTATACCGGTGCGTTATATCCATTCTCATTATGGCATTGCATCCTACAGTGATTTTGAGGCAGCAGTCGACTTGGCAGTGGCAGTTGTGGAGCATATGACACAGGAGAAACTTGAGAGTTTTTAAAACTGCAATGTTTTTAGCGGAATGAGAATATAGGGAGATTTAAAGAATGAAACAATATGATGTGATTATAATCGGTGCAGGACCGGGCGGTATTTATTCAGCATGGGAGCTGGCCATGAAGAAACCGGAGCTTAAGATTGCGGTTTTTGAGAAAGGCAGAGAGCTTGAAAAGAGAAAATGTCCGATCAACGGAGATACAGTTAAATCCTGTGTAGGATGTCCTT
>ERZ1673752.4871-NODE-4871-length-10669-cov-5.760599_pt1 | contig 10669 bp, 7 predicted proteins | sample MGYA00580195_ERZ1673752 | MGnify/ENA primary metagenome ERZ1673752 (study PRJEB41218, sample SAMN15661744) | gut metagenome | host: Homo sapiens | place: Canada: London | collected 2015-08-20/2019-03-30 | study: EMG produced TPA metagenomics assembly of...
TGAAGCAGTTCAGGTTCAGGCAGTCGTTCCAGTCGGCGCGGCCAATCAGCGGCAGGCCGTGGGGGCCTTTGTGGGCCCGCAGGTAGCCAAAGCTGCGGCGCAGGTGTTCCAGCAGCGGCTGGGCGAGGGTGTGGTCGTTGTCGAAGTCCACCTGCTCGTCCAAGATGCTCATGTCGCCGGTCTCGCCCAGGTAGGCGTAGACGGCGGCGATCAGCCACAGCGGGTCATCGTTGAAGCCGGAGCCAACGTCCATGTTGCCCTTTTTGGTCAGTGGCTGGTACTGGTGGTAGGCGCTGCCGTTGGGGAACTGTGTGGCGGCGATGTCCAGAATACGCTCGCGGGCACGGGCGGGGATGAGGTGCACAAAGCCCAGCAAGTCCTGGCAACTGTCCCGGAAACCCATGCCGCGGCCGGTGCCGCTCTCGTAGTAGCTGGCGGAACGGCTCATGTTGAAGGTGACCATGCACTGGTACTGGTTCCAGATATTCACCATACGGTCGAGCTTTTCGTCGCTGCTCTTGACCGCGTAGGTGGACAGCAGGTTGTGCCAGTGGGCGTGCAGCTTGGCCAGGGCTTCATCCACCTGCGCGTCGGTGGCATAGCGGGCCATCAGCTCATGGGCGCGGGTCTTGTTGATGACGCCGGGGGCGGCCCACTTTTCCTCCTGCGGGTTCTCGATGTAGCCCAGCATATAAATTAAGCTGCGGCTCTCGCCGGGGTTTAGCGTTATGTTGACCTGATGCACGCCAACGGGCGCCCAGCCATGGGCGTGGGAGTTGGTGCAGGCACCTTTTTCTACCACTTCGGGGTTGGAATTGCTGCGCCAGGCGCCCAAAAAGGCATCCCGGCTGGTGTCAAAGCCGTCTACCGGCGCGTTGACGGTGTACAGCGCGTAGTGGTCGCGGCGCTCGCGGTACTCGGTCTTGTGGTAGATCGTGCTGCCCTCCACCTCGACCTCACCGGTGGAGAAGTTGCGCTGGAAGTTGGTGGAATCGTCCACGGCGTTCCACAGACAGAACTCTACATAGCTGAATACAGTAAACGATTTCGGCGCGTCGCTTTCGTTGGTCAGTACCAGACGGTCGATCTCGCAGTTGTCGCCCACGGGCACGAACAGCTCCAGCCGCGCAGCCAGCCCGTTCTTTTTGCCGGTGATGATGCTGTAACCCAGACCGTGGCGGCACTCGTAAAAATCCAGCTCGGTCTGGGTGGGCTGCCAGCCGGGGTTCCAGATGGTGCTGCCCTCTTTAATATAGTAATAGCGGCCGTTAGAATCCGCAGGTACGTTATTATACCGGTAGCGGGTGATGCGGCGGAGCTTAGCGTCCTTGTAAAAACTGTAGCCGCCTGCCGTGTGGGAGACAAGGCTAAAGAAAGCCTCACTGCCCAGGTAGTTGATCCACGGCAGCGGTGTGCGCGGGGTGGTGATGACGTATTCCCGTGCGTCGTCATCAAAGTGACCGAACTTCATAGAGATCCTCTCCTTACAAATGGGATACCTGTTTTTTGAAAAGTTCAAGTCGAAAACGATTAAGTTGTTACCTCTACAATAGCGCATTTCTTCGGCAATTGCAAGACTTATGCGTAAAAATAACGATGATTTGGCAAGTTCCACAATTTTGCCGGCTAAAATCTGGCGCGAAAGCCCATCTATACCTTATTTATAATAGGGGCCTTGGGAGAGCGGGGCCCGGAAACTTTCATGAACCGCCTGCAAAATCCCCGCAAAACACCCATACACCACCAGCCTGGCACCCCCAAAACCGCCTGTTTCACCCTGCCAGCGAAACCATAAGCAGCGCTCTCATGCAAAATCACCCCGGATTTCGACAGAAATTCACGAAAACAGCAAACGAAACTGCCAAAAGACGGACTTCTGATTTTTGCAAAACGCCAAATCGTATCGATATGCACAAAAAATCGTGAAAAACGCTTGATTTTGTGGTTGACCTGTTGTATAGTGAAGATGCGAAAACGATTAAGGGACGCAAAACCCAAACAAAGCGATCCAAACCAAACACATGACCGGGAGGTGGTACTCATGGCATCCATCAAGGACATCGCAAAAGCCTGCGGGGTCTCGGTAGCTACCGTGAGCAAGGCGCTGAACGGCCATAACGACATCAGCCAGGCCACCAAAGAGAAGGTCCGCGAGGCTGCTCGCCGGCTGGGGTACATGCCCAACAGCGCAGCCCGCGCCTTAAAGACCAACCGCACCTACAACCTGGGCGTCCTTTTTGTAGACGAAGCCCAGAGCGGCCTGACCCATGAGTTCTTCGCCGCCGTGCTGGACAGCTTCAAGCGCCACGCCGAGGGCAGGGGCTACGACATCACCTTTATCAACCACAACATTGGCCACAGCCATTCCAGTTACTTAGAGCATTGCCGCTACCGCGGCGTTGACGGTGTGATTGCCGCCTGCGTACAGTTTGACGACCCCGAGGTCGTGGAGCTGGCTTACAGCAATCTGCCGCTGGTCACGGTCGACCATGTGTTCAACAACCGGGCTGCAGTGCTCTCCGATAACGTGGACGGCATCCGCCAGCTGGTGGATCAGCTCACTGCCTTGGGGCATGAGCGCATCGCCTACATCCACGGCGAACAGCACAGCGCCGTTACCCAAAAGCGTCTGGTCGGTTTCTACCGCGCCTGCGCCGCCCACGGCATCACGGTGCCGGATGAATACGTCATCGCCGGCACCTACCGCGACGCCATCGGCTGCGCCAAGGCCACCCGCCAGCTGCTCAGCTTACCCCAGCGGCCCACGGCGATCCTGTTCCCGGACGACTTCTCCGCCATCGGCGGTGTGCAGGCCATCCGGGAGGAAGGGCTGCTGATCCCGCGGGACATCTCGGTAGCCGGTTACGACGGCAACCTCATCTCGCAGGTCATGTCGCCGCAGCTGACCACCTACCGCCAGGACACCGAGGCCATGGGCAAGGCCGCCGCCGAGCTGCTGATCGAGGAGATCGAATCCCCCCGCACCGCTTTGCCGGAGCAGCGGCTCATCGCCGGCAGCTTCGCCCGCGGAGAATCCATCGACACACCGCACCGCTGACCCATTCCACTGTAAACAAGCCTGCATGCGCAGCGGGCTTATTAAAAAATGTAATTTCATGATTAAGTTTCTTTAAAAGGAGGAAAACATTATTATGAAAAAGGCACTCAGTTTACTGACCGCGACTGCTATGACAGCCACCCTGCTCGCCGGATGCGGCTCAGGCGCCGCCAGCTCGTCCGCAGCACCTGCCGCTGACTCCACCTCTACCGATGCCAGCAGCACCGCCGCAGAACCCGCCGCCGATGATACCGCTGAGGAGGGCAAGGTCCTGAATATCTGGTGCTGGAACGACGAGTTCCAGTCCCGCTTCAACGATTACTACCCCGGCGTTGTCTCTGTGGCTGACGATAAGTCCACCACCGAACTGGACAACGGCGTGACCGTGAAATGGACCATCAACCCCAACGATAACAACAACTACCAGAACAAGCTGGACGAAGCCCTGCTGAAGCAGGACAGCGCCGCCGATGATGACAAGATCGACATCTTCCTGATCGAGGCTGACTACGCGCTGAAGTACGTCGACTCCGAGTACACGCTGGACGTCAAGGGCGACATCGGCCTGACCGATGACGACCTGAAGGACCAGTACCAGTACACCAAGGACATCGTCACCGTCGATGGCGTCCAGAAGGGCACCACCTGGCAGGCGACCCCCGGCCTGTTCGCCTACCGCCGCAGCATCGCCAAGAATGTGCTGGGCACCGATGATCCCACCGAAGTCCAGGCTGCACTGAGCGATTGGGATAAGTTCAACGATGTGGCCAAGCAGGCCGCTGCCAAGGGCTACAAGATGCTCTCCGGCTACGATGATTCCTACCGCACCTTCTCCAACAATGTTTCCGCCGGTTGGGTGGACGGCACGACCGTCAAGGTCGACCCCAACATTATGAACTGGGTCGATCAGACCAAGACCTACACCGATAACGGCTACAACAACAAGACCAGCCTGTGGAGCGACCAGTGGGCCGCTGACCAGGGTCCTTCCGGTAAGGTCTTCGGCTTCTTCTACTCCACTTGGGGCATCAACTTCACCCTGCTGGGCAACTCTCTGGCAACTCCTACCGCTGAGGGCGGCAAGGAAGAGGTTGGCAACGGCATCTACGGCGACTACGCTGTGTGCGAAGGCCCTCAGCCCTACTACTGGGGCGGCACCTGGATCTGCGGCGCAGCCGGCAGCGACAACCTTGAGACCATCAAGGACGTTATGCTGAAGCTGACCTGCGATGAAGCCATCATGAAGCAGATCACCATGGATACGCAGGACTACACCAACAACGAGAAGGCCATGGAAGAAATCGCCAAGAGCGATTACAAGTCCGACTTCCTCGGCGGCCAGAACCACATCGCTCTGTTTGCAGAGGCTGCAACCAAGATCGATATGTCCAACGCCGGCCCGTACGATCAGGGCCTGAACGAGAGCTTCCAGAACGCCTTCAAGGATTACTTCACCGGCAACGTGGAGGAGGATGCCGCCAAGGCAAACTTCGAGACCGCCATCAAGGAGAAGTACCCCGAGCTGACCGACGTGGTATGGCCCGCATAAGCGGTTTTGCTCCGAACTGAAAATTGAACCAAAGGGGCGGGCGGCGTATCTCGCCCGCCCCTTTGGTTTTGCTGTGACCCGGCAGGAGGGAGATCTCATGGGAGAAAAAACAAAAAAGAAAGGGTCGATCAGCTACGCGAAATGGGGTTATATCTTCATTGCACCGTTCTTTATCATCTTCGCGGTATTCCAGCTGATCCCTCTGGCATCCACCATCTATTACAGCTTTTTTGAGTATTACCGCAGCGGTCTGAAGATCATCGGACCCAACTTTGTGGGTCTGAAAAACTACATCACCCTGTTCGCGACCGATCTACCCAAGTATTTCAGCAACACGCTGATCCTGTGGATCATCGGTTTTATCCCGCAGATCGTTGTCTCGCTGCTGCTGGCGGCATGGTTCACCGACCTGCGGCTGAAACTAAAGTTCCAGGGGTTCTTCAAAACGGTCATCTACATGCCCAACCTGATCATGGCTTCGGCGTTTGCCATGCTGTTCTTTACGCTGTTCTCCAACGCCGAAACCGCGCCCATCAACTCCATCCTGCTCAAACTCGGCATCGTGAGCGAGCCGGTGCGCTGGCTATCCAACGTATGGACCGCCCGCGGGCTGGTGGGGCTGATGAACTTCCTGATGTGGTTCGGCAACACCACCATCATTTTGATGGCGGCCATCATGGGCGTTGACCCCGGCCTGTACGAGGCCGCCGAGCTGGACGGTGCCTCCTCGACCCAGATGTTCTGGAAGATCACCATCCCGCTTATCCGCCCGCTGCTGGTGTATACCCTCATCACCAGCCTGATCGGCGGTTTGCAGATGTTCGATGTACCGCAGGTTTTGACCAACGGCAAGGGCGACCCCAACGGCAGTACCAACACCATCATCATGTATCTGAACCAGCACCTTTACAGCAAAAACTACGGCACGGCCGGCGCTATTTCGGTGCTGATGTTCCTGCTTTGCGCGGTGCTTTGCGTCATCATCTACTTTACCCTTACCCAGGAGGATGACGGCCTGACCCGTGAGCAGCGCAAGGCCGAAAAAGCTCGTATCAAAGCAGCCAAGGCGGCTGCAAAGCATCATTAAGGAAGGAGCGTGAAAGAGTATGCCAAACGAGACCAAAACCGCAGCCACCAAGACCAAGGCAACGAAAATTCACGACCCTATGCTTACGCTGCAGCGTGCAGTTGCTTACATTGTGCTGTTTGTACTGTGCTTTGTCTGCCTGTTCTTCTTCTATGTGCTCATCGTCAACGCCACCCACAACAATTTTACCATCCAGCAGGGCTTTGACCCGCTGCCCCGCACCAGCTTCGGCACCAACTTCTACAACACCACCCACGATGCCAACGTGCCGATTCTGAGCGGCCTGCGCAACAGCCTGATTGTTTCAGCGGCCTGCGCGGCGCTGTCGGTTTACTTCAGTGCCCTGACGGCCTACGCCATCTACGCCTACGACTTCAAGCTGCGCAAGCTGGCGTTCACCGTCATCCTGCTTATCATGACGATGCCGACGCAGGTGTCGGCGCTGGGCTTCCTGAATTTGATGGACAAGATGAAGCTGACCAACACCCTGTGGCCGCTGATTCTGCCTAGCATTGCCGCGCCCACCGTGTTCTTCTTCATGAAGCAGTACATGGATTCCAGCCTGCCGCGGGATATTATCGATGCAGCGCGCATTGACGGCAGCGGTGAGTTCCACACCTTCAACGCGGTCATCCTGCCGATCCTCAAGCCCGCCATGGCGGTGCAAGCCATCTTCAGCTTTGTGGGCGCGTGGAACAACTACTTTATCCCGGCGCTGATCATCAACGACGCCAAGTGGAAGACGGTGCCCATCCTGGTTGCACAGCTGCGCAGCGCGGACTTCCTCAAGTTCGATATGGGCAAGGTGTACATGATGATCACCATCGCGATCTTGCCGGTTATGATCGTCTACCTGCTTCTCTCGAAATATATCGTGCGAGGGGTTGCATTGGGCAGCGTTAAGGGGTAAACTAATACTAAGCAGAGGTGCAGTGGCAACGCGCTGCACCTTTTTTTGATTGTGCAGATACGTGTGGGGTACATCGCGCACCCCTACATCCTCGTTTTTATCAGCAACCAGAGGGAGAAGAATATGCCATTTCCAAAGAAATTTGTTTGGGGTGCGGCTACCGCATCCTATCAGATAGAGGGCGGCGCGTTTGAGGACGGGCGTGGGGCGTCCATCTGGGATACCTTCAGCCATACGCCGGGCAAGACCAAGGGCGGCGACACCGGCGACGTCGCCTGCGACAGCTACCACCGCTGGGCCGAGGATATGGAGCTGATGAAAGCCCTGCACCTGCAGGCCTACCGGTTTTCCATCGCCTGGCCGCGCATTTTCCCGGCTGGCACCGGCGCGGTGAACCCTGCTGGCCTTGCCTGGTACGACCGGTTTGTGGACGCGCTGCTGGCGGCGGGCATCGAGCCGTATGTGACGCTCTACCACTGGGACCTGCCCCAGGCATTGCAGGATAAGGGCGGCTGGCTGAACGCCGACACCGCCAGGGCCTTTGCCGTGTACGCTGCCACGGTGGCGGCGCACTTTAAGGGACGTGTAAAATATTACTTTACCTTCAACGAGCCGCAGTGCAGCGTGGGGCTGGGCTATAGCACGGGTGTGCATGCGCCGGGCTATAAACTGGACGATGCAGCGGTGTTTACTGCCTGGCATAACACGATCTATGCACACTGCCTGGCGGCGGATGCCATCCGCAAAGCCGACCCCGATGCCAAGGTGGGTATGGCTCCCACCGGGCGCATCTGCACCCCGGCCACTGACAGCCCCGCCGATATTGCCGCCGCCCGCGAAGCTACCTTCGCCCTGGCGGACGGCGATTGGACCTTCACCTACACCCCGGCGCTGGACCCGGTGTGCGGCCGCGGCTGGCCCAAAATTGCGGGCGGGCAGGCCCAGCGGGTGGTGGATGCCATCCCGCAGGAGCAGCTGGACGCCCTGCCGCTGGGGCGGTTGGATTTTATCGGCATGAACATCTACAACTCCGTCGCGGTGCGGGCCGGAGCCGACGGCAAGCCGGAATTCTGCCCCCGCGCCGCCGGTCATCCGCGCACGGCCATCGGCTGGCCCATCACCCCCGAAGCCATGGAGTGGGGCCCGCGGTTCCTCCATGAGCGGTACGGCCTGCCCATCTTTATCACGGAGAACGGCCTTTCCTGCACCGACCGCATCCACCTGGACGGCAAGGTACACGACCCGGAGCGCATCGACTTTACCCACCGCTACCTGCTTGCTCTGCGGCAGGGGATAGAGGCCGGGGCCGATGTGCAGGGTTACTTCCACTGGTCGCTGCTGGATAACTTTGAGTGGAGCGAGGGATACAACGAGCGGTTTGGCCTGGTGTATGTAGACTACCCCACCGGCACCCGCACCCCCAAGGACAGCGCGGCATGGTATAGGGAAACGATTGACGCCAACGGCGGCAACTTATAATGGAAAAGGTAATAATGAACAGAAAAAATAAACGGGGATTCACGCTGGTAGAATTGATCGTGGTGCTGGTGATCCTGGCAATTTTGGCGTCCCTGCTGATCCCGGCGCTGACAGGGTATGTGACCAAAGCAAAAAAGCAGGCGGTCATCACCGAAGCGCGGGATGTGTGGACGGCTTCGCAGGCTGCGCTGACCGAATGTTACGCCCTGTACCCGGAAAGCTTTAACGACAAAAGCAATTCCTGCAGATTTACCATTACCGTAAACGGCAAGACCTACAAAAATGTGGGCCGCATCACAAACGGCGCACTGAACGCGATACAGAAAAAACCGAACGATAAGACAGAGGCGGGCAGCTCCAGCCGGAGAGTGGCCGCCCAGGTGCTGAAGTATCTGGAGAGCGACGGCAAAAATCCGCGCTATACCTTTGGCAGCGGCGGCCTGATCAGCAGCGCTGTCAAGCCGAGCGCCTACTTTAATGGTAAGCCTAAGAAAACGGACGTTATCATCCAGATCTTCCATACGAAGGAAGGGCAGATCGTAGCCATCAACTTTGCAAAGGATGGCTATATGGCAACCATTGTGCCGGGCCAGGAAACGACCTGCGAGTATGACGGAGCCTGTATTGCCTCCACGGGCTGAGATAAGAGAATAAAAACAGGCTCCCCTCATCACAAGGGGAGCCTTTGCTGTGCCTATTTATATTGTATAAATCAGAACAGGCCGGTGATCTTGCCGTTCACGTCCACGTCAATATCCATGGCGGCGGGGTGCTTGGGCAGGCCGGGCATCGTCATGATGCTGCCGCAGACGACGACCACAAAGCCGGCACCGGCGGAGAGCCGTACCTCGCGGACGTTGAGGGTGAAGCCATCCGGCGCGCCGGTCAGCTTGGCGTTGTCGCTGAAGGAATACTGCGTCTTGGCGATACAGACCGGCAGGTTGCCGTAGCCCAGGGCGGTCAGCTCGTCCAGCGTCTTTTTGGCGGCGGCACTGTAGCTGACACTGCCTGCACGGTAGATTTTCTTCGCTACAGCATCAATCTTGTCGGTGAGCGGCGCGTCCAGTTCATAGGTGTATTTTACCTGGGCGGTATCGTCCAGAATCGACAGCACGGTCTCGGCCAGCGCCTTGCCGCCCTCGCCGCCCTTGGCGAACACCTCGCTCAACGCGCAGGGCACACCGGCCTTGGCGCAGACGTCGTAGATGACGGCCATCTCCTCCTCGGTGTCGGTGGGGAAGGCGTTGATGCCCACGCAGACCGGCAGGCCGAAGCCCTGCAAATTCTCGATGTGACGTGCCAGATTCACAGCGCCGGCCTTCACGGCCTCGGCGATGGGTTTGCTCAGGTCGGGCTTGGCAACGCCGCCGTGGGATTTCAGCGCACGGACGGTAGCAACCAGCACCACAGCAGCGGGATGCAGCCCGGCCGCGCGGCACTTGATGTCGAGGAACTTCTCGGCGCCGAGGTCGGCACCGAAGCCGGCCTCGGTGATGACGTAATCGGCCAGCTTCAGGCTCAGCTTGGTGGCAATGGCGCTGTTGCAGCCGTGCGCAATGTTGGCGAACGGGCCGCCGTGGATGATGGCGGGGTTGTTCTCCAGCGTCTGCACCAGGTTGGGGTCAAGGGCGTCCTTCAGCAGGGCGGTCATGGCACCGGCCGCGCCGATCTGGCCGGCGGTGACGGGCTGGCCATCGTAGGTGTAGGCGCAGACGATGCGGGACAGCCGCTCTTTCAGGTCGTTCAGGTCGGTGGCCAGGCAGAACACAGCCATGACCTCGCTGGCGACGGTGATGTCAAAGCCGTCCTCCCGCGGGGTGCCGTTGACCTTGCCGCCCAGGCCATCCACGATGAACCGCAGCTGGCGGTCGTTCATGTCCATGCAGCGTTTCCAGGTGATGCGGCGGGGGTCGATGTTGAGCGGGTTGCCCTGCTGGATGGAGTTGTCGATCATGGCGGCCAGCAGGTTGTTGGCGGCACCGATGGCGTGGATGTCGCCGGTAAAGTGGAGGTTGATGTCCTCCATGGGCACGACCTGGGCGTAGCCGCCGCCGGCCGCGCCGCCCTTGATGCCGAACACGGGGCCCAGGGACGGCTCACGCAGGCAGAGCATCGTTTTTTTGCCCAGGGCGTTCATGGCGTCGGCCAGGCCCACGCTGGTGGTGGTCTTGCCTTCGCCGGCCGGGGTGGGGCTGATGGCGGTGACCAGGACCAGCTTGCCCTCGGGCTTGTCGGCCTTGGCCAGTAGGTGGTTCAGCTTGGCCTTGTAGTGGCCGTAGGGGATGACGTCCTCGCCCTGCAGGCCCAACTTGGCGGCAATTTCGGTGATGGGCTGCATTTTGGCGGCCTGGGCAATTTCGATGTCGCTCAACATTGTACGATTCCTCCGTTTTTGTAAAAACAATAAAGGGCTGCACACACCATACTCCAGTGTATGCAGCCCAGACGGTCGGCTTAATAGGCGATACTATGCAATTCTAAGCGCCGATACAGCGAGCGAGGTGCACCAGCTGCTAAGCGAAAAGCGCAGGTAATACTTTGTGCTGCAAAGGTGAGCGCCGCCGGTGGCGGATACAGCGAACCGAA
>ERZ1673752.4879-NODE-4879-length-10659-cov-4.917955_pt1 | contig 10659 bp, 15 predicted proteins | sample MGYA00580195_ERZ1673752 | MGnify/ENA primary metagenome ERZ1673752 (study PRJEB41218, sample SAMN15661744) | gut metagenome | host: Homo sapiens | place: Canada: London | collected 2015-08-20/2019-03-30 | study: EMG produced TPA metagenomics assembly of...
TTCATGGTGATGTTTTTCCTTGTTACATATTTGGATGCTTGTTTTAAGGCATTATTCATTGCTATTACAGTCACAGGCCTAGCTAACCCTTTAACTCGATTTGATCTACTCTGGAAAACATAAATATCAGAAGGATTGCAATCCTTTCTGTACGCAATTAACTTAGAAAGCAATAAATTTAATCTAATTGTTCGTGGCTCAAATTTTGGAGTTCCAGCCAAGTGCAGCATGTCATCTTCGATATCGGAATATCTAATAGTAATCACCCTGCTGCCTTCAGCACGGAGAGAAAACAATGTTAACCATAAGTCTGCCCATGTTGATGAGATTTTAGACAATTCAAAGTGAATAGCCCTAAACTCTTCAGGTGTAATAGAATCTGTTTTTGCCATGAATACCCCCAATGCTCAACCCAACCGTTTACCAAAATTTCAACAACTTTATTACATTATTTCAATACTTTATTACGAAAATTGGATTAAATGTTCAATATTTTTTTCCTCTACCCCTACCGCGCCGGAAATTTTTTATACAAGGTGCACACCGCAACGTCGTAAATAATCGCCACCTGCTTTCTGTCCATTCCGTTTGCGATCAGCCTGCCAGCCTGCGCCCATTGCTCAGGGGTTAACTTCGGCCTTCTGCCGCCTATGCGCCCTTTCTCCCGGGCTGCCGCCAGTCCTTCCCGGGTGCGCTCAACAATCAACTCCCTCTCCATTTCCGCCAGGGCTGACATAATATGGAAGATGAAGCGCCCCATCGGGCTGGATGTATCGATACTGTCCGTGAGGCTCTTAAAGCGGATACCGCGATGCCGGAGTTCGTCGACCAGAAGATTTTTAGAACGCCCTCAATTTACCTTCAAGCTCTGCGACCCTTCTTAGCAACTGCCTCACAACCGGCACAAGATACGCTGATGCAACTTCCGCAACATCAACAATCATACCGTCTTCGATGATGCCGCCCTCACCATCATTCAGCTCCTGTCGTTCGATCAGTTCCTCGTTACGCGCCAAAATGTCCTGAGCACGAAAACCGGCACGAACCTTATCGGGTGACCATTTAAGCGTATAGAGAATTGACTCCCAGTCCTGAATAAAGCTCACTGCCTCCTCTTCACTGATGACTTTTTTCTCATTCTTGACACGGATATCTGAGACGGCTGGAGTGATAGTCCCGTTGCTGGTCTGAATCACACTTCCGCCCTGAATGAAGTACCAGTACGAACCAAAGGTGCCGTCATCACTTACGCTTATTAACGCACCGCTATTAGCAGCTTGTCCCGAGCTGTGCATGTATCCACCAAAAGCAGCATTGAGTGTATACGTGCCAGTACCAAACCTCGCAACAAACGGTTTGCAGGCAAAGGAATTAGAAGTTGCATTTGTCGTTTTCTGAGTCACAAGCCCCCCAGCTGGGCCGCCGAGAGACGTAGTGAGTGGTGCATCAATTGCAGACATTCTGTTGATATCTGAATTGTTACCAGAAGCAGCTGCGCCAAGCTTTACGCGAGCACCTGAAACAGTATTATCACCTGTTCCGCCCTGGCTGATGCTTAGAGCCGTAGTAAGCCCACTAAGGCTGGTAATGTCGTTGTTTGCACCTTTTTTCGCCAGGGATTTCTGGCCGGGTACCGTGACAGCCGCGCCGTTAATCGTGATGGTGACGTCTGTAGTACCGTTCATCACATCAGCGAATCCGCTCATGTAACGCTGGTACATAGTGAAGGTTTCAGCGATGTCCTGCGCAAGACCGTCAACGCTCAGGCTGTCGCTCAGAAGAATGGCAAACCGGGTTCCGGCGGGAACAGTTGGGTTAGCTGCTGGCGTTACGGTGAGACTTGTTGCGCTGCCGATGTTGGTAATCTGAAATACCTGCACAGGGCTGGTCATTGCAATAACGGTACAGCCGTTACGAATAAGAGAACCAGCAGCAGTGAAGTTTGTGCCGGTACCTGTAAGGGTGTTTCCGCTGATGGCGATAGTGCCAGTAGTATAAATCATGTTTTCTCCAGGCAATAAAAAACCCCGCCGGAGCGGGGTTTGTTCAAAACTGAATGGGTTAGTGGCAGGTGGTGCTGGTGAATGTGTTGGCGCTCACCCATGACCAGTTAAAGGGATAACCGGCGCGGTACTGCGTCTGATTATTTTGCTTGCGGACTCCGTAGATCTGGACGCTGCGTTCCTGTCCGCCAACCAGGGCTGTTCCGGTGCATACGGGTTGCTGCTTCTCAATAACGCCAGCGCAACCGGAGAGCAATACCGCTACCGCCAGGTAAAGAATCATATTTTTCATAGTGGTTATATCCCAGGGCATTCATGAAGCTACACAATAACAATATGAATCAACGGGATATAATTGATTTGATAGATCAATTATTCAAAATTGATCGCTAAAAACGATCAATCATAGTTGGCGCAGTTAATGGCCATAATCACGTTCCTCAGATTCGAATACGCAACGTTCTGAAGGTTGCCGCCTGGGGTTGTCTGCGGCCTGGCGAATATCCGCGTATTGCTTCCCTCAAGCTTTGCCATGCTCTTGTAAATGGCCGAGTAAGGCTGCGGCTGGCCGCCAGCCGATATAACCCCGGTAATTAGCCCCAGCATGGCAGGTATACAGGCCCACTTCCCAGCCAGAGTTGAATTGATGTTGTATCCTGAGCTGGCATCCACCCCGGCGGTACCGAGACTGACTACGTCACTCAGCGTGCGCGTTTCGTTTGTTAAAATCAGCGACCCTGATGCATCCCACACTGCCAGCCCGTAGTCTGGCTTTGTTTGAGGGAAAATTGAGAAAAAATAAACGTAAGCCGTGCCGGTCGCAGTAGGTCTGAGGAAATCTACTGTAATCGTATTCCCGTTTACAGTCTGGGTAATTTCCACTTCAACAGTGCAGTGTACAAAAGCGATAACAGGCTGCCCTGCGGGGAAGGTGTGCGTAACTTTTGTGTTGAAACCAGATGTTCCCTGTAATACCGCCGTCTTACGGGCCTGCAAAGCAATTGGCGAGCTGTTAGCGGTTAGCTGGTTTGCATCGAAGGTGGCAAGCTGCCACATCTGCGCGAGGACTTCATCGGCACCGCCAAGCGTGCGCGCAATGGAGGCTTTCTGCTGTTGTGCAATAGCCTGGGCAACTGAAGTTTTCTGAAGGAGTTGATAACCAATTTGTTCAGCGGATTTTTTGCTGTAACCCGCCCTGATAGCTGCTTGTGTGGCGTTACCATCCTTTAGGTATTCCGCAACAAATAAGCGTTGCTGAGCAGTAAGTCCATCATCATCCATCAGCTCATTTGCGCTTTGTTCTTTCTGCGCAATGCGCACTTTTTTCTGCGCAGATTTTTGCGCAGTTTGCGCAGAAGTTTTTTTGATATATCGACGGGCGGTAGCGTAGTTCAGTCCCTGCGCTTCACACCATTCCTTTGGTGATACGCCGGTTGCGGCATGTTCGGACAGGAACCGTTGCTGAAGCTCTCCCCAGTCCGGTTTTGCCATTATTCACTCCAATAAAAAAAGCCACCAGCGAGTGCCAGTGGCTTGAATGTGGTAATCAGAAATGGGTTCGAACCGTTGGGACAAACAATATTAAGCGCTCACCCGCTGGATTAAAGTAGCATCACGCTTCGTCTGGCCGATATGAACTCCTGTATCACTCTACTGACGTATAGAACCAAGCATGACCCATCCTACTGCTACGCGCCAGTCTCGCTGCTTTCAACCAATCAGAGCATCATAAGCCTCGATAATTTCTTTCCTGCTCACGTATCTGTCGGCTGCCACCAATATGACTCCACTTTCGCCTTTCAGAAAAGTTGAAAAAAAAATCACCACATCCAAACACCTCACCTCATTATTAGCATACAGATAAAGAATCTTGCTCCGATAACTTCGAATTTTCAGCAACTTAGCAGGCTCATCATCAGCAAAAATCAATAACTGTGCCATAAAATCTCCTTCTACACATAATTCCTTACAAGAGAAGATTGTTAGTCCCATGAACATTCAATCACATTGACGAATCTTTTGCCTGTGATATACGTTACCTTTAATAGCCCAAAAGTCTTTTTTAACTCATACACCTGAATTCAATTCTGAAAGAAGTGAAAATGGCAGCAAACAAATCACCAGGAGTTTAAGTTTATTTAATTAGTTATAGTGCAGAATGCTTAACCCTGTATATAGAGTTCGCTTCTTCGCACTTTTCTTTCAAGTATATGAACCGGGTGGATACTTCACTGTTTGAGCAGTTCGTCACAATGCAGTAACCCTCTACCCACGCCTTTTCATCCTTTTCGGCAAACAAACTTTCGAAAATGGCAACCCAAGTGCTGTTAGGCATGCGTTCCAGTTCAAAATACTTCATTGTCCCTCCCTCACGAAGGGTTCTGTACTCATCCAATCCTAAGATTTTCATACTGCATCTCACGGTCTTTTTAATGTTATGATTTCTAGCATCATATCCAGGCTTTTCCTACCCCAAAATCCATGGGACTCTGCATTCTATCATCATTAGCAACCAGCAGATGAGCTTTGTAATAGATGAAGAATGCGCATAAGAAAGCCATAGCTATTCATGTGACATGCCTGTCCTCAGTATTGGATTTAGGTTACCTTCTGGATAAAAACTTACCCATCAACATTAAAAATACAACGATTCCAACAGGCACTCCAACAATAGGTGTAGCGAACGCGCTTACTCCCACGGCGGCAACCATACCTCCCAAAGTACTAAACATGATGGGTATGATTAACATAATGATAGCCTGGGGAATTCCTGCCTTCCAGAGGAGTAACACCATAATGACAACAAAGAACACCATGAGAAAAGGCATTGTTTGCCCCCTTAATTAAACACACTCTCTATATAACGACCATTTGGAAAATTTATTTAGTTATCTTTCAATTAAGGCCTACTTGCAGTTCGCCTGCCACGCTTTGTTATGCGCCAGGATGTCGCGCTTCGTCTGCCTGTCCAGTACATCCCAGTCGTGCGCTGTGCAGTAGATGGGTTTAACCCAGTCGCAAGACGTATCGGCTACCTCAACCCTTACGGGTCCAGTTGTCCCGCAGCTCGCGATCAACATCGTCGTCAGACATATGGTTAACAGTCTGCTGTACATTGCTGGCCTCTTTCGTTGCTTCTACCCGGCGTTCGGCTGCTGCGACCGTTGCCGCTGCGTTATCTTTGGTGCGCTGCTGGTCGGCTTTCGCTTCAGCTTTGCTGGTGCCGCGAATATGGCCCAGGCCAAAAGCGCCGGCGATAGCGGAAATAACCAATGCGACCAGCCCAATTATCGTTTCGATCCCCACATTCACCTCACACCAGAACGGATTTCGCCAGGTTAAATAGTGCGCGGCGTTTATCCAACCCGTTTCTGCCCCCATTGATAAGAAGCGTCACGCGTTCCACGTCGCCGGAATGAAGAAGGCAACCGCGGGAGGCATAGAACCATGCAGCAGAGCGCGCGGCGTATTCATCCTGTTCAAGCAGCTCCGGATGGGTAACAAGGTCCAGTTTCAACACGTGACCACAACTGCGATAGTTACTCAGGCCGGTAACCTGTTTCAGCCCGCGACCGCGGTATTTCCATCCATCACCGGCAGCCTGATTGCCCAAGTGTTCTTTTCCCCACTCACCGCCGTAAACCAGATTAGCGATCGCTTTCTGATTAGCCGAGTGCTCTGCCGTTCTGCCTAGTGCGGCGGCCTGCTGTGGAGTGATGCGGCGGCTGCCGAACGTCGGCACTAAGTTTTCTGCCGCATAATTAAGATTTTCCACCACACGGGTAAATCTGGAGCTTTCATGCCCCATCTGGGCAATAAACATGGCCTGATCAAGCGGTGCGGTGATGCCGTATTCCTTCATGGCGGCGTCGATATGCGGAAACCAGCGCGCAGCTAATCCGGCGCTGATACCAGCCGCCTTCTGAAATTGTGATTGGTTCATTAGTGCCTCAGATGATCAACCAGACGTGCAACGTTGCCTTTGACGGCCACCAGCACGGAAAGGAATATGATATTGGCCGCAATGGTGGCCCATGATGAATGCGGGTAGATCCCACACAGGTACGCCAGCGGTACAGCGCTGTAAGTGACGGTAATCAGCCAGGCTAAACGCGAAATCCATGGCCGATGCCGCGAATCACCACGGCGATAAAACATCAGAGTAATCACAACTCCGGCGCAGAGCAGCGCGTTGATAGTTGCTGTTGGGTCATTTAGTGCCACCTGAACCTCCCCGGCGCGTTATCAGCGCCACCAGCGAGCCGATGTCCTGCTTGTTCAGGAACGTAAGGATTTGAACGGCTAACGCAGAAGCTATTACGGCACCGATAGCATCCAGAGGCTTCTCGGTGTACCCCGTCCAGGATGTGAGTTTTGAACCCAACAGCCCCGAACAAAGAATGCCGACGATATACGACACGAAGAAGTATGCCAGGCGACGTAACACACTCAGGTCAGCCGCTGTCGCTATGTAGAATACTGCGCCTGCAAATGCTCCAAAAACAACACCGTAATCAGTTCCGGTCAATAGACCGTAAACACTGGCTCCAGTCAAAGCTAAACCGGCCAGCCCTGTGCCGGAAAATGGATCGGACATAGGTCTCCCCTCATATAGCTGTGTATCCTCTCAGTAATGAGGGGAATAAAAAAAGCCCGCACGGGAGCGGGCAACGAATGCAGATATTTATTTTTTTCAATTTCAGAACGAAGATTATCGGCAGTATTGGGAAAGACTTTAGACAATAAAAACCCGGCGCGGTGGCCGGGCAGAAAGTTTATAATTCTGGCTTCATACGGCCAAAAACTTTTTCAATGCCGGCCTCATACTCCTCTTTGTTGTCGCTCATTGCTGCAACGCCAAGAAGTTTGCCGATGTGTTGTCGTAAGGCCTTGACGCCAATTTCAGAAAGGAAGAGGTGTAACTTATCTGATTGCTTTCCATTCTCATCCCTACTGGCGCGAATTTGCTCTAATATCTTCCCCTTACTCTTAGCCAGTGGGACGTAAATTTGCATATTAGTCAACTGTCCAAAGCGGATCGGCCTGCCTTTTTCCGGACGATTAAGTCCATATAACCGATACCATTCCTCATACAACTCGTCGGGAAACTCTTTCTCATATTGGCGGGCTTCCTCTCGTACAAATGCCTTAAAAGCATCGATTACCTCTTGAACTTCAGGTCGATAACCGGCCAATGCATAGGCTACGCCTTTTATACCTGATTTAGCGGAAGCATTTATTAGTTTTTGAGCTGTATCGGCAGCAGGGATTCTAGACGGTGGCAGAGCATCGGCACTTTTTGCATCTATCAGCGCCTTTCCTATATCAACGATCACATCAATATCAAACCCATGAGCGTTATTGATGTTTTTGGACTGCCCACTATATTGAAAATTAATAGGATTTTCAATTTTCGCTATTAAACTTGGACCACCAAACTCCTTCATGTAACCAGCGCTTAGTAGTTTATCGACATCCCTTGCGAAGTTGCCGATACCTAAAAGTCGAGCAAGTCCAGCCTTAGTAACTACTGCGGTTTTCGATTCATCACTTAAGACATAACACTCAGCATCTATTCCAAATTCATCTTTGAAATTACCCATATGGGTGGCTTTGTGAATTTTATCCCTCCACCTTGCAGCAGCAGCCTTTTTGGCAATGTCAGAACGCTGCTCTTTAGTAAGAGACTTCGCCCTGGCAACCCCGCCCTTAGCTTTACCCTTTGGATCTTTCTTATCGCCTGACATATGCAAGCACCTTTCTGTAAAACATGCTTGCATAATAAACAGCAACCAAAACACATAGCAAGCATTTTTCACTATTTTATGCTTGCATAGTCAAGAGCATATAAAAGGCCGACGGATGGTAGCCTTCAGTAAACGAATGTTGTAGTGCTTAATGGTCCACCATCGAGGATTCGAACCTTGAACCACAGAGGTAGAAGCTCCGTGCACTGTCCAGTGGAAAAAAAAGACCAGCATTGGGTTGCTGGTCATGGGTCATGCAGTTGTCTCTGCGAAGCGGGTGTCTCCCCACCCAGTATTTTCAGTATCGAGAGCATTATCGAATGCCACTTTAACTATAGCATCGCGGTAAAAAATCGCTTTGCCATATTCCTATGGCTCACACTCGGAAGGTTCTGTGACCCATCGTGTAACTCATGACGCGGATATGGCAAAGGCACGCCGGATCACGACCAGAAATTTTAATTAAATAGCTTGCGAATGGTGCCGATAACCTGATCACCAAATGATGATGTGTCATCTTTAAGCGTACCAGTCATAAATGGATAACGAGGAAAACCATTAATGCATAAAAAATTGAAGTTAGCAGGAGCATTTTTATTAGCTATTTCTTCTCTTCCTGCATACACAGCTGACAAAATTGACGGCTGGATCTTTCTGACAAATACAAACAATTTCAACTTCTATGGTAAGGAACGTTCATTGACTGAAAACAAAGGTATTCGGTCAATAATCATACAAGAAGTTCCAATTTCCAAGAACTCCAGTGCGAAAATTCTCTACTCTCATTTCACCATTCCTTCTAAAGCATGCAAAAATGAGTTTGGTGAAATAACAATGTATGAAATGAGCGGAAAAGTTGCTGGAAAATATGATTATGTTAAAGGTGGCTCAAGTGCAGCCGCTTACATAGCTGATCTTGTCTGTGGAAATTAATGAATTAGCTACAAAAACCCGCACTAAAGCGGGTTTAATTTCATTTGGTCGCAATAATCAACTGTGGAAATCATACAGGACATTTTTATGCAAAGTCAACCCTAACATGCAAAAATGCGTCGTCATTTGCTTCGATCATATTATTAAGTTGTTGCCTTCTCGAATTCGACAGCCGCTTGACATTCCCACTTGCGCAGCGTGTCCACAAGCATTTCAAAGAGTGGTTTCCAATTACGCGACCATGATGACTGGTGAAGGTCAGGGAGTCGCTTCAGAATGACGCGATATACCGTCGCCGAGGAGATAGCAGAGAAGCCAATACCAGAGCAACGTTCACACGTTTTGAAAACTGGTACGCCACGTTCCTTCGTTGCTTTACGGTCCACCACTTCACCTATGCCGCCGCAACGACAACGGGCGCTTATCATTCCCTTGCCTTCGCAAACATCACAGACCGCCGGTACAACCTCTGTTACCTCTGTCCACAGCTCCCAGTCAGACGGACGAACGGCACGGGAGCGGCTGGCCCAGTATGGCGCTTTACCCCAAGGGTACGAAACCTTGCGGGTGACCTGCTCTTTAGTGGTCCGGCCGTTACCACAACAGCTGTGACACATCACGCTGGTAGCCGCCGAACAGGAATACTCCGCGAAAGCAAACTGCGCCAGCGTCAACATGCAGGCTCCGAGCTTATCGCCAGCGGCTTTGCGGACATTTTTAGGGGCGTTTTTAATGGCAAACTGCGCCAGCGCCTGAACTGCGAGTTGTTCATCTGTTTTGCTAATGCCGGCTTTGCCGAAGAAAGCAGCCAGGCCGAAGCGCGCACGGCTGCTGGTGGTGCCAATGGCCGCCATAACATCAGTGCCGGTGAGACGATCCGGAGAGGTTCCCTTTACATCTTCGCTGATATGCATTCCCTGAGGACTAAAATGTTTAAGTGCTGCTTCCAGTTTCATGTGCCCCTCTGCTTTGATTCAATTCTGATGTAATTACGGAAGATGCGGTAATCCACCAGCACCGATCCCCGGTAGCGGTAAATCCGAAGGCGCTGCCAGCGCGCGCGGAGTATTTCAAGCGTTTCTGGCTTCATCTGGCCTCCTCGATGATGATTTGCCCGGTTTCTCCCCAGATTTTGGTAACCCGTCCGTCCCAGACATGGCTATCTTCGTCAAACACTGCATCCAGCAGAGCTTTTTCCAGATTGTCTTTGTCAGGCTTTTGTTGATGAGGACGGCCGACATATTGCGCCCGCTTTGTCCTACTCCAGCTCTTTGGCATGGGGATAACGAACGTGACGTGATATCCGGACTCTGGCAGGTGGATGCCCAGCAACCGGACCTGTTCTTTGTACGCCCAGTACACTGCTGTTGCTGGCCGTTTATGCCATCGGTCGCGCTGAGTCATTCGGGGTTTGCCAATCGGCGTAATTTCGTAAATTTTCATGCGGGCACCACCAGCCCGCGGCGGGCAACTTCAATCACTGTCAGAACAATCGCGCGGTCCATAAGTTGCCGACGCTCGTCCCGGTTCAGCTTATTCCCGTTATCAATGCTGTCATGACAGCAAACGCAGAGCGCAGCTGTCGCACAGTCATCGGTTTTTAATCCCATGCCTTTTGACTCATTTCGGTGTGCCACCTGCGTCCCCCATGCTCCACAAAGAACACAACGCTCGATCTGCCCGACGGCGGCGAGCCATTTTTTGCTGCGAAAAATAGCCATGCTCACCCCCATATCCGGTTTTGCCACCGGCGATTTATACGCGGTGGTTTACTGCCTTCAGGCAGCCGGGCGCTGACGGTCCAGGTGAGATAATCTGAGTTCAGGTTGCGCTCTACCTTCACGCCGCGGCGTTGGTATTCCGCCATGAGTTCTTCGGCCTGCTGGGTTGTGCAATCGGTATGATGGAACCAGGTCTTCTTCATACCCGTCACCCCGCGAAGCTCATGATGTGCGCAGCGGCATTCTCCGCCTCGC
>ERZ1673752.4887-NODE-4887-length-10641-cov-22.876535_pt1 | contig 10641 bp, 6 predicted proteins | sample MGYA00580195_ERZ1673752 | MGnify/ENA primary metagenome ERZ1673752 (study PRJEB41218, sample SAMN15661744) | gut metagenome | host: Homo sapiens | place: Canada: London | collected 2015-08-20/2019-03-30 | study: EMG produced TPA metagenomics assembly of...
CATCAGGATTGGTTCCTTTGGCACGGAACGGCTCACCCAGGATGCGAAACTTGTCATACCAGGTGAACAAGGGCGTGCGCAGCCCGCCAATCAGTCCGGACGGCAGCTCTCGGAAGCGGTCGCCCTTCCATATCAAACGACGCTTGGAGGATGCGTGCGCCGTCTCCAACTGGCAGTCACCGTCCAGCGCGTTGAACAGCTCGACAATCTCCGGATAGGAGATTGCCCCCGTGTTGGGGCCGCTCTCCATCACGAAATCGCCTACTCGGTGCGTGTGGATTTGTCCTCCAATGCGGTTGGCCTTCTCCACCACACGCACGCTACGTCCTTTTTTTATTAGGTGGAAAGCTGTGGTGAGGCCGGTGATTCCGGCGCCAATCACGCAAACGTCAACGGGTTCTGGTGTTTCCGTGGACAAGGCAGACGGTTGGTCGGCCACCACCATGGTGCCTTGTTGTCCTTGAATATCCTCTAATGGCATAATTCTATCTATGTTTTAGCTTATACTGGCTTTGAAAATTTCTTGTCGGTGTGTTGCATCAGCGGGTCGAGAGTGGCCACTACATTCCGCACGAATGGCGAGCCTATGCTGGTCATGGCCACGACATCATCGCTGAGCAGTATCAGTCCGTCGGCCTCCATTTCGCGCAACTTGGCCTCGTCGTAGTTGGTGGCGGCCTTCACCTCGGCCGGCGTGATGCCGATACGCCCAGCTATCTCAGACCAGGAAAGATGGTAGTTGCACATCATCTGCTCAATGACCTCGCGCACGATTTGCTCCTGCCTCGTGAGTTGGTAGCCACGCCGGGTGTACAGCTTGCCCTGTCGTATGGTGTCGATATAGGCTTGGATGTCACGCCCGTTTTGCGCATAGGCCGTTTCCAGCTGACTGATGGCCGTTACGCCGAAGGCATAGACCTGCCCTGTGGTGCGGCGCGTGCAATATCCTTGGAAGTTGCGGTGCAGCTGCCTGGTGTCCAATGCGATGCTCAGTTCGTCGGTAGGCAGTACAAAATGATCCATGCCAATGCTGCGATAGCCGGCGGCATGAAAGACATCCGCGGCTTTCCGGTACATCTCCTGCTTGTCGGCATCCTTGGGCAAGCCCAGCTTCTCGAGAACCAATTGCCTTTTATGCGCCCATGGCACATGTCCATAGCTGAACGTCACCACGCGGTCGGGATGCAGGGCTGCCGCTTGCTGGGCGGCCTGCGCGAACGACTCGGGTGTTTGAAGTGGCAGCCCGAACAGCAAATCCATGTTGATGGTCGCACCCTGGGCGCGCAACATGTCCATGATTTCGCTTATAGGCATCAAGGGCGGCCTGCGGTTAACGGCCTTCAGCACGCGCAGGTCGAAGTCCTGCACGCCTAAGCTGTAGCGCGTGAAGCCACATCTGCCTAATTCCTCCCAGTTGCTGGCCGTGAGATAGCCGGGATGGCATTCGATGGCTATCTCGGGATTCTCTATGGCCGGCATCAATGACAACAGGTGCTCGTTCAGCTCCTGCAGGTAATGGATGGGCAGTGCCGTAGGACTTCCGCCGCCATAGTGTATCTGCGAGATCTTCCGTGTAGCCGTGTCGAGCCGTGAAGCCACCAAGTCAATCTCCCGGTGCAGGGCGTCCACATAGTGGCCTATCAACACATCATCCGCCATGGGGTAAGAGTTGCAGCCGCAGTAATGGCACAGATGCCTGCAAAACGGAATGTGCAGATAGAACGACACCAGCGGCTGGCGCGTCTGATGGTTGGACGCGTCAACGGCAGCAATATATTCGCGTTCTGTAAATTCGTGGAAATAGTTGGCCGGTGGATAGCTGGTGTATCGCGGCACGGGAATATTGTATTTGTTTAGTAATTGCTGATTCATCGTGAGAAAAGATTATCACTTACGCCTCGTCTCATTTCCAGAAGCACCCATGTCCGCACAGGCCTTCCGGCACACGGAAACTTTGGCATTAGAACTTCCACCTCTGCCAGCATGGCTACATGGCTTGGGCAAAGGCGAAAAAGAATGACATGCGAAGTGTAAGTAGTATTCATCTGTCTGCATGCAAAGTTACATAAAAATCGCGATATATAAGCCAGTGGGAATAAAAAACGGGAAATTCCCGAATCCCTTACCTTTTGACGGAAAAGTGTCAAGGCCAGCATAAATTCGGTTCATCCGACTTTTCGAGTGATACGACAGTCATGTAGTGCATATAGCCTTAGTTTAAAATATCGTTCATCCCTAAATCCGTATGCATTGCGTTTCATCACTTTTATCTTATTGTTAATACCCTCCACTTTACCTGTTGAGATATGGCAGTCATACCATGCAAGTATACCTCTTTTGTAAGCCAGTATAGTCATTGCCATCTTTTGCAGTTGTGGAATATGACTCTCTTTTGCTTGCTCCACCCACTCCGTTAAAACTTTTTCAGCCTCCTCTTTACGCACTTGCAACCATATCTCCCTCAACTGTTCTTTCAGATAATACGCCTTTGATAGAGGCTCATTCATTGCCAAGGCATTTTCCAATCTCGTCTTATATTTCGCATCATAGATATCTGCTCCATTACAAAGCAACAGATATCTGGTTCCCTTGAGTACCTTACGTTTGTTAATATCCTTCTCCATGTTATATTGTATTCGCCGTATATCATCAAGTTTGTCATTCATCAGCTTTACGACATGAAAATGGTCAAAAACGTGTATCGCATCTGGACAATTTTCAAGTACGGAGCCAATAAAAGCCGCTGACAAATCCGTGGCAACATATTTGATAGATACATTCTTGCGCCTCACCTTCTTCCAAAAGTCAGCCAAAGCTTCTATTCCCTTACCCTCACCGACATAGAGTATGCGCCCGCTAATAAGGTCTACAACGATTGTTTTGTATATGTGTCCTTTCTTGACGGCAAACTCATCTATACCTATACACTTAACACCATCAAGCGACGGAGGGGAATAATGGCTTTCAAGATAATGGGAATGTATCTCCTTTACTGTATCCCAACTTACCTCAAGCCGTGCCGCCACATCTTTTAGGGTCATGGAACGCAACAAGTCTACGACATATTTTGCAAAGCGGTGAGTGTAGGAACTGCTGCCCGTTGCAAATCGTATCTTTTCCTGTTGGTCGTAATCACAGTCGTTGCATTTGTAGCGTTGGACTTTCATGCGGATAACTATTTTCTTGCCACCGATCGGAAGACCGAGAAAGTCTCTTATGCGGTAGCCATTTTTCACCAAATGAAGTTTGCCACATTTTGGGCAGACGCTTAAACGTTTCTTGTTTTGTACGTGAAGAATAATTGTATTACCTTTGTATTCCTCCCTTGTACATTCGAGACTATATAGTCCCCATGCGTGATATGGAAAACTGCTGTTCATGATTGTATATCTGTTTGTGGTTATTCAAATATACTCAAGTTCAGCGGTTTTCTTTTATCTTATTGTTAAATTGTCACTCGAAAAGTCGGATGAACCATAAATTCTTTGTCCAAAATGCGCGCTCTAAGTCACAATTTGTATGATCTTTGAGCAAAAAAAATAATATTCCTCAAATGTAGGCTTATGAGAATCGTATGTGGCCTTGACGTGCACAAAGATAGCATTTACTTTGTATTTTAAGCAGCACGGGCGAAATTATTGAGAAAGTTTTTGGTGTGTTGACCCTCGAACTGTATGAAATGCATGATTTGTTGCTCAAATATCACATACAAGAAGTCGGGATGGAAAGTACGAATGTGCTTATTTGATTCCCGTTTGGTGCGTACTTGAGTCGCACTTCCGCTTGAAGCTCACCAACCCTTATTTCATCAAGCAGCTTCCCGGACACAAGAGTGATGTCAAGGATGCCCAATGGTTACTTTGGCGGAAATTTATTTCAGGTTTTATAGAGGTAACATACAAATAATCATTGATAATACAAACTTTTCCGAAAGGAAATAATCACGCAAAAGTGGATTTCATTGACATATTTACATTTAAAAATGTTAAACCGGGCAATAAATTCATATTCTGCCTTCAAAACAAAAAAGAATATGAAATAAAAATGTTATCTTTGTAATGTCAATACCCATACTGAAAGCCCCGGTGGGCAGAAGTTGGGCAGACATATATACATATAAGGCGTAACTGTACGCTTTGGTTTTGACAGTGTAAGAACTTCGCAAACTCTCAACTGCCGGTCAAGAACAAAGCAACGGGAACGCCTCATGAGATGTATAGTATACAGCCATCATTGGATTCGAACGACACTGTCGTTTGTTGACAAAGTGGGATAATTATATACTTACATCATGCGTGGGGCTTTCGGCGTTGCTCGTTTCGACTGGCAGGGCAATGCGAAGGCCTTTACACTGTGGAACGGGTGACAGGACTGGCTCCACGTTTTTATTTGTATATATACCAACCATTTGTTAATCATGCCAATATGGTAGCCGTTGGCAAAAATGAATAGTTGGTATGAGTAGTATAAAAGTTCCAATTACAAAGACAGATAAAGATGGTTTTCAAGTTACTATTGACTTGAACTTATATAGTGAAAAGGCTATAACTGCTACTATTTACAGATATACGGATAAATTCTTTGTTTATCAAAATACTGTGCCAGGTAATACCAAACAAGTCTGTGTGATTTTTGAATCAAAAGATGGTGTACTTGACGAGAATGTTGTCAAGCAGTTCTGCAATGACTTGGTTGACCAACAACTTCGTGAAATTACGATGGAGAAGTATGGACATATTCGCGATTTGATAGTAGAGGAAGCATTTAAACCTGTATCAAGATGAAAATTATCAAAACGATTTCGTCAGAAAATCTCAGGATTTGAAGCCGACACTTTGTTTGTTACAGAGTTGTGGGCTGGTGGAGTAGGCTTTCGTAGACCAGAAGGTCCAACTACACCAAACATAAAAATTTATCAAACGTGTTTGAGAATCAGTTTCATTGTACCCAAATATGAATATGATGAAAAATACCGAACAAATTGTTATGTTCCTTTTTCATTTATTAAAGGCACAACTAAAGAACGCTTCATCAAAGATAGTTGGTTAGGTGGTTCTCATATTACAACAATAGGGTATAGATATACAACTGAAGTTTGGTTTGAAAAATTAGTAAATACAATTTGTTATTATCAATGAACAAACAATATACAATACTTCCATTCCGCTTCGCTCGATTTAACGAAGAAGACTATCTTCTATCGAATGACGTAGGAGAATATATTTTCCTAAAGAATGACGACTTTAGTAAATTCGTCAATGGAGAACTTGACCCTACAAGTGACTTATTCTATGATATAGAGTCAAAGCAAATAGCCACAACAGACAAAGTTGAAGATGTTGTAAAAATGTTAGCAACTAAATTCCGCACAAAGAAGAGTATCTTGGAGGATTTCACTTCTTTGCACATGGTTGTGCCAACTTTGCGTTGCAATTCAAGCTGCATTTATTGTCAGGTAAAAAGACATGAAAGTACTGACCATTCTGCAGATATGACGAAGAAAACAGCAAAGAATATTGTCAAAACTATCTTCATGTCCCCTTCTCCATGTATCAAAATAGAGTTTCAGGGCGGTGACCCATCTACCGATTTTGAAATGGTGAAGTACATCATAGAAGAAGCTGAATGGCAAAACTTATTCAAGAAACGTGAATTAGAATTTGTCATCTGCACCAATCTTACTTTGCTCAATGAGAAGATGGTCAAGTACCTAAAGAAGCATAATTGTATGATTTCTACATCTTTGGATGGTCCAAAAGATTTACATGACACTAACAGACCTCTCCAGAATAAGAATCTTGACCACCATGCTATCTTTGAGAAAAATCTACAGATGATTCGTGGTATTTGGGGCGATGATGAATGTGCATCCGCTTTAATGACAACTTCAAAGTATAGCCTCGGAAGATTCAAAGACATCATAAACGAATACATCAGATTGGGATTCCATAATATTTTCCTAAGAGCTCTGAATCCTTACGGCTTTGCAAAACAGCATAAGGACAAGATAGCCTATCCGATAGAAGATTTTGTACAAAACTACAAAGAGGGGTTGGACTATATCATAGAACTCAACAAGAAAGGAACATTCTTTGTTGAGGGGTATGCAGCCTTGCTTCTTCGCAGGATTCTGACTCCTTTTGCGACAGGCTTTGTTGACTTGCAATCTCCTGCAGGTGTTGGCATAGCTGGAGCAATATATGATTATGATGGCAGCGTGTACGTTGCTGACGAAGGAAGAATGATGGCTCGATTCAAAAACTATTATTTCAAACTTGGCAATGTAAATGAGGATTCATACCAATGCATGTTCAATGGAGAAAAACTGCATGAGATAATCAGTAATGCTTGTAATGAATGCTTGCCAGAGTGCGCAGAATGCGTATTTCAACCTTACTGTGGTGCGGACCCAGTAAGAAACACGTCAGAGCAAGGAGATATGGTTGGCCATCGTCCTACAAACGAGATGTGCAAGAAGAACAAAGCTATTATGCATTACCTCTTTGAACTTCTTCAAAAGCATGACCCTGAGATAAATAGAATATTTTGGTCTTGGATAAAATAGTGAGATATGAAAAAAATAAAGTCGTTATACAACTCTAACTCACAGGAACTTCTTGGACGAGTAACACTTAGCGGTAAAAATATATTTAACCGTTCAGCATATATCCTTGTAACCAATGAGCAGAATATGCCAAAAGGTTACAAGGCTATCATTTCAGTACATGATTTCTCAGGCAACACATCTACATCATATATAAAAGTTGGCAATATTTCTGACTTCAACGAAGGTGATGTGATAAACATCACTCCAAATGGAGAGGTGTGTTTTCTATATGAAATCAATTCTACATCCAATGCTATCTTCGCTACTGCTCGTTGTAATCATCGCTGTATCATGTGTCCTCAACCTCCAGTTCTACAGGAGAAGGATAGAACAGATTTTAATCTGAATTTGATAAAACTGTTCGATAAAAATACACAAGAAGTCGGAATTACTGGTGGTGAGCCAACTATGATTGGTGACAGATTATTTGAGATTATACGCCAAATAAAGAAATCATGTCCTAAAGCTGCCATAAGCATACTATCCAATGGAGTGAAATTTGCTGATATTGACTACGCTGCTAAGTTGGCAGCTTGCAACCATCATGATTTACAAATAGACATTCCTATCTTTTCAGATATAGCTTCTATCCATAATCATATAGTAGGAGCTAAGACGTTTTACAAAACGGTTCAAGGTTTGTATAATTTGGCACAGTTTGGGCAACAAATAGGTTTGAGGGTGGTTATCCACAAACAGACCTATAAGAGATTGCCACAGTTGGCTGATTATATCTATCATAATTTCCCATTTGTCACCCAGGTAGCTTTTATGCAGATGGAAACTACAGGGTTGGCAGAGACGAATTTAAAAGACTTGTGGATAGATCCATATAGCTATAATAATGAGCTGAGAGAAGCTTTACTCCTTTTGAACGACAGAGGGATAACGACTTATATCTACAATGCTCAATTATGTGTGCTTCCACCAGAATTGCGTCCATTTGCAAAGCAATCAATTAGCGAATGGAAAGATGTCTATCTTCCAGTCTGCGACGGATGTGTTCTTAAAAATGAATGTGGAGGTTTTTTCTCGACAAATAAAAATAACATAAGTACACATATCCATAAAATAGAATGTACAAATTCATGTACAGAGTGAATTATTAACAATATTGTCAAATTTAAAAACGGAGGTATCAATGAAGAGACTAATGTTTTTGATTGTTTCGGCATTTATCGCTACAACGAGTTATTGCGCCAACGTTTCTGATAACATCATGAACGTATTGGGCAATAATGACGAAACAACACAAATTGAGAAGCAGAAGAACCAGCCTTTGGTTTTGCAGAAAGCCATTGACATGGTAAAGAGTTCTCTTGCGGGTCACTATTCGCATAGTTCTCATTCTTCACACAGTTCTCACAGCTCGCATAGCTCACACTCGTCTCACTATTCAAGTCGTTACTAAGGATAGTGATTCGCAAGATCATTGCGAGTTGTAAAATAATTTGGGAGGGGCGTGTTCGAAATGCGCTCCTCCCTTAATATTTTATCTACTCAAGCCTTTCCTCTTCATTGGCTTCATCATCTTCATTGCTTGTCGTAAACATCGTCTTATCCCGAACTGAGCTATATTATTGTTATGACATACAGTAATAATTATAGAATCAATTCTAAGTTTGCGACATGAAAAAAAATAGGAATAAATCGTTTTTCATGTCGCAAACTTAGAGCTTTCATTTTTTGCAACAACAATTACCCTTCAATGAAAGCGTCCTATGTGAAGGAATCCGTTGTTTTTTTTGTTCTGTAATTTTACCATAAAACGGCCATCTAAAATCTTCAAAATAGAAAATTTCAATAGGCAAGCACTCTACAAAAATGGGTTGATTTTAACAAAAAAGACGGATTTTAAAGCTGGAACATTGACTTAACGCACTTAGAAGCATCTTTTTGAGGGGTTATTCACATGCTATAGCAACATCAAAGCATGCATATTCGATGCTTATCTCAATGCTTTTGCCGCCAAAAAATGATAAAAATAGGAAAGAAAAGAAGTCTATTAAGACTAACATATTAAACAACAACGAATTACAAACATTGCTCATAATTTGCGTATTTGCAACCAACTTAGCCGTTGGTTATTTTCACGCGAATTATGAGAGGTGTTTTGTAAAGAAAGTTCTGCATTAATGAGTCTTCCTTGCAACGTCCCATTTATATCAAAAACACAGTATTGTTGGTGGGTTGCATTATATAAAATCCCGCTTAAATGAAAGTGCTGTACTACAAAATGAAAATCAACAGAGTCGGGTGAGACTTCCTGCTTTGCCATACAAAGTGCAATATAAAATCTGTTGGTTGCCTTTGTTAAGCATAACTGTGCATCCCACCCAACACATAATTGACACCAAAATAGGTCATCAGCACCGTCAAGAAAGCCAATACGATATAGACATGCAAGAATATTGGACGGCGAAACGCTGGCAATGACTGTTCGTGGAACGTCAAGGAATAAACCAGCATCGTAATCAATGCCCATGTTTCTTTGGGGTCCCATCCCCAGTATCGCCCCCATGAAACATTCGCCCACACGGCACCAGTGAATATTCCTACAGCCAGCAAGAAGACGGCTGGATACAACATGATGCGACTTATATCGGTCAATCGGTTGAGGATAGCAGTGCTACTTCCCATTCGGTTCATGATGAGTGCCGTGACACCATTGAAGAACAAGAATGCAAAGAGGGAATAGGAGAGCATGACCAAAATGACGTGTATACTGAGCAGTGGTGAAGCAAGCACGGGCATCAACGTTGTGATTTGAGGATTACGCTCGCCAAGCATGGACACCATGAGGGCAAGACCAGCTGCCATGAGTCCGAATGGGAGAAAGAACGGTATGCGTTTGCCAAGTGGCAATGCAATGACAAGCATGCAAAGCGCCATGAATTGCATGGTCTCGAAGCCATTTGACAAGGGCATGTGTCCTCCCACATATCCTCTCAGCGCAATCACCACAAGTAGGAAACAGGCGGACAGAGCAAGCAACAAAGAGCCGCATAGCTTGAGAGAACGTTGTTGTGGCTTATTGCGTAACAGATTTCTTGCGGTCATGATGTAGAACAGTATGCCTGCCACGATGAGCAATATTGCCATGGGAAAGGAGAACTGGAGTGAGTTATATATCTTTTCTGCCTTGAACCTGCTGTCGGAAGGCAATACTGTTCCTGCTTTTTTCTGTTGATACTCGCGTATTTTTTGGAGGACTTTTTCCACTCCTGTGTTGTCTTTTGCAAGTGCAAGCTCCATCACATAGTCAGTGGAGCGCTTGATGAAGAGCCACTCATCTTGTCCAAGTCCTTCTGGAAGTTGGTCGCCTTGTGCCATCCACCTTAGACTACCTGCCTCTTTCACAGGGAACATTCTTACGGCTTGTCCTGACATGAGTGACGCAATGATATTATATTTTTCGTACGCTGCCGCAACATCCCGTGCTTCGCTATTGCTGAGCGAGCCTTTGTTCATCTGCTCTATCAGAGATGAAAGTTTGAAGCCTTGTGTGTCACTGGTGTAGTCCATCCATGAAACATACCTTCCATTTGCGTTCAATGCCTTTCGTACACTTCCTCCACTTATCTTAATCATGGGCTGTTCCACCCAGTCTGTGGGGTATAACAGCCACCCCACGAGTACCTGTTCGGCGGTATATCCTCGATAGCTGTCACTGCCATACAATTTAATGGTCAGATCTCTTGCCATTGTCTGCATGGGGCAGATGCGCCCTTGATGGTAAACATAGAGGTCGCCAAAGTGTTCAGCCAACGCTGTTGGTAATGTCTTGGGAAGTGGAATATTACTGGAGGATAGCATCTTCATGGGTACAAGTAGCAGCAAAGCCAGCACTAACGCCTTTGCCTTAACGCTCTCTTTCTTCATAACCTGTCTAATCGTCCTTCGGAATCCGCCACGTGGATCTGCAAGAAATGCAATGATGCTCAGTAGCAGCATGACGTATCCGCAGTATGTTACTGTAATGCCCAGCGGATCGTATGAAACGGATAGATGCACCCAGCCGCTTTCCGTGTCAT
>ERZ1673752.4888-NODE-4888-length-10640-cov-8.358526_pt1 | contig 10640 bp, 6 predicted proteins | sample MGYA00580195_ERZ1673752 | MGnify/ENA primary metagenome ERZ1673752 (study PRJEB41218, sample SAMN15661744) | gut metagenome | host: Homo sapiens | place: Canada: London | collected 2015-08-20/2019-03-30 | study: EMG produced TPA metagenomics assembly of...
AACTATCAATTTGTTACTTTTTGAAATGTTAAAGGGTTTTCGTGGACAGTAGTGAATAAGGAGTAATGAGTTGCGTGAAGAAGTAGTGTCAGATTTTTTTCTGACAGTATGGAAGCACAGGGAAAAACTTTGTAAAATCAAAGATTTAGACGCTTATTTGTATACCATAGCCCGCCATTTGGCACTTGACAGCCTTAGGAAGATTTTGCATTGTCACATCATTGAAGAAATACCTCTGGGCATTGCATCTGCTGATGATACACCAGAGGAACAACTCCTTAGCGAAGAACTATGTAAAGCTATCACACAAGCCGTGAACCAACTTCCTGAGAGATGTAAACTGGTCTTCCTTATGGCGAAGGAGCAAGGATTGAAGTATAAAGAAATTGCGAAAATACTTCAAATATCAGAAAAGACCGTTAATGCTCAAATGGTTATTGCTCTGAAAAAATTAAATCTCATCATGAGACAGTACATGAAGAGTGTTTTCTTTTAACTTTATCTGCTAAGCCATGTACCTATTTTCATGAGTAGTAAACATTTCTTCATAGGTATGACGATGCTTTCTGCTCAAGCAATCCTAAAATTACAAAAAGTTTTCATCAAATCTTGGTTACAAAAACATGTTACAGACAAACTTTCTAAAGATTTTTTAGCATGAACTCATTTATTTTATAATAGCTACAAAACACGTCAAGCCGCCTGATTTTATGCGGTGTTTCGAGCATTCTCTAAGCTTTATTTAGCCCATTATTAATTAGAAAAATCATTATTTTTAACATCGGTTTAGATGTATTTTGAAAAAAGTGCGTCAATATTAATGTAGGCATTACCCTATTGGTATGTCAAGTTGATGCACAATTGATACACATTAGTGTTTCGACTATTTGGTTATACGGAACTATGAACGATAACAATACATATAGTACTAAGCTGCTTTATGCTATTGCCGCTTGGTGCAGAGGCGACGCAACTAACGCCGATCAGCAGATAGTAAACAACTGGATTCATGAAAAACCAGAGAACTCAAAGATTCTATCCTATCTCATGCACACTAAATTTATGGGAAATGTGGATGAGAGTGATGAAACTAAAGAACGAGTTTATGCGCATGTGCTGGAACTCATCCAAGATTATGAGGAGCATGAAACCCAGATAGTTTCAATCAGTAAGTGGCGAACACCTCAATGGGCGTTTGTCTTGAAACGTCTGGCCGTAGCAGTTGTTTTACTTTTGATTGTTTCTGGAGGAGTGTTCTGGTATCTTCAAAGCCATGACAACATTGAACTTGTGGCATACGGAAAGCCTAATTCTGTAGTCAAGCTAACACTTGATGACGGTTCTGTTGTGATGCTGAATGCAGGTTCTACGCTAAGCTACCCTCAGACATTTACAGGGAAAGAGCGTAGAGTTGCGTTAAGTGGTGAGGCCATGTTCAAAGTAAAGCCCAATGCGCACATGCCTTTTATCGTGAACGTAGGTGATGCTGAGATAAAGGTTCTTGGAACGCAATTCAATGTAAGTGCTTACACTGATTCTAAAAATATTGTAACCACCCTTCTGGATGGATCTGTGGAGTTTTACGTCCATTCAGGACAAGAAAATCCCATACGACTCAAACCGAATCAGCAGGTAGTGTACGACAAGGTGGCACGAACAAGTCAATTACGTGAAGTAGAAGCAGAGTTGTATGCATCCTGGAAGGATGGAGTGCTGTATTTCGATCATGTGGGCTTAGAAGAGATGTCTAAAATTCTTGCGCATCGGTTTGGAATCAGAATTGAGATACATGCCAAGAATTTGCAAAATGAGACTTTCTCTGGTATGTTTGAAAATGATATGAGTTTGTATCAAATCCTTGATGTGTTGAAGCGGCATCGTGGATTTGATTACCGAAAAGATGGTGATTACATTGTGATATTTGATAAATAAAACCTAATAAAAAACTTAAAATGAAACAAGCAATTGTCAAAAATGTGTCTTGTAGACACTTGCAATTCTGTGAAAAATCTGTTTCAAATATCAGAAACAGGCTGGTATTTATCTTTCTTTGTATGCTTTATGTATTTACAGGCTATGCGCAGAGTAAGAAAATCACTCTTAACTGTGTCAATGAAAAGATTAAAACCGTTTTTCATGAAATCAAGCAACAAACTAATTACTCGTTCGTATACAATAACAATGAGCTGAATGAGAATGAACGCATCACGTTAAAAGTGAAGAATAAGCCTCTTTCTGAATGCATGAATATCGTGCTGCGTAATAAGCCTTTAAACTATGAAGTGAGAAACCGCACTATTGTTATATTTAAACAACCATCGGAAGTAGCAAAGAAACAGCGTAATGAGCAAACTCACAAGAAAATCAATGGCCGTGTTGTAGATGATAAAGGTAACGTCATACCTGGTGCATTAATTCGTGAAAAGTCTGCTCAAAATAATGCGACTGTTACGAATGAAAACGGTCTTTATCAGATGACTGTTGCTGCGAAATCGCAGATAGTTTGTTCTTTCATGGGTTACAAACCAGTGGAGGTGAATATTGGTTCCATGGATATCTATGACATTATCTTACAGGAAGAGGTGAGTGAACTTGACGAATTGGTTGTTACAGGATATGGACAACAGAGACGAATCAGTTCGGTGGGTTCGCAATCTACCTTGCAGAAACAAGATCTCAAAGTGCCAACTGGCAGCTTGAGTACCGTTTTGGCGGGACGTCTCTCTGGTATTGTTGCGGTTCAAAGAACCGGCGAGCCGGGAAGAGACGCTGCAGACATTTGGATTAGAGGACTGGCTACGCCCAACAATGCCAATCCATTGATATTAGTAGATGGTGTTGAAAGAGATTTTAATAATATAGACCCTGATGACATTGAATCTATTTCGGTTTTAAAGGATGCATCCGCCACAGCCGTATATGGTGTTAGGGGAGCTAACGGTGTCATCATTGTAAAAACGAAACCTGGAGTGATTGGAAAACCAGTGGTCAGTGTTGATTACTATGAAGGTATGAGCCGTTTCACCAAGTCATCTGAACTTGCAGACGGACTGGTATACATGGATGCCGTGAATGAGGCTATGACTAATATAGGCAAACAGCCTAAATACACGCAGGAATATATTGACAACACCCGTAATGGAGTTGATAAACTGCTTTACCCAAATGTTAACTGGCGAAAAGAAGTGTTTGACGACTGGGGGCATCTGCGTCGCCTGAATGCTAATGTAAGAGGAGGTAGTCAGCTTGCTCGTTTCTATGCTTCCGTGAGTGTATATAATGAGAATGGAACCATCAAGACAAATCCTTTCGAGAACTACGATTCTGCAACGCGTTACACACGTTATAACTTCACAACCAACATTGACATGCAAATCACTCCGTCTACGGAGGTAAGCATTGGCGCGCAAGGTTACTTGGCAGACGGCAACTATCCTGGCGTAAGCAGTGATGTAATTTTCGGGTCAACGATGGAAGTTAACCCTGTGATGTATCCCAAAATGTTTGTGATTAACGGAGAGGAATTTGTACCTGGGTTGCACACGCAAGGGGCAGAGCGAAACCCCTATGCGGATGCTACCAAGCGTGGTTACCGAAAAACCATGTCAAACCGCATTCACTCAAATATACGTCTTACACAAGATTTGAGTATGCTTACTAAAGGATTGAAGTTCACAGCCATGTTTGCATATGATGTCACTTCGTCGAGAAATACGTCGTACACCAAACGAGAGAACACATATTACATTGCTGATAGGAACAAGCCTTTTGACGAAAATGGCAATCTGGTGCTGACAACAACATGGAACCGGGGTTCAAAAGTTCTGAGCTTTGGCGGAAATGGGTTGGCTGGAGTTAGAAAAGATTATTTGGAAGCTTCACTACAATATGACAGAGTCTTTGGTAACAATCGCGTTGGCGGTATGGTTGTTTATACACAACAAAGCAGGAATGTTAACAATGCTGGTGATATTATTTCTGCAATACCTTATCGTTTGCAGGGCCTTGCAGGACGTGCAACATATTCCTGGAAAGACCGTTACTTTGGTGAGTTTAACATTGGTTACAATGGTGGTGAGAATTTTCCTAAGGAGAAGCGTTTTGGCACATTCCCTGCTTTGGGTGTAGGTTGGGTTTTATCTAATGAACCTTTCTGGAAACCTTTGGAAAAAGCAATTTCATTCCTTAAAATACGATATACTAACGGAAAAGCGGGCAACAGCACCGTTGGAGGAAGGCGTTTTATGTATTTGGAGCAATATGAGTGGACTGGAAGCTACCGCTTTAACTTTGGTGGACAAAATGTGGACGGAGTGCATGTGAAAAATCCTTCGACAATGTTAGGATGGGAGGTTGCACATAAGCAGGATCTCGGCGTTGACATCAAACTTCTGAATGACGATTTGAGATTAACTCTGGATTGGTTCTATGAGAAACGTAACAAAATACTCTTGCTTAGAAGTGAATCGTTACCTGACTTCTTTGGATTTCAGCAAGCACCTTATGGAAATGTGGGAAAAACACGCACAAAAGGATTTGATGCAGAACTTGAATATTTTAAAAAGATAAACAAAGACTGGAATCTTACATTGCGCGGCAACTTTACTTATGCTGACCCTGTATGGGTTGACAATGATATTCCTGATAAGGCCTATCCTTGGCGAAACAGAAAGGGATCGAGCCTTGTTTCGCGTGAAGGTTTTACTGCCATCGGTCTTTATACCCATTCGGACATAGACGTTATCCAAGCCTGGTTAGCTTCAGACCGCACTCAACCACAGCCATTTCCTACACCTTACAATACATCATTGTCACAATTGAAACCTGGAGACATCATGTACAAGGATATGAACGAAGATGGCAAGATTGACGACAATGACATATCTTGGATTGGCAATGGAGATATTCCTAAAATCAATTACGGCTTTGGGTTCAACTTATCATACAAAGCAATATCCTTTGGCTTGTTGTTTCAAGGAACTGCCATGGCCAATCGATTGGTGGGTGGAATAGTAAGACCATTCAACGATTCAGGAAGTAGCAATGTGTATTCAAATATTGTAGACCGTTGGTCTGAGGCTAACCCTCGCCAAGACGTGTTTTATCCTCGCTTGGCTTATGGCAGCGATCAACCTGATAATCAGAACAACTTTGTTAACAGCACTTGGTGGCTCAAAGACATGGGATTCCTAAGACTTAAGACATTACAAATCAATTATAAGCTCCCTTCTACCTTCTCAAGGAAAATAGGTCTTGGTGGTGTAAATGTTTATCTCATGGGGACAAATCTTTTTACGTTCTCTAAATGGAAACTTTGGGATCCTGAACTGAATACAGGAAATGGCAATAGCTATCCTAACACTACTTCTTATACTGTTGGCATAAACTTTAATTTTTAAATGACGTAGAAATGAAAACAAAACTTATATTGTCCATTATATTATTGCTGCCTTTGGCCTCTTGCAGTGATTATTTGAATCAGGTTCCTCAGGATTTACTAACTCTTGAGAAGACTTTCGAGTCAAGGGAGTCATCCCTTCGGTTTTTGGCTTCTATCTATACGTTCATGCCTGATGAATTTGACCAGCGTTCTGTAGGAGGAGGACGCGGCCAAGGTACTTCTGGAGCATGGGTTGCAGGATGCGATGAAGCAGAATATGTTTGGGAATGGCATAAGTCGAATATTATAACAAACGGGTCTATGAATCCGTCGTCAGGTATCGTGTCTGTGTATTGGAAAAAATATTTTCAAGGAATCAGAACTGCGACCATATTTATTGATAATCTCAAACTATGCAAGCAACTTTATGAAGGTGACTATGAGCAATGGATTGCAGAAGCACGCGCGGTAAGAGCCATATATTATTATTACCTACTCCGTCTTTATGGACCTGTACCCATCATTGAGGAGGCTAAGTCTGAACAGAGTTCTACCGAGGATTTTCAGATACCTCGCAATAGCGTCAAAGAAGTTGGAGATTATATACTTTCAGAACTCGATAAGGCCATTTCTTCTGGCTTGATAGATAACATTAAAACTTCTGGTAACTATCTGTCGGCTGAAAAAGGCTTAGGACATATTGATTGTGCAATAGCTAAAGCTTTCAAGGTTGAAACAAGGATGTTGCTGGCAAGTGATTTGTTTAATGGGTCTGTAGAATATTTTAGAGACTTGAAGAATGATGATGGAAAGCAATTGTTTCCTTCATACGATGAGCAGCAGAAGAAGCAACTTTGGTCTGATGCAGCAAAAGAAGCAAAGGAATTTATTGAAACTTATGTAGGAAATGGATACGATCTCACCAAAATATACACAAAAGGCAAGCTTGACCCTTATTTATCCTACAGAGAAGCTGTAAGAGGATACCATTCAGAAATGACCAACTTTACAAACACCTCTTCTTCAGCCATTGAGATGATCTTTTTCAGAGTTGATGCACCAGCAGATATCTTGCAATACGATCGAACTCCAAAACATTTTAGGGCGGGGCGTTCTGCATATGAAGCATCGGGCGGAATGGCTGCGACTCAGGAAATTGTTGATGAATATTTCATGAGCAATGGACTCAAGCCTATCAAAGGCTACGAGTCTGATCAAAAGACACCAATTATCAATAAAGAGTCAGGTTATCAAGATGATGGTTTTAGTTCAGAAGACTATTTGGATCCTGTAACGGGAAGAGTATTTGCTCCAAAGGGAGTGCTTATGGCTTGGGTGAACCGAGAACCCAGATTTTATGCCGACATCACATTTGATGGGCAAGCATGGCTAAATACTCGTGAGGGCGTTGTTTACACTTCTACCCAATTCAGTGGAAATTCTGGTAAGGGTGTAGGTTCGTCAAATGATTATCCTAAAACAGGCTATGTGGTTCGCAAGTCAGCTCCTTTAGGCAACTGGCGGGATCAGAATCGGGTTTGCATTCTCCTTAGGCTCGCTCAAATATATCTTGATTATGCAGAAGCTTTAAATGAGTGTAACCCAGGACATCCTGACGTTATGAAATATCTAAATCTCATTAGAGAACGTGCAGGAATTCCTTTGTATGGAAAAGAATTACCCATACCTTCGGATGTTCGTCAGGCAATTAGAGATGAACGTAGGGTTGAGCTGGCATTTGAAACTTGCAGATACTTTGATGTAAGACGCTGGGGAATAGCAGAAAAGACAGAAAATAAGCCCATCCATGGTATGAACATAGAGAAGGATGGTTCTGAATTTTTCAAGCGCACAGTTGTAGAGAATCGGGTATTTGAGAAGAAAAACTATTTCTTCCCAATTCCTGAGCGTGAAATGAATATCAATAGACAGTTGAAACAAAATAAAGGATGGTATGAATAATAATTTGATGAAAAAATATCCTTTCGTGATATTTTGTATGGGTATCTGGATGGTATTTTTTACCGTCGTGTCATTATCAGCTTGTTCTGAAGAAAAGAATGGCGATATTCGTGTGGAAAATACGGAAATCAGATCTATTGGAAAAGTAATGGCCGAGCTAAGACAAATTAGGGATACGGCTGTATATGGAAAGTTTAAGGGGATGTATCCAGAAGAAAGCAAAGATATCCTTAACAAAGCCATAAAGCAGTTGGCCGACTTGATACTTAGCTTACATCAAGGTGAAGCAGTGCCAACAGAAACTAAAGACAGCAGCATAGCTAATGCTTACGAGGCGATTAAGGTATTCAAGGCTACTGTCAGAAGCGAAGACGAGAAAGCACCAGCTGCTGAATTGTTCGTGGATGGTATTGACGGGAATGGATATATCAACTTTGGGGTTCAATCTGTCTATTCTTCTTTTGGAGAGGCCGACAACCAGCAGTTTACGGTAGAATTGTGGTTTAAGCAAGCCAAACCAACTAACTTTGGATGTATTTTGTCAACATTCTATGAAAATTCTGAGAACAGGTTTGGTTGGATGATGAATACATGGAATGGTCACTTTAGAATGTCTTATTCACTTACGTCACGTGGACTTATTGAGCCAGCCAAAGCATACAATGGCCTCAACAAATGGATTCATTTAGCTGCTGTCTATAATGATAAAGGTGTGGATGGAGAGATGGAAAATGGAAAGCCTGTTTTTTTGAAATTTTATCTTAATGGCGAGGAGGTATCACGGAAAGTAAAACCAGACGGACGAAGTTATGTGGGCAATCCTTTGGATAATTGTCCTATGATTGGATTTGCTGGTGTAACTTCTGACGGCAAACTCTTCAGAAGACTCTCTGGCTATATGAAGGATATCCACATCTGGAACAAAGCAAAGACTCCCACTGAAATTGCTGACATCATGAACAAGAAAATCGCAGTCTCGGGTTCTGAACCTGATCTCGTATGTGGTTGGAGTTTTGATGCAGAGCCGCGCGACAGCAAGAAAATTATTGACCTGACAAAAAGGTACTATGCATCGGTAGAGGGCAGTTATGAATGGAGAGAAATCAAAGAGTAAATAAGCGTTCACACAAATATTCTACTCTTTTTGGAAAATCGCACATAGAAGGTTTTCTGATTTCATTCTTGGTAGGAATATCATAGCTCAATAACATTATTTCATATAGTAGGAGGAAAACGAATGCGCTTTCTTCCTACTTTGTTTTTTTACATCTCACATAGCTCCTACGTGTCGTTCTGCATATAGCCATTTGGCTGACGCATTGATGACGTCAGGAGTATGTCTATTTTCTTCATCACAAACCTTAAGACGACTTAAATATGGTTTACTTTAATTCACCTAACGAGTGTGGATTAAATGACAAATCAAACATTAGAAAATAAAAAGAATGGCATTCAGCCGCTTATTCTTACTTTTTTCACTAACTTTGCAAGGTATGGATACACAAATCAACAGCGAAGCGCAATGGAGCGAAAACATCATCATCGCAGATGCTGATTATGTTGACAGCGTGACTTTCGACCTCATCGTCAACTTCGAGCGGATGATTGGACGACGTATTCCCGCTGCTGACCTCGCCAGGTGGATAGACTGCGTGGCGCTTGACGGCGGTATCAGGGAGGGTGAACACCAGACTCAGGTGGTGTTGATTCATCGAAAAGACAGAAAAGGCATGGAGAATTTCATGCCATCTGATTATGAAAGCGACCTGAACGGGAAGGCTTTCAAAGACCACTTAGGTGAATTCATGCTCAGTTCGCTGCCCATCGAGGAGATTGTTGACGAGACCGACTTCCTGATGGAGATTGTGCAAGCAGCATGCGAGCAGCCTAATGTGAAGCGCGTGATGATTGTTCCAAACTTCGAAAGAGATGGCCTATACGATCGAATGCGCCATGTACTGCAACAGGTAGACGACGACAAGCGCATCACCGTGTTTGCCATGCAGCCCTTATCAGGAGGCAATTTCAGACAAGAGATATTGGGCTACTCGCTGATGAACGCCTTGGGTATCAAGAGTGAAGAAATAAAATAACGTATAACAACCAACAGAAAGTGCCGCTAAAAGCGTACCCTGCGAGGCACTCTCCCCTACATGCTGGGGGTGACGGGGAATCTTTATCATGTCAAAAGTTTTAATGATTGGCGCCGGTGGCGTGGCAACAGTTGCCGCATTTAAGATTGCACAAAACCCAGAGGTTTTCACTGACTTCATGATTGCAAGCCGGCGAAAGGAAAAATGTGATGAGATTGTGAAAGCAATTGGTAAGCCAAGCATCAAAACAGCTCAGGTAGATGCTGACGATGTGGAGCAACTAAAAGCTTTGATGAACGACTACAAGCCAGAATTGGTGATTAACTTGGCTTTGCCTTATCAAGACCTCACCATCATGGAGGCTTGTCTGGCCTGTGGATGCAACTACTTAGACACAGCCAACTATGAACCCAAAGACGAGGCGCACTTTGAATATTCATGGCAATGGGCATACAAAGAAAAGTTTGAGCAGGCGGGGCTTACGGCCATCCTTGGCTGCGGTTTCGACCCTGGCGTGAGCGGTATCTTCACCGCATACGCAGCCAAGCATTATTTCGACGAGATACATTATTTGGATATCGTGGATTGTAATGCGGGCAATCACCATAAGGCTTTTGCCACGAACTTTAATCCGGAGATCAACATTCGAGAGATTACGCAGAAGGGTCTTTATTACAAAGACGGCAAATGGATAGAAACCGAACCGTTGGAGATTCATAAACCCATTACTTACCCAAACATTGGGCCGCGTGAGAGCTATCTGATGCACCACGAAGAACTGGAAAGTTTGGTGAAAAACTATCCTACCATCAAGCAGGCTCGCTTTTGGATGACTTTCGGAGAGCAATACCTTAACTATCTGGATGTCATTCAAAACTTGGGAATGTCGCGCATTGACGAGATTGAATACGAAGCTGAATTGGCAGATGGTTCGGGCAAAAAGGTGAAGGTGAACATTGTTCCTCTACAATTCTTGAAAGCAGTTTTGCCCAATCCACAAGATCTTGGCGAGAACTATGACGGTGAGACCAGCATTGGATGCCGCATTCGTGGCATAAAAGATGGCAAAGAACTTTCCTACTATGTGTACAACAACTGCAAGCATCAGGATGCCTACAAGGAAACAGGCATGCAGGGCGTGAGCTACACCACGGGCGTTCCAGCCATGATTGGCGCCATGATGTTCCTGAAAGGTCTTTGGAAGA
>ERZ1673752.4889-NODE-4889-length-10637-cov-5.087507_pt1 | contig 10637 bp, 7 predicted proteins | sample MGYA00580195_ERZ1673752 | MGnify/ENA primary metagenome ERZ1673752 (study PRJEB41218, sample SAMN15661744) | gut metagenome | host: Homo sapiens | place: Canada: London | collected 2015-08-20/2019-03-30 | study: EMG produced TPA metagenomics assembly of...
GCCGCAGAGCATCATGGCGCAGCGGTCGATGCCGAAGCCCAGACCGCCGGTGGGGGGCATACCGTACTCCAGCGCCAGCACGAAGTCCTCGTCCATCATGTCGGCCTCCTCGTCGCCGTGGGCCCGCTTCTCCGCCTGAGCCTTGAAGCGCTGGTACTGGTCGATGGGGTCGTTGAGCTCGGAGAAGGCATTGCCCATCTCGCAGCCGCAGACGAACATCTCGTACCGCTCCGTCAGATGGGGGTCCTCCGGGCTGCGCTTGGCCAGCGGGCTCACCTCCACCGGGTACATGGTGATGAAGGTGGGCTGAATGAGCGTCTCCTCCACCTTCTGGTCGAAGGTCTCGTACAGGGCGTTGCCCCACGTCCGGGCTACCCCCTCCATGTCCACGCCTACGCTCTTGGCCAGTTCCACGGCGGCGTCATCGTCGCCCTCAATGGCCATGAAGTCGGCGCCGGTGACATTCTGCACGGCATCGGCCATGGTGATGCGCTTCCAGCTGGGGGTCAGATCCACGTCGTGGCCCAGCCACTGGATATGGTAGGTACCCAGGATCTCCTTGGCGGCCCCGGTGAGGATGCCCTCCAGAATATCCATCATGCCGTCCAGATTGGTGTAGGCCTGATACAGCTCAATGGTGGTGAACTCCGGGTTGTGCTTGGTGTCCATGCCCTCGTTGCGGAAGATGCGGCCCACCTCATACACTCGCTCCAGACCGCCCACGATGAGCCGCTTCAGGTGCAGCTCCGTAGCGATGCGCATATACATATCGATGTCCTGAGCGTTGTGGTGGGTGATGAAGGGCCGGGCGTTGGCGCCGCCGGCAATGGGGCTGAGCACGGGGGTCTCCACCTCCATGAAGCCCATATTGTCCAGATACCGGCGCAGATACGCTACGAACTTGCTGCGGATCTCAAAGTTCCGCTGGGATTCGGGATTCATAATGAGATCCACATACCGCTGGCGGTAGCGCAGCTCCTTGTCCGTCAGACCGTGGAACTTCTCCGGCAGGGGCTGGAGGGACTTCGACAGCAGGGTGATCTCATGGGCCCGGATGCTCATCTCGCCCTTCTGGGTGCGGAACACGTCGCCCTTGACGCCTACGATATCGCCGATGTCATATTTCCTGAAGCGGTCATAGGCCTCCTCGTCCATCTCGTCCTTCCGGGCGTAGATCTGGATGCGGCCGGACTTATCCTTCAGATCGCAGAAAGACACCTTGCCCATGCCCCGCTTGCTCATAAGACGGCCCGCCAGAGAGACGGTCTGCCCCTCCAGCTGGTCGAACTGATCCTTGACCTCCTGTGCGTGATGGGTCACGTCATAGCGGGTGATCTCAAAGGGATTCCGGCCCGCCTCCTGCAGGGCTGCCAGCTTATCCCGGCGGATCTGGAGAATTTCCCGCAGGTCCTGTTGATTCTGATTCTGCTGTGCCATAGATATGGTCTCCTTATCGTTCGATCTTGTCCACCCGGTAGCGGATGACGCCCTTGGGGGCCTCCACGGTGATCTCACTGCCGGCCTTGCTGCCCATCAGGGCCTTGCCGAAGGGGGAATCCTCCGACACCTTCCGCTCCATGACGTTGGCCTCCTGAGAGCCCACGATGGTGTACTCCGGCAGCGTCTTGCCGTTATCCAGATTGGTCACGGTGACACGGCAGCCGATGGATACCTTGTCGGAATCCATGTCCGTCTCGTCCACGATGACGGCGTGGAGCAGGATGTTCTCCAGCTCGGCAATGCGGGAGTAGAGCTTGCCCTGCTCATTTTTGGCCTCGTCGTACTCGCTGTTTTCCGACAGGTCACCGAAGCCTCTGGCCTCCTTGATGAGCTCTGCGATCTCGTCGGCACGGGTGGTCTTGCTGTAATCCAGCTCCTTTTTCAGCTCGTCGTACCGCTCCTGACTCATTTTGAATTCTTTTACCATGGAATCCATTCCTTTCTGTTGACAAATACGGCATGGCCGCACGAGATTAGTATAAACACTATAACAAAAATAGTACAGACACTATATCACTCTGCATTATAAGTTCTTTCCCCGCCGGTGTCAAGTCCTACCCACACCGGGACAGCCGCACCCGGCGGAAGGCTTCCCTCCGCCAGCAGCGCCGCCAGCAGCGGCTCCTCCGCTGCCCACGGCTTCATTTTCTCCCACCACGGCTCGGCCCATACATACCGGACCTCCTGATGGCTCTCCCCGATCAGCAGGGAGGGAAGCTCCTCCGCCGCTGCGCCGAAGCATACCGCCAGCTGCGCCACCGGACCGCCCTCTCCCAGTCCGTACCGGTGCCGCAGGGATCGCCGCAGCTCCTCCTGCCCCCGGCCCAGCTGCGGCGACAGATACCTTACCCGCCGGGCCAGCAGATCCGCCGCCTCCGTAACGGCCCCGTCGGGCCGGGAGGCCCGCAGCACCACACTGGCCTGTGACCGGCAGAGTCCCAGCTGCCTGCAGGCGCAGTCCACCAGCTGCCCCAGCATGGCCCGCCGCAGCGCCACCGGGGCCGGGAGCCGAAGGGGAAGCAGCAGCGCCGCCCACTCCGGCGGTGCCGCCGCATACCGCACCCCGGCGTCGGCCATGGCCTGCGCCGCCTGCCGCACCCGGCGCTGTACCCGCCGGTTCAGCCGCCCACCGCCCTCCAGCAGGCACACCTCCCCGTCTCCCAGCGGACAGCGCCGCAGGGTGAGCCTTTTCCGCTTCTCCTCCCATCGCACATATCCCACCATAACACAGCGCCCCCTTTCCACCAGTCTATGGCCCGGCGGCGGGAGAAAGACGGCATAAAAAATTCCCCACCTGCACCAAGCGGTGCAGGCGGGGAAAAGGCCGCTTACCACCAATAGGGGATGTACCCCGGCAGACGGTTCAGCGGATTGATGCGGCTGTAGTTCTCCCAGATCTCGTAGTGGACGTGGGGGCCGGTAGAGATGCCCGTGGAGCCGCACAGGCCGATGACCTCGCCCTGCTCCACATGCTCGCCCACCTCCACCAGACGCTCGCTCATATGGGCGTACAGGGTGAAGTTGCCGTTTCCGTGGTCGATCTCCACATAGTTGCCGTAGCCGCCCCAGCTGTACTTAGAACCCACTACGGTGCCGGACTTCACGGCATAGATGTAGCTGCCGTAGGAGGCGCCGATGTCCACGCCCATGTGGGTGGTGCTGGCGCCGGGGGTAGGCTGCTCACGCCCGCCGTAGCCGGAGGTGATGAGCCGGCAGTCCGAGGGCCAGATGTACCCGTCGGAGGAGGGCGTTTCGTCGGAGCCGCTTCCGCCGCCACCGCCGCCGCCTCCACTGTTATCGCCGCCGTTGTTCCGGTTTTCTTCCTCTCTCCGGGCCTGGATCTGGGCGTCCAGTTCATCGGCGGCTGCCTTCTCCTGAGCGGCCAGATCGTTCAGGCCGTCCGCCGTCTCATTATACTGGGCGATCAGCTGCGTCGCCGCCTCCAGCTGGCTGTCCAGCTCCGCCTGACGGCTCTCCAACTGGGAGCGCTGCTCCTCCAGCGCCTGCCGGTCGGCCTGCATCTGCTGGCGCAGCTGCCGCAGGTCGTTGATGACGCTCTGATCGTGCTCGGCCACCTCGTTGATGAAGTCGATGCGGCCCAAAAGATCGCTGAAGCTGGTGGCCTTGAAGATCACCGACCAGAAGGAAGCGGTCCCCCGCTCCTCCTCATCCCGCACCTGACGGCAGAACAGGTCGTACTGAGCTTCTTCCTTCTGCTGGTTGTCCGCCAGCTCCGCCTCCAGCGCATCGATCTGCTGCTGGGCGTTGGAGATCTGGCTGCGGAGGACGTCCGCCTGCTGATCCAGCAGGTTTTTCTGCTCCAGCGCATCGGCCTTGTTGGCCTCGGCCTCCTCGATCTGCTGGTTGATCTCCTCCAGCTTCTTCTGGTGCTCCTCCGACTGCTCCTGCAGGTCTGCGATGGTCTCGGCATAGACGTTCACCGGGCGCAGAGCGCCGCTGGTGAACACGATGCTCACCGCCATGAGAATGGCCAGCAGGCCGCACCATTTTTTCTTACTCATGCTGCACTCCTCCTTATACTCTCAGGAACTTCCGGATGGCGGTCAGGCTGCCGCCCACGCCCACCAGGATCCCTACCAGACCGAACACACCGGCCACCGGCCCCCAAATTTTCCGGAAGGACACCACCCGCAGCAGCTGCAGGGTATCGGACCCGGAAATGCCCTTGGAAATGGCCTCATACAGCAGCCACTGCAGCCCAAAGGCGATGACGGCGCCCATCAGACCGATGAGCAGACCCTCGTAGACGAAGGGCCATCGAATGAAGCCGTCGGTGGCGCCCACCATCTTCATGATGGCGATCTCATCCCGCCGGTCAAAGGTGGTGAGCTTGATGGTGTTGGAGATAATGAATACCGAGATCACCAGCAGCACCGCAATGAGGGCGATGCTGATGAGGCTTGCCACATTCCGCACCGTCAAAAACCCGTTGGAGATGGTCTCGTCCGCCCGGACCTTCACGATGCCGGGGGTGGCCTCCAGATCGGATACCACCTGCTGCATCTGTGCGGCGTCCGTCAGATGGATAACGTACCGATGGCGAAAAATGGAGGGATCCAGGTCGCTGTACAGGTCGTCCTCATCGTACTGCTCCACGTAGCTGTCCCGTGCCTCCTGCCGGGAGACGAAGGTGCAGTCCGCCGCACCGGGGATCTTCTCCAGCTTGGACTGCAGGGCCTTGGCCTCGTTGTCAGAGAGGTTCTCATCCACGAAGGCCAGCACGGCGTTCTCCTTTTGCAGATCCTTCAGGTTCTCGTTGGCGTTATAGGCCACCAGCGAAAAGGTCCCCATGATCACCAGACACGCCACCGTCACGCCGATGGCGGCGAAGGACATGAATCCGTGGGAGAACATATTGCGGATGCCCTCCCGGAAAAAATATCGAAAATCGTGCTTCATCTGTTATACCTCATACGTTCCCACGCCGTCGCCGTTGACCTGCCCGTGATCGATCATGATGACCCGCTTGTCGAAGTGATTCACCAGATCCCGCTCGTGGGTCACCACCACCACGGTGGTGCCCAGGGCGTTGATGCGCTCCAGCAGGGTCATGATCTCCAGCGAGCGGTTGGGATCCAGATTGCCGGTGGGCTCGTCGGCCACGATGGTGCTGGGATTGTTCACCAGCGCCCGTGCAATGGCCACACGCTGCTGCTCACCGCCGGACAGCTCGTCGGGGTACCGGTCCTCCATACCCTTCAGACCCACCAGCTCCAGCACATAGGGGATGCGGGTGCGGATGTCACGGGGCGTGGCCCCCACCGCCCGCATGGCAAGGCTCAGGTTGTCGAACACCGTCTTCTTGGGGATCAGGCGGAAGTCCTGAAAGATCACGCCGATGGTGCGGCGCATATAGGGGATCTGCCGGTCGGAGATGCGGCTCATGGAGAAGCCGTTGACCATGACCCGCCCCGCCGTGGGGATGACCTCGCCGGTCAGGAGCTTGATGATGGTGGACTTGCCGGAGCCGGAGGGTCCCACCAGAAACACAAATTCCCCGTCCTCAATGGTAAAGGAGATGCCCTGAAGGGCCTCCGTCCCGTTTTCGTATGTTTTTTCAACGTCCTTCAATCGAATCATATCATATCCCTCGTTGCCGGAGACCCGGCCCGCTGCATTTGAAACGACGAACCCTGTCGGGCTGCGCCGTATTATGTCACCATAAGGTATTATATAAAAAAAGTTACAAAATGGCAACAGGAATAATATGAAAATTTTATGAACAGATGGGGAGGCCCTCCGGCAAAGATCCCGGTAGCCATCAGTGAACTGCACCCCACTTGTTAGATATCTAACAAGTGGGGTGCAGTTCAGCAGCGCCGGGAATGGGACTTTTGCTCTGATATGTGCTTTATTGGGCGCCGCCCTCGCCCAAGATGCGGGCGGCGCTCTCCTGAGCGAACTGCTTGCTGTATAGGTCGTGGTAATAGCCCTTGCGCCGCAGCAGCTCCTCATGCTTGCCCTGCTCCACGATGTGGCCGTCCTTCACCACAAGGATCACGTCCGCCTTGCGGATGGTGGAGAGGCGATGGGCTACCAGAAAGGAGGTGCGGTTCGTCAGCAGATGGTCAATGGCGTTCTGGATCAGCTGCTCCGTCTGGGTGTCGATGGAGGAGGTGGCCTCATCCAGCACGAAGATGCGGGGGTCGGCCAGCACGGCACGGGCAAAGGAGATCAGCTGCTTCTCGCCGGTGGAGAGACGGTCGCCGCCCTCCCCCACATCGCTGTCCCAGCCATTTTCCAGCTTTGACACCACTGTATCCGCCGATACGGCCCGTGCGGCGGCCTCCACCTCCTCGTCGGTGGCGTCCAGCTTGCCGTTGCGGATGTTCTCCCCGACGCTGCCGGAGAACAGGTGCGGATTCTGCAGCACATAGCCGATGTTGGAGTGGAGCCACAGCTGGCTGCGCTGGCGGTAGTCCACGCCGTCAATGAGGATCTGCCCCTCCGTAGGCTCGAAAAACCGGCAGGCCAGATTGATGAGGGTACTCTTGCCGGCTCCCGTCTCGCCCACGATGGCCACCGTGGTCCCCTGGGGGATGTGGAGGGAGAAATGCTCCAGCACGTTCTCGCCGCCGTCGGGATAGCGGAAGGTCACATCCCGGAACTCGATCTCGCCCCGCAGCGGCTCCCAGTTCTCCCGCTTGGGGTGGAAGGCGTCGCCGTACTTCTCGATGACCTCCGGGGTGTCCTGAATTTGCGGCTGTTCGTCCATCAGATCCGTCACCCGCTCAATGGAGGCCTGCAGCGAGATGAATTCCGCCAGATTGGCGGCGGTCATCTGGATGGGGTCGAAGATGCTGACGGCGTAGGCGGTAAAGGCCGACAGAGTGGCCAGCTCCAGCGCCTGATCCAGCACCATGTAGCCGCCCCGCAGCAGCACGATGGACACCGCCATGGTGCCGAAGAACAGCACCAGCGGGATAAACACCGCATTGAGCCGGGCTGCCCGAATGCCGGAGTCGTGCATCTGCCGGGTGAGACTGCGGAAGGCATCGGCGGTCTGCTCCTCCGTCACCAGCGTCTTGGTGGTGCGGGCGCCGGTGATGCCCTCGTTGAAGGCGCCGGTGATGCGGGAGTTCAGCTTACGTACCTTCCGGTTCCAGTGGAGGATGCGGTTCTGGAAGTACCCCGTCAGAATGGCCATCACCGGAACGATGGCGATGACCGCCAGCGCCAGCCTCCAGTTCAGAGCCAGCATGGCCGCAAAGGTCCCCAGCACATAGAACACCGCCCACAGGATATCCGTGAAGTTCCATGCCAGCATGCTGGAGATGCGGTTGGTGTCGCTCATGACACGGGTCAGCAGATACCCCACCGGGGTCACGTTATAAAAGGAGAAGGACAGGGTCTGCAAATGGTGGAACAGAGACCCACGCATATCCTTGCCCAGATTCATCTCGATGTGCATGGAGTTCCGGGCGAAGATCACCACCGACAGGGCCTGCACCAGAATGACCGCCAGATACGCCAGCGCATAGGGCACCAGCCCCGTCAGGGTGTTCTTTTCGATAAAATTCTGGATGGCGTACTTCTGGAACAGGGGCAGCACCACGTCCACCAGAGCGCAGATGCCGTTGAACACCAGCATGGACACGAAGGCGCCCCGATAGGGCCGCAGGAACGGCCCCAGCCGCTTCCAGATCTTCCAGTCGAAGGATTGGGTATATTCCTTTTCGTCAATGGCTGCCATGCTCGCTCCCCCCGTCCTCCAGCAGCGCCCGGTCGGCACTCTGCATCTGAATGTTGTAGATATCCCGGTAGATGCCGGGCTTTTCCACCAGCTGGGCATGGGTCCCCAGCTCCGCCACCCGGCCGCCGTCCAGCACCAGAATGCGGTCGGCCTGCATGAGGGTGGTGACCCGGTGGGAGATCAGCAGCACCGTGGCATTGCCGGTGGACCGGCGCAGGGCGGTGCGGATCTTCTCGTCCGTCTCGGCATCCACGGCGGACAGGGAGTCGTCGAAGATCATCACCGGGGCCTGCTGCATCAGCATCCGGGCGATGGCCACCCGCTGCTTCTGTCCGCCGGAGAGAGTCACGCCCCGCTCCCCCACGATGGTGTCATACCCCTCCGGGAAGGAGGTCACCGCATCATCCACGCAGGCGATGGCCGCCGCACGGCGCATGGCATCCTCCGGCGCATCGGGGCGCACGGCCCGGATGTTCTCTCCAATGGTCTGGGAGAACAGGAAGGGCTCCTGCAAAACAAGACCGATGTGCCGCCGCAGGTCGCTGCGCCGGATATGCCGCAGGTCCACGCCGCCGATGGTGATGCGGCCGGAGCCCTCCGGCACGTCGTACAGCCGGTCCAGCAGATGCACCAGCGTGCTCTTGCCGGAGCCGGTGCCGCCCAGCACGGCGAAGGTCTCTCCCTCCCGGATGGTGAAGGACACGTCCTTCAGGACCGGCTGCCCCTCGTAGCCGAAGGTCACATGGTCAAACACAATGTCCCCGCCGGGGAAGGGAACGTCATCGGGCTGATCCTGCTCCTCCGGGGAGCGGAGGATGTAGCCCACACGGTCCATGGATACCCCGGCCTTGCTCATATCCGACAGCACCCGGCCCAGAGAACGCACGGGCCACGCCAGGGACTCGTTGTAGCTGACGAAGGCCACGAAGGCGCCCAGCGTCATGGCCCCGGCCACGCTCTCGTGGATGCCCGCCAGAATGATGACCATCACCTGCAAGCACGTCAGCAGCGTCCCCGACGCCCAGTATACCGACAGGAGCTTTCCCAGATGGATCCACAGTCCGGCGTACCGCTCGCTCTTGGCCTGAAATTTGTCCTCCTCATACTTCTCCCGTCCGAAGGCCCGCACCACCCGCACGGCGGTGAGGTTCTCCTGAGCGCAGGTGGTCACCTCGCCCTCGGCCTCGTCGGCGGTCTTGAACCGGGAGGAGATCTTCCGGTAGAACACCCCCGACGACAGGCCCACAATGGGGATGAAGGCCAGAGCGATCAGGGACAGCTTCACGTTCATGCGGAACATGATCCACAGATACAGGATGATGAGGAACACCGTTCGCACCACCTCCACCAGCTGGTTGCACACGAAGGTGCGGATCACGTCCACATCGGAGGTGCAGCGCTGGATGATGTCGCCGGTGGGGTGCTGCTTGTGCCACGCAAAGGGCAGATACTGGATGCGCCGGTACAGGTCATCCCGCAGCCCCTTGACGTAGGCCTCGGACCCACGGGACAGCTGGGCCCGCTGCCCGAAGCTGCACAGGCCCCGCAGCAGCGCCGTCACCATGACGGCCCCCGCCGCCCACCACAGCGCCGTGACAGGCTCCTGCCGCAGCGTCTCCAGCGGCAGCACCCGCAGCAGCAGCGCCGGCAGCTTGGCCTCCTCGGATCCCAGAATGGAGTCCACCGTGATACGGATGATCTGGGGCGTCAGGGCGTTGAGCGCCATGGACAGGCACGCACACAGCAGCGCCGCCGCAAAATGCCCCCAGCAGGGGCGCAGATAGTGCCAGATGAGCCCGGCCTTCTCCCGCCCCGACAGCTTGAATGTCGATCGATTCTCTTCCATAAGCCTCCTTCTCTCTCCCGGCGGCCCGCAGGCCGCCTGTCCAAACGCCGCCGGCGTCCGGCAGCGTACAAAAAATGCGCCCCCGGACGGGGACGCACACAGGGTACGGTCACATCGACCCCTTTATCGGGCCGATCCGGCGGCGCACACAATGATCCCCTTACTGGTCAGCTTGCTCTTCGTCATGGTGTACGCCTCCTTTCGTTTATAGTGAGTACAGTATAACGCCGTATGAGTATCCTGTCAAGAAAAGTTTTCCGCCCCGGCGGTGGAGGGCCGTCTCCCCCTCTTGCATTTTTGGAAAAATAGGGTATGATATAAGAGAAAGATTGTCCTCTGCCATGGCGGAGGAGAAAAGAAGGGTTGTTTTATGACAAAAATCGACATTGTATCGGGTTTTCTGGGCGCCGGTAAGACCACGCTCATCAAGAAGATGCTCAGCGAGGCCTATCAGGGTGAGAAGCTGGTGCTCATTGAAAACGAGTTTGGCGAGATCAGCATCGACGGCGGTTTCCTGAAGGATTCCGGCGTGCAGATCAGCGAGATGTCCTCCGGCTGCATCTGCTGCTCTCTGGTGGGTGACTTTAACAAGGCCCTGCGCCAGGTCCATGAGCAGTTCGCTCCGGACCGCATCCTCATCGAGCCCTCCGGCGTAGGCAAGCTCTCCGACGTGATCGTGGCGGTGGAGAACACCGTTCGGGACGAGCCGGACATGAAGCTGAACTCCTTCGTCACCGTGGCCGACGCCACCAAGGTGAAGGTGTATATGAAGAACTTCGGTGAGTTCTACAACAATCAGATCGAGTCTGCCGGCACCATCATCCTCTCCCGGACACAGAAGCTGTCTCAGGAGAAGCTGGAGGCCGCCGTGGCTCTGCTGCGAGAGAAGAATCCCACCGCCGCCATCCTCACTACCCCGTGGGACCAGCTGGACGGCAAGACTCTGCTGTCCGCTGTGGAAAAGGTCTCTCTGGCCGATGAGCTGCTGGCCAGGATGCAGGCCGAGCACGAGGCGGAGGAGGCGGAGCACCACCATCACCACCACGATGATGATGAGCATGATGACCATGACGAGCA
>ERZ1673752.4892-NODE-4892-length-10633-cov-6.630649_pt1 | contig 10633 bp, 10 predicted proteins | sample MGYA00580195_ERZ1673752 | MGnify/ENA primary metagenome ERZ1673752 (study PRJEB41218, sample SAMN15661744) | gut metagenome | host: Homo sapiens | place: Canada: London | collected 2015-08-20/2019-03-30 | study: EMG produced TPA metagenomics assembly of...
AATTTGACAAGTCCCACCGCCAACATTACCATGACCTAAAAATGCAATTTTAATATTTTTCATTTTGCTGTATCCGGCAGAGAATGCCGAGATGTTCTCCTTTCTGCGATTAATTATAATAGTCAGATCAAATATCATCGTTAAATCAGATATCGTAGTTAAGATTGAGTATATAACATTTTCAATAATTTGTCTTTAATTTTCTGAAAATTTTCAATATAATTGAGTAGGGAACGGATAATATGAATAAATCGGAGGATAGAATTGGCACTTCACATAGTTTTTGTAGAACCGGAAATTCCGGGCAACACTGGCAATATTGCAAGAACCTGTGCGGCAACAGGCGCACATCTTCATCTTGTTAAGCCACTCGGCTTTGACATAGACGAAAAAGCAGTAAGAAGGGCAGGGCTTGATTACTGGCCCTATGTAAATCTGACCGTTTACGAAGGCCTAGATGAATTTCTTGAGAAAAATGCAGATAGACGGATGTTTTTAGCGACAACTAAAGGCGGCCAGCGTTATACAGATGTAGAATATAAGGATGATGACATGATCCTGTTTGGGAGAGAAACCGCAGGACTTCCACGTGACTTTATTGCACAAAATAGCTGTATGGCAATACGGATACCCATGAGTAAGGAGACACGCCTTAGGAGCCTAAATCTAGCCAACTCTGCGAATATTATTTTGTTTGAGGCACTGAGGCAGCTTGATTTTCCTGAACTGAAATAATGTCCAGATTGAATTCAAATCTTAAAAATGGTATAATATTTGCGTAAGAGATGCGTAGTATTTTGGCATGAAATTATAAACCTCTTGGCGTACGAATATTTTGTAATGAGGACTAGGATGCCAGTTCGACAGGCTTAGAATATTTAGGATTGAATTAGGAAGGATGCATAGATTTGAGACTTGGTTATGAGCAAATACTTCAACAGACTCAGAAACTGGTGATGACGCCGGAACTGATTCAGTCTATTCAAATTTTGCAATATACAAGTCAAGAACTCAGAGAATTTGTTGAACAGGAACTCCTTGAAAATCCTATGATTGAACCGTCCTCGGAATTCGAATTTGCGAATGAAAATGCGATGCCGATGTATGAGGAAGTTGCAAATAGAATGATAAAGGACTCATACTATGAAAAGAGTTTTAAAGTATGGGAAAATGCACCAGATGATGATTCGGATTTTAGTTTTGAGAAATACGTAAGTGAAGAAATAACACTTTATGATTTTTTGCTAGAGCAGCTGTCATTTGCCAATCTATCTATTGAGGATAACAAAATAGGTGAGTATATCATTAATGAAATTGATGATAATGGTTACTTAAGGGCGTCTGTAGAGGAAATTTCTCGGGTTCTTTCTGTGCCCCTTGAGCGTGTCGAAGCCGTTATCAGTGTGATTCAAGGCTTTGAGCCATTTGGCGTGGGAGCTAGGAATCTTAAGGAATGCCTGATGATTCAGTTTGAGAACAAAGGCCTTTTAACAGATGATATTGAATATCTTTTGAATAATTATCTAGATGACCTTGGCTCTAATAGAATTGCATATATCTCCAAAGAGATGAAGAAGTCACCGGAAGAAATTCAGCGAATTTTAGATATGATCAAAACTCTCGATCCGAAACCTGGATGTAGGTTCTCGTCAGGAGATTCTGTAAAATATGTAATCCCGGATCTGACTCTTGAAATCAGCGGAGAGTCTTTTAAGGTGGTTTTAAATAAGAATTCAACCCCTAAATTGATGATTAGTTCTTATTATAAAACTCTTGCAAAGGATGTAATTGACGACGAGAAGGTCTCTGAATATTTTTCTGACAGGCTCAATTCAGCAATTAATCTGATCAAAAATATTGAACAAAGAAAAAGCACTATTTATAGCGTTGCGAAAACGATTGTTGAAAAGCAGAGAGAGTTTTTCCTTTACGGGGAGAAATATATGAAGCCTCTCACGCTTAGCGATATAGCCGATTTGCTGGATATTCATGAATCTACTGTGAGCCGTGCAGTGAATGGGAAATATATTTTGTCGCCACAAGGGATGTTTGAACTAAAATATTTCTTTTGTAGCGGCGTGGGCTGCGGTGATGAAGGAGTTTCGTCAAATAGCATAAAGTCGTTTATCAGTGAATTTATCAGTGAAGAGGACCCAAAGAAGCCTTTGTCGGATCAGAAAATATCTGAAATGTTGCTCGATAGGGGGATAGATGTTAAGAGAAGGACGATTGCAAAATATAGGGAGAGCCTAGATATACCAGCTTCCTCAAAGAGGCGCAGGTTTTAGACATTTCGGCATCCTCAAAGAGGTGCAAGGTTTAGGCATTAATTTTTCCTGAAGAAGAGAAGCATTAGGCATTATACTTCTTTTTAAATTATTATTTTCGATATTAATAAAATTATTAATATAATATAAATTACCAACTAATTTTTAATTCGTAGGAGGAAAGAGAGAGATGACAATTAAAATTGGTATCAGTGGTTTTGGTAGAATTGCAACAGGCGTAATCAGAGCTTCGCTCGATATGCCGGAGATCGAAATTGTAGGGATTAACTATAGGAATTCCGATACGGAGTATATGGCATACATGCTTAGATATGACTCAACATTCGGAAGATTCCCAGGCGAAGTTGGTCACTATGATGGAGGAATAATCGTAAATGGAAAGAAAATACCTGTAACCTCAGCAAGTGATGCAAAAGACATTGATTGGACAAAGTGTGGAGCAGAGTACATTATTGAAGGTACAGGTGCATACAATACACAGGAAAAAGCACAGGTGCATATTGATAACGGTGCAAAGAAGGTCATAATTTCAGCACCTGCAAAGGACAAGGGAACACCTACTTTCGTAGTGGGCGTTAACCACGAAAAATACGAAAAGTCAATGAACATCGTTTCCAACGCTTCTTGTACAACTAACTGCTTAGCACCACTTTGCAAGGTTCTCAACGACAAATTTGGCATCGAAAGTGGTCTTATGACTACAATTCATGCAGCTACTTCAAAACAGAAAGTTGTAGATGCAAGAAACAACAAGGACTGGAGAATCGGAAGAAGCGTATTCAACAATATTATTCCGACAACAACAGGTGCAGCTAAGGCTGTAGGACTAGTAATCCCTGAGATTAATGGCTCCATGACAGGCATGGCATTCAGAGTGCCTACTGCAGACGTATCAGTAGTTGACCTAAACGTAATTCTCAAGAATCCTACATCTCTTGAAGAAATCAACAAAGCAGTCAAGGAAGCAAGCGAGGGTGAGCTTAAGGGCATACTCGAATATGTTGATGACGAAGTTACAGCAATAGATTTTGTTGGCGATCCTCATACTTCAATATTTGACGCAAGACAGGGCGTTCAGATGACTGACAAGTTCTTCAAACTTATAGCATATTACGACAACGAGTTTGGATATTCGACAAAACTTCTTGAGTTAATCAAGCACATGTATGAAGTTGACCATAAGTAATTATATAAATAACAAAATATTTCACGAGCCGAAGTGTTGCTTCTAGTCTTGGCTAGTTACAACGAAATCCATGGCTCGTGGATTTTTAATGAGGATTAATATCATGAAAAAGACAATTAAAGATTTAAATTTTGAGGGAAAACGTGCCTTAGTCCGCTGCGATTTTAACGTACCAATGGAAGACGGTAAAATCACAGACGACGGCCGCATCAGGGCCGCTCTCCCTACGATCAAATACCTAGTAGAAGCAAAAGCCAAGGTGATACTCATGTCCCACCTCGGAAGACCGAAGGGAGAGCCTAAGGCACAGTTTTCCTTGAACAAGGTAGCTGACCGCCTCGCTGAGCTCGTCGGTCAGCCCGTTAAATTCGCTCAGAGCGATGTCGTAGTTGACGACAATGTAAGAAAAATCGCTTCTGAGCTGCAAAATGGAGAAATCATGCTCCTTGAGAACGTTAGATTTAGAAAAGAAGAAACCGATAACGATCTCCATTTTGCCAAAGAACTCTCCGAGCTTGGAGATATATTTGTACAGGAAGCATTCGGTACAGCACATAGAGCACATGCATCAACTGCCGGAGTAGCAGAATATCTACCTGCAGTCAGCGGTTTTTTAATCGAGAAAGAAGTTAAATTCCTAGGCGATGCAGTAGCTGATCCTAAGAGACCTTTTGTTGCTATCATGGGTGGTGCAAAGGTAGCAGACAAAATCAAGGTAATAGACAACTTACTTGAGAAGGTTGATACTCTGATTATTGGCGGCGGAATGTCTTATACATTCTTTAAGGCTAAGGGCTATGAAATTGGTTCATCAATTCTGGACGAAAACGGAATTGAACTTGCCAAAGAAATAATGGACAAAGCTAGCAAGCTAAAAAAAGATTTGGTTCTACCAATAGACATTGTCATTGCAGATAAATTTGAGAACGAAGCAAAGACAAAGATTGTCGATGTAGAAAGTATTCCATCAGATATGATGGGGCTTGATATAGGACCTAAGACAATAGAGCTTTTTAATAAGAAAATTGCTGATGCTAAGACTGTTGTTTGGAACGGACCTGTAGGTGTTTTCGAAATGGAAAACTTCGCAAAGGGAACACGTGCTGTCGCTGAGGCACTAGCTGAAAGTGACTGCATTTCAATAATAGGTGGTGGAGATTCCGCTGCAGCCATCAAGAAATTTGGGCTTGAAGACAAGATGACACATATTTCTACAGGTGGAGGTGCATCACTGGAATTCCTCGAAGGCAAGGAATTACCTGGAATTTCCGTTATTGAAGATAAATAATCAAACCATTAGAGGCTTCGGAGCGAGAAAGCCACAGCGTGGCACAATTTGTAAAGGCATATGTAAAAGCCACAGCGTGGCGAAATTTTAATCATGCTTCGAAGCTAAACTCAACTAAATGTATGTTATATAAAAAAGGAGAATAAGATGAGAAGGTTACTCATTGCCGGAAACTGGAAGATGCATAAAAACAAAGCAGAGGCAAAGGCTTTTGCAAATGAACTTAAGGGTAAAATTTCAGAGCTTCCTGAAAATGTTGACATTGCAATATGTGCGTCATTTACACAGCTTGATACACTCATAGATGTTTTAAGGGAAGAAAAGCGCGTTCTCATAGGTGCTCAAAACGCTCATTATGAGGATGCAGGTGCTTTTACCGGTGAAATATCAATTCCTATGCTAAAGGAAATCGGAGTAGATCTTGTGATTATAGGACATTCAGAACGAAGACAGTATTTTGGCGAAACAAATGAAACTGTAAACCTAAAACTAAAAAGGATTTTGGAAGAGGATAATATCAATCCAATTCTATGCGTGGGAGAATCCCTTGAAATCAGAGAGTCCGGCGAAGAAAACTCTTTTGTCGAATCTCAAATCGTTGCAGCGTTTAAAGACATATCTTCTGAGAATGCAAAGCGCATAACCGTTGCGTACGAACCGATTTGGGCTATTGGAACGGGTAAAACTGCTACATCACAGCAGGCGCAGGACATGTGCAAGGTAATCAGGCACAAAATATCTGAGCTTTACAGTGATGGGGTCTCTGATGAGGTGATAATCCAGTATGGCGGCAGCGTGAAACCGGCTAATGCAAAGGAATTGCTCTCGATGGAGGATATTGACGGAGCCCTTGTTGGCGGTGCGAGTCTGAAGGTTGAGGATTTTGTCGGAATTTGTACAGCAAAATAGCATTTATATACTAGCTTTGAGTTTCTTGAGAAAATACGCAAGTTTGAAAGGATTTGCAAGCTGTTTTGCTTGATTTTTCCATACCATTGTGATAAACTCAAATGGTTATGAAATAAGGAGGTAGCAATGAATACTGCACTAATGATTTTATTGGCAATTGCCAGTATTATATTGATTGTGAGCGTTTTGCTGCAGTCAAGTAAGAGTGATGGACTTTCAGGTGCAATCGCAGGTGGAGCAGAGCAGCTTTTCGGCAAGAAGAAAAGTCGAGGCCTTGATGCTCTTTTGGAAAAAGTGACTGTGGTTGCAGCTGTATGCTTTATCGTGATTTCGATAGTACTGGTTGCAATATCAAAGTAATTATTGATTTTTTATTTGTATGCGATAATTTGTCGCATTAGGAGGAGGAGAGAAATATGGATCTAACTGTGTTGAGTTGGGCAGCTCCTGTGTCTGCAATCATTGGACTGTTGGTTGCGTTTTCTTTGTCTACATGGATTAGCAAAGAGAGCGAAGGAACTGACAGAATGAAAGAGATTTCAGGCTATATCAGGGAAGGTGCCATGGCATTTTTAAGAAGAGAGTACAGCACGATGATCATCGTAATCGTAGCTTTATTTCTTCTCATTGGAATAGGTCTAAGCAATTGGATTACAGCATGTTTGTATGTTGTAGGTGCACTTCTATCAGTTCTTGCAGGATTCTTCGGAATGAAGGTCGCTACGCTTGGTAACGTTAGAACTGCATGGGCAGCAAAAGAGTCTGGTATGACAAAGGCCCTCAAAATAGCTTTCAGATCAGGAGCTGTTATGGGACTATGTGTATCAGGTCTTGGTCTTCTAGGATTGGGAGTTGTATTTGTTGTTCTTGATCTTGCTACAGTTGTTGAATGTGCAACAGGCTTCGGTCTTGGAGCATCTTCAATGGCTTTGTTCGGAAGAGTAGGTGGTGGTATCTACACCAAAGCTGCTGACGTTGGAGCTGACCTTGTAGGTAAGGTTGAGGCTGGTATTCCTGAGGACGACCCAAGAAACCCTGCTGTAATTGCAGATAACGTAGGTGATAACGTTGGAGACGTTGCTGGAATGGGATCTGACCTGTTTGAGTCTTATGTAGGTTCGATCATTTCTGCTATTACTCTTGCAGCTGTAGCAGCAATGAACACTTCAGATTACGGTGGTTCTTTTGATGAGCAGACTGCTGCTTTATTCCCACTAGTTCTAGCTGGTATCGGTCTTCTTGCTTCAGTGCTTGGGATTTTACTTGTTAGAGGTAAAGAGGGTGGAAACCCTGCTGCTGCACTGAATATGGGAACATACGTAGCAGGTGTAATCGTAATTGTTGCATCCCTTCTTTTGAGTAACGCTATGCTTGGAAGCTTTAACTATGCATATGCAATCATTGCAGGTCTTGCTGTTGGAATTGCAATTGGTAAAGTTACTGAAATATATACATCTGCCGATTATGGTCATGTTAAAAAGATTGCAGATCAATCTGAGACAGGTGCTGCTACAACAATTATAAGTGGCCTTGGAGTTGGTATGATCTCAACATTCTGGCCAATCATCTTCATCGGTGTTGGAATATTTATCGCATATCAGTTTGCAGGTCTTTATGGAATCGCACTTGCAGCTGTAGGAATGCTTTCAACTACAGGTATGACAGTTGCTGTTGACGCATATGGTCCTGTTTCAGACAATGCCGGCGGTATCGCTGAGATGTCTGAACTACCATCTGAAGTTAGAGATATAACAGATAAACTTGACTCTGTTGGAAATACAACAGCTGCTATCGGTAAAGGTTTTGCAATCGGTTCTGCTGCACTTACTGCACTTGCTTTATTTGCTGCATTCTCTGAGGTTGCAAATCTTGAAGAAGTAAGCTTAATCGATCCGATTGTAATCATCGGTGTGTTTATTGGTGCTATGCTTCCATTCCTATTCTCTGCAATGACAATGAATTCAGTTGGTAAGGCTGCATTCGAGATGATCGAGGAAGTTAGACGTCAGTTTAGAGAGCACAAAGGAATTATGGAAGGCACTGAAAAGCCTGACTATGCAAGATGCGTACACATTTCAACTGGAGCTGCTCTTAAGGAAATGGTAATGCCTGGTTTGATGGCAATTATAGCACCGCTTGCTGTAGGATTTATCCTTGGATCATCTGCACTTGCAGGTATGCTTGCTGGAGCACTTTCATCAGGTGTTCTACTGGCTATCATGATGGCTAACGCTGGTGGTGCATGGGATAATGCTAAGAAATACGTTGAAGAAGGAAACCACGGTGGTAAGGGTTCTGAAACTCATAAGGCTACTGTTGTTGGTGATACTGTCGGCGATCCGTTCAAGGATACATCCGGTCCTTCAATCAATATTCTTATCAAGCTTATGACAATTGTTTCAGTTGTATTTGCACCGCTCTTCGGTTCAGGTCTACTGTAGAATTTAAATAATATCTAAATAAACAAAATATAAGTGCTGTACGCTTATTATAGAATTATCAGATTGTACTTGAAAAATCTGACATCTATATTTTAAGCGTTACAGCATTTTTTGTATGTTTTTTTTAAGATTATATTCTTAAAATATTTTCGTTTAGTTTTTTTATTATAAATTGAGAAGTGATTTTTGTATATCATAGATGCATTTAAAGGCGAGTCAATTTTATAACGATACAAGGAGTTGATTATTGCTAAAATGAATAGACAATTAAATGGAGATAAATAAGTAGGCTATAATATATTATTTAGTATATTCTATAAAATAAATTATGTGTATAAAGTGAATTGTGAATTATATATCAAAACTTGTTGACATTTATGATATAAAATGTAAAATATAAAAAGAAATAGTTGCTGTGTATAAAAGTGCAGATAATCTATTTTTATCATAAAAATATAGCTGTAAATAATACAAAAAAACTATTTATACAAAGTAATATTAAACTTAAGAAAGGTTATTTATCTGATGTTTTCCATTGCAATTTGTGATGATGAAATGAAAGTTTGTTCTCAATTAGAAAAATCTTACAAAGGAGATTTTGTATTGTGAGTATACAAAAGAATTAATCATGAAGAATATAGAAAAGTTAAATAGTGTAATAAAGTATACTATCTTTGTTTATATACTAACGTTTTGCATGGGAATTATTATGATGCTTGGATACTATAAAGGTAGCAACTTAAATATATTATCAACAATTCAGATGTTTTATCCAGCATTAATTGTAATAATTCTTTTTAAAAAAGTTGAATTCCCTATGCTAACTAAATTGTACATTGCAGAAACTTTATTTGGTATTGTATTTGGGATAATAAGTATATTTATAGATGATGTACTAGGTCTTTTTACGTTAGTTAATTCGATAATTCACATAGTTTATCTTATAATAATACTAAAACTTATAATTCAAGGTAGAATAGGAAAATTAAAAATTAAAAATATTTTTTATTGGCCTATAATTTATATTATATTTTGGATTATTTACTTCGGAGGATGTGCATATTTAGAAGGAAATTTTCAGCTGTTTACTCAAAAGATAACTAATATACATTTATGGAAGAATTTGATTATTTATTTACCTATGTTTTTTATTAACTTCTTGCCATTTTTAGGCGAGGAATATGGTTGGAGATATTTCTTGCAACCTAAATTAGAAAATATATATGGTAAATTTTCTGGAAGGGTAATGTTAGGGATAATATGGGGATTATGGCATATACCTTTGAATCTGTTTTTTTATGATTCACCTATAAATTGTTTGCATTCCATAATAAGTCAAACTTTAGGATGTGTCATTTTGGCATTTATTTTTGGATTCATATATGACAAAAGCAAAAGTATAATTTTAATTGTATTGATTCATTTTCTACATAATTTAATGTCCAAAACATTTGAATTAGATACTGTATTTCAACAGACTAGTTATACGATTACTTTTTTTTATTTATGTTTATTATTTATAATTTGTTTTGCTGCTATATTAATCATGAAATGGAGAGGAAATGAAAAAAATAACAGCAATTGATATGTTCTATCGCCAAATAATTTTGAATAATGGGATTCCATTTACACTAACGATTCCCAGAAATTTACCAATAAGAGAATGTATGAATGATGATAGCTTTAATGTTCTAATGTCTAGTGGATATGCACAGGCAATTCAAGGAGAATCATATGATATAGATGATGTTTTTGAGGAACTTGAGAAAAAGAACTAAACTGTACTGCTTAAATATTTCAAATCTGCATATTTAACTCATGGCAAAAATCTGATAAAGTAACAGTAAAGCAATATTAAATTAATATCAAATTAATATTCAAGCAATTTTAAACGTATTTTTATTAGATTTTGGAGGAAATATGCAAACTTCTCAGAACACAGCAAATGACAGGAATAACACAACTTATATGCTAGTCGTAAATGGTGTTTTTATTGCCCTAACGCTAGTAGCAACATATCTTATTCAGATTAGACTCCCATTCATCGGAGCAGGCGGTTTAATACACATGGGGAATATACCTCTATTTATAGGCGCTTGGCTATTCGGTAAGAAAACAGGAGCTATAGCAGGTGGCATCGGGATGGGGCTATTCGATCTTCTAAGCGGCTGGGTATCCTGGGCACCATTCACACTTGTGATAGTGGGACTCATGGGATATGTAATAGGAACGATTGAGGAAAATCCGTTAGTAAAAAACACTCTTGCAAACCGTATAATCAGTATAATACTTGCAATCATTATTAAAATAGTTGGGTACTACATTGCAGAAGTTATTTTGTTCGGAAACTTCCTTGCACCAGTTGGATCAATTCCTGGAAATATAATTCAAGTAGGTGTTGCAGCAGTTATCTCATTGTTCTTAATAGTTCCACTTAAGAGGATGGTAAAATAGAATCGAATTTCTATTATCATAATTTTATCTCTACTTAATAAAAAAAGGAATATGATTTATCATATTC
>ERZ1673752.4893-NODE-4893-length-10633-cov-5.557383_pt1 | contig 10633 bp, 4 predicted proteins | sample MGYA00580195_ERZ1673752 | MGnify/ENA primary metagenome ERZ1673752 (study PRJEB41218, sample SAMN15661744) | gut metagenome | host: Homo sapiens | place: Canada: London | collected 2015-08-20/2019-03-30 | study: EMG produced TPA metagenomics assembly of...
ACCCGTGCGGCCATCATCGAAACTCTTTTTTCACGGGAGTACATGGTGCGTCAGAAAAAATCGCTCGTGCCGACGGAAAAGGGATTGGCACTCTATTCGGTCGTCAAGACGATGCGCATCGCCGACGTGCGGATGACGGGGGAATGGGAGGCCGCGCTCGCCAAGATCGAGCGGGGCGAGATGCGCGACGGGACGTTCCGCGAGGCCATCGAGATCTACACTAAGCAGATTACCACCGAACTGCTTGCCTCGGATAAACTTTTCACGCATAAAGGATCGGAGTGTCCCTGTCCCAAATGTAAGACGGGACGGATGCAGTTCTTCGGCAAGGTCGTGCGCTGCGACAATGCCGCGTGCGGGCTTCCCGTGTTTCGCGTGAAAGCCGGAAAGACGCTTTCCGACGCAGAGATTACGGAACTGCTGACCAAAGGCCGCACCGGAGTAATCAAGGGTTTCAACAGCAAGCAGGGTAAGAAATTCTCGGCTGCCGTCGCTTTTGACGGGGAGTTCAATACCGTTTTCGAGTTTCCGGAGGGCGACAAAACGGGAAAATCCACGAAAAGAAGAAAATAATGCGTACCTTTACCCACAAATTCACAGGAATAGATTGTTCTGCCGTTTCGACGGTCGATACCGGTTTATTTGCTGTGGATTTAGTGGGTGGCACTCGGCGGGGACGTCGAGTGCCTTTTCTTCATTACTCTTTTTATCCGATAATCCACTAAATCCACAGTAATTATGAATAATACAAACAAGCCTGCGGAGCTGTCCTACTACGGGCTTTACCTGTTATCCTATCTTAAAGAGAACCATCCCGACAAGGCGCACGACGCGGCTTTCGTCGAGGAGCGTGCCGACCGTGCCGCCGACATGTTCGAGCAGGCGCGGCGCGAGGGCTACACGCCCGGAGGAGCGCACGAGCTGGCAATGGCCTCCCTTCTGGAAGGGCTGCATTTCTCCAAGTACAATACGCTTGTCGAGGTGCTCTGGAACGAATGCTCGGACGAAATCCCCCAGAGCGAGGCTCCCGCCGTCGCACTCAAACTGTTGCCCTACGTGGAGGGCATCTTCACGCAATACCCGCTTTCGGACGACTTCGCCTACTCGCCCGAATACGAGCGGCTTTACACGGAGCTTGCGGGTGCTGTTCTGATCTGTATCGAGGAGAATGGCATTTAACCGCAAAGCCAAGCTGCGCGACAATATCGAGGCGATACGGACGGCTTTCGAGTTGGGCAAGGCAGGACGGGCGGCCACTCCCGAAGAGAGGGAGCGGCTCGCCTGCTACTGCGGTTTCGGCGGGTTGAAATGTATCCTCAATCCCGCCGCCACGCTGACCGATGCCGTGCAGTGGGCGAAATCCGACCTCGACCTGTTCCCGCTGACGGTGGAGTTGCACCGCCTGATCCGCGAGAACAGCGCAAGCGAGAATGAATACAAACGTTATATCGACAGCCTGAAAAGTTCCGTGCTGACGGCGTTCTATACCCCGTCGGCAGTAACGGAGGCATTGGCCGACGTGCTGCGCGATTACAACGTGCGTCCGCACCGCCTGCTGGAACCATCCGCAGGACACGGCGCATTCGTCGAGGCGTTGAATACTTGTTACGACAAGTTCGTTGCCCGTTACGGTAATTTGAACGCCAAAGCGAACGTCAAGCTCCTTATGATGGACGCTTCGGGGCGCGACATTCTCGCTCTCGAACGGGCGGAGAACGGGCAGTTCGTCAAGGCCGACATCTTCGACCATCCCGTAGCGTTCGCGCTCAACGGGATTACGCACGTCGATACGCCCGAAGAGGCGCTCTCGGCCTCGCTCAACCGCTATGGTGGTGTAAACCTCGACTACATGGAATCCCTCGCGGATAACAGCCGCGAGGAGTTGATCGACGAGTTGAAAGGGCGCATCTTCTACAATCCGCTTTCCGGCAGTTATGAGATCAAAGACCGCTTCATCGCGGGCAACGTGGTCGATAAGGCGGAGCGCATCGAGGCATGGATGGCCGAGAACCCGCACGGCGAGCGCGAAAAAGAAGCCCTCGCCGCCTTACAGGAGGCCGCGCCGCGTCCGATCACGTTCGACGAGCTGGATTTCAACCTCGGTGAGCGGTGGATTCCGACGGGTATCTACTCGGCATACGCATCTTATCTGTTCGACACGAAAGTAAGTGTCGGTTTCTCGGAGAGCATGGACGACTACACCGTCAAATGCGGCGTGAAAAACGCCAAGATTCTCGACCAGTTCTGCGTCAAGGGGTATTACCGCAGCTACGACGGTATTGCCCTGCTGAAACACGCCCTCGTGAACACCGTACCCGATATGACCAAGAGCATCGGCAAGGACGAGCACGGCAACGACATCAAGGTGCGCGACAGCGAGGGCATACAGCTCGCCAACGCCAAGATCGACGAAATACGCAACGGGTTCGTTGAATGGCTCGCGGAGCAGTCGCCGGATTTCCAGAAGCGGCTGACGGATATGTATAACCGCAAGTTCAACTGTTTCGTGCGGCCGCAATACGACGGTTCGCACCAGACCTTTCCCGATCTCGACCTGAAAGCCCTCAACCGACGGTTCGGAATCAAGGATGTGTATCAGAGCCAAAAGGATTGTATCTGGATGTTGAAGCAGAACGGCGGCGGTATCTGCGACCACGAGGTCGGCACGGGAAAGACGCTGATCATGTGCGTAGCGGCGCACGAAATGAAGCGGCTGGGGCTGGCGCACAAGCCGATGATTATCGGACTGAAAGCCAACGTCGCGGAGATCGCCGAGTGTTACCGCACGGCCTACCCGAACGCGAAGATACTCTACGCTTCGGAAAAGGACTTTTCGCCCAAAAACCGTGTGCGGTTCTTCAACAACATCAAGAATAACGATTACGATTGTGTCATCATGTCGCACGACCAGTTCGGCAAGATTCCACAGTCGCCCGAAATGCAGCAGCGGATTCTCCAAGCCGAGTTAGACACGGTGGAGGAGAATTTGGAGGTGCTGCGCAGGCAGGGTAAGGATGTTTCCAGAGCGATGCTGCGGGGATTGGAGAAGCGCAAGATCAACCTCTCCGTGAAGCTGGAGAGTATCGCCCACGCAATCAAATCGCGTACGGACGACGTGGTGGACTTCAAGCAGATGGGCATCGACCATATTTTCGTGGACGAGAGCCACCAGTTCAAGAATCTGATGTTCAACACACGTCATGACCGTGTGGCGGGACTGGGCAATCAGGACGGCAGCCAGAAAGCACTCAATATGCTCTATGCCATCCGCACCATACAGGAGCGCACGGGCAATGATTTGGGCGCGACGTTCCTGTCGGGTACGACCATCAGCAACTCGCTGACGGAGTTGTATCTGCTGTTCAAATACCTGCGCCCGAAAGAGTTGGAACGGCAAAATATCAACTCGTTCGATGCGTGGGCTGCCATCTTCGCCAAGAAGTCCACCGATTTCGAGTTCTCGGTAACGAACAACATCGTGCAGAAAGAGCGCTTCCGCTACTTCATCAAAGTACCGGAGCTGGCGGCGTTCTACTCCGAGATTACCGACTACCGCACGGCGGAGGACGTGGGCGTGGATCGTCCAGATAAGAACGAGATACTCCACAACATTCCACCCACGCCCCAGCAGGAGGAGTTCATCGAACAGCTGATGCAATTTGCACAATCGGGCGACGCGACGATACTCGGACGCGGCAAGTTGTCGGATACCGAAGAAAAGGCCAAGATGCTGATCGCAACGGACTACGCCCGCAAGATGGCACTCGATATGCGGCTGATCGACCCGAACTACGATGATCACACCGACAACAAGGCGAGCCACTGTGCCCGCATGATTGCGGAATACTACCGCAAGTACGACGCGCAGAAAGGAACGCAGTTCGTCTTCTCGGATTTGGGGACGTTCCAGCCGGGACAGTGGAACGTGTATAGCGAAATCAAACGCAAGCTGGTGGAGGATTACGGCATCCCCTCCTCGGAGATTCGCTTCATTCAGGAGTGCAAGAACGAAAAAGCCCGCAAGGCCGTTATCGACGCGATGAACGAGGGCAAGGTGCGGGTGATCTTCGGCTCGACCTCCATGCTCGGAACGGGTGTCAATGCGCAGAAACGAGCCGTCGCGGTGCATCATCTCGATACGCCGTGGCGACCCTCCGACCTCGCGCAGCGCGACGGACGCGCCGTGAGAAAGGGTAACGAGATCGCCAAGATGTTCGCCGGGAACAAAGTCGATGTAATCATCTACGCCGTCGAAAAATCGCTCGACAGCTACAAGTTCAACCTGCTGCACTGCAAGCAGACGTTCATCTCGCAGCTCAAAAGCGGCGCGATGGGTGCGCGAACCATTGACGAGGGAGCGATGGACGAGAAATCGGGCATGAACTTTTCTGAATACATGGCTATTCTTTCAGGGAACACGGATTTACTTGACAAAGCGCGATTGGAGAAGAAGGTGGCGGCGTTGGAGAGCGAACGAAAGTCGTTCCACAAGGCCAAGAGCGGCTCCGCATGGAAATTGGAGGAGTACACCAAGACGCTTGCCCACAACAACGACTGCATCGTCAAAATGTCGGCGGACTACGAGACGTTTCTCGCGCGGGCACAGACCGACAAGGAGGGTAACAAGCTCAATGCCGTGCGGCTCGACGGGCTGGAGGCCACCGACCACAAGAGCCTCGGCACGCACTTACAGGAGATTGCCAAGAACGCCACGACAAGTGGTGAGTATCTGCGCATCGGCGAGCTGTACGGCTTCCCGATTCTCGTCAAGACCGAACCTCTGTTGAAAGACGGCAAGGAGACCAAGCAAAACCGTTTCTTCGTGGAGGGGGCGTTCAAGTACACCTACAACAACGGGCAGGTAGCGATGGCCGACACGAAAGCCGCTGCGTCGAATTTCCTCAACGCATTGGAGCGCATACCCAAGCTCGTGGAGCAGTATCGGGAGAAAAACATCGAATACGAGCGCGATATTCCGATTTTGCAACAGACCGTCGGCGGCGTATGGAAGAAGGAAGACGAATTAAAGCAGTTGAAATCAGAGGTTGCGGCGTTGGAGCGTAAGATTCAGCTTACATTGGCCCCGAAGCCGGAAGCGGCGGCAGCACAGGATGCCGCGGTGGAGAACAGCGAAGGAATCAATCCCCAAAAGGATGAAACCGCTGTCCGTACATTCGTGGACGAACATATTATGCTCGTTCGGCCCGGTGCTGCGGCAAGCAGCCATGACCCCGGCAGGGGAATAAAGATGTGATTCGTTCGGACGGCTATCGGAAACGGTAGCCGTTTTTCTTACAAGGAAATGCCTCCAAATATTCCGCCAAGAAGAGAGATTGCCGTATAGACCGGGCGCAGGCGGTTGTTGATAAGGGCGGTTATCGTGCTGATCTTGTTGCGGACGGTTCCCTCGCTTAACGAGGAATAACGGGCGATGTCGTAAATACTGAACCCGTGTTTCTCGTATAGATTGTAAATCTTGCGGTCAGTTTCGGGCAGCGAATTGATGATCTGCACCTTTTTCTCCTGTATCTCGGCACAATAGACGTCGTCCTCCACACTGTTGTAACTCCACTCCGGACATTGATGCAATTTGCCGAGCAGTTCATCGTCCAAGCGCACGGTAGCCCAATCTTTCCTTTTATAATAATCGTATAAATCGCACAGATACACCGAGTGTAGGAACCGTGCTGCGGAACCTTGTTCGTCGGTCTTTATGCGTGTCATATTCCTGAATACGTATGTCCAGAAATCTTGCAAAAAGTCCTCCGCATCCTCCTTGTTCCTGAAAAAACGGAGCGATTTACGGTAAAGAGCCGAATGATGCCTTTTGAAGAACTCTTCAAAAGACCTGTTCTCTGCGCTTTCCACGAAATCATCCAACAGTTCTTGATCCGTTTTCATACCTAACAGACTTTCGATAGGGCAAAATTCCGTATTTTTCACTGAATGGGCAAACAATTCGGATTACATTATTATTAAGTTTTTTTCTGCCACGCATTTTTGCCCCATCTCCCCCGAAAAATGGGGCCGGATGTTACGGTAACATTACAAACGGCAATTTTCGAGACGCTGAAAATTGTTTTTTTCACCGGATAAAATTTTGATAATCAATTAAATAATAGCGTTTAACACAATCTTAATACAAAAAGTTGCCGTTTTCGCGTGAAAAAGTGCTGCGAAATTCGATAATATATATAGAGGGGGACATGTAATGCACGCTCCCGAAAATAAGGAAATAAATAATGTGCTAAATAGTATTTATGGAAAAAGAAAGTAAACAACCCAAACTCGGAACTCCCGAAGCCAAGCGGGAGTTGGATGCGCTGCACAAGCTGATGCGACGCTACACGGCGGGCGGCGACCTCACGGCGGAGGAATTACACCTATTAGACAAAGTGGCGGTCTCCGACGAAAGGACAAGCCCCGGTAAAGAACCGGAAACCAAGAATGCCGGAAGGAGAATCCTTCGCCGGGTTTATGCCGCAACGGTTCCGCACGATGGCAGACAGACCGCCGCCGTCCGGAAAATCCGTCCTGTTTCGCGGCTCTACCGTTACGGCGTCGTCGCCACATTTCTGTTGCTTGTCGGCGTCAGTGCGGTAATCGGCTTCCGTGCGTTGGAGCGCACGCCGCAGCTTGTGGAGTTGGCGGCCTTGCAGGAAGTGGAGGAATTTACGTTGCCCGACGGTAGTAGGATCTACCTGAACCGGGGCAGCAAGCTCACCTATGACGACCGGACATTCAACGACGAGCGCCGTGAAATTCGTCTTTCGGGCGAAGCGTTTTTCGAGGTGGCGAAAAACCCCGCGAAGCCCTTTATCGTCTATGGAGGCCAGACGCAAACCACCGTGCGGGGTACGTCGTTCAACGTGAAAGTCTATCCCGGCGTGCGGGAAAACGTTATCTCGGTACGCGACGGACGTGTCGAAGTGAAGAACGCCGAACACGAGGTACTGGCCGTGCTGACACGCAATCGTCAGATTACGTGGGACACGGCGACGCAGACCGCCCGGCAGGACAGTATCGACTGGCAGCGTGCCGCCGGATGGAAAGACGGGCGGATGCTCGTACTCAACCATGCCGGACTGGACGAAATAAAGTTGAAGATGGAGCAATGCTACGGTGTCAGCATGACTATCGATCGGATTACGGACGGGCAGGTCAGCTTTTACGGCTCCTACCCGCTGGATGACGGCGGTGCGGCACTGTTGAAGGAGTTGAGTTGTATCTACGGCATCCACAGTAAGCGGCAGGACAACCGGATCGAACTTTATCGGTAAGTCCCTTTCACAAGACTGGATTTTTTGAATGGTTTTTCCCGCCTGATGGGAAGGACAGCACTTACTATGTCTTTACGGAAACGAGTTAGTGTGATATAAACAGTTGATTTTGAGTAATTTGATTTTAATAAAAAAAGAAAAAGATGGAAAAATTAAACATTTGGATACGGCGTTGCTGTATCGGCTTTATGACGGGAATCCTGCTGCTCTGTGCCGCGGATGTCGTCGCCGCAGACCAACAATCGGGGTTCCCGAAAGAACCCCTTATGGAGCGGCTTCAAGGGATTGAACGATTGAAAAAGGTCTTTATCTCTTTCGAGGGCGAAATGGTGAAAAACCTCACTGTTCAGCCTCTTGCCGTCGAGGGGAAAAGCGCGGACGAACTAATCGCCCAGAGCCTCCGCTCCACCACATTGTCCTATGTCAAAGTCAATGACAACCGCTATGCTATTGTCCGGAAGAAAGCGGACGAGCAACCTGCCCCTGCACCCCAGCAGACCACGCCGCGGGGCAAAGGCACGCTGTCGGGCACGGTGGTCGATAAGGACGGTTTTCCCGTACCGGGAGCGACGGTGATTGTTGCGGGTACGACGACCGGAACCTCCACCGACGTCAAGGGACACTACTCCCTCGAACTTGCCGCCCGCACTGTCAGCGTCGATATTTCGTGCATCAGTTACCAGAAGATGAGCATTTCGGACATCCGGATCACGGCGGGCAAAACCACCCCGCTGGACGTGGTGTTGCAGGACGCCAACGAACAGCTCGAAGAGGTCGTGGTAACGGCGACGTACAACAAAGCCTCTGCAAACGGATTGTATGCCAAACAGAAAGCCCGTACCGTGATGTCCGACGGTATCTCCGCCGACCTGATTAAGAAAACCTCCGACAACAACGTGGCGCAGGTCTTGGGCCGCGTGTCGGGCGTAACCATCGACAACGGCAAATACGTTAATATCCGCGGTATGGGTGAACGATATAACAACGTGCAGTTGAACGGCGCGACGCTACCCTCCACCGAGCCGAACAAACGTAATTTCGCCTTCGACGTGCTGCCCTCCGGTCTGATCGACAACGTAACCATCGCCAAGACCTTTACACCCGACCTTCCCGGCGAGTTTACGGGCGGTCTGGTCGAGGTGAACACGCTGGCCATCCCCACCGAGCAGATCATCCAACTGTCAGTTGGTACGGGCATGAACACCAACTCCACGGGTAAGGATTTTTACAGCAACAAGCGTTTCGGCGGCGACTACCTTTTCGGCAATATCAACGACCGCAAATGGTACACGGGACGCAGCGACGAGCAGGGCGTCGCCGACCGCAAGCGGGCCGGACAGATGAACACCTACGGATTCCAGCGGTTCAAGGCCGCTCCGACGCAGAACTACGCCCTCACTGTGGGGCTTCCGTTCGACCTCGGACGGGGACACAAGCTGGGCGTCGTGGCGTCGCTGACCTACCGCAACGAGCAGAACATTGAGGACTACAAGGAGATGCGCTCCTACCAGAACGACAGTCTGAACGGCCCCGGCAAACGCTATAAATTCGTCACGCAGACCGGAGCGGTCGCCAATGTGGGCTGGCAGTCGCCCAAGCACAAAATCACATGGCGCAATATGTTCAACAACCGCTTTTCGCACACCAACCTCGAACGCTATATCTGGCGTTATACCACAGGTTTCGACACCTACGAACAATACAGTACCCCATTGCAGAGCCGCCTGTGGCAGACGCAATTGGACGGCGAACACAAATTGTTCGGCGAACGGCTGATCGCCTCGTGGAACGCTTCCTACAATCAGGTAACACGTATCAACCCCGATGACCGGTATGCGCAGGCTACCGTGATGGGCGACAAGTCGCAGGGCGTTGAAAACGCATACCTGAATTGGATGTCCAGCGTAACCAGCAGCCTGTTTGAAGTAGAAATGGGACACCTGATGTATAGTAACCTGACCGAGAAAAAGAAAACGGCGGGCTTCGACCTCGAATACCCGTTTACGGTGGGCGGTAACAAACAGACGGTCAAAGCGGGCTATCTGGGTACGTTCCGCAATGCCGATTTCCAGCAGAAATACCTGCACGCCATGTTCCCTTTAAAACCTTCTAATGCCTCTCCGGAAGAAATGCAGGAATACGAACGGCAGTGGGCAGCCCATCAGGAATTGAGCAATTCCCATCCGAACTTGCAGGAACTCTACGATCCCAGAAACTTCGGAAGCGGAGCGATCTACTACGCCTCTTCGGGTGTGCAGGGCAACGAGGGGGCCGAATATTACGAAGGTTCGCAGCATATCCACGCTGCCTATCTAATGGGCGAGTTCTCTTTCCTGCGCAGATTCCACTTGACGGCTGGCTTTCGCATGGAGGATGCGACGACTGATGTACGAACAAAAGTCAAACAAAAAGCAGATAGTCTGGTGACGGTAAAAAAGACCGACTGGCTGCCTGCAGCGACTTTGGTTTATAATATTACCGATAATTTCAATGCCCGCTTTGCATACAGCCGCACCATCGCCCGTCCGGATTTTCGGGAACTGACGCCGTGTATGTATTATAATGTGGACGACCGTATTACGGTGATCGGAACCAGCCAAATCAAACAATCCTTTACCGATAACTACGACCTGCGGCTGGAGTGGTATCCTGCGCCGGGAGAGGTCGTCTCGGTCAGTGCCTTCTACAAAAAATTCAATCTCCCGGTTGAAAATGTAACTTATCAAACTTCCGACGGAAATTATAAACTCTATCCGTTCAATCTGGACGAATCAACGGTAAAGGGGATTGAGTTGAATGTGCGTAAATCGCTCGGCTTCCTTGCCCCCGGATCGTTCCTCAAGGATATTTACCTCTCCGGAAATGCAACGCTGCTCAAAGGAGATGTTAAATACGATATGGGGCAATTGCTCACCTCTGTTTTTGGAGGAGAGAAAGATAAAAATGGAACGGGCGACCGCAATCGTCCGCTGCAAGGCTTGGCTCCCTATACGGTCAATGCGGGACTTGCCTATCAGGGTTCTATTTTCGGTGCGGCAGTCAATTACGGACGCAATGGTCGTAAACTACTGTTCGCCGGACTGTACGAGAAGTACGACCAGTATGAGGCTTCGCGCGATGTACTCGACCTGCAAATCTCCGCACGCCTGCTGAAAAGCCGCATGGAAATCAAATTCAACGCCAGCGACCTGTTGAATCAGGATATAATCGTTTACCAGAATTGCAGCCCCTCGAAAACCGATCGTGACCCGGCGAATGACAAAGCCTATGTCGATCTGACCTCGGATATGAACTACAACTCCGGCGATTGGGTGTTGAGTCGTATCAAAAAGGGTGTGAACCTTTCGCTGTCG
>ERZ1673752.4897-NODE-4897-length-10628-cov-5.514140_pt1 | contig 10628 bp, 6 predicted proteins | sample MGYA00580195_ERZ1673752 | MGnify/ENA primary metagenome ERZ1673752 (study PRJEB41218, sample SAMN15661744) | gut metagenome | host: Homo sapiens | place: Canada: London | collected 2015-08-20/2019-03-30 | study: EMG produced TPA metagenomics assembly of...
TCTCAAAAATTAGAGGTGATAAATCTTCAACTAGCACAAAAGAAAGAAGCGAGCAAAAAATTTCTTCATGCCCTCATGATAGCACTTTGCGTTGGATTGATACTTATTTTCATTGTTGTCTTGGGGATTGATGGGTCATATTTAAATTGGGATTACTAAAATCCTGAGCTAGCTGCAGCGGGCGTGTTGATCCATGGATTTGAATGGGTTTTCATTAGAATGTTTCCCATAGCGTTAATTGGATTGATTGTGGGGATTGTTGTTACGAGAAAAACGAAGAAGAATTAGAAAGATAAAGAAGTGGTGATTTTCGTATATACGAAAGGCAGATAATTATGGAATACAAAGATATCAGGAAAAACTTGGAAGAATTTTCAAAAGAAAATTACAAAGAATTTATTAAAGCCTTAATTGGCATTGAAAAAGGGATTGAAGATGAGAATGCCCTTGATGAGATTTACGGTAAATATATGGATAATGATATGATTCCCCTATTAAGTGAAGAATTTGATTATATAATTAATGAAATGAAAAATCTGGGAAAGATAGTTGAGTGCACTAATTGAACTGTAAATAATATAATCCCATATATTCAGTTGAAAATACAGATAGATAAATTTTGGCGGTCTTAAGACCGCCTTTGTTTTATGGGGCATAGATGTCCCGTCGTATGCGCTAGTGTACAAGACAACAAAAATCATCCACTATGAGGGTGCACATTGAAAGACATACTTAAAGACTCTCACTTCTGATACAATACAAGTTGTTCAACCTTTATTCCAAACAAAAAAAGGAGACTTTATGGTAAATAAGAGTTATAGTCTTCACAGTAAAGTATAGATGAAAAGTGATAAATGCGTAATATCGAAAAAAACTGAAAGAGTATATAAAAATTCTATGTAAATACAAGGGAGAAGAGATAATAGAAGGGTATATTATGATAGATTTGTCCATCTCTAGTAACAATACCATCGAGAATAGATGTATCAAGTTCCATAGGATATCTCAAAAGAAAGAGTAAGTTGATGATATTTAATAAGCACGTAATTTTCAAATATAAATATAAAAATCAGTACTTTTGCTAAAAAGAAGACTATGTTAATGCAATGTAATTGAATGAAGAAAAAGATTATATAAAAGAGCAGGATAAGAAAAATATGACAATAGACAAATTGAGTGTTAAAGAATACGAAAATCTATTCAAGAGATAAAGCTACATTTAGGGAAGCCAAAGAATCAATGTCAATAATGCTTGAACAAAGTAAAAGCCTGCATCTTTAGGCGAAGATCACTTAAAGTGGCTAATTGCTCTAGTTTGAACCAACCGTTTGACGGATGGCACCGATTTCTTAATTTAAAGATAAAACTAGATTGTATATTTCAATATTAAATTGCATATTATAAATGATTGTGATATGCTATATTCTAAGTTAGTATAGCAAGGTGTGTTTTTTTTGAGGGGATATTATGATTGTAAAGTACAATAAGCTCTGGAAATTACTAATTGACAAGAATATGAAAAAAACGGATTTAATTAAATTAGCTGGAATTTCATCTAATGCGCTAGCAAACATGGGCAAGGGGAAAAATGTTTCTACAGATGTTTTATGTAAAATTTGTAATGTGCTCGATTGCAATGTGGAAGACATTATAGAAATAGAAAAAGAGAATGAATAGAATTATAGAATGGAAAGTTGTTGAGGAATTACCATGTGGTGTAAAACTTGCAATATAGAGACAAAAGAAAAGCAGTGCCCGATTTGCAATTCTGAGACAGCAGAAGATCTGCCTATTGAAATATATTGGTGTAGTGAATGTAAAACGCCTATTGTAAATGTGGCAAATCAAGCCGACAAAGGATTATGTCCTTTGTGTGGCTCTAAAACTGAATATTTAAGCACTGATTTGCGACCAGTATTCCCAGAGGAAAGGCTACTTATTGAACTAATGTTAGGGAAAAAAGCCAACGAATATAAAGAATGCTCTGTTTGGGCTTCTAATAATCGATATTATGTTGATGGGAAAAAATATATTATACCTAACAATCTATTTGGCAAGTTAGATGCGGATATAATTAGAAACAAATTTATTGAAAATCAAGAAAATAACACTTATGAATTTTTTGATAAGCATATATTGAATTTTATAAAAGCAAATAGATTTAGATATTCTTATATAGTTAATGAAGCAAATGAATTTATTAAAAATACCTCCTCGAATATAGAAGAGGAGAAAATCGTTATATCTTTTTCTGGGGGGAAAGATTCTACGGTTGTAGCTGACTTAGTTGTAAAGGCATTAGGGAATCCAAGTTTAGTTCATATTTTTGGTGATACCACATTAGAGTTTCCGACAACCATAGAATATGCAGAAAGATATAGGAAGAGTCATTTGCAGGCGATTTTTCAGGTTGCTAAAAATTACGAACAAGATTTTATGTCTGTGTGTGAAGATATAGGTCCACCAGGAAGAATGATGAGATGGTGTTGCTCAATGTTTAAGACGGGGCCGATAACGAGAGTTCTTAACAGTTTATATAGAGACCAGAAAATATTAACTTATTATGGAATTAGAAAGTCTGAGTCTGTTAGCCGTAGCAAATACAATCGTATTGAGGGAAATTCAGAATCAGTCAAAATACAAAAACAGGTCGTAGCATCTCCTATATTCTTTTGGAAAGATATTGATATCTGGCTTTATATTTTGACTACAGGGATTGATTTTAATGAGGCATACAGGAAAGGTTATGACAGAGTAGGTTGTTGGTGTTGCCCTAACAACAATATTAGAGCACAGTTTATGTCTAAAATTTTTATGCCTGATAAATCGAGAGAATGGAGAAATTTTTTAATCTCATTTGCTAAAAGTATAGGAAAGCAAGATGCAGAAGAGTATGTTGATACTGGGATGTGGAAGGCTAGGCAAGGTGGAAATGGTTTGTTATCGGCTGGTGATGTCAAGCTTAAATTCACTAATTGTACTACAGAAGAACACGCAAAAGTTTACAAGTTAAATCGGGATATAAATGATGAATTTATTGAACTATTTATACCGTTTGGTAAGATTGCTCCAGAATTAGGGCAGAAACTTTTGAAAGAAACAATTGTGATAGATATAAAAACAAAAGTGCCGATTATATCTATTCAACCATTCGGACAAGCAGGATATGATTACGCCGTAAAAATAAAAACAATGAATGTGGCGGATCATGATGATTTACAACGTATGATTGCATATCAGGTGAGAAAATTCAACGCCTGCCGAAAATGCCTAAAATGCGAGTCTATTTGTAAGTCAGGGGCAATTTCTATTATTGGTGATAGATACAGCATAAATTCAGATAAATGTGTGCATTGTAAAATGTGTGTGAATCAAAAGTACCTTGCTGGTGGATGTATGATGGATAAGTACTTAAGAACAAAGGATAAATAGCTTTTAGGAGAACGTATGAGCATGAAATTTAGAGCGCATGATACTTTCTTTATAAGAAAAGGATGGCTTAGTAAAGGAATGAAACATATTGAAGCAAAGCCAGATGTGTTCGTTTCAAAAGATGAAAATCCAATGGATATTTTGGGCATAGGTTCTAATATGGTCAAGGCGTTACGTTATTGGCTACAAGTTACTGGTATTAGTGAAGAGCCTAATAGTGGTAAGAGGTTACAAAACTTTACTGAGTTAGGAAGAAAAATATTTGAAAAAGATAGATATGTAGAGGAACTCGGAACTTTGCTGTTATTACATTACCGGCTTGCATCTAATAAAGAAGAAGCTACAGCTTGGTATTACTTTTTTAATATTTTTAATCAGACTGAATTCAACAGGGATGAGTTTTTAGATGAATTAAACAAATTCATAGCTATAAAAGGTGAATCATCAGTAGCACTGCGATCTCTTAACGATGATTTTAGTTGCATAATAAATACCTATGTATCTAGATTAAAGTCATATCCGATAAAGATATCAGCAGAAAATAATATTGATTGTCCTTTTGGAGAGCTAGGTATGATCGATATTGTTCAAAAAGGGAAAAACCCAAGATATAGAAAATCATCTATTCATCCAGAATTAGTTGATCCATGGGTCGCTTTAGCAATAATCGTAGATCAGGCAGGAGGAAACAAATCAATTCATTTAAATGATTTACTTAATTCTCCCTGTAATATAGGTAAAACCTTAAATCTTGATGCTATAACGCTACTTGAGGTTTTGCATAATATAGAAAAAATCGAACAAATTAAAATTATTAGAACAGCTGGATTGGATATTATAAAAATATTAGGCTCACTAGATTTTTATCAATGTGTTGATAAATACTATGAAAGCATTAGAAAATAGTTCTGGAGATAGCTTATGAACAAAATGATTTCAGTATCATCAGGTTTTCAATATTCAGTAAATATTGCATATGACTTATATGATGATAATAAATTGAAAAATTTTATACCTACAAGATCCTCCTTGCTATTGTTAGAGAGTATTTTGCTTAGTACTAATAATGATTCCAATAATAGAGCAAGAATATTGATTGGAGCATATGGTAAAGGAAAGTCTCACATTGTCTTGACAATCCTCTCTATTCTTATGAAGAGGGATTTTGTGCTTTTTGAAAAATTATCTGAGAAGCTTGTGGAGTTTCCCAAAATAAAGCAACTGCTTCAAAATTATTATGAAAGCGATAAGAAAATTTTCCCAATTATAATAACAGGTGCAAACACAAGTCTTACTCAGGCATTTATACTATCAATGCAAAGAGCATTAAGTGAAAACAATTTAACAGATATTATGCCTGAAACTAACTATCAAGCGGCTATTTTAACTATTGAGAGATGGGAAAAAGAATTTCCAGATACACTTATTGAATTTGAGAAATTGTCTGATACAAAGCATCAGGACTTTATCGCATTACTTAAAAACTATGATGTTGAAAGCTATAGGCTTTTTGAAGAGCTGTATCCATCTCTTACATCTGGAAGTACGTTTAATCCATTTTTAGGATTTGATGTAGTAGAGCTGTATGAAAGCGTTGCTAAGGGTTTGAAGGAAAAAGGTTATAACGGAATATATGTAGTATATGATGAATTCAGCAAATATTTAGAAGCAAATATTAAAACAGCGAGTGTTAGTGATACTAAAATGTTGCAAGACTTCGCTGAAAAATGCAACAGAAGTGCCTCTCTTCAGATGCATTTAATGTTAATTTCTCATAAAGAAATAGCTAACTATATAGATGTTTTGCCGAAGCAAAAGGTTGATGGATGGAGAGGTATTTCTGAAAGATTTGAGCATGTCCATTTAAACAATAACTTCTCTCAAACATATGAAATTATAAGAACAGTAATAAAGCAAGATGAAAATTTGTGGAAGAGGTTTTACGAAAAAAACAAAAATATATTTGATGACTTATACAAAACATATGATCAGCATCAAATTTTTTCTGATACAAGTAAAGAGGATATAAAACTAACTATCGAAGGCTCTTATCCTTTACATCCAGTAGCGACATTTATTTTACCAAGATTGTCGGAAAGGATTGCACAAAACGAAAGAACGTTATTTACCTTTCTTTCAGCTAAAGGTGAGAATACTCTTTCATCTATATTAGATGAGCAAAAAAATGATAAGGTAGAGTTCGTAACACCTGATCAAATATTTGATTATTTTGAGCCTCTATTTAAAAAGGAGGTCTATTCTGGTGCTTTACATGAGCAATATGTTCTTACAAAGAAGATCCTCGACAGAATCGAGGGAAATGCTTTGGAATCAAAAATTATCAAGACTATTTCTTTGATTTATATTCTTGAACAGTTTGAAAAGTTGTCTCCAACACCTGCTGAAATTATAAAAATTTTCTCTATAAAATATTCAAAAGACGATGTGTCCTTAGCAATAGAAAACCTTATAAACAATGAGTGTGTTGTTTATTTGAAAAGAAATAATGGTTTTTTAAAGCTTAAAAAAACCTCTGGGGTAAACATAAAAGAAAAAATAAATGAGGTGGTTGAAAAAGGAAAGAACAATATTAGAATTAAGGATGTTTTGAATAATAACAACTTTGATTCATATATGTATCCTGCAAAATATAATGATGAACGAGAAATGACAAGATTTTTTTCCTTTGAATTTATAGATTCAAGTGAAATTGTTGAAAATATAAATTGGGAAGAAAAAATAGACTTCCTTGATAATTGCAATGCTGATGGTTTTGTTGTTGCGATTATACCTTCTGAAGATTCTGAAATTGAACGTGTAAAGGAAATATTAACATTAAGCTCAAATGGCTCAGAAAGATGTGTTTTTGTATTACCTAAAACATTTGAGTATATGGAGGAGATCATTTATGAATTTAATGCCGTTACCATACTAAAAGAGCAGTCTGCAGATGATAAGGTTTTGTTTGACGAGTATGAAGTTATATATGAGGACTTGTTAGATGTAATTAACAAATATATTGGGAAATATACTAGACCAGAAAACAATGCTTCCACCTATATATATGATTCAAAAAAACAAAATATTAACAGAAAGTCTGATTTAACAGAGCTTTTATCTAAGATATGTGATGGCATTTTTCCTGAAACTCCCGTAGTAAATAATGAGGTAATCAACAAAAATGAAATAACAGGAGTTGCAGCTAACAGTAGAAATAAAATAATCACGGCTTTACTAAGAAATGAATTAGATACTAATTTGGGGCTTATTGGAAGTGGGCAAGAAGTTTCTATTATGCGCAGCACATTGATTATGACTGGTATATTAACCTTAGATACATATCCTGTTCAGTTGAATGTTGATACCAGAGATCCATACATGAAAAATATGCTTTTGGGCATATTAGAGTTTGTATTTAAGGCTAAGAAAAATGGGAAAGTTGAGTTTAGGGAAATTTACGATTATCTAACACTACCTAAATTCAATATTGGATTAAGACGTGGTCTGATACCAATTTATTTGTCGGTGATATTTCATAACTACAAGCAGGAAATTGTTATAAAGAGTAGTTCTGGACAAGTACCATTAAATGCAGACACTGTAGAACAAATAAATTCAAATCCAGAGCTATTCAGTTTGCATTATTTGGAGTGGGACGAAGATAAAGAAAAATTTATTGCTGAGATGGAAGAACTGTTCTCTCCATATGTGATTCAATCCGAAAAACTATTGAATTCGTATGATTATATTGTTTCTGCAATGAAGAGATGGTATCTTTCGTTGCCTAAGTTTACCAAGGATTCAAAAAGGATTATAGATGGGAATAAAATTGATAAAAGATATTTGGCGTTGCTCAACGCTTTGCGTTCGGGCTTAAATGGTCAAGATTTACTATTTGAACATCTGCCTAAAGAATATGGATACTCTGAATTTAACGCTGGTGTTAGCGAAAACATAGAAAAGGCAAAAATCTTTTTTGATAATTTATTGGATGAAACTAAGCGGTTGTTGATATTGGAAGTTCAAAAAGAATTTTCATTTGGATTAAAAGCGAATAAGCACGCATCTATTACTTCGATTATCAGAGATTGGCTGGAGACCTTAAATGACAATATTTACAATCATGTATTCGATGATGGAACTGAAAAATGTTTGACACTCTTTAAAAATATCACTGCGGATAGTGATTTGTTTATCGTCAGATTAGCAAAACTCACGACAGATCTTCGCATAGAAGACTGGGGAAATGATACCTTTGCAAAGTTTAAAAATCGCATAAAAGAATACAAAAAAACTGCGGAAGCGTACGTTGAAGACCATAATCTTTCAGAAGAACCTAAAATCAACGGAGTTAATGCGAATCAATATCAATTGTCATTTGTAGACAGTGATGGTGCTTTTAAGGTAAGACAATTTGACAAAGTTGAAAGAGGCAAAAGGTCTAATCTTCTGTATAATGCAATTGAATCTCAATTGTCTTCTATGGGTCAGTCTATTTCGGAAAGCGAAAAGAGGCAGGTTCTTATAGAATTGTTGAGCAAATTGCTATAATTATAGTATCGGGAGGAGGTACAAATTGCATGGCATATTTCGATAATGCAGCGACCACATTTCCTAAGCCAATAGAAGTTTATGATTTTATGGATAAATTCTATAGAGAATATGGAAGTAGTTTTGGTAGGAGTATTTCTAAAGACCAAAAAACAGTTTCTAAACTGATTGAAGATACAAGAAATAAATTGAAGAAGCTTTTGCATTGCGAAAGTAAATCTGTCGTTTTCACGCCTACTGCCACACTTGCTCTGAATATGATAATACAAGGACTATTAGAGCAAAATATGAAGAATGTATATATTACCCATTTCGAGCATAATGCAGTTACACGGATGTTAGAACATTATAGAAAAGCAAATAAAGTCACTGTTAGAGAATTGGAAGTAGATAAAAACTTTCAATATCATTTACAAGATATAAAATATCAATTTGATGCCTTAAATCCAGATTTGGTAATTATGTCACATGCAAGTAATGTTACTGGTTTGGTGTCACCTGTGGAAAAAATCAGTCAGCTTGCAAAAAAATATGGTGCTATAAATGTTATAGATATGGCACAAACAGCAGGACTAATTGATATAAATGTTGGATTAGAAAGTATTGATTTTGCAGTTTTTGCTGGACATAAAACCTTATATGCGCCTCAAGGAATTTCGGGATTCATTATGGAAGGGAACATAGAATTGAAACCAATTATTTATGGTGGAACCGGTTTCGATTCTGCAAATCAGGAAATGCCGAAATCTATTCCTGAAAGATATGAAGTTGGCACATTGAATACGCAATCAATAGCAGGTCTTTACGCTTCTTTGGATTGGATTGAAAAAACTGGAATTGAACGCATATATGAACAGGAAAAACAAAATCGTCAAAAACTAATTGATATACTTTCAAATTACGATTTTGTGGAGATCGTTGGTAATACAATAAGTTCTACTTATGTTGGGGTTGTTTCTTTTTTAATAAAAGGAATTAGTAGTGATAGTGCTGGAACTATATTTTCTGAGAATAATATTGCTCTTAGAACAGGATTGCATTGTGCTCCATTGGCACACAAATTTTTAGGCACCTTCCCGGCTGGTACAATTAGACTAAGCACAAACTATTTTACGACTCCTGAAGAGTATGAAGAATTGGTAACAGTCTTGGATTATATTGATGACAACATATAGGTGGAGAAAATGAGTTTAAGAGATTTAGAGATAAAAAATGAGTATCGCTCAAAGATTACAGATGTGGTTTCTAATTTTTTCTTGCCAGTTTTAAATGAGTCTTGTTCTTACAAGCGTTCTGTTGGATTTTTCTCTTCTTCAAGCCTAGTTGAGATATCTAGAGGAATATGCAGCTTGGCCAAAAGGGGTGGAACAATAAAACTGGTTACATCCCCTTGTTTATCAGATGAAGATGTAGAAGCAATTAAAGATGGATACAAGAAGCGTGATGAAGTCATTAGAGATGCTCTGATTCGAGAACTTAAAGAACCTAATGGCGAGCTAGAGGCTGATAGATTGGCTTTACTGGCAGATTTGATTGCTACAGGAATTCTTGATATTAAAGTGGCGATTATTGACAACGGTATTGGAATTTATCATGAAAAATTAGGGCTTATGGAAGATCAAAATGGCAATATCGTGGCTTTTAGTGGGTCTATGAATGAATCAAAAACAGCAATTCGTAAAAACTATGAGTCAATAGATGTATTTTGTAGTTGGAATGACAAGGATAGTGATAGAGTACGTGAGAAAAAACAAGCATTTGATGCTATATGGAACGGATATGAAAGTGGGATAGAAGTTCTTGAATTCCCAGAGGTTTCAGATGAAATTATAAGAAAATACAAAAGGAATACAGTACCAGATTTTTCTATAGACGAAAACGAGTTTGGTGATGCTGCAACTAATTATAGAAAGCAGGGACTGGGTGCAAGAATTCCAAAAGAATATAATCCACTTAGAGATTACCAAGAAGAAGCTATTAAAAATTGGGCAAGGAACGGTTATAAAGGTATTTTTGATATGGCAACTGGTACAGGAAAAACACTGACAGCTCTTGGAGGGATAGTTAATTTATCTAATGAATTATCTGATAAAATCAATGTCGTAATTGTTTGTCCTTTTCAACACTTAGTAGAGCAATGGTCTGAAGATGTTGAGAAATTTAATATGAATCCGATTGTCGCTTTTTCTAATTCTCCACAAAAAAAATGGAAAGCATTATTAAAGCAATCTGTTCTTAATTCCAAATATAACCAGATAGGTTTTTGCTTATTAACTACGAATAGTACATTTAAAAGTGACTTTGTACAAAAACAACTTTATAACGTTGGAATGCCAATACTGTTGATTATAGATGAAGCTCATAATGCTGGTGCAAATGATTTTAAGTCAGCACTGGAAAATAACGGTGATAAATTTGAATATAGATTAGCTTTATCAGCAACACTGGAAAGACATATGGATGATGTAGGAACGGCATTTTTGTTTAATTTTTTTGGTGAAAAATGTATTGAGTACACATTAGAGGAAGCTATATCTCAAAAGATGCTTACGCCATATAAATATTACCCTGTAATTATTTACCTAGATGAAGATGAATTAGCGGTATATAGAAAACGATCTATAGCTATATCTAGATTAGGAAAT
>ERZ1673752.4913-NODE-4913-length-10586-cov-5.577248_pt1 | contig 10586 bp, 6 predicted proteins | sample MGYA00580195_ERZ1673752 | MGnify/ENA primary metagenome ERZ1673752 (study PRJEB41218, sample SAMN15661744) | gut metagenome | host: Homo sapiens | place: Canada: London | collected 2015-08-20/2019-03-30 | study: EMG produced TPA metagenomics assembly of...
ACATAGTATGTTTTAAAAATTTCATACTATGTTTTTATGATAAACATAGTACATTGTTGGTAAAATACAAAAAAGCCTTATTTTTCAATGACGCTAAACGCTGATTAAAGGCTTGACACCGTTTAATAGCGTTTAGCGATGCCCTCAATTCTAGATTGAATTAATCAGTGCCTCCAAAATGCTCTTTCGTTTTTGCATTGGGAGGCGTTGCAAACCGCTTTGTAATATACGTATAAGTGTACGGTAAAAGCACATAAAAATCAAACTTAATGAGAGTACGGCGGTACGATTGATTTTCCGCACGGTGTTTTTGTGTTGAAGTTTTTTCCGGCAAAGCGACTTGAAAGCGGAAAGGTCTGCTTGCTGGAATTACCGTGCCGACCTTGCTCTTTACCGAGTCGTTTCCGTCTGGTGTTTCAAGACACTCATCGTGCGGAAACGGCTGATTGATTTATTTTTTCAACGCTTTTTCAATAAAAGCGAAAAAGAGCGGATGTGCGCGATTCGGGCGCGAGGTAAATTCAGGATGGAATTGCGTCGCGACAAAAAAGCGTTTGTTTTTTAACTCAATAATTTCAGTTAAATTGCGTTCCGTGTTGATACCGGAAAAAACCATACCCGCTTTTTCAAAATCATCGCGGTATTTATTGTTAAATTCATAACGGTGACGATGGCGTTCGGAAACTTCGTCTTTTTTATATGCTTTTTGCGCGATGCTCCCTTTTTGCAGCGTACAAGGGTATAAACCGAGCCGCAGCGTCCCGCCGATGCGGTTTTCCGTTTGATCAGCCATTAAATCAATAACCGGATATACGCAGTCGCTTTCGAACTCGGTTGAATTTGCTCCCTTGAGGTTCAGCACGTTGCGGGCAAACTCAATGATTGAAATTTGCATACCGAGACAAATGCCGAAAAAAGGAACGTCATTTTGCCGCGCATATTGCGCCGTATAAATCATACCTTCGATACCGCGGTCGCCGAAACCGCCCGGTACGATAATTCCGTCAAAACCGGCTAATTTTTCCGCGGCGCTTTCCAACGAAATAATGTCAGCCGAATTAAACCACGAAAGTTTTAATTTTACGTTATGAGCGATACTCGCTGCCGTCAGTGCTTCAATCACACTGAGATACGCATCATGCAGTTCAACGTATTTCCCGACCAAGGCGATGGAAACTTCAAAACGCGGATTTTTGTATGCAAGCACCATTTTTTCCCACTCATCCAAATTCGGTTCGCACTGCGATAAACCAAAAAACTTGCATAGCACTTTACCCAAGCCGTTTTTTTCTAACAAAAGCGGCACTTCATAAATGGAATCGGCATCGGTATTTTCAATAATGGCATCGGTCGGTACGTTTGAAAAAAGACTTAACTTTTCCCGGACGCTCTCACTGATTTTTACTTCGGAGCGGCATATCAGCATATCGGGTTGGATACCGAAACTCAAAAGCTCTTTGACGCTGTGCTGCATCGGCTTGGTTTTGATTTCACCGCAGCCTTTCAAAAAAGGAAGCAGTCCCAAGTGAATAAAAATCGTGTTTTCTTTACCGACTTCAAAACGGATTTGACGGATTGCTTCAATAAACGGCTGCGCTTCGATATCACCGACCGTTCCGCCGATTTCCGAAATGATAAAATCGGGCGAATTTTCGCGCGGTTTTAAAATACGCCGTTTAATTTCGTCAGTAACATGGGGAACCACTTGAACAGTCGCCCCGTGGTATCCGCCTGCGCGTTCACGTTCTAAAATTGCCTGATATACCTTTCCGGCACTCGTGCTGTTATATTTGTGGAGCGATACGTCGGTAAAGCGCTCATAATGCCCGAGGTCGAGGTCGGTTTCACCGCCGTCATCCGTTACAAACACTTCGCCGTGCTGAAACGGGTTCATCGTTCCCGGATCGATATTTAAATACGGGTCAAGTTTTTGATTGACGACCGAAAAGCCGCGGCTTTTTAACAACAAACCGATTGATGCGGCGGTAATTCCTTTCCCGATTGAGGAAACAACACCGCCGGTAACAAAAATAAATTTAGTTCCTTTCATAGCTGTTAAAGGTTATTATAACCGAAATCAAATAAAAAATCCAGTCGGCACTATTTTATGCCGAACGTTTGATCAAGCGGTACGACAAACAAAATTCCCAGCCCGTCTTTTTCGAGTTCCGCAGTTGTCCGAATCGCGTCGACTACCGTTTCAACTTTTTCTTTTTCAACAATCGTTAAAACAATTTCTTTTTCGGGGTCGATTTCAATATCAAACACGTGTTTTGTTTGCGTCGATCCGGAACCGCGGGCATTGAAGATAGTACCGCCGCGTGCTCCCGCTTCAAGGGAGGCATCAACGACATAGTTTGCCATTCCTTTATTTACAATCGTAAAAATTGCCGATTTTTCATTGTCCATATTTTCTTCCCCATCATTCGGTGTGTGAAACTCATTTTTATAGGTTTCATGTCCCGTATATAAATACTCGAGCGGCATGGTAAATGCAAGCCCGCTTCGTGATTTTTTTTCGCGATCAAAGAGCCGAAATCGCTCATTAATGGAAACGGCAAGCGTTTTCAAAAAAGCGTCGGTACCTGCCATCAAAATTAATTCTTTCCGCGTTTCGGTGATCCCCAAAAAATGCAGCATCGCTCCGCGTACCGTTCCTTGAGCGAGCAAAATCGTCGCTCCCCGTGAACCTTTTCGTTTTGAGAATGTAACCACTTTACGTGCCATACCATTGGGCAGTAAAATTGCAAGGACGGAAACCTTATCGTTAGCATGTCGCATACTTTTTTTCCGTTGATGAATATCCTGTTGCACTTTATAAAGTAAACCTAAAAGTTGAATAGAAAGGACCGGAGCCAACGCCAACGTTGCAATAACGCCCAATCCGTCCGTTATCACATTTGCGTGGGGGATTTGCATAGCCGCCCCTTGGGCAAAATACATCGCAAAGGTTGCCGTCATCGGACCGGATGCGACACCGCCTGCGTCAAAAGCCATTCCGACAAACAAATCGGGAACTACAAACGAAAGCAGAATCGAAATTCCGTAGCCTATCAGTAAAATATGCCAAAGCTGAAACCCGGGAATTAAAATGCGAAGCATGGAAAGAATCACTCCGGTACTGATTGAAAGTGCAATAAATGCCAGTACCATATTTGCCCGTACCGATCCCGCCGTTACTTCTTCGATTTGGGCGGTGAGGACGCGGACGGACGGTTCCGCAAGCACAATCACCAAACCGACTATAGCGCCCATCAAGCAAAGAAAAAAAGGTGAATGCATTGCCGCTTTATACCCAATTAAAAGTCCGATATCCAAAAAACCGGAATTCGTACTGAGCATAAAGAGCATTAAACCGACAAACGTAAAAATAACGCCCTTGAGAATTTGCGAAAGCGCCTTTTTGTTAAGGCGGATAAACCATGCGTTTGCAATTAAAAAAAAGATAACGAGCGGAAAAAGTGAAAAAGCGGAATCCCGCAAAACTTGCCGCATATTGTGCGCAAAGGGTGCTAAAACCGTTCCCGCGGTTTCAGGAAGTGCTGCCGTTGAAGCCGCATCCGTCAGCGGAATTCGTGTCAGCATACTGAGTAGGAGCACCGAAGTGATAGCTCCCACGGAAGTCATTCCGACCAGACCGAACGAGTCCGCTTGAGCGGCAAGGGGATCTTTTTTTAGGTGCGCCATACCCAACGCAAGCGACAACACAAAAGGCACGGTAATGATTCCGGTAACCGAACCGGCAGCGTCAAAAGCAATCGGGATAAAGTCTTGATGAGCGAGAATACTGAAAAGAAAAATAACCGCGAATGCAATCGAAAAAAGCGTCCGCTGCCGTACATTGTACACCGTTCGTAAAAGCCCGAGCAAAAGACAAATTCCGACGCCAAAAGAGACCGTCAAGACGAGCTTTATATTCGTTACCGCCGCAGCAGTAATCGTTTCTATCTGCCCGCCTAAAATATGCAGGACCGGTTCGGCAAAGGCGATAAAAAAACCCAGTACAAAACCCGATACGGCAATCAGAATAACTGAGTTTGAAAGCGTTAAACCGGTTCCGACGGCTTTTCCCATCGGCGAAATCGCCAGCTCGATACCGAACTGAAAAATTGCCAACCCGATAATCAGCATGGCTGCTGCAATTAAAAATCGTATAAAAACCGTTTTTTCCATGTTGACAAAGGTAAAGTTCATGATTACCATTGAAACGACAATCGGAAAAACGGATGCAAAAACTTCTTTGAGTTTAGCCCATAAAATATTCATTAAAAACCCGAATGCGAAAATATACTTCGTATCATAGTGATAAAAAAGTAAAAAGTCAAGATAATGAGCGAAAATAAATACGGTAATCGTAATAAAACCGAGATAAACGAACCGTAATCACGGTAATTTGACAATACGGATAAAGTTTAACGCTTGATCATAAAGCCCCAAAGTGCCGTCCGAATTGAGACTGTAAAAGTATTTTGAGGTAAAGGTACCGGCAGTTGAAAACGCATAACTGCGCATTAAACTCAACGCTTGCGAATTACGGTTATCAACGGCAACGAGTGAGCCGCCGAGGTTGGTTATCGCAAATGCACCGCTTGAGTCGATAAAGCTGTCCAAAGTTTCGCTGTTATACTGTAAAAGTTTTTTAAAACGGCTTTCAAGCGGCTTTTCGGTGTTCAGCACGATTTTGTATACGATGGTTTGCGGTACTGCCGTTTCCACCGAAATCACAAAACAATACAATTCTTGCGGTTTTGTTTTATTTTTAATCAATTCATACGAAAAAATTCCGTTTATCGGGAAGGGGAGCGTTTCATTCGTAACCGTATTGATTAAATAAATAGGCTGCAATTCGCCTGCGGCATTTTTTGCCGTTAAGATCGTTTTTTCGTTAATTTGCACTGCATTTCGGATACCGCTTATTTTATAACTGAAAAGTAATTTTGCGTTGGAATCAAAAAGTTTTATACCTGAAAACTTAAAAGTAATCAAACAATTTGTCCGGTACGTATTTATCGCTAACACCGGTTCATTGGATTTAAAAAACGGGGCTATCTTATCTTTTTCAAAGGAATAAAAATATACCGGAGCTTTTGCATCATATTTCCAAAGAAAAATACCGGTTTCACACGCGGTGAGTTTATTAGGCTTAAAATTCACCGATAAAAAATTGGTTAAAAGCGTAAACGAATCGCTGCCTTCACTTGCGGTGTAGACTGCCGTCTCGGTTAACGCATAGAGTTTATTTTTGAAGCTCTGCACATCAATAATCGGGGTAAAGTTAGGTGCATGTATCGACTGAACGGAAACTTTTAAGTTGTTTTCCTGACGCAACGCATAGAGGTTTCCTTCACGCGTTCCCGCAAAGATCAAACCTCCCAAATGTGCCGCAGCAGTAATGGTTTCATGGCAGGTAAAGTCGGGACTTGCTTTATTGCCTTGACGGATACAATAGGATGCGGCACTCGTTTTTTCAAGCCAGAGCGGAATCGTGTCGGAAATGCGCGTTGCAAATATCGGTTCATTCGCTTTGTAGGTTTGAAGCGTTTTTCCCGAAAGGGCATCGATTACAAAAACCGCGTTGTTCTTATAGCCGGCAAACCGCGTATAATTTTTTAAAATAGTCGGATCGGTTAATTTTGTTTCGCTTTCAAATCGAGTCGGCAATGCTTTTTTTTGCAGACCGGTGTAGAGGAGGGTACCCGTTTCACTGTAAGTAACAACGGAGCGTTCAGTTTCCGCAGTTGCCGCTAAAAGCACGATGCCCGGCTGAGTAACAAACACCGAAACGTCATTGCCTTGTTCATCAAATACGTTGATACCGCTCGTTGATGTGTTGCCGACAAAAAGGTAGGTTCCGCCTCCCGACCAGGCAAGGGAGACAACCGTTTCGTCAAGCTTTTTACGGTACAGCGGTTCTTTTGTATTCCAGTTCCACACGGAAACCGCATGGATACCCATTCCGTCCGTTTCGTAAAAGGCAATGTACGGCTGTTTCGGATGGGCGGCAATCGCTTTTATCGGAAGCGGAGAAACTTGCCAGGTGTCGGCTTCCATATCGGGATAGCGGAAGCTCGTGATAAATCCGTCGTTTCCCGCAAAAAAAATTTTATTTTGTTTACTGTGAACGGAAACCGCCGACACCCCGCCTTTAAAAAAATGCGTTTCATTGTAGGTAACGATGTGTTCAACTGCCGGCGGTACCGCTTGCAAAGTTTCATCGTTTTGCTGCGTTTGTTCTCCGGTTTGCTGCTGCGGTTCCGTTTCGTTTGTCTGCGTATCCGTCTGGGGCTGCTCCTCTGCCGGTTGTGCCGTTTCAGCGGGTACCGGGGATTCCGTGTCCGTATTGGAAAAATCGGGGGGCGGATTTTCCGGTGCGGCAGGTTCTTCAGGTGCCGGTTCTGCGGGCTGCTCGTCGGGATTATCCGTATTCGGTTCCGTAGCTTCTTCAGGTTGAATCGTTTCAGGCGGTACCGGAGCGGTGATTTCAGTTTCGCCGTCTGGCGTGTCGGTGAGTCCCGCATCGGGTGCAGTTTGAGCGGAGAGCGGTAAAAGCTGCAAACAAACAAAGAAAAAAAACACTCCGGCTATGCTGATTCGTTGAATACCGTTAAAAATGGAGCATTGAGCAAAATACTTTTGTTTAATGAACATGCGCATAGGCTATTCGGTTATGATATTTTTATAGGAAATATACGCGTCCGAAACAACGGCCGTGAATATTTCATTCTTTTTACGCTTTTTATAATCCGCTACCATCTTTTCATACAGTTTCAGCGGTACATGTATAATACCCATTTCTTCCGAAATACCTGAAACATAAAATTCAAGTTGGTTGCCTGCAAGGGCTTTAAAAGCAATTTCAATTTTTGATTTATCCCCTTTGGCGCCGTCAAGCACTAAAAACTTTAAAGCTTCAAGCGGTACCGTTTCGAGATGCGCGTTGAGGCTGTTGATACGGTCCAAAAGTTCCCAATTACCGATAACCGGAGTTTCATTTGCATTAAACGGAGGTTTTTCACCCGATTTTGCTGCGGCTTTTTTATTCTTGCAAAATGCCAAACAGTGGTACCGCATTTTTTCCGGAATACTTGCAAGCTTTACCCCCTTGCTTTTCCAATCAATATGGATAACCACTTCAGGACGAACCAGCGAACCGCATTTCGGACATTTAAACCCGTTAAAAGTTCCCGCTTTAATTTTTGCGATAAAACTCGTATCGCTATCCAAATCAATCGCGGTAAGCGGGGTTACTTCAAACTTGTTTTCACAGAGGCATTGTACTTTCATAAATTATTCCTCAATCATGAGCTAAAAATGAATTTTCAAATAGTATACTTTATTTTTAAATAATTTACCAGTACTTTGGTTACTGAATGTACTATTCCTACTTGTAAAAAGTCGATAAAATCAGTATAGTGCAGGTAATTAAAGGCGTATTACTGCGCCCGTAAAATAACCTTAATTGGAGGACTTTTATGAAGATTGTATTAGACAATAGTGCTATGAAGTTTTTAGACAAAAAAGCTGCAAACGTCCTTACTGTGAGCGTAATCGGCTGCAGCTCGTGAGGACCCGGAGAACCTCAGCCAACCGTGTTGTTGGAAGCGCCGAGTGATCCGGAAGATTTTGACAAATACGAAGTCAACGGAAAAACCGTGTATGTTTTATGTACGCTGCATGCAAAAAATGACGAGTTGCGTATTAAGTGCAGTAAGCTCCTCTTTGTTGAAAAACTGATTGTTGAAGGATTGGTTTTTTAAACCGGCTGCATTGAAATATTTGCCCGTTGACGAATTAAAGGGAAAAAACTATAATACAACTTACTATGAAAAAGCAAGTTGAACCGCAAACAATTATCATCGGGCATAAAAACCCCGACACCGATTCGGTGGTCAGTGCCGCCGCGTATGCTGATTTTAAGAAAAAGACGGGTAATCCGCAGTGCATTGCCGCGCGGGCGGGAAAACCGACCCCGCAAACGGAATATATTTTTTCAAAGTTCGGGGTGAAGATGCCTGAACTCGTAAGCGATCTCGTACCGCGAGTAAAACATTATTATAACGACAAACCTTGTACTATTAACAAAAATGATTCCGTGTGGCATGCGTTCAATATTATGAACGAAAAAGGGCTGCGGTTTTTACCGGTGGTTGATGATGCGGGAAAATATCATTCCGCGATGCACTTTATCCTTTTTACGGAAAATATTTTTAAAATTACCCGCCGAAAAGAAAAAACGTCGATTGAAACGAGCATTCAATTTTTGGCTGATGTCATCGGGGCAAAAAAGCTTTTCTCTTTTGATGAAACAACCATAAAAAAAAGTCCGATTATTATCGGAGCTGCTTCGGAAAAAACTTTTGCAAAACATTTGAGCGCGGACTATATCCGCGACTCCATTGTGATTTGCGGCAACCGAAAAACGATTCAGCAGCATGCCGTCGAAAGCGGGGTGCGACTTTTACTGGTTACCACCGACAACGAACCTGATGATGAAATAAAACGGATTGCTGAACAAAACCGTGTTTCGATTTTACTCAGTCCGTATGATACGACTTCAACTGCTTTGCTGTTAATTTATGCAATGCCGGTTTCGACGTTTTCTTCAACGGAAGTGACCGCGTTAAAACTGAACGATACGCTGCAAAGCGCAAAACCGAAGCTCAATCAAATTCCGGCAAAAACGCTCGCGGTTGTTGATGACTCGAATACCGTGATCGGCACTTTTTCGGAAAGTGATGCCTACGGAAAGCCAAATATCAATGTGATTATGGTTGACCACAATGAGATTTCGCAATCAATTGACGGCTTGCAAAACTTTGACATTGTTGAAGTAATTGATCACCATCGGCTGGGAAATTTACCGACCCAATTTCCGATCAGTTTTATCAACCAGCCGGTCGGAGCGACTTGTACTATTATTGCAAACCTGTATTTTAATCGCGCGGTGCCGCTTGATAAACCGATCGCAAGTATTTTACTGTGCGGCATTTTGGCGGACACGCTTTTATTGCAATCGGCAACGACGACCGACCTCGATAAAACAACGGCGGATCGGCTTGCCGCTGAAACAGGACTTGATATTAAAACGCTCGGTACGGAATTGATGAAAGCTGCGAGCAATATCGCCGGACGTACTTCCGAGGAATTGGTGCGGCAGGATTTAAAAGAATACAGCGAAGAAGGTCACGTGTATACCGTCAGTCAAATTGAAGTGGAAAACTTTACACAAATTTTAGAGCGAAAAGCGGAAATTCTGGAAGTACTTGAAACGCTCCGCAAAGACGGCGATAAACTTTTTTGCAGCTTGATGATTACCGATATTACGCGACTTTCCAGTCTCCTACTCATTGCATGCAAAGACGGTTTCCGCTCGGCAATTAAACTTCCGCAGGAAAACGGTATGTTCGTGCTCAACAACATCGTTTCCCGAAAAAAACAGCTGTTACCGATGCTTTCAGAAACGGTAAAAAACTATCAGTGATAAGTGCTAAGGTTTTTCTCGAAACTATCCTTGACAGAAAGTCGGAAAAGGGATAAAGTGTAAAAGTACAAGCGACGCGCTTGCCGTTTTACGGGGCGAAGAAAATGCAGCTCAAGGATCAAACGAGGGCGGTAATTCGTAACAAAGAATAAGCGAGGCTTCATTTTTTTAATATAAGGACGACGGTATGGAAAAGCAAAAACTCGAAATTTTGAATATGGTTAAAGACGGCACAATCACGCCTGAAGAAGCTTTAAAACTTTTAGACGCAATCAATCAGGAAAATGTCAAGTTTGTTTTTGCGGATAAAGCCGAAAAGACAAGCAAAAGCGAAGACCGACAAAAAGGCGTTTATGGCCGCGTAATGGATTTAGTTGACTCGCTCGGTGTAAAACCGAAAAAAGATGAACCGACCAATGTGAAGATTATCACTGAAATTGAAGCTGAAGCCGACGATGCCGTTCCTTTGGCAAAAAAAAACAAAAAAGTAATAAAAGAACAAGGTACTAAGGACTTGGAACTACCGGATAATTTCCTCAAAACTGAAGTGCAACGCGGTGAGGAGAAAAAACCGGCAAGTCCGCACCATAGCGCAAACCTGCCGGTTCATTTCTTCTATGATTACATCGTCTTTTGTGTTTACTGTAATGGTATATTATACGAAAAAAAAATGCAAGTGTCTTCGCAGCTTGCAGCGAGAAGGAGCGAACATGAAACGCTCCCCGGAAGCTGCTGAAACGGCAAGCTCAACATTTTATTATGAAGACAAGGAAGAAGAAAAAACTGCAAATAAATCTTTGGATAAAAAAATTATTGAAGCCGTAAGGAATTCTGTGAGCGCTTTGCTTAAAAATAACTTCAGCGGTCATGGCATTGATCATATAATGAGAGTTTACAAGAATGCGGCTTTTATTGCAGAAGATGAAAATTGCAATATCCTCCATGTAAAACTTGCGGCCCTGCTTCATGATGCTGATGATCATAAACTTTTTAACACGGAACATAATGCAAATGCCAGGCGAATACTTAAAGACAACGGTCTCAGTGAAGATAAAATTGATGATATTTGCAAGATAATAAGTTCGGTTTCTTTCACTGAGAATAA
>ERZ1673752.4917-NODE-4917-length-10578-cov-5.491305_pt1 | contig 10578 bp, 9 predicted proteins | sample MGYA00580195_ERZ1673752 | MGnify/ENA primary metagenome ERZ1673752 (study PRJEB41218, sample SAMN15661744) | gut metagenome | host: Homo sapiens | place: Canada: London | collected 2015-08-20/2019-03-30 | study: EMG produced TPA metagenomics assembly of...
CGACTACGGGGACAAAGAAGCCAAAGTCGTGATGAACACCGTCGGCAACATCTTCTCCGGGCAGGTCGTAGGCGAAACGGCCAAAACGCTCTCCGAACGCTTCGGAAAGGTCTTGCAGAGGCGGCAGAGCATCACGATCAACCGCAACGATAAGTCCACATCTATCAATACGCAGATGGATTCGCTCATTCCGCCCTCGAAGATTTCCTCTCTGACGCAGGGTATGTTCGTCGGCTCCGTAGCCGATACGTTCGACGAGCGGATCGAGCAAAAGATTTTCCATTGCGAGATTGTCGTGGACGCCGAGAAGGTAAGGCGGGAAGAGAAAGCCTACAAACCCATACCAGTCATTACCGATTTCACGGACGAGAATGGAAAGGATTGTATGAAAGAGATGATACAGGAGAACTACAACCGGATTAAGGCGGACGTGAAACAGATTGTCGCCGACGAATTGCAGCGCATACAGAACGATCCGGCGTTGGCGCATCTGTTACAACAGAAATAGCCGGGACTGAAAAACGGAGGGCGATTATTCGTTACCCTCCGTTTCTTTTTGCAGTTTGGCGATAGCTGCTTTCACATTGTCCTGAAAGAATTGTCGCCATTGCTTGTCGTTTTTCAATGTTATATGCCATTCATCCTCTAACGCGCTTATCGCCCGTTTGCGGATTTCCACCAGTTCATCTTCTGTCGGAAACCTGCCGGAGAACTCCCGGCGTTCCCGGATACACGAGCGGATATAATCCCGCAGCAACATCTTTTCATGGCTGTCGAGGAGGGAAAAACGCCTGCTTTCCGAAAAGACAGGCACATTATCCACGTCTGCATCATCGAAAATATATCCATCGTCATAGTGCATGGTTACACCTCCTTCATTGGGGAATTATCGTGTTGCAGGCGGAAAAATTCTTTTTGACGCTCTATCTCGTCCCGCAATTCCTCCTCCGTGGGCATATAGAGCATATATTTCGAGGCGAACAGACGGTCGTTGTCGTGCAGCACGGAATAACGGGCGATGTCCTCATCCGTTTCCGAACAAAGAACGATGCCGATGGTCGGGTTGTCACCCTCACCACGCACCCGCTCGTCGTACATCCGAACGTACATATCCATCTGTCCGACGTCTTGGTGCGTGATGGTCGTCGTTTTGAGGTCGATCAGCACAAACGATTTGAGGATGTAGTTGTAGAACACGAGGTCGATGAAATAGTCTTTTTTCTCGGTGCGGACTAATTTCTGCCGCGCGACGAACGAGAAGCCTTTACCCAATTCGAGCAGGAATTTTTGCAGGTTGCCGATGATGGCTCCCTCCAATTCCGTTTCCGTAAAATCACTGTTGGGCGAAAGGCCGATGAACTCCGCGACGGTCGGATTCTTGATGAACTCCATGCGGTCTTTATCGAACGGAGCAGTCAGCGCTTTCATCTCGCCCTCGACCGTATCTTTGTGCTGCGAGAGCAGCAGCCGTTCATAATACTGCGAACCGATATTGCGGTCGAGCGTGCGGTAGCTCCACATCTGTTCGGCGGCCTCTTTCAAATACCATGCACGGGCATCGGAATTGGAAACGCTTAACAGACGTTTGTAATGCGACCACGTCAAAATTCCCCACGCTGTGGGGAGTTTTTCGGGAAAGGCGAGATAGAACTGTCGAAAATAGTACAACGAGTTTACTGAAAACCCTTTGCCGAACTCTGCGGTAAGTTCTTTCGAGAGCGATTTCAATAGCTGCGAGCCGTAATCGGCACGGCCTCGCCCTTGTTGTTCCTGCTCCACGATGCGCTTGCCCATCTGCCAATACGCCTCGACCATCGCCGAGTTAATGGCGGCGTATGCCTTTTGCCGGGCGTTAGTTACGATCCGCTTGATCTCTTGTATGAAATCAGGGGTACATAAGGTGGTAATATCGTCTTTTTTCATTGTTGCAGAATGATTTGTACGCAAAGGTACATAAATAAACGGAAGAACGCCGCACGTTCCCCCGTTTATTCGCAAGGCTACCGCCTCGTCATCTCCCTCGCGTCATCGCGTTGCATCCGCAGGTTCAGTCGCTCGTGCAGCTTGTCGAGAAAGTATGTCCGGCTTTCGTTCTTGCGGCGTTTCATGTCCAAATAGGCGTCATAGCAATTCCTGACTTTAATTTCCATTCCGAACAGCGAGCCGAAAAATGCAGCCAAATCCTTGATGTCGTTCTGGCCGTCGTTGATACAGCCGATCTCGTCAAAAGCATAGATTATTTCGACCAATTCAACAAGGCTACCCGTCCAACGGAAAGAACTTGTCGGTTGCGAATCAGTTTGCGGGGTGGATAGTGGTGGCACTTGGGTAGATACGTGTTTCAGTATTCTGCGGACAAACGAAAGGGCTTTGCGGCTATGGTATGCCCGGTCGTCATGCAAAGGAGAAAGTTTCTCATGCAGACAGTATAGCTCGATCTCCGTATAAACGAGTGTAGAAAACAACCGCCGCCCGTCGGAAGAAGCCGAGGCGTAAAAGACGAGAACTTCGTTTATAAACTTATTGTATGCCGTTCTTAATTCGCGGCCCTCTGCTTCATTATCTATTTGCCGGAAAAACTCGGTTTCCGTGAGTACAAGAAAATCCATTTTTCTAATCGGGTTCGTTTCACTTGAGGTTAATTCGTGTGCACACATTAGATAAAGGACAAAAGCTATTCCGTGGAAACCTATTTGCAGGAGTGTGAAGATGCAATTTCCTTATATTCAATAATAAAACAGTGAAAAATATTTCGAGAACCCAATTGTTACATCCATATAAGCGTAAGATAATCTTACACCGTGTAAAGCAGACTTACACTTCATCCTTTCTTCCGATATATACGGCTGATGATATGACGCGGATGTTCCCGAACGAGATACCATTCTTCCAGCCTGATAAGCGTCGAAAGGAGGATGCCTTTCCCCGTATGCTCAGGCAGAATGTACAAGTACAGCTCATCCGCCAATCCGTAGAGCAACAGACCTTTTATCAAATCCAATGTATCGGGAGTAACTTCTGCAAGGTAGGTTATGTCTGTATTGTGCTGTTTCTCCGATAGCAGGGAAAGCAAGGAGGTATCTTTGGACAGCAATAAATCCGTCTCGTTCCGTAGCGAGAAAAGAGTATGTTGTTTTGGAAAAGCCCATCGACTGTTTATTCCTTTTGCCGGAGAAAGCAGATAACAATCCGTCGATAGAACAGCCGCAATTTGTATTTTCATATTCACCTCCTGATTTTGTGGATAAAACGATATTACCGAGAATGTTCCAAGAGGTCTGAAAAAGAGTAGCGTGGCACTTACGCTACTCCAAGCAAGGCTCTGGTAAGCCCAAGTAAGAATATGCGTAAGCCCACGCTATGTAAAGACATAGCATAAGCATCACGCAATCGGTTCTTACTTTGCTCAATTTACCAGATTTTGCTTGGAACGTCTTGCGAACTTATGTTTTATATCTATAACGGAAAACCCCGTTTTCCGTTAAGTCTTTCTATTTCCGTTTTCAAAGATACATCTTTCCCTCCAATCTTGCTAAAATACACTTACTTTTCCGGTTTTATGCCGTACTTTTTCATTTTTTCGTAGAGCGTGGGGCGGCTAATTTGTAGCAGTCCCGCCGCCAACGCCTTATTGTATTTTGCGGCTTCGAGCGCCTTGACGATCTTCTCGCGCTCCTCGTTTTCGGCTTTCAGGGCAAATCCTTTCGCGCCCTCGGCAACATTCATATCCAAATCCATCGCTTCGATGACTCCGCTTCCGGTGAGCAGTACGGCTTTGCGGACGGTGTTCTTCAACTCCCGCACATTCCCCGGCCAGCCATAAGACCGCAACAGTTTCCCGGCTTCGGCACTGAACCCCGATACGCTCTTGTTCAGCTCCCCGCAGCTTTGTTCGAGGAAAAACTCCGCCAGCGGCAGAATATCGTCGGGACACTCCCGCAGGGGCGGAACCTCGATGGTAAACTCATTCAGGCGATGGTATAAATCCTCACGGAAGCGTCCCTCGGCGATCGCTTTTTCAATGTTCTCGTTCGTGGCGGCCACGATCCGCACGTCGCAGACCGTTTCCCGCCTGCCACCCACCGGACGATAGCGCCGCTCCTGCAAGGCCCGCAGCAGCAAGACTTGCACCTCATAGGGGAGGTTGCCCACCTCGTCCAGAAACAACGTACCGCCCTCGGCCTCGTGGAATACCCCCGTTTTGTTGTCCGCCGCTCCGGTAAACGCCCCCTTGACGTGCCCGAAGAACTCCGAGGCCGCCAACTCTCTGGGAATGGAGCCGCAGTCCACGGCGACGAACGGCCGCTCCGCCCGCGCTCCCGCCTTATGAACAGCGAGGGCGACGTGTTCCTTCCCCGTGCCGTTCTCCCCGCGGATCAACACCGACAGGTCGGTCGAGCCGACCAGCGCGGCACGCCGTTCCACCTCGCGGATTCGGTCGCTCTCCCGGCGGAATATCCCCTTGCCGCTCTCCCGCTTGGCCCGCGTGCGGTGGAGCAGGCCGTTCAACATGGTGTAGAGCGTTTCGGGCAAAAAGGGTTTGGGCAGATAGTCCTCTGCACCTGCTTTCATGGCCCGCACAGCGGACAACACCTCGGCGTGCTGCGTCATGACGATGAAAGGAATCCGGTAATGCTGCTCGTTCATCCATTCCAGTAGTTCAATGCCGTCGCCGTCAGGCAGGCGCAAGTCCGAGAGAACGATGTCGGCATCCGCAGCCGCCATTATCCGACGTGCACCGGCGAGTGTGGTGGCGACCTCCACCTGCATCTTTTTTCGTTCCAACCAGTTCCGCAGTACCCGGCAAAGGACGGTATCGTCTTCGACAATCAATATCCGGCTCATAAGCGACCTCCCTGCTCTCTTGCCTGCACGACCAGCCGTCGCCCGACGGCAAGTACCGACATGACGGCGGCGTGCAGAGTTTCGTCCGTTATATCGGCTGTGGACAACGCCTGCCGTAATACTTTCAGGGGCGCGTCTATTTGCAGTACCTCCCACAAGGGCAGCAGTTGGTGTGTCAGCGCCGCAAGCGTCTTCCGGTCGCCTTGCTTCAATCCGACAGATAGCGCCGCCATGCTTTTCTCCGTTTCTCGCACCAGCAGGCCGAGCATCTCCCGCCCGTTATCCTCCCCACGCAGCAGCACGGAGAAGTCCGCCGCAGCAATGGCCTCGTTCTCCCGCTTCCCGATGCAGTGTGACACGGCAGCGAAAAGTTCGTCGCGGGAGAAGGGCTTATAGAGGCATCCGGCAAATCCCGCACGGATAAACTCCTCCGCGCTCCGCTCCGCACGGGCGGTCATCGCCATGACGGGAACCCTCCGGGCATTGGCGACGTTGGAGGTGCGTAGCAACTCCAGCAGCCCGAACCCGTTTACACCGGGCATCATGATGTCCGTCAGTATCAGGTCGAAATCGTGTGTTCGCAGTCCCTCCATCAACTCCCGGACACCGGGATAGCCCTCCGCGTGCGCCTCATGGCGGGTGAACATCTCCGTGGTCATGGCCCGCAGCATGGCGTCGTTGTCCACCACCGCCACCCGCAACCGCGCGGGCAGGGTGTTCGGGACAGCCGTTTGCGGCGGCAGGTTCTCCTCCGTGCAGATGCACAGGGGTAGCCGCACCGTGAAGGTGCTGCCCGCTCCGGGGAGGCTCTGTACGGTAATTTCCCCTTTCAACAGTTTCACCAGCGCCAGCGTGATGGAAAGCCCCAAGCCGAAGCCCTCCTCCGCTTCGGCATTGCCCAGCCGGGCGAAAGGCTCGAATATCCGCCCGGTCTGTTCCTCTGTCATTCCGGCTCCCGTGTCCTCCACGCGGAGGGTAACGAAGCCCTCCGTGTAGTACAGCCCCAGCCGCACGTGTCCTCCCGTAGTGAATTTCACGGCATTGGACAACAGGTTGCTCCCGATTTGCAGGATACGTTCTCGATCGCTCACGACGATGGCCTCGCCGCCGTCGCACTCAGTGATAAATTCCAGCCGTTTGGCGGCCACAGCCGGAGCATACTCTGCCGCCAGTGTGTCGATAAGGCTCCGCAGCCGGAACGGGCAGCACTCCGCCTGCTCCTTGCCCGTATCCAGACGATAATAGTGTAGCAGAGTGTTCAGTAGCGACAACATTCTGTCCGATGACTGTCGGATCGCCTCACTGTAACGCAGGCGGTTCTCCCGCCGTCTTTCGCCGGGCAACAGCTCCGCATAGTTGTTAATTGCTGCGAGCGGGGCACGCAGATCATGGCTCACAGTCAGCAGGATGTTTTTCCGCAAGGCGAGCAGCTCCGTATTGCGGCGGTTCAGGTGTTCCTGTGCCCGGCGGTTTCGTTCGCGTCGTTTCAGGTCGGCGTGCAGCAGCACGTAAAACAGGATGGCCAGCAGCACGGCTCCCGTCCCCAATGTCGCCATCAGCGATAAGGCCCGCTTGCGGGAGTGTAGGTAGGTGTCCGTGGCGTGTTGCAGCACGGAGAGCGACTGTTCGTTGAACGCCCGGAACAGATGGCAGATCTCCGCGTTGAGATGCCGGTTCTTCATATCCAATGTGTCGAGCCGCGCAAGTAGTACCGATGTCCGGCGCATCCGCTCTTGAGTGATTTCCGAGGCCAGCGAGCGGAGTAACTCCCCGGAAGACACCTGATGCTGTTGCAGTGTTTCACGAATCCGGCGTTCCGTACGCTCGTAGTTCTTCTTCCGGCTGCGGAACAGTCCCAGAAAGCCACCGGTATCGCTCGCCTCAAGGTCTTTACCGATCCGTACGTTCAACCGCTCTTGCAGGACACTGTCTTGGCGCACAAAGTCAGGGATACGTTCTTGCAGCAGGCTATAGGTGTCATCCAGCTCCCGCAGGCCGTTCAGCACCGAAAAGGTGTACCGCTCCTTCTGGGCGAGCAGCGCGAGTATCGAATCGATGCGCTCGCGGCTTTCGGTATCCGGCAACGTGCCGCGCAATTCCAGCAACGACTGCGTTACCCGTTCGCGCTTATTTTTATACTCGGCGTAGTCCTCCTCGTCCCACGCCATGATGCGTTCGCCCAACAGCGCCATATCCAGAAGTTTTACGGCGATCCGTTCGGTCTGTCCGCGGCGCGTCAGCAGCGACTGCGCCTCTCTGTCCATCACCGCCAGCTTGCCATGTTCGCGGTAATACAGGGCCAGCACGAGGAGGAATAGCAGGACAAGCACCACGTATCCCGTGATGATTTTCAGGCGTAACAGGCGTTGCGAGGAATCCATCTGTATTGTACGTTACGTTTTACAAGGAAGCCTGCCGAATCCCTTGTCGGGAGGCAGGCTTCTGATTGTGATGTGAAATGAATGTTTTGTAATCTCTTATTTCTTTTCCGCCTTTGCCTCCGTTCCGATGTAGCGGACGACGACGGTTCCGTGGTGGAGGGTGTAGCAGACGATCCAAAGGGTGTCGGACGAGCAGCGCAGTCGGAAGCGCAGACCGAACATGTCCCGTCCGTAGCGTTCGTAGCCCTCCGGTGCGGGCTTATGCCGCAGACGTGCCCCGTGCAGGTGGCGCTCCGCTGCCGTGAGTAGCGTCGCCGCGTACTCCTCGGCAGCGGGTGCGGACGTTCCCTTGCGGCCGTGCAGGGAGAGGAGTGCCTTGTCCACGGCTGCACGCAGCAGCGGACGCACCTGCGAGCGGTAGACCACCGGGATAAGCCTCCGGTCGGCGGAGGGAACGTAACGACACGTCAGGCGTTCGCCTCCGACCGTGCCCGAAAGTTCGTCGCAGACCGTGCCGGAGCCTTCGGCGGGAAGTTGCGCGCCGGAGCCTCCCCCAACCAACCCGTGCGCCCGCAGGAAGGCCGCCAGCTCCGCGCCGTGGCGCACGAGGTCGATGTTCACCTGTACGGGGGGGGCCGGTCTCGTCGGTCAAGAGCGTAATTCCTGCGTGGCAGATCATCGCGGCGGTTATTTCAGCGGTTTGCCGTCGTAGGTTACACTATCCAAGAGTTCTACCGCACGGGCGGCGACCGCCGTGGGCAGCGGGGCGTAATGTTCCCTTGCAGCCAAGTTCTGCGCTTCGGGGCCCACGAGCCAGCGAAGTACGGCGAGCGTCTGTTCGGCCTGCTCGCGCGTGCGGCCCGAATAGCTCTGGTCGCGGTAAAGCATTACCCACGAGAAACAACTGATCGGATAGGCTTCGGCGGCGGGACTGTCGGCCAGCATCACGTTCGTGTCGGCGGTTTGCAGGGCGGCAGCCGCCGTGATGCTTTCGGTCAAGGGGTGGACGTAGTTGCCTGCGGCATTCCGGAGCAAGGCACGCTGGATGTCGAACGAGGCGGAGTAGCCCGAAGCCACGTAGCCGATGGCGCCGGGGATTTTCTCTACCAAGCCCGCAACACCCGGCGTTCCCGTGGCGGCGACACCTCGCGGGAAGGTCAGGGATTTACCCGTGCCGACGGATTCCGCCCATGCCGGGCTGACGGAGGAGAGGTAGTGGGTAAAGACGTAGGTCGTGCCGCTGCCGTCGAGCCGGAACACCGGGTAGATTTCCTTGTCGGGAAGCGATACGCCGGGGTTTACGGAGGCGATGCGGGCGTCGTTCCATTTGGTGACGCGCCCCAGATAGATGTCGGCGACGAGTTCTCCCGTCAGGCGCAGGTTATCCACCCCGTCGAGGTGGTAGGCGATCTCCACGGCGCCCAGCGACGTGGGAACAAGGACGGTCTGCGCGGGCATCTCCTTGAGTTCTGCGGCGGTCAGGGGTACGTCCACGCCCGCGAAGTCGATCTGGCGGGAACGAAAGCTTTTAATCCCCCGGTCGGTACCGATTCCGGCATACGTTACGGGGATGTCGTTCTTTTCCCAGTAGCGTTTGAACGCTTCGGAGTAGAACGGAAGCGGGAAGGTCGCTCCCGCGGCGGTCACCACCGTGCGGCGGCCTGCCGGAACCTTGCCTTTCGTCTCGCCGGAGGCCGTCATCGCCGGGGCCAGCAGGATGAACGCCACGCACAGCGCGCTGATTGCAGCCGTCGGAAGCGTTCCGCCCGGCTTGCTGAAGATGTTTCTGATTTTCATAACCGTAAAATTTTTAATTTGTTGTTATTGGGTTTTTATGTCTCCGTTTCCTTGCCCGGCACCGTCTTCCGGCGCGGTTGCGGGTCTTGCCCGGCACCGTTGCAGCCGTGTGGCATAGGGGCGGTGCGGCACGTATGCCATACGGTTGTGTCCTTGTGCCGTCGGGATGCCCCTGCAAGTGCTCCTGCCGTTGGCCGGACTGGTTTCACGGTCGTTAAGGAAAGAGGAAAAAGCTCCTCCGACGCTCTGCGCCGTTGATGCTTGTCGCCGGAGGGGCTTCGGTTATTCCCAAGGGGTACTTAGTACACTTTCAAAATCACAGCTATTACCGCCATCTTTTAAGATAAATGTCGCTTTTTTGTAACTCCATGTCATCCAATCAGTACTCGGATAATTGTTGATACCCAAACCTGAAGAGTAATTATTATGGTCTATCAATATTTCTCCAGTTACAGGGTCAATGACATCATAATAGAACGAATATCCATAAGCTCCATCCATGCAAGTTTCATAAGCGTTAGGCTCTCTGAAGGAACAGTCTAATTCTATGTATTCAGAAAATTTTCCTTTCTCCAAAGTTATAGAACCAACGCATTCTGGCAAGAAAACCCAGCACCAATCGTCATTTATATAAAAGTCCATACGAATAACATCTTGTGTCAATGTTTCGTCACCTTGATAAAGGAAATGGGCCTTTAATATCTTGTTTGAGGTCGGATCCGGCTCATCATCTACAGGTACTTCTACGAAGCTTTCGCCCATTTTCATTATATTCAGATTAGCCCCGTCCTCTATATTCACAGGTATTGTTGCGACAGGTATTTCCCCTCCAACTTCGTATATTTCAAGGTTGCCAGTAGCTTTTCTTTTATTGATATAATTGAGACCTGCTGCAAGTTCTTGACCATTCAATTTCGCCACATATCCATCCATGATAAAACTTCCAGTGAAGGAAATGTACTCCTCTTCCTTATAAAGTTCAATCAGTTTTCCAGGTAGTAGCAATAATTGCAATGTTTCACCCGGCTGCAATGTTACAGTCGTATCCAATGGCATATAATCTTGATATTCGATATGTAATGAACCTGTTTTGGGCTCTCTACCAGGATACATAACGTCGAATAGATTGTCTCCATTAAATGATACTTCCAAATTAGCTTGGTCAGAAAAATATTCCGGGTAAATTACATTGATAGAATAACTTGTATAACCCGTGTCCATTACATCACCATCGGTATCGCAACTTGAAAGGAATATTGAGATTACCAATAGAGCTAATGACATAGTGAATACTTTTTTCATTTTTTACAAGATGTTAAATTAATAATATGAAGACTCTGTTGGGGCAGCGGAACCATAAACCACAATATGTTTTTTGTGTCTATATTGTTGGGCAAATGTCGAAGACTACCTGTCCGCATGACATATTTCTGAGCCTTTGAGATACCCATAAACCTCATTGTCTTACTTGATTGGCTTTGGTCGGCTTTCCTTTCCATTGTCTCCGTTATCTATTTGAGTGTTTATTTCTTATTAGAATTTGTAACTGACCGAC
>ERZ1673752.4930-NODE-4930-length-10553-cov-7.508192_pt1 | contig 10553 bp, 12 predicted proteins | sample MGYA00580195_ERZ1673752 | MGnify/ENA primary metagenome ERZ1673752 (study PRJEB41218, sample SAMN15661744) | gut metagenome | host: Homo sapiens | place: Canada: London | collected 2015-08-20/2019-03-30 | study: EMG produced TPA metagenomics assembly of...
GCTAGGTAGCCATGGATCGTATTACTAGCTAGTCTGTTCTTATCTTTGATCTTCAGGAGTGGGCAGATGAAGTTTATTGAAGATCTTCGCTCGGAGAAAGCCTCGTGAATATCTTTTCGGACGCGAGTTCAACTCTCGCCACTTCCACCAAACCAAAGCATGTCGAACTCAGATTTATAGAGAGTAAGTTCATAATTACATGTAAAATAGAAGATTGGCTCAATTGAGTCAGTCTTCTATTATTTATTACTATAAAAATGTTAGCATTAAATTTAATATGCTGTAATGATTTCGTATTGCAACTTTTGGCTTGCGCTTTGGAGGACTTATGAATCGAGATTTAACCAAAGGACCTGTCGTCAAGTCAATGATTATGTCCGCAATCCCTGCAGTTGGGGTTGTTGGCATCTGGTGGTCTGTTCCCATTGGATGGTTTCTTGCCGATTTAACCGGTTTAATCTACTACAAAGTTAAAAAGATGGAATTACTTGCTTGAAATTCACCTGAAAGTATCGTAAAATGATACCAAGAGGTGATATTATGATAAAGACGCATTCCATAATAATGGAAGAGTTAAGTGAATACAGAAATCCTAAGACAAAGCTTGGTCGACTAGTAAGAGAAGGAGTATATACGCCTATTATCCGTGGTATATATGAAACGAACTCGAAAACACCGGGATATCTTCTTGCAGGTAGTATATATGGTCCTTCCTACTTGTCATTTGAATTTGCTCTCTCCTACTACGGAATGATTCCAGAAGCAGTACATGTTTATACTTCTGCGACATGCAATAAGAAGAAAAAACGTATGTATGACACTCGCTTTGGCAACTTTATTTATAGAGATGTGCCTGCAAAGGTATATCCACTAGGCATTACTCTCGAAACAGAGGGAGATTATACTTTTCAAATTGCAACAAAAGAAAAGGCACTATGTGATAAGCTATATAGCATGAAAGTTGCCTCCAATCAAAAAGAGCTCAGAGCTATGCTAGTTGATGATCTAAGAATTGATATAGATGAATTTCGAAACCTTGATGGAAGAAGAATTCAAGAAATCTCTAATGCATATCATTCAACCAATGTAAGCCTTCTATATCAGATATACAAGAGGGAGACTAAAAGACAATGAATACGATCCTTGCCCAGATGCTATCAAAATACGAACTAAATTCTGACTACGACAAAATCAATGCTTTAAAGGAGATATTGCAAGAAATAACTTTATGTGGCTTGAGCCGAGGTGGTTTTTTTAGAAAGGCTGCATTTTATGGTGGAACAGCCCTCCGAATCTTTTATGGACTTGATAGATTTTCGGAAGATCTCGATTTTTCCTTAATTGAAAGAGATGAATCATTTGATTTATCAGAGTGGTTTGCTGCTATAGAAAAAGAAGCTGCGGCTTATGGACTTAACTTATCGGTAGAAACAAAAAAGAAAACAAAAGATACAGCAATACAATCGGCGTTCTTAAAAGGAAATACCAAGGAACACCTCCTGCTTTTTTATAATGATAATGAGATTTCAGAAAGTGTGCCACGAAACAAGGTTATAAAAATTAAATTTGAAATTGATACAGCACCTCCCGAAGGAGCATCCTATGAAAAGAAATACCGACTACTTCCCGCACCTTACGATATAAATATGTATGATGAGGCTTCCTTGTTTGCCGGGAAATTACATGCTGTAATATGTAGAAGTTGGGAAAGCAGAGTCAAAGGGAGAGATTTATATGATTATATTTTTTGTATGAGCAAACAATCCCCTGTAAATCTGCATCATCTTAGAGCAAGGCTCATTGATTCCGGATTCATTACGCAAAATGATAACTGCGAGCTAGATGATGTAAAAAGAATGCTCAAGAATAAATTCGATGCTATTGATTATAAACAGGCTAGAGAAGACGTAATACCATTTATCAAAGATCCATCCAAAATGGATTTATGGAGTTCCGACTTCTTCAAGCAAATCACCGATAATTTGACAGCAAAATAATCTCATATCCGCATGTCCTCATAACTAATATTATCGGCATTTTTTAGATGCGAAAAAATTAAAATATTACACCAGATATTAATTTCTAAGAGGTGAATCTATGTTAAATTTCAAAAACCAACAACCCAGCAAAAAAGTTTTAAGCACCAACAAAAAAGTCATCTACCTTGCAGGTGGCTGTTTTTGGGGCGTTGAGGGCTACTTCAAGAAACTTCCTGGAGTTTACGAAACCGAGGTAGGCTATGCAAATGGCAAAACCGATGATACAGACTATGCAAATGTTGCTGCAACCGACCACGCGGAAACAGTAAAAGTGTGCTACGACAAGTCTAAAATCTCGCTTGAAGAAATACTTTTGCACTATTTCAGAATAATAGATCCCCTCTCCGTTAATAGGCAGGGCAATGATATCGGCAGGCAGTACCGCACAGGAGTTTACTACCAAGATAATTCTGGATCTGTAAGCCACTCTGGTACGTCAAACGGCTCCACCTCTTCAAATGATGACGATTTGAAAATTATCGATAAGATTTTCAGGTATGAGGAAGACCTGCACGGTCCAATCGCTGTTGAAAAATCCGCATTGAAGAACTTCATTAAGGCCGAAGACTATCACCAAGATTATCTCGATAAAAATCCCGGTGGCTATTGTCATATCGACATTTCGCTTTCCTCAAAGTCACTGTTTAACGAAAAATATGCAATGCCTTCAGATGACAAACTTAAGGAGATTCTCGACCAAACCTCATACAATGTAATGCGAAAGGCCGCCACCGAGGCACCCGGCACAAGTCCGCTAAATAACGAAAATAGACCCGGCATCTACGTCGACAAAATAACTGGCGAGCCACTGTTTTGTTCTTCCGACAAATTTGATGCGGGCTGCGGCTGGCCAAGTTTTTCTAAGCCTATCACATCTGACAAACTCGTGGAGCACGTTGACACTTCTCATATGATGGTTCGCACCGAGGTAGTCACAAAAAATTCAAATTCTCACCTAGGCCATGTTTTCGACGATGGACCTATCGAAAAAGGCGGCCTCAGATACTGCATCAACGGCACTGCCCTCAGATTCATCCCTATTGAGAAAATGGACGAAGAAGGCTATGGTGACTACAAAATATTTTGCTGCGAGTAATTACAGGGTAACCCCGCTGCAGCTCGCAGCTTTATTTTAAATTATATTTCCATATGCTCCTTAATCTGGAATTGATTTTTGTGAAAATCGATTAGGCCCTCCCTCTTCATTCTCCCAAGTTCTTTGGATAGAGCTGTCCTGTCCAGATTCAGATAATCGGCCATCTGTTGGCGGTTAAACGGTATTTCAAAGGCCATTCGCCCTTTTCGTATCGACTCACTGTTGAGGTATGACATCACACGGCCGCGAACTGTTTTGTGCGATATGTGAAAACTCCTTCCCGAAAGAGCCAGATTCTTTTGAGTCGAAATTATGAGAAGATTGCCAATTATTTTGCTTGCCCAGGGTTTATTTCTAACTGCGTCAGATTGCAAGGCTGCAATAGTTAAGAAGACTACAGTGCAATCCTCGTTTGCAACAACATCCACAAGCATCGGCTCATCAGAGAGCATGCCGTAGGTTTCTGCAAAAAACTCATTTCTTCCGACAAATCCAAGAATTGTCCTATTCCCCCAAATATCGTTGTTTTCTATAGTGACACTGCCTTCGAGTACAAGCCCCATCCTCTTTGTCGTGGAGCCTGCGAACAAAATAGTCGAACCTTTTTTGTACCTCTTCGTTGAGGCATTTAATCCTTTAAGTGCTTCTCCAATTTCAGATTCAGTCATGCCCTGAAATATAACAGTGTCTTTTATTTGATTGATATCCATAAAAATTTCACCTTTTTGATTTTTAGTGGTTATAACCACATACTTGACACGAATATAATACTAAAATCTTATTAGAATTGCAAGAATGTTCAAAGATTGTTTAGAATAATAAATGTTTTGTTGAAAATACAGGCCGCTATGGAATAATATCGGCTATTTTAGGAGGAAGTGTTATGATCAGAAAAATTATTCATATTGACGAAGACAAATGCAATGGCTGCGGCGTATGTGCTACAGCTTGCCACGAGGGTGCGATTGACATTATAGATGGTAAAGCGAAACTTGTAAGAGAGCACTATTGCGACGGTCTAGGTGATTGTCTGCCCGCATGTCCAACAGGTGCGATTACATTTGAGGAAAGAGAGGCTCCAGCTTATGACGATGCTGCTGTAAAGAAAACTCAGAATGCACACAGAGAGGTTGCATCGAAGATGACCACTGAGCAAATTATGCAAATCGAAGACGAAAATGAGAGAAGAAAACTCATGATGGCCAAAATGAAGGAAGATGGTGGTACTGGACATGCTGTACATAGTGGATGTCCTGGTTCACGCATGAGAGAACTTAAGGCTAAAGAGGACGAAGTGATTCCGGAAAATCATGTCCCAGGAAAACTGATATCTCGCCTCGCACAGTGGCCTTGCCAAATCAAGCTTGTGCCAACGCAGGCTCCATTCTTTGACGGTGCAAAATTACTTATTGCTGCCGATTGCACTGCCTATGCCTATGCAAACATGCACGATGAGTTCATGCATGGTAAAACAACTATAATTGGCTGCCCTAAACTTGATGACATTGACTATTCAAATAAACTGACAGAAATAATTTCTAATAACGACATAACTGAGGTTACTATTGTTCGTATGGAAGTTCCTTGCTGTGGAGGGCTTGAAATGGCTGCAAAGAAAGCACTTCAGGCAAGCGGTAAATTTATACCTTGGCAGGTAGTGACAATATCTATAGACGGGCAGATTCTTAAATAGCCTTAAAAACTCGAAATTATTATAACCTCTGCAGTTGACGGCAGGATACCTTAATGATTATAATTGTTCATCTAAAGGAGGTACTTAATGAATATTACACGAGATACCAAGGCGGTAGATCTCTTCGCACAATATCCATGGCTAAAGGATCATCTCGTAAAGATGGATGATAAACTCAAAAAGCTTAACTCCCCCTTGGTCAAAATAATGCTGAGGAAGGCAACTATTAAAGATATAAGTGTTAAAACTGGGATTAATGAAGATATAATAATATCGAAGCTCACCGAAATAATTCGAGCACACAAAAAAATTGAAAAATCAACATATTAAAAGCCCCCATTATGAATCCATAATGAGGGTTTGTTAATGTTTATAAACTTTTGTTTGGATTAGTCGCCAACTCTTTCTGGTGCCTTAGCCGCTTATCGCAATTCGGTCTTACCTTTCTACTAGTTTACCGAACACGACGAATCGGCCATTCTCATCGACGTTGGTGCATGTACTTAGCATCACTATTTTGTCGCGTGCTGAAACCGACTCTTTGGTGCTAATTAGTGAATTAGACGCTATCCAGCTCACGTAGCTCTGCTTTTCGGATTCGTTGAAAAACAACTTATACTGTGGGGCTGCTGCATCAAGGTACATTGATCCGACTATATGCATATCGTAATTAGCCGATGGTGTATAGATCTGCATCGTTGGATGCTTTTTGTAGAAATCCTGCTTCTCATATTCCATGAGGTGACTGAACATGGTATTATCCTTCATATTATGCCCATACACTATAGTCATAAAATCCTGAAACGGATTTTCGACTCTATAGTCTATAAAAATCGAACCCTTTGGATTGTATTTGCCGTCAAACATTCTTCGCAGATAAGTATCGTTGGTTGCACCTTGAAGAATAGGATAGTTTATATTTGTTCCCTTAAGTTTAATCCATCCCTTTGTATCTGGATTTTCACTCAATAATTTATCAAAATCTATATGATCAGAATCTTTTGAGCCGATTCCTGCAATCTTAGCTACATGATCATAAGTCTTGGTCCCCTCGTAGTATCCCCATAATATTTTTCCAATTTTGAACAAGCAGAAAACAATTACTACTACGAGAATTAGCGTCACGATGTTATAAAAAAATCTTTTGCCACTGCTCATCTTTCTGCCTTTCGTGCCTCTATTCCCGACTTCTATCATACTTTTGCCTCCTTCAACTCCTTTCTTACATTATACTTGTCTCCGCTGAGATTGCAATATCTTGGTTTAATAATTTATTGCGCCATTTTGCCTATTTTGTTGACATTCTAGCGGTTTTAAACTATTATTTCCAATAGGAAGTACAGGTGATGAAAAGGAGTGTTTTATGAACAAAATTAATTACCAGGCTCTTCAAAATGGCAGCGATATAAGGGGAGTGGCCCTTGCAACAGTACCATATGAGCCAGTTAATCTAACAGATGATGTTATTGAAAATATTATTACAGGTTTTGTATATCTTTTGTCTAACAAGCTCAATGCTCCTTTTGGCGATTTACGCGTGTCAGTGGGGCGTGATTCAAGAATTTCTGGTAAGCACATCGCGGGCGTCGTTTGCAAGGCTCTACAGAAACTTGGTGTACAGGCACTTGATACTGGGTTGGCTTCGACACCGGCAATGTTTATGTCCACAAAGCTTGATCATTTCAACTGTCACGGTGCAATTATGATTACCGCAAGTCATCTTCCTCAAAATCGAAATGGATTCAAATTCTTTTCAGCAAGCGGTGGTGTCAGCAGGGACACAATCAACAAAATACTTGAAATTGCAAAACAGCGTGACGAGAATTGCGGTGCGACGACATCACTGTACGAAAACGAGATGCGTCATGAGCAGGGAGCATATTCTATCAAGCCTATCGAAAAAATCGACATCATGAATAAGTATTGCGAAATCCTAAGAAGCCAAATTTCTGTTGCCCTTGGTAATGTTGAGAAGCCCCTTAGCGGCATGAAAATCTTAGTTGATGCAGGCAATGGAGTTGGAGGGTTTTTCGCCGAAAAAGTTCTTGCGCCGCTCGGTGCAGATACCGAAGGCAGTTTATATCTTGATCCGGACGGTACATTCCCTAACCACATACCTAATCCGGAAAAGGATGAAGCTGTAAAGGACATTATCAAGCAAGTTAAAACAAGAGGTGCCGATCTTGCGCTTGTTTTCGATACAGATGTTGACAGAGTTGCAGCTATTGATGAAAATGGTAAACCGATGGTTAGAAATGGAATAATTGCTGTTGCAGCTTCCCTTATATATAAACTTCACCCCGCGTCCTATGTGGTTACAGACAGCATTACAAGCCCAGAACTAGCTGATTTCCTAAATGAGAAACTTGGGCTTAAGCACTTCAGATATAGAAGAGGATATAGAAATGTTATCGACAAGGCAAAAGCTCTCATAGAAGAGGGAAAAGATTGCCAACTTGCTATTGAGACTTCTGGTCATGCGGCATTTAAGGAAAACTATTTCTTGGATGATGGTGCCTTCCTTGCAACAAAAATCGTGATCGAGGCTGCAAGACTTAAAAGAGAAGGAAGAGGAATTTCAAGTTTGGTTTCTGAGCTTTCAGAGCCAGCAGAATCAGTAGAATATAGGCTTCCCCTCGATTCGAGTGATGAGAAGTTCAGCAAAACTGGCGAGGCTATTTTGTCGTCACTTAAAGGCTGGACAGAGGATGAGGGATCTAACTACGGTGCTATTTTAGAAGAACCTAATTTTGAAGGCGTTCGTATTAAGTTCCCTGAAGGCTGGATGCTCTTAAGGATGTCTCTTCACGACCCTATCATGCCGCTTAATATTGAGAGTAATGTTCCTGGCGGAGTTAAAAGAATTATTGCGATTGTAAAGCCGATTCTTGATACATTTACTGAACTTGACACTAATAGTTTAATTTAAAATAAGCGAAAGAGGGGTGCTTTTATGGACTATAGTCAGATTAAACATATGATAGGCGCTGACATTGATGACAAAAATATGACTGGGATGGAAATAGCCTACGAAGTTTTTGTTGGAATGTGTGCTTTAGTGTCCGTCGTTTTTGTCTGTCTTGACTACTTTACGGTTTTAAACTTTAAGAACTCACCCTTTGTTGAAATTGATTCTATTATTTTGGTTATACTTTGGGCTGATTATATAACAGGTTTTGAAAAGGCTGAAGACAAAAAAGAATTCTTTTTTTGCCATCTAATTGGTCTCATATCCATTATACCCATCGTATGGATTACTGATGTGATTCCTGCCATCGACGCTTGGAACGGCGCTGCCCTAATTAAGATTGCAAAAATAACTATGCTGCTTAGGGTGTTCCGCGCCTTTGGTTACTTTACTATTCTACATCATCGAGTTGAGCGCATCTTAAAATACCTACCTTAATTTATCAAAAAATCTTGAATGTCTTGCCCTAGTGTAGTACAATACAATAGGTGAGATTGTTAATTTATTAGCATATTCAAAATTATTATTTTATTGCAATTTTAAATTAACTGCTCAGTCAACTATTTTGATGACGTTTTGTGAATGAGAGGCATTTAAATGTATAGGTTAGACGAAATTCAAGACAAATACAAAGAGAAACTTATTACCGCCGATGAGGCCGCTTCAAAGGTCGAAAACAACATGAGGGTTCACTTTGGACTTGGAATTGGAGCTGTTAACGATCTTGATGTTGCACTTTCAAAAAGAGATGATCTGAGAGGTGTTGAAATATTGTCGACTGTTGCAATTCACGCACCTTGGGAGGTATACAAAAAAGGTTATCCTCTTGAATATTACAGATTTGCATCGGCACATTTTACTGGTGCAGATAGAAAAATGGCAAGTGACGGGAGATGTTGGTACATCCCGATGAATTTTAATGAACTAACTTCCTATTGGGAACATAACGATTGCAACATTGATATTGCAATGCTTTCCGTATGTCCTATGGACGAATATGGTTTTTTCAATCTAGGACCGCAGGTAGCCGACGTATGGGGTGTTATCAAATCTGCCAAGATGGTAATTCTTGAAGTAAATGAGAAAATGCCTAAGGCTCTAGGATTGAATAACAAAATAAATTTAGCTCATGTTGATTACGTTGTTGAAAGTTCAAACCAACCTATGGCAACAATTCCGAACGGCGTTACCACAGAAATTGACGAAAAAATTGCAAAACATGTAGTTGAGAAGATCCGCAGCAATAGCACACTGCAACTTGGAATAGGTGCTTTGCCATCAACTATTGGTAAACTTATTGCAGAATCTGATATTCAAAATCTATCTGGGCATACGGAAATGCTTGTAGATGGTTATCTTGAACTTTTTAAGGCGGGCAAACTCACTAGCAGCAAGGAACTTAATAACGGGAAATTGGTATACGCCTTTGCAGGTGGAACGCAGGAACTTTATGATTTTATAAATGATAACTCTCTATGCTATTGTGCTCCAGTTGACTATGTGAATAATCAGGCAATAATAGCTAGAATGGATAACTTCGTTTCTGTTAATAGTTGTATAATAATGGACCTCTATGGACAGGTATGTTCTGAGTCTTCTAATTTTAAGCATATTTCAGGAACTGGTGGCCAGCTTGACTTTGTTCAGGGTGCTTATCACTCAAAGGGAGGACAGAGCTTTATATGCACGCCGTCCACCAAAGTCCTGAATGGCGAGCGAATGTCTCTTATTACCGCTGCAATGAAACCCGGATACATAGTAACCACACCTCGATCATGCACTCATTATGTAGTTACAGAATTTGGAGCTGTAAATCTGAAAGGAAAATCAACCTGGGAAAGAGCAGAACTTCTTGTAAGCATTGCCCATCCTGATTTCCAGGACGAATTAATTGCCGAAGCTGAAAAAATGGGAATCTGGACAACCACAAGCAAAAGTAGTTTTTAAAATATTTTTTAAAAATATCTACCATATCTAGTTTAAGTATGATATAATGCGTTTGTAGTTCTCTTACACCCCTGCGTGAGAGGACCGAATAATTTAAAAGCAATTACATTAAATTTATTAGGAGGTATGGGGATGAACGTTAAGATTACTGGAAATGCAAGCAACACAGAAGCTGCTAAGTACATTGAATATTTAGAAGATAAACACGGCAGAAAGCTTGATTCATTAGACATTCAATTGAATGGTGATCACGCTGATCTCAGTTACTCTTTTGCTCCTGTAGAATTTGAAAGAATCAGAAGGATCACAGGCTATCTTGTAGGCACAATGGATCATTGGAATAACGCAAAGTCCGCCGAAGAAGCCGCAAGAGTTAAGCACGGCCTATGCTGCTCTGACCGAATATAGTTACAGCAATAATAAGATAAATTAAGCCTTTTATAGTGGAGTATATCTATTATATAAGGCTCTTTTTTTTGCATAATAGAATATAACGTCATTAATAAGAGTTGCAATACCATCTCTACTAGTTGTCTTAACTATATATTTATGATGCATTTGAAATATAAATTATACTTTCTCGCAAATTCAATCCTATGCAGACGTGTTGCCAACAGATAGAGAAACTGCTTCTAGAGGCAATGTACTAGTTGCATTCCCAGGATATTATTATCCTGATTCTAAAGAAATTTTGTAACAGGTTATGTGAACGTAACTGAGAAAACATACTTTTTTGATAAGTATGGTGTAATGAGAACTGCTTATTTAACAGAAGGCGATACAGTTTATAGATTTAACGCAAGTGGTGCT
>ERZ1673752.4934-NODE-4934-length-10546-cov-4.598132_pt1 | contig 10546 bp, 10 predicted proteins | sample MGYA00580195_ERZ1673752 | MGnify/ENA primary metagenome ERZ1673752 (study PRJEB41218, sample SAMN15661744) | gut metagenome | host: Homo sapiens | place: Canada: London | collected 2015-08-20/2019-03-30 | study: EMG produced TPA metagenomics assembly of...
GAGGAAATGAAATAAAATTGCTGCGGTAAAAACGATGCTTACAGCAGCAGAAAAAATATGAGAGTAGAAAAGACGGGGAGGAACCTGATATGGCACTTTTAGAGGTAAATAATTTAAAGAAAATATATACCACGCGGTTTGGAGGAAACCAGGTGGAGGCATTAAAATCGATGAATTTTTCGGTGGAGGAAGGCGAGTATGTGGCGATCATGGGAGAGTCCGGCTCTGGAAAAACGACGCTTCTCAATATTCTTGCCGCACTGGATAAGCCGACTGCGGGAGAAGTCCTTTTGAACGGGAAAAATATTGTGACGCTCCGTGAGAAAGAGATCTCTGCATTCAGACGGGATCATCTCGGATTTGTTTTTCAGGATTTTAACTTATTAGATCAGTTCTGCTTAAAGGACAATATCCTGCTCCCGCTTGTACTTGCCGGTGTAAAACCGGAGCAGATGGAGCCAAAAGTATATCCGCTTGCAAAAAAACTTGGAATTGAAGAACTTTTGGAAAAATATCCGTATGAAATCTCCGGTGGACAAAAACAGCGTGTGGCAGTGGCGCGTGCACTGATTACAAATCCACAGCTGATCTTAGCGGATGAACCGACCGGGGCACTTGATTCGAAGGCGACCGACAGTATCCTGGCATTATTTAACCAGATCAATGAGGATGGACAGACGATCCTTATGGTAACACACAGTATCAAGGCAGCAAGTCATGCGAAACGGGTGCTGTTTATCAAAGATGGAGAAGTATTCCATCAGCTGTACCGCGGAGATATGAGTACCGAGGAACTTTATGCGAAAATATCCGACACACTCACTATTTTAACGACAGGTGGTGAGCGTCATGAATAAACTTTATCTGAAACTTGCATGGAGCAACTTAAAAAACAGCAGACAGTTTTATCTGCCATATGTGATCGCAGGAATGTTGTCAGCCATGATGTTTTATACGATGTGTGCGATCCAGGGGAATGAAGGGCTCTCAAAGATGCGCGGAGGAACCAGTGTCCAGATGGTTCTTTTCTTTGGAGTGATCGTCGTAGGTGTGTTTGTCAGTATCTTTTTGTTTTATACGAACAGCTTTATTATGAAGCGCAGAAAAAAAGAACTTGGGATCTATAATATTCTTGGCATGGAAAAAATCCATATTGCCAAAATCATGGCATGGGAAACGTTTTTTTCTTTCCTGATCGCAGCTGGCGGCGGCCTGATACTCGGTATCGTATTCCAGAAATTACTGACCATGTTTTTGTACCGGCTGACCGGATTAGATGCAGCAATTCCGTTTTACATTTCAGGATGGGGATGCCTTCATACCGCAGAACTTTTTGGTGCCATTTATGTATGTATTCTTCTTTACAATCTGATGCAGATCCGGCTTTCAAATCCGGTGGAATTGCTGCATAGCGGAAGTACGGGAGAACGTGAACCGAAAACCAAAATTCTGCAGGCAGTGCTTGGAGTAGTTTGTATTGCAGCCGGTTATTATATGGCAATCACTGTGGATAACCCGGTAAAGGCGATTACTCTGTTTTTCGTTGCAGTCATGCTGGTTATTATCGGAACCTACTGGCTGTTTAATGCCGGCAGTATCGCATTTTTAAAATTACTTCGGAAAAACAAGCGTTATTATTACCAGACCAGACATTTTACAACGGTTTCCGGCATGATCTACCGGATGAAACAGAATGCTGTGGGACTGGCAAATATCTGTATTTTGTCAACAATGGTACTGGTTGTGATTTCTATGACAGTATGTATGTACGCCGGACTTGAAGATGAGTTAAAAACACAGTATCCGGCAGAGCTGGAAGTACTGTTTTATGACCCGGATGGACAGCAGGATTCCGGGACATTTGACCGGATGACAGATGAGATTGAAAATGTGATAAAAGAAAATGGCAGAGTAATAACAGGCAGACAAAAAGGAATCTATGCGGGGGCGGCAGTCATGCTGTCTGGAAATAAGGTTATAGCACTGGATCGTTCGAATATGGATTTTTCCAATATGTATATGCTTGAAGTTATGACAAAACAGGGATTTGAGGAATATATGCAGGAATCAATCCCGGATATTTCAGATGGAAGCGTGGCAATAATGGCAGATCCTGTGTATGAGCTGGAAAGCATTGTGATTGGTGATGATGAGTATCCGGTGGAACAGACCATGAAAATTCCGGGGAAAGATGCAATGACGGAATTAGTGGGAGGTACTGTAATCGTAATTGTAAAAGATGAAACTGCATTAGAAAAGATGCGTCAGCAGTTATCAGATATGGAGACGGATGCCTATGGGGAAGATCGAAAAGTTGACCTTACCTATATGATGAACTTTGATATGAGTGGATCTGTGGAAGAAAAAATTGCCTGCGCAAATGCTGTGCGGGAGCACCTCAATGAATGGCAGAATGATGAGACAAATCCACAGATTATGCGGTTGGAGTATAATGTAGTATCAAGAGCGGAGGGCCGCATAGATTATGAGTCAAGCAATGGCGGTTTGTTTTTCCTTGGACTGTTTTTGGGAAGCATGTTTTTGATGATCACGGTACTGATTATTTATTACAAGCAGATATTCGAAGGTTATGAAGACAAGGAACGGTTTGCCATCATGGAGAAAGTCGGAATGAGCAACGCAGAGGTAAAGGCCTCGATCCGTTCCCAGGTGCGCACGGTATTTTTCCTGCCGCTCGTCACGGCAGCATGTCATCTTGCAGCAGCATATCCGATGCTAAAAAAACTGCTTGCACTGGTGGCTTTGTATAACGGAACCCTGTTTGCATGGTGCTTAGCAGGCACAGTGCTGGTATTTGGACTGATCTATCTGGCAGTCTTTGCAGTTACATCAAGAAGCTATTATAAAATTGTGGGAAATCAGGTATAAGACGGCTGCCGCATCTGTTTTGCAATGGACAGATGCGGTATTTTTGACATTGGAGTCCGTTCTGTGTTAGAATCAGTCGAAATTTAAAGACGAGAGTCTGAAGATGGAACTCGTGTGACTGTGCATTGTCCCTAAAAGGATAGAAACGAGGAAGATTATGGAACAGATAAAAAATATTATTTTTGATGTGGGGGATGTTTTACTCTCCTACCGGTGGAAATATATGCTGATGGATTATGGTCTTACAGAAACGGAAGCAGTACGCATTGGAACGGAAATGTTTGATGATCCGGAAGGATTGTGGGGACTGCTTGATCTGGGAACCGTCCCGCAGCAGGAGATCATTGAGCGTTATTGTAGAAAATATCCGGCAGATGAAAAGGTGATCCGCTGGTTTATCGGGCATGGAGAGTATATGCCCGTAGCAAGACCTGCAGTCTGGGAACTTGTACACAAATTGAAAAAGCAGGGGTACGGGGTGTATCTGCTATCCAACTATTCAGAGGAATTATTCAAAAAGCATACAGAATACGCGGATTTCATGAATGATATTGACGGACTGATCGTGTCCTATATGGTGCACAAAGCAAAACCGGATCCGGCGATTTATGCGGCACTCTGCGAGAAATATGAGTTAAATCCATCTGAATGTTTGTTTTTTGATGACCGTCTGGAAAATGTACAGGCGGCGATAAGTTACGGCATGCAGGCGAAGCGGGTATTGTCAAAAGAGGGGCTTGTGGAGGATCTGGAGAAAATTGTGCAGGTATATGAGATTTCGCAAAAGAAATAGGGGTTGTTTTTTTTGCATTCAATGCATATAATATACTTAACAAGGGAGCTGGTCGGATAGCTTGTACCTATCCGTTCCGGCGTTATGTCTTAAGTTATAGAATAACCGTCCAACCTTTAGCCGGGGAGTGGACGGTTATTTTTTGCGCTTATTATCTCTAACAAGCGTAATGATTGCACAAAGCATGATGACAAATGTAAATAAGTCTGAGTATGTAACCATAGCTTGTCCCCCTTCCGCAAGGTCTCGGAACGGATGGCAAGAACCGTCTAACAGCTCCCTTGGTAAATATATTAAATTATCAATGTACCTCAAGGGGAAATAAGAATTTCTATGAAAAATAAAAGAGAGCAGACAACGGGAATCGAACCCGCCTCCTCAGCTTGGGAAGCTGATATACTACCGATGTACTATGTCTGCCCGTAATGAAATAACTACTAATTATTATAGCAAAACGAAAAAAGATTGCAACCGTTTTTTTGACGGTGTAAACTGAGAGAGAGAAACATTGGAGGAAACGATAACGATATGAAATATCCAGAATTTTTACCGGAAAACGGAACGATCGGTTTTGTGGCACCATCTTTTGGCTGCAGTATAGAGCCGTATCATACAGCATTTTTAAATGCACAGAAGAAATTTACCGGGCTGGGACATAGATTAGAACTTGGACCAAACTGTTATGCGTCGGAAGGAATCGGCATCAGCAACACTCCGGAAGCATGCGGGGCGGAGCTGACAGAATATTATTGCAGCGATAAAAATGACATACTGATCTCCTGTGGCGGCGGTGAACTGATGTGTGAAATCTTAGACAAAGTAGATTTTGACAGGATCAGGGTGACAAAACCAAAGTGGTATATGGGATTTTCCGATAATACTAATATGACATTCCTGCTTGCCACGCTGTGCGATACAGCATCTATATATGGACCGTGTGCGGCGGCATTCGGCATGGAACCGTGGCATGAGAGCCTTTGGGATGCCTATCATCTTCTGCGTGGAGAAAAAAGCAGTATAGAGGGCTATGCACTGTGGGAAAAAGAAGGAAAAAAAGACGAGGAACATCCGCTTGAACCATACAATGTGACAGAAGAGAAAAAACTTATGGTATGTCTGCCTGAAAAACAGAAAAATAATGTGCAGTACAAACCATTGGTGCAGCCGGCAGAGGAATTACAGGAAGAAATCACCATGCAGGGAAGACTGCTTGGCGGCTGCATGGATTGTCTGGTCAACCTGCTGGGAACAGAGTTTGATAAAGTACAGGAATTTACAGAGAAGTATCAGGATGACGGAATCATCTGGTTTTTAGAGTCCTGTGATCTGAATGTGATGTCTATCCGCAGGGCGGTCTGGCAGATGAAACATGCCGGATGGTTTTCGCATGTAAAAGGTTTTTTGATTGGAAGACCGGCGGTGTTCGGACAGGAAATGATGGGATTAGACCAGTACCATGCGGTTACAGACCTGCTTGCCGGGTATCAGGTACCGGTCATTATGGATGCGGATATCGGACATATCCCACCGATGATGCCGCTTGTCTGCGGAAGTTATGCGGACATCAGTGTCAGTGGAAATGCGTTGAAAGTAAATATGCAGTGGAAATAGATTCTCCCAAATTATAAAATGACATTCACATTGCTGCCGATTCCGGTGTTGAGCAGTGTGTTTAAATCAGCAGTTACCGGTGTAACAGATGCGATGTTAAGTGCATTCACAGCGGTAGAACCGGTATCTGCAGAATCGGTTTTGCCGGTGGTGCTGTCGGAAACAGACGAGGATGTCTGTTTATTTGTATTGCGCTTTGCCAGTGCATCATTGTATTCGATCTGTGTCAGAATATTGCTTCTGTTTTCAAGACGTCTGGCATAGGAATTGACACGCTGCATGTACTCTGAATCTGAAGAAAACAGAGATTCAAATTTTGAAATGTCGGCTGAACTAAAAAGAGAACTGCGTGATTCAAGTGTGCCGTTATCTTTTACGGTGATACCGATCTTATCAAGCTGACTCTCATATTCGGCAGTCAGATTTTTCAGACTTTTCTGTGTATTTTTCATTGTCCGGTCATCTGATGCACCGGAAGAGTTTATCATATTATTATAAGTGCTGATAAATGCTGAAACATTGTTCTTTATATTTGTTTCATTATCGTCATCATATGTGAATGAACCAAGGGAACGTATCGCACGGCGCAGTGCATGCGAATCGGCACCCGTGAGGGTGGAATTGGTCAGATTACTGCGTGATGTGGTGGTACGTGCATCCGCATTTGATGCATAAAAACGGCGCATATAATAGGATGTACCAAGTGTGGTTCCGGCTCCGACATAAGCGGTATTGGCCATAAGAAAGACCTCCTTAAAAATCATCTGTTATATGTTTCGGTCGAAAAGCGTAGATAATTAACCATGGCATTGAAAATTTATTTGCGTTATACTACTATAGAAACAGCAGAAATATTACGACAGGAGGGTGATGATTATGGAGATAATAGTTTGGCTGGCATTGATTATTTTCTTTGTGGTATTGGAGATCGCTACCGTTGGTCTGACATCGATCTGGCTGGCAGGAGGAAGTCTTGCAGGACTGATTTGTGCGGCATTTGGAATGGGAATCACGGGACAGATCATCGTGTTTGCAGCAGTGTCATTTGTACTGCTTTATTTTACAAGACCCTGGGCTCTGAAATATTTAAAACCGCATCTGGTTAAGACAAATTACGAGGAAGCAGTTGGGAAAAATGTCTGTGTCACAGAGCAGATTGATAATGTCAGGGGAACCGGAACCGCGGTTATGAATGGTCTGGAATGGACAGCCCGCTCGGTGGATGATGAAAAGACCTTCGAGCCGGGGATGATCGTGATGGTAAAGGAAATCAAGGGTGTCACTCTTTATGTGACGGAGAGCAGTGATATGCCTCAGATGAATGGAGATAAATAGAAATGAAACTTGGAATGGTATTTGAAGGCGGGGCAAACCGCACGGTTTTTTCCTGTGGAGTAATGGATAAATTTCTGGAAGAAAATATCATGCCGGATTATTACATCGGTGTTTCCGCTGGAATGGCATATGGATTGTCGTATCTTTCCGGGCAGAAAGGACGTAATCTGGAACTGATGGAAAAATATATGGCGGATAAGCGCTATATGGGTATGCGCCATCTGATAAACCGCAAAGAACATGCGTATTACAATACGAAGTTTGTGTTTGAAGAAGTACCGAATGAGCTTCTTCCGCTTGATTATGATGCTCTGGCACGTTTTCCGGGAGAGATTGAAGCGGCAGTCACAAATATTCACACAGGAAAAGCAGAATACATGGAAGTCCCGCGTGGGAAAGAGATGAAGGATCTGCTGATCGCAACCTGTTCACTGCCGATTCTTTTTCAGCCGGTAAAGATCGGCAGACATTATTATCTGGACGGCGGACTTGCAGATTCGGTTCCTTATGAGCATGCTATGGAAATGGGATGTGAGAAACTGGTTGTCGTTCTGACAAGGGAACGCGGGTATGTAAAGACACAGGAAAAGGCGTCAGGCGTTATGAACCGTCTTTATCAGCGTTATCCGAAGATCGTGGAGGATATGAAACTTCGCGCGGAGCGCTACAATGCTTCCATGGAAAAACTGATGCAGTTAGAGAAAGAGGAAAAAGTATTTGTGATCGCACCGGAGTCGACCTATGGAGTTGGCAGGACGGAGACGGATACCATAAAATTGCGCAGGCTTTATGATGAAGGTTATCGTATTGCCACAGAACAGACAGACGCCCTTCGCGCCTATTTGAATAAATAATGCAAAGGAGAAAAAAGATGAACATTGTATTTCTGGATGCAAAAACTATCGGGGAAGACATTGATCTCTCCGGGTACGACAAACTTGGAACAGTTATAAAATATGGATTTTCCACAACGGAAGAGGCAAGAGAGCGCACCAAAGATGCCGATGTGGTGATCGTAAATAAAGTACAGATCAATGAGACATCGATCGGTGAGGCAGAGCACTTAAAACTGGTCTGCGTGACTGCAACCGGAACGAACAATCTGGACAAAGCATATCTGGATGCACATGGCATTGCCTGGAGAAATGTTGCCGGATATTCCACGGAGACGGTGGCACAGCACACATTTGCCCTGTTATTCTATCTCTGGGAAAAATTAAGATACTATGATGACTATGTCAAATCAGAAAAATACGTTGGAGATATCACATTTACCCATTTTGATAATGTATTCCATGATCTGAATGGTAAGACATGGGGAATTATTGGGCTTGGAGCGATCGGACGAAGAGTTGCGGACATTGCCAAAATGTTTGGCTGCCATGTGATCTACTATTCTACAACAGGGAAAAATAACCAGCCGGGTTATGAGCGTGTGGAGTTTGATGAGCTGCTTGCAAAATCAGACATCGTGTCCGTACATGCGCCGCTGACAGAGCAGACAGAAGGGCTGATGAATGCAGAGGCATTTTCTAAAATGAAACCGTCTGCCATCTTTTTAAACCTCGGCAGAGGACCGATCGTTGTGGAAAGAGATCTTGCAGATGCGTTGGAAAATAAAACGATCGCAGGAGCCGGACTTGACGTACTTACCGTAGAACCGATGAGTGCAGAAAATCCATTGAAACGGATCAAGGACAGCGACCGTCTGATCATTACCCCTCATATTGCGTGGGCAAGCCTTGAGGCGCGCACCAGACTGATGAAAATCATTGAGGGACAGATCCGTGACTTCTTTGGCGGAAGTGATAAATAAACACTGGAAGGTACACTTTGCAAACAGCCTATTAGCCTGTTATCAGAAGTAATATACAAAAACAAAATACAGAAATAAAAATACCGCGCAGATTTGCGCGGTATTTTTATTTGAGGTGAGCTGCCTTTTGTCACATGGATCTTCATAGAAAATTGTAGAGTCGTTACTTCAGGCAATCAGCTCGGAATCGTAGCACTCAACCCGCTGTGAAACGAAAGATTTCCATATTCCTGCAAAAAATCCTGTATAGCAGCGTCCTGCCTTGCTGAATCAGCACCTGCATGAAGTGCAGCATACAGCAAATGGATCCGGGACAGGTACAGCTCTTTGGATTTATTATACAGTTCAAAGAAACTCTCATTGGAAGTAATGGAAGAATCCCATGGATTTTTCCACAGTGCATGTCTTAAATTAAATGGATCCGTGCGGAAAAACAAGGTATCACTCGGGATCAGTGGTGAAAACAGCGGATATCCGAGACAGATCCGCTCCGTCAGCCGGACAATGGCCTTTTTCTTTCCGGAATCATCGTGCATCAGCCAGAGACCAAGCTGCATGGAAAAAATAGCAAGGTACATGGTATATTTGCGGAATTTGACATCCGGAAAGGCATAGCGGTAGGCATAATAGAGCATACTTGCAATAACATGTTTCTGGCGGTGTGTCAGCCGGATCGTGTCCTCGGTATGGAAATTGCAGGGCTGGCGGTGCAGTTTTAAATCGAGCAGTGCGGTATCGATATCTGTTTCCAGATAGGCATGTCTTGAAAAATAGGCGTTTTCCTTTTTATCCTTATAGTGTGTCATGGCATAAATATACGGATGACATATTGTATCCAAGGTATAGTGCCCGAGAAAACCAATCAGGTAGGCTTCTGCAATGTTAAGATCCGTGCGGGAGGAAAACTGGTTACGGCTTTCAATCAGACCCTGGAAAAAGGCACTGGTCTCGCGGACATGGGCAAGAGCACCGATATTGTGACCTTCTAACACATAGGAAGGAAGATAATAAAAGAAAATATCCGGTCCCTGAAGTCCGAGACCGTAGGCAGCGCGATTATAATAAAGATTCTTTTTTAAAGAATTATTTTTCAGGTTATGATAAACCTCTCTTCCGAATATATAATGGGTAACATATCCAGGCATGATTAAAAATCTCCTTTCCATGAAATGAACCATCGTTATTATAACCAGTTTGGAAAGAACTGTTAAGCATGGTAGTTAAGATTTAAGAAAAAAGTAATAATCGCTGATTGACAAAGTTTATTGGAATGATATAATACAACATAGTTATCAATACTACATGATGACACATGAATGCTATGCAAATATTGTCTGATGTAGTCGGAAAATAGACAAAAAAGCAAATTTGTATATTAGATGGCTACATTAAAAAGTCATTGCATATTTAAAAAAGAGTGCAATTTTTTTATACTTGCTTCTAGTAAAAGAATGTGAAAAAAATAACGGAGGTCGGAGTTATGGCAAATTTAGCACTGACAGTAGAGAGAAAAGCATTCAGCGTCGCAATCGATGCTGCACTGAAAAGTCTGAACAAGGATCGTGAGAAAGGATTGTTACAGATCGTAGATCTTACAGAGAAATTTATGGGAGATAACTTCCGTAAAGAAGCTTATGATGGTGTAAGAAAAATGATCCAGAATCCGGATCACAAATGGATGCGCTATGTCAATCGTCTGTTGGATGAGACAGATCCGCATGTTGCAAAAATGACCGCATTAAACCTTGGTTTTCAGGCTGCATTTTATGGAACAAAGACCATCCGTAAAATGAGAGAGGTTCATGACTGTAATATCCCGTGGCTGATCTTAATGGATCCGACAAGTGCATGTAACCTTCACTGTACCGGATGCTGGGCAGCTGAGGTAAAAAGGATTTCTTTTTCATCCGCTTTTAGTGTTTTTGCAATCCGCTCTTTTGCCTCTTTGATATAACGTTCCGCCACAACTCCCATTGTATGAAGTGACGAAGGATTTCCATAATCCTCCATCAACACTTTTACCATCAGATCTTTCGCACGTTCACTGCAGCGTGACCGCACCGCCAAGCACCAGTCCCACCGATGCATCCGAAGCTGCAAAC
>ERZ1673752.4936-NODE-4936-length-10545-cov-3.968065_pt1 | contig 10545 bp, 11 predicted proteins | sample MGYA00580195_ERZ1673752 | MGnify/ENA primary metagenome ERZ1673752 (study PRJEB41218, sample SAMN15661744) | gut metagenome | host: Homo sapiens | place: Canada: London | collected 2015-08-20/2019-03-30 | study: EMG produced TPA metagenomics assembly of...
TCTAAAGAGACGATTGCAGCCAGCGATTATGTGGTACAGGAACCGGAGACACACAAGGGAACATGGGGGCAGCTTTTTGGCAATGAGCAGCCGGTACAGATTGAAGTGGGAATGGGAAAGGGACGTTTTATCATGGATATGGCGCGCCTGCATCCGGACCGTAATTTTGTGGGGATCGAGATGTATGACAGTGTACTGCTCCGTGCGGTGCAGAAGAGAGAACAGCTCGAAGAAGATCTGCCAAACCTGTATTTTATCCGTATGGATGCACGGAATCTGCCGGATGTCTTTGAGAAAGGAGAAGTGGATAAGATCTATCTGAACTTTTCGGACCCATGGCCGAAGGAGCGTCATGCAAAACGCCGTCTGACTTCCCGCCAGTTTTTGGAGCGTTACGACAAGATCCTGGCACCGGAGGGAACGGTAGAGTTCAAGACCGATAACCGCCCGCTGTTTGAGTTCTCACTGGAAGAAGTGAAAGAAGCAGGCTGGGTTCTGGACGCTTCGACTTTTGATCTTCATCATGATGCAAAGCTGATGGAAGGAAATGTAATGACCGAATACGAAGAAAAATTCTCCCGGGCGGGAAACCCGATCCATAAAATGATCATTCACCGATAAGAAGAGAAAATGATCCGGCGCAGCGGAATAACCCGCTGTGGACCGGATTCTTTCTCCTTCATATCATATTATAACAACAGAACTTTGAAGGATCTGTGAGAAGATGGGGAAAAAATGCTGTTGCCGCAACCGCTTCTACGACTGGAGCTACAACAACCCCAGGATCGACCGCAAACTGACTGATCTGCACAAACGTCTGTCAGAACTGGACGATATCCTGTGTGCGAGAAAGAAAAGTGAAAAAAAACGAAAAAAATTGTAAAAAAAGACTTGCATTTTTCTATACGGATGATATAATAATTCTTGCGTTACAGATACAAGCGCCTTTAGCTCAGCTGGTAGAGCAGTAGACTCTTAATCTATTTGTCCAGGGTTCGAATCCCTGAAGGCGCACTTAAAGCACTGTTTTCGATGACATGGAGCATCGGGGACGGTGCTTTTTTAATGTCTGATACGAAAATTCAAAATCTATAGGTCAAAAAAGACCTTCTGAATAAACAAAGAAAAGGAGAAAACTTATGAACCGAGATGTACCGTTAAAAAAATACGCAAAAAAAATGAACCACTCCTACACCTTCGGCGCTTTCCCGACGATCGAACTGCTGAAAAATCAGCCGGAACATGTGCTGAAAGTCCTGCTTCACCCGGATATGAACAGTGAGACTCAACTGGAGATCATCACTGACCTGTGTAACCGGCACAATATACCGATCGAACGGGCCGCAAAAGTGGTTGAAAAGCTCAGAGACAAAGAGAACATCTTCGCTGTCGGTGTGTTTGAAAAATACACGAACCAGCTGGATCCAACAGCGGATCATATCGTTCTTGTCAACCCGAGTGATATGGGGAATATGGGAACGATCATCCGGACAAGCATCGGTTTTGGTATCGAAAATCTTGCGATCATAGAGCCGGGTGTGGATGTATTTAACCCGAAAGTAGTACGGGCCTCGATGGGATCTTTGTTTCAATTGAATTTCTGTTATTTTCCAAGCTTTGAAGCCTACAAAGAACAGGCGGGTAACAGAAGCCTTTATCCGTTTATGCTAAAGGGAGCTGTGCCGCTGCAGGAGCTTCAGAGAGACACCACTGAGACCTACTCCCTGATCTTCGGAAATGAAGCCACCGGACTGCCGGACAGTTTTGCGGATGAAGGCCAAAGTGTGGTGATCCGTCATACCGATCATATCGATTCGTTAAACCTGGCGCTGGCTACCGGCATCGGTATCTACGAATTCACAAAATGATAAAAATAACTAAAAAAAGACAGGTTTCGAGCCGGGAAATTTTAAGAAAACCTGGAAAAATGAAAAATAGCATAAAAAATACACAGGATTTTGTGAATAATAAAACGACTAATGGTCAGTTTCGCTAAAATACGAGAAAAATTGACAAAAACAAACATGAAAAATAGGAATGTTGACAAATGAAAAATTCAGAAGTAAAATTTGTAAAACTTCGGATTTATGGAGAGGATATAAATTAAGAAGTTTTAAGTGACTATTCAGTAGATAATATCCCACGAGGGTACTGAACAGTTACGTTTTGCTTATTAAAAGTTAAGGAAAGGGAGGGAGAGAAACGGATTTAGCAAGTAAATTACTGGAAGAGCTGAACTGTGACACTGCCTTTACGATCCCCCTGTTTGGAGGAATTGAAATCGCAGAGTCGGTGGTTGTAACCTGGATCATTATGGCTGCACTGGTAATAATTTCCATATTACTTACACGCAATCTCCAGGTGGAACCTGAAAACATCAGTAAGCGCCAGTTGGCACTGGAAACAGTGATCGGTGTCATACAGGATTTCTTCAAAGATATTCTTGGAGAAAAAGGAAAAATGTATATTCCTTATCTGATGTCGGTGGCCATTTATATTGGCGTAGCCAATCTGATTGGTATTCTGGGATTTAAACCACCAACTAAAGACATGAATGTAACAGCAGCTCTGGCAATCATGAGCATTGTATTAATTGAATTTGCCGGAATCCATGCAAAAGGCGGAAAAAAGTGGCTGAAGAGTTTTGCAGAACCTACACCGGTGGTGTTGCCGATCAACATCCTGGAAATCTTCATCCGACCGGTATCCCTTTGTATGCGATTATTCGGTAACGTACTGGGTTCCTTCGTTGTCATGAAACTGATCGAAGCAGTAGCCCCTGTACTGGTGCCTGTACCGTTGACCTGTTATTTTGATATTTTCGACGGACTGATCCAGGCATATGTGTTTGTCTTTCTGACAGCACTGTTTATCAAAGAAGCTATTGAGTAAACTTAATTGGAAAAGAGAAAAGGAGAAAACATTATGTTAGTAGCAATCGGAGCAGCAGTAGCAGTATTAACAGGTATCGGAGCAGGACTGGGAATCGGTCTGGCAACAGGTAAAGCAGTAGATGCAATCGCAAGACAGCCGGAAGCAGAAAGCAAAATCAGCAAATCCCTTCTTCTTGGTTGTGCACTGGCAGAGGCAACCGCTATTTACGGTTTCGTTATCGGTCTGCTGATCATCTTCTTCCTTGGCTAATCACCATTACCGAAACATGAGAAAAACGAGAAAGGCAGGTGAGTAAAGGGTGTTACGGATAGACTTAAATCTGGTTTGGACCATTATCAACGTCATCATTCTCTACCTTTTACTGAAAAAGTTCCTGATCAAACCGGTAACTGCGATCATGGATAAGAGAGAGCAGATGGTGAAACAGGGTCTGGAAGGTGCCAGAGCCCAGGAGAGCCAGGCGAAGGAACTGAAGGTTAAATATGAAGAAGCCCTTGCATCTGCGAAGGAAGAATCTCTCCAGCTGGTTGAGAAAGCCAGAGGAAATGCCCAGGTGGAATATGACCGTATTCTGGGTGAAGCGGATGAACAGGCGAAAAAGATAAAAGAAGCGGCCAGAAAGGATGTGGAACTGGATCGGGAAAAAGCAATGAAAGAGATGCAGTCCGAAGTTGCAGGACTTGCTCTTACCGCAGTATCCCGTATCCTGCAGGAAGGTACTGATCCACAGAGTGACGGTGCGCTGTATGAACAATTTTTGAAAAAAGCAGGTGAGGCCAATGACACAGACCGCTGATCGTTATGGAAAAGTGCTTTATGATCTGAGAGTTCCCGCAGAAGATGTGGAACAGATGAAAGCGGCTTTGTGTGCGGCGCCTCAGCTGGTGAAAATTCTCAATGATCCGACTCTTACCAAAGAGGTAAAGCATGAGATTATAGAAACAATATTCCCGAAGAGCTTACACAACTTTTTAAAGACAGTCAGTGACCGGCGAAGATGTGATCAGATCGATGACATGCTGGAAAGCTACAGGGCCTGTGTGAGAAAGGAAAAGGGAATTGTGGCCGCTACGCTGTACTGTGTCCATGAGCCGGATGAGAATCAGAAAGCTCAGATGGAACAGTTCGTCAGGAGAACCTATGGCGTCAATGGCGTGGAAATGACTGTTGAACAGCAGCCGGACCTGATCGGAGGATTTGTTCTTCGTGTGGGGGACCGGGAATTTGACTGGAGTCTGCGCGGCAGAGTCCGTCAGCTGCAACAACGATTGATCCGGAGGTGAAAGAAATGAGCACAATCAGCTCAGAAGAAATTATTTCCATTCTGAAAGAGAAAATCGAAAATTACGATGCCATGTGTCAGGAACAGGAAACCGGTAAGGTTATCAGTGTCGGTGACGGAATCGCAACGATCTATGGAATCGATCATGCGATGTACGGCGAGATCGTAACTTTTGAAAACGGCGAAAAAGGAATGGTTCAGGATATCCGTCAGGATACCATCGGATGTATCCTGTTCGGTAAAGATACAGGAATCAAAGAAGGTACCCGTGTGGTACGTACGAAAAAGAAAGCCGGAATCCCGGTCGGTGAAGGATTTGTCGGCAGAGTTATCAATGCGCTGGGTGAGCCGATCGACGGAAAGGGAGCTGTAGAAGAAGACGACTACTATCCGGTAGAAAGAGAAGCACCTGGTATTATTGAGAGAAAATCTGTCAGTGTTCCTATGGAGACCGGTATCTTGTCTATCGACTCCATGTTCCCGATCGGACGTGGACAGCGTGAGTTGATCATCGGTGACCGTCAGACCGGTAAGACAGCGATCGCAACCGATACCATCTTAAACCAGAAAGGCAAAGACGTAATCTGCGTCTACGTTGCCATCGGTCAGAAAGCATCTACGATTGCAAAACTGGTAAATACACTGACCAAACATGATGCTATGGATTACACCATCATCGTTTCTGCTACAGCCAGTGACTGTGCACCGTTACAGTACATTGCACCTTATTCGGGAACCGCTATGGCAGAATATTTTATGCACAAAGGAAAAGACGTACTTATCGTATACGATGATCTGTCCAAGCATGCGGTTGCATACCGTGCCCTGTCCCTGTTGCTGGAGCGTTCTCCGGGACGTGAAGCTTATCCGGGTGACGTATTCTATCTGCATTCCAGACTGCTGGAACGTTCCAGCCGGCTGAGCGATGAAGAAGGCGGCGGATCTATCACAGCACTGCCGATCATCGAGACACAGGCGGGTGACCTGTCGGCCTATATCCCGACAAACGTTATTTCCATCACTGACGGTCAGATCTTCCTGGAAAGTGATCTGTTCTTCTCCGGTATGCGTCCGGCCGTAAACGTTGGTCTTTCCGTATCCCGTGTAGGTGGTGCGGCACAGACAAAAGCCATGAAGAAAGCAGCAGGAAGTATCCGTATCGACCTGGCCCAGTACCGTGAGATGGAAGTATTTACCCAGTTCAGTTCCGATCTGGATGAGACAACCAAAGCGCAGTTACAGTATGGAAAATGTCTGATGGAACTGTTAAAACAGCCATTATGTAATCCGCTTTCCATGCCACAGCAGGTTATCACTCTGGTAGCTGCAACACATAAAGTTCTGGTAGATGTGGAAGTAAGCAAACTGAAAGCATTCCAGATGGATATGCTGCAGTATTTTGCAGATATGCATAAAGAGATCATCGATGAACTGAATGATAAAAAAGTTCTCAACGATGAACTGACAGAAAAGATCGTAGAAGTGGCAGAGGAATTCAAGAAGAGCAGGTGTTAATATGGCAAATGTAAAAGAGATACAGGACCGGATCAAGAGTATCCAGGACACCATGAAGATCACCAATGCGATGTACATGATCTCATCATCCAAGATGAAGAAAGCAAAGAAAGCGCTGTCAGATACAGAGCCCTATTTCTTTGAGATGCAGTCCGCGATCCGCCGTATCCTGCGTCATGTGCCGGATATTGAGCATGCTTTCTTCGATGAGAGACCGGAGATTCCGAAAAAAGACCGGAAGATCGGTCACATCATCGTAACAGCAGACAAAGGACTGGCAGGTGCTTATAACCATAACGTGATCAAGATGGCAGAAGAGCAGCTGCAGTGGGAAGGAAAACACAGTCTGTTTGTTCTTGGAGAACTGGGTCGGCAGTATTTTTCAAAGAAAACACTGCCGGACGTGTCTGTGGATATGGATTTCCACTTTACGGTTCAGAAGCCTTCCATGCACCGTGCCCGTATGATCGGGCTGCGTATGGTAGAGGAATATCTGGAAGGAAAACTGGATGAGATCCATGTGATCTACACCAACATGGAAAATGCTGTGACCAATGAGACACAGACTCTTCAGCTGCTTCCGTTAAAGAAAGCTTCGTTCCATACCGAACTGAAAATGGGAATTCCGGCGGATGTACATCATGAGGAGATCATGCTGGTACCGTCCGCAGATGAAGTGTTAAATACCATCATTCCGAACTATGTAGTGGGAACGATATACGGCTGTCTGGTAGAATCCTACTGCAGCGAGCAGAACGCCCGTATGACAGCCATGGATGCCTCGAACCGGAATGCCAGCGAGATGCTGAAAGCCTTATCGATTCAGTATAACCGGGCAAGACAGGCAGCGATCACCCAGGAGATCACCGAGGTTATCGCAGGTGCGAAAGCACAGAAAAATAAACACAAGTAGAGGCAAAAATATATAGAGAGATAAGAGAGGAGGAGCGAATCCATATGCAGACAGGAAAAATCGTACAGGTCATGGGACCTGTAGTAGACGTCCTTTTCGAAGGACAGACTCTCCCGTCCATCAAGGATGCTCTGGAAGTTGACAACGGTGGGAAAAAGTGTGTCATGGAAGTAGCACAGCACATCGGAAACAATATGGTTCGTTGTATTATGCTGAATTCCAGTGAAGGACTTCACCGTGATATGGAAGTAACAGCTACAGGCGCAGGTATTCAGGTGCCGGTAGGAGAAAAGACACTGGGTCGTCTGTTCAATGTACTGGGTGACACCATCGATGGTGGAGAAAGCCTGGAGAAAGAACAGCACTGGGTAATCCACAGAGATCCCCCGACCTTTGAGGAACAGAGCCCGGTTGTAGAGATCCTGGAGACAGGTATCAAAGTAATCGATCTTCTGGCACCCTATGCCAAAGGTGGTAAGATCGGTCTGTTCGGTGGTGCCGGTGTAGGTAAAACCGTACTGATCCAGGAACTGATCCGTAACATCGCAACAGAACACGGTGGATATTCCATCTTCACCGGTGTCGGAGAGCGTTCCCGTGAAGGTAATGACCTGTGGAGTGAGATGAAAGCATCCGGTGTACTGGAGAAAACTGCTCTGGTATTCGGACAGATGAATGAGCCACCGGGATCCCGTATGCGTGTAGCAGAGACGGGTCTGACCATGGCAGAATATTTCCGTGATGAAGAACATCAGAACGTGCTTCTGTTTATTGATAACATTTTCCGTTTTGTACAGGCAGGTTCCGAGGTATCCGCACTGCTTGGCCGTATGCCTTCCGCAGTAGGTTACCAGCCGACTCTGGCCAATGAAATGGGTGAACTGCAGGAGAGAATCGCTTCCACAAAGAACGGTTCCGTAACTTCCGTACAGGCTGTTTATGTGCCTGCCGATGACCTGACAGACCCGGCTCCGGCGACTACCTTCGCCCATCTGGATGCCACTACGGTACTTTCCCGTAAGATCGTAGAACAGGGTATCTATCCGGCAGTAGATCCGCTGGAATCTTCTTCCCGTATTCTGGAAGCGGATGTGGTAGGAGAAGAACACTACCGCGTAGCAAGAAAAGTGCAGGAGATTCTTCAGAAATACAAAGAACTGCAGGATATCATCGCGATCCTTGGTATGGAAGAACTGTCAGAAGACGATAAACTGACCGTATTCCGTGCAAGAAAGATTCAGCGTTTCCTGTCCCAGCCGTTCCACGTAGCAGAAACCTTTACCGGTGTTCCCGGAAAATACGTGCCGCTGGCTGAGACCATCCGCGGTTTCAAAGCAATCGTTGACGGTGAGATGGATGAATATCCGGAATGGGCATTCTTTAATGTAGGAACCATCGATGATGTTATCGAGAAAGCAAAGTCACAGGAGGCTTAAGATAAGGAGGTACCGGCATGAGTGGATTTTATATGCGAGTTCTTGCCAGTGACCATGTATTTTACCAGGGAAGGGTAGAAGCAGTGACTCTCCCGGGTGATGATGGTGAACGTACCGTACTGGCCCATCATGCAGACAGTATCATTTCCATCAGAGAGGGCGAACTTCGTTTCCGCGATGAGGAAGGAAACTGGCATGAGGCGATCGTAGGTCTGGGCTTTGCAGAGATGATCAATAACCGTCTGACCATTCTGGTAGACACCGCAGAACGCCCGGAAGACATCGACCGGAAGCGTGCGGAAGAAGCGAAAGCAAGAGCTGAGGAGCAGCTTCGTCAGAAGCAGAGTATGCAGGAATACTACATGTCCAAAGCATCCCTCGCCCGTGCGATGACCAGACTGAGTGCGACGAACAAAAAGAATATTGTATAAACCAGAACCCGGCAGCTTGCGGACAGAAATGTTCGTAAGCTGCCGGGTTATTTTTTCCTGTCTTGTTACAAATAGACTGTAAAAAATGTCATATTTCAAAGTTGATCCACAAAAAACGGAGAAGAATATCGTTTTTATAAAAAAATGAAGGATCTCCTGGAAGAAATCAGCCATACCGGAAATATGTTTATCCGTGTACACTGTTCCTATGTGGTGAACTATTACTACATCAAATCCCTCAGCTCCACCGAGGCAGAACTCCTGACAGGAGAAAAACTTCCGGTGAGCGGGGAATATGAGAATGAGGCGTTAAAGAAGTTAGATTGCATTTTATGCCGATTTGTTACGAGTTATGACAGAACATGCTACAATTTAATAAGAAATGTTAGTTTGATATGTAAAATATTTAAGTTTTCTTTACGTTTCCGAGATCCTATTTACAGTGGGATATCCGGGTGCTATAATTCGCTTAAATACTTTGATATACAAATTATTTGCAAGAAAGGCGGGTAAATAACGCCGGAGCAGGGGGGAGAGAGAACCGGTAAAAAACGGAGGGTTGAACCTGCGGGAACATGTAATTCAGGCAGCCGAAAAGGAAGGAAAAATACCAGGTTGCCTGTTAGTGACTGGGAGTAGGCAGTACAGTCAGGTGCCACGGGGAGAGATGGCAGAAATGGAGGAATCTATGAAGAGAAAGAGCATGATCGTAGCAGTGCTGATGGCAAGTATGTTACTGGGAGCCTGCGGGAAACAGGCAGAGACGAATGGGGAGAAAGATCCGGTAGTGACAGAAGCGCCGACAGAGGAGGCAACACTGGAAGCAGAAGAACCTGCAGGTAATGATACCGAGACAGAAGAAAGTGCGGAAGTGACCAAGGGGACTACAGATAATTCCGCAGCCACAGGTAAAACAAATAATACAGATAGTTCAGTTACACCGGAGAGTACAGATAAAAATGAAAGTAAAGGGGAGTCCGGTAAGACATCACAAAGCAGTTCCGGTAATGTAGAAAAAGAGGAGCAGACAGATACAAAAGAAAAAAAACCAGTTGAAACAGAAAGTCAGGAAAAGGCTACACCGGAAGTAGATGTAAGTAATTATCTGAGCGATTATAAAAGCCTGAAGAGTCTTTTGAATATGGAATCCACAACTTCATGGCAGTTCGGAACAAGTGATTCTTATGTGTCAAATAATTTCTATTTGGAATGGGACAAAGACATATACAGCATGAGAAATGATGGCAATCCATCTGTTAAGGTGTATGGAATTTCAATAGGTGATGGATTGGAGCAAGCCGGAAAGACGTTGACAGCCAATGGATGGAAGGATTGTGAGACCGAAGGCGGAGGTCTTTTTATCACGATCATCGGTGGTAATAAATATTGTCTGGAGTTTGGCACTGATGGCAACGGAAATGTAAGCAACTGGTATCTGAATAACTGGCCGGAAGGTGATATTATAGATTATTATGATTCGCTTGAGCAGTAAGAAAGATAGGGATTATTCTATTGTTATAGTTTTATAAAACATGTTTTGGAGTGATGGGATGTGAATCTGTTTTATAGGCATAAGAGCATAGGATAGTGGCAAGGATAAAAGAAAAGGGATAGTATAATAAGGGATGTTGTAATAGTTGTAAATAAAAAAGGCAGATAATTGCATAATCAAAAGTATGAACGGCAAAGAAGAGGGGAGTACTTCCGCGCCGGAAAGTCCGGGCAGCAGATCCAGGGGGAATGGATCTGCTGCCCGGATTTTGACTCATAATAACGGGAAAAATAAAAACAATTATGTGTAGAATAAGGATTTTACAAAATATACTTTCCATATGGACGGTTTTGTGGGATAATGAAAAAAAGAATGCACATAAAAAACATCTTTTATCATAGAGAGGAGGATACAGATTTATGAGAAAAAGAATATGGTTTGTATGTCTGCTTGCGATGAGCATGACATTTGCTGCATGTGGTTCCAAAGCATCTACAGAGGTAGAGCAGGAAGATGCTGCGACTGTACAGCGGTCTGCTGAATCCGAAGAACCTGGGTGTTAATATCAAAACTCTGCTGTA
>ERZ1673752.4937-NODE-4937-length-10544-cov-14.329011_pt1 | contig 10544 bp, 6 predicted proteins | sample MGYA00580195_ERZ1673752 | MGnify/ENA primary metagenome ERZ1673752 (study PRJEB41218, sample SAMN15661744) | gut metagenome | host: Homo sapiens | place: Canada: London | collected 2015-08-20/2019-03-30 | study: EMG produced TPA metagenomics assembly of...
CAATTCCATCCCTGTCGTATGCCTTGCAAAAATGCCGTAGAGGCCGCTTGCTCCCCTGGGGGTGGTGGCATCTGTTGCGGGCCATCAAGTTTCAAAAGACAGGAGGTGGGGGCGACTTGCTCTTGATGGGTGTGCTGCCCGAGTATCGCTCCAAGGGTGCCAATGCCTTGTTGTTCACCGACTTGATACCTGTGTTTAACAAGTATGGGTTTACTTGGGCCGAGAGTCAAGTGGAGCTGGAAACCAATGAGGGCGTGCAAAGTCAGTGGGGACCGCTGAAGCCTACGAATCATAAGCGTCGCAGCTGTTTCAAAAAGAAGATTTAATTCTTGCCCACAGTCGTATCGGGTAAGTAGATTCTTTTTGGGGTTTTAAACGCTCTTTCGTGCGTGACGATGGTATGTAGGGTGTGCTGATTTGGTAGAAACCATCCCCTACGGAACTGCTGAAAACGAATAACAACCAAAAAACCGATGACTGATAAAAACAAGCAAGAATTACAATCGACGAATCATAACAATACCGCTTCTGCTCCGGTTGGGGCAGAAGAAACCGTTTCTTATACAGACGACAACATCCGGCACCTGTCGGATATGGAGCATGTGCGTACCCGTCCGGGCATGTACATCGGCCGATTGGGCGATGGCAACTTGCCTGAGGATGGCATCTATGTGCTGTTGAAGGAAGTGATTGACAACTCCATCGACGAGTTTAAGATGAAGTCGGGCGACCGAATCGAGATTGACGTGGAAGACAACCTGCGCGTCAGCGTGCGCGACTACGGTCGTGGTATTCCGCAAGGTAAACTGGTAGAGGCGGTGAGCATGTTGAATACGGGTGGAAAATACGATTCGAAAGCGTTTAAGAAGAGTGTGGGATTGAACGGTGTGGGTCTCAAAGCCGTGAATGCTTTGAGTGCACATTTTGAGGTGAAGTCGTACCGGGAGGGGAAAGTTCGTTCCATCACGTTTGAAAAAGGTGAGATTAAGACCGATCAGACCGATAAAACGAAGGATGAAACGGGTACCTATGTGTATTTTGAACCCGACAACACGCTGTTCAAGAACTACTCGTTCCACGATGATATCGTGGAAACCATGCTGCGCAACTATACCTATCTGAATGCCGGGCTCACCATTATGTACAATGGACGGCGTATCAAAAGCCGTAACGGGTTGGAAGATTTGCTCAACGACAACATGACAACGGACGGATTGTACCCTATTGTTCATGTGGTTGGCGATGACATCGAGATTGCCTTCACGCATACCAATCAGTACGGAGAAGAATACCACTCGTTTGTCAACGGGCAGCATACCACGCAGGGAGGCACGCATCAGAGTGCTTTCAAGGAGCATATCGCCAAGACCATCAAAGAGTTTTACGACAAAAATTACGAGTACACCGATATTCGAAACGGCCTTGTGGCGGCCGTAGCCATCAACGTGGAAGAGCCTGTTTTCGAGAGTCAGACCAAGATTAAATTAGGGTCGACGCTTATGGCACCAGGTGGTGAGACCATCAATAAGTACGTGGGCGATTTCATCAAGCGTGAGGTGGACAACTACCTGCACATCCACAAGGAAGATTGTGCGGACGTGCTGGAGACTAAGATCAAGGCCAGCGAACACGAACGCAAAGCTATGGCGGGGGTAACGAAGCTCGCCAGAGAGCGTGCCAAGAAGGCCAACCTGCACAATAAGAAGTTGCGTGACTGCCGAATTCATTTCAGTGACGAGAAAAATAACCGCAAGGAGGAGAGTTGTATCTTTATAACCGAGGGCGATTCGGCCAGCGGCAGCATCACCAAGAGTAGGGATGTGAACACGCAAGCGGTGTTCTCGTTGCGAGGAAAACCACTCAATTCGTATGGTTTGACCAAGAAAGTGGTGTACGAAAACGAAGAGTTCAACCTCTTGCAGGCGGCTCTCGACATAGAAGATGGCTTGGACACGCTGCGCTACAACAAGGTGATTGTCGCCACAGATGCCGATGTCGATGGCATGCACATCCGTCTGTTGATTATCACTTTCTTTCTACAGTTCTTCCCCGAGCTTATCAAGAAAGGGCATGTGTATGTGTTGCAGACGCCTCTTTTTCGTGTGCGTAACCGCAGAACGAAGATTAAAAATAAGCAAGTGATAGCAGATGCGGACGCCAGTCGTGACAAAAAAGAGCGAAAGAGCGATTTCATTACCCGCTATTGTTATAGTGATGAAGAGCGACAAGAGGCAATTAGGGACCTTGGACCCGAACCTGAAATCACCCGATTCAAAGGATTGGGAGAGATATCTCCTGACGAATTCGTCCATTTCATCGGTCCTGACATGCGACTGGAACAAGTGACACTGCACAAAAACGACCAAGTACAAAAGCTTTTGGAGTATTACATGGGCAAGAATACCATGGAACGACAAAACTTTATCATCGATAATCTGGTGGTCGAGGAAGACCTTCCGGAAGACGAACTCAAACCAATTGACTGACAATCTTTGTCATTTAGACGAACAATCAAGGTTGTTTAGACGGAGAATCTATGTCTTTTGGGCGAACAATTCTTTTATATAAAATCAAACAAATGAGACGACTCGTTGCTTCATGTTGGGCACTATTGATAGTTTATTCAGTATCCGCTCAAATCAATATTAATTTCGGAAAAGATTCACCTCTTCGCAAGTTGCAAATTGCGGAGATGGCCATCAACAATCTTTATGTTGATACGGTGAACGAAGACAAACTGGTTGAAGATGCTATTCGTGGTATGTTGGAGAAGCTAGACCCGCACTCTTCTTATACAACGGCGAAAGAAACCAAGGCCATGACTGAATCTTTGCAGGGATCTTTTGAAGGTATTGGCATTCAGTTCAACATGATGCAAGACACGCTCATGGTCATTCAGACCATTACCAATGGTCCGTCGGAGAGGGTGGGCATCATGGCTGGTGACCGAATCGTGAGCGTTAACGACAGTAGCATTGCGGGTGTCAAGATGGCACGCGAAGAGATTATGCGGCGGTTGCGTGGAAAGAAAGGAACAAAAGTAAAGTTGGGCATCCTCCGTAAGGGCATTGGTGAGCGGCTTTACTTTACCGTAGTGCGAGATAAGATACCTGTTAAAACCGTTGATGCCAGTTACATGCTCCGTCCCCAATTAGGCTATGTGCGCATAGGGAGCTTTGGTGCGACCACTTATGATGAGTTTATGGCTTGTATCACCACACTGAAAAAGCAGGGAATGCGTGACCTTGTCTTGGATTTGCAGGACAATGGAGGCGGCTATTTGCAAGCTGCGGTGAAGATTGCCAATGAGTTTTTGCAGCGCAACGACTTGATTGTTTATACCAAAGGACGACGCGCAGAGCGTATAGAATATACGGCACACGGTAACGGTAGTTTGCTTTCGGGCAAGGTGATGGTGCTGGTGAATGAGTTTTCAGCATCCGCTGCCGAGATTGTCACAGGTGCTATCCAGGATCAAGACAGAGGACAAGTGGTTGGACGGCGTTCGTTTGGTAAGGGGTTGGTGCAGCGTCCGATCGATTTTCCTGATGGAAGTATGATGCGACTCACCATCGCTCACTACTATACGCCATCGGGGCGTTGTATTCAGAAACCATATACTAAGGGTGATAACGAAAGCTATGCCCGTGAATTGGACACTCGTTTCAAGCATGGAGAACTGTATAGTGCCGACAGTATTCATTTCGCTGACTCGCTGAAGTATAAGACTTTGCGACTCAAACGCACGGTATATGGCGGCGGAGGCATCATGCCTGATTACTTTGTTCCACTCGACACGACCAAATTCACACCATATCATCGGCAGTTGGCAGCCAAGGGAATCATCATTACAGAGAACCTCAAGTATGTTGATCAACACCGCAAACAGCTGCAAAAACAATATCCAACCTTCGCAAAGTTTGTGCGTGAGTTTGATGTTCCGCAGCAGTTGGTGGATGCAGTGATTCGCTCTGGTGAGAAAGAAAAGGTGAAACCGAAGGATAAGGAGGAATTACAAACGACCTTACCCGCCGTGAAAAACCAACTCAAGGCATTGGTTGCACGCGATTTATGGGACATGAATGAGTATTTCCAGATTATCAATGAAACCAATGATATTGTCCTCAAGGCCGTTGAACTGATGAAATAAGGCGAAGACGAGACAAGCCATAAGAAACCTTGTGTTATCTCCTTGATGGCGCATGTCTTATTCCTTGCTACCACTAATAGTAGCATTGCGAGTACACGCTCATGACGATAGCCGGCATTGATGCTATCGCCAGCGTTGAATATTCATGGACTTTACGGGGGAATGACGCAGGTTTGGCAACGGTATTTAGCACCGTTGTTTGCTGGTCATGATTCTCAATACCATCTCGTCAGTCGTGCCCATGGCATCCTTGCCAATGCTGGTGAGGTTGCGTATCGAGCGATCCACGTCCTCGTCGATGATGCCTTCTGCCGACGTTACATGCTTGTTTTCCATTGATAGCAGAGCCGAAAGTACCGCAGTGCTGACACCTGAGCTGATTTTCAGTGAGCAACTGGGCTTGGCTCCATCGCAAATCATGCCAGTAAGGTTGGCGATCATGTTCTTGATAGCATGACAGATGTGCGCATAGTCGCCGCCCATGAGATAGGTGATGCCGCAGCTTGAGCCGATGCTGGCCACCACACAGCCACACAGAGCCGACAGTTTGCCCAGGCTCTGCTTGATGTAAATGGCCGACAGATGACTGAGTGTGAGTGCGCGAATAAGTTCTTCTTCCGTATTCTCGTTTTCCATGGCATACACCACCACTGGGTTTGTAGCGCAGATACCCTGGTTTCCTGACCCGCTGTTGCTCATCACCGGTATCATGGCCCCACCCATTCGAGCGTCGCAGGCCAATGCTGTCTTGGCGATGATGTGCGAGTAGATGCTGTTACCGAATATCCCTCGGCTCAATGGGCGATCCATTGTCTTGCCCAAGCAGTGGCCATAGTTGCCCTTCAGCGACTGTTCGGCGGCATTCATGTTATACTCTTTTGTTTTCAGCATGAACCTGATTTCGTCGATGGGGGTGGTGGTGGCGAAGTCGTAGACCATCCTGAAGGAAAGCTGTATGCCGTTCTCCTCCGGTTCATCTTGCTTCCTCAGGCCTTTGTCGAGTAGGATTTCCCCATTTTTACATAGGTGTATAAAGTTGGTATGCGCACCTGCGATGATGGCTTTTGCCGTTTGATTGTTTGCTTGGCATGTCACCTCAATGTACAGTTTCTCGGTAATTCCCTGTTTGAGTTGGATGTCTATGCGTTTTTCCTCTATGTATTTCTTCGCTTCTTCCAGCGTCTGAGGCGTGAGATCCTTAATCACCTCCAACTGATATTCACTCTTTCCTACAATGCTGCCCAGCGCTATGGCGATGGGTAGTCCTATCATTCCGGTGCCTGGAATGCCCACGCCCATGGCGTTTTTCAGGATGTTTGAACTCAGTAGGGCGGTTATTATCTCGGGCCGACAGCCCAACAACTCCGTCGCTTTGGCCGTACATAGTGCCACGGCCATGGGCTCTGTGCATCCTACGGCAGGTACTACTTCCTGGTGGATGAGCTGGATGATTTGTTTTCGGATATGTTCTTCAAGCATGGTTTTGTAGATTCAAATGGTTTTTATATCGTGGTTTGTTTGTATGTAAGATAGCTTTACCTGTTCAAAGCACGCTGCCTTGCCACGCAGCACACCCAGTATTGCGTGGCAAGGGCGTGCAAGGTTAGTCGCGATTGCGATAAGCCTCCAGTCCTTTCTTCAAGAAATCGAGGTACGCCGACACATCTTCTTTATAGCTGTATGAGCCAGTCAGCGGTTTTCCTGCATTGTCCAATGGCACATAGAAGGGCTGCGTGTTGGCGCCAAACTTACTACTTTGCAGGTAACTCCACTTGTCGCCAACGGTGCGAAGTGTGCGCTTTTTGCCGTTATCCATCACTTCTATCTGTTCTTTCAACGGCGTTTTGTCGTCCACGAACAAGGAGATGAGCACATAATCTTTTGTCAATACCTCCGCAACCGATGGATCTGTCCACACAGCCGCTTCCATCTTTCGGCAGTTGACGCAACCAAAGCCGGTGAAATCGATGAAAGCAGGCTTGCCTTGAGCTTTGGCGGCAGCCATTCCTTCTTCATAATTGGTATAGGCGGCGTGAACCTCTTTGTTGTTCAGGTTAAAGTCTTGTGTGTTGATTGGCGGTGCGAAAGCACTCACGGCCTTAACGGGTGCGCCCCAAAGGCCAGGCACCATGTACACCGTGAAGGCCAGGGAAATCATGCCCAGCATGATGCATACCACCGGCATGGGTTTGCTCTCACCGCCCACCATGTCGCTTTGGAACTTGAGGTGCCCGATGAGATAAAGTCCCAACATGCCGAAGATGACAATCCACAACGACAAGAACACCTCACGATCGAGGATGTGCCAGCCGTATGCAAGGTCGGCTACGGAGAGGAACTTTAAGGCGAAGGCCAGTTCGATGAAGCCCAATACCACCTTGATGGTGTTCATCCAAGAACCCGATTTGGGCGCTTGCTTCAGCCAAGAGGGGAACAGAGCGAAGAGTGTGAACGGCAATGCCAGTGCCAAGGCGAAGCCAAACATCCCGATGGCTGGCCCCACCCAGTTGCCCGACGTGGCGGCTTGTACCAGCAAGAAACCAACGATGGGAGCGGTACAAGAGAAAGATACTAGCACCAGTGTGAAGGCCATCAGGAAGATGGAGAGCAATCCGGTGGTGGAAGAGGCCTTGCTGTCCATCTTGTTTCCCCATGACTCAGGCAGCCGCAGCTCGAACCATCCGAAGAAAGAGAGTGCAAATACCACTAGCAGCAGGAAGAAGAAGATGTTGAAAACCGCACTGGTTGCCAGTTCGTTGAGCTTGTGTGGATCAGTAAAAGCCGTCACAAGCAGCCCCAGTGATAGGAATATCACGATGATGGCCAATCCGTAGGTAATGGCATCGCGCATGCCCTTGGCCTTGTCCTTGGTGCGTTTGAGGAAGAAACTCACCGTCATGGGGATGATGGGCCATACGCAGGGCGTGAACAGCGCCAGCAATCCGCCGGCAAACCCCATCAGGAACAGAAACCATAGTGAACCGTTCTGCTCGCTACGGCCATCCTGTTGTTGCAATTCTTGGATGACAGGCTGCCATAAATCGGTGCTGACAGCCACCTGGTTGGTATCCACCGGTGCGGGAAGAAGCGTGTCTGTCGCCGCGGTCTGCATGGAGTCTGGGTTGAGGGATGAAGGCGAATCGTCATCTTTCGCCTCTTTTTCAGTCGATTCCTGCGGTGTTGTTGCAGCCTCAACGGCCGGCGATTTCCCGGCTTTCTTGAAGGCTACTTCTTGCGGTGGCATGCACGTTTGGTCGTTGCATGCGCCATATTCCAAATAAGCATCAATGGTATAATTGGGTTTGGTGAACCTCACTTTCTGGACAAACTGCGCCTTATGCTCAAAAAAGCGAAGCTTCATGCCAAACAGGTTGTCCATCTTCGAGATTTCGTTGCCGCGCGCCACCAGACCGCCCACTTTCTCTACGCCGTCCATTTTGTTGACATGGAAAGAGGCTTCGATAGGCCCACTGCTGCCAAGATTTACTGAATAGACGTGCCATCCCTGTTCAATATCAAGGTTGAAGACAATTTCGCCTTCAGCAGTTTTGCCCGTCTTGAGTTGTGCGGATGATTGTATGGGGTCTACAATCTGTGCTTGGGTGAATAGCGTTGTCAACGACAACAATGCCAGCACTAAATACTTTTTCATGTTAATTGATGTTTATGGTTGTAATAGCAATATTATATATACAGAAAGTCACATGCCATTACCACAGTCCATTCATGGTTTTGTTACCTTTACAGGGCTGCAGATGCCAAGCATTTTCACGGCTCGTCTGACTTATAAAGTCGGCCTTGTTTGCAAAAATATATAATTCTGTTGACACAGACAAACGCAGAAGTGAAAAAAACTTGTTTGAGAATGCGAATTTTCTCGCGCGTAGAGTCAACCAGCAAGTGCAAAATTACAAAACGTGTTTGAAGAACTCTCGTTTTGGTGTAGAAAAGTTTAATTTTTCTCTCGGTCTTTCGTTCAATTTCTTTTGTATCGACATAATTCTCTTGTCCGTATAACGTTCAAACGAATCCTTTTTCGGTATATACTGCCTGATTAGTTTATTTGTATTCTCAATCGCTCCCTTTTGCCATGAGCAATATGGATCGGCGAAGTACACGGGTACGCCTAAGTACTTGGTAATGTCAATTGGAATTAGAAAAAGACTTTCCATAATAAAGTTGTATTCATAATAGTTGTTGTGAAATATTTTGAAGGCATGCACAGCTGGAAGAATTATCCGTATGTTGGATATGGGCATCAGCTGCAACCTGGAGAGCACTTTACGGCAGATATGACGGAACGGCAAGCGGACTCCCTGCTCCGTGCCGACCTTTGGAAATGCTTTGAACACTTCAAGGGGTATGGTAAGGATGCGCTGTTACTGACTTTGCTTGCCTACAATGTGGGCGTGGGGCGACTGCTCGGCTATGGCAAGCATCCCAAAAGTAAGTTACTCAGAAAGATAGAGGCTGGAGACAGAAATATCTACTGGGAGTATATTTCGTTTTGCAGGTACAAGAGAAAAGTCTTAAAAGGTTTAGATAAATGAACGCAAATAAATCTGCATACTTTTATAAGCAAAATTAAAATAATATTGTAACTTTGCAAGAAATTAATTAATAGCTTATGAATACTATCTTGTTTGGAGCAGGAGCATCTATACCTTTTTTTAATGAATCTTTAACTACAAATTATATAACTGATCAAATTCTTAATTTTGATAATTGGAAGTATGTTATAGAAAAACTTAATTCTGTAAACTACGATAATTATCGACTGATTAGTCTGCATGATATTAAAGCTGTCCTTGAACAGATTAGGCGTATTAATAATAGTGGAAATCTTAATTTTGAGGATGTGGCTGAGATTATAGATAAAATATCTTCAAATGGATATGATAACTTAATTACAAACAATCTATTCAATTTAATATTATCTTTGTTTAAACCTAAAGATTATTTCCCATCTCAGTGGGAACATGTCCCATTTTTGTTAAGGGAAATTATAGCAAAAGTGATATTAGATTTTCATAAAAATAAATGTATACAAAATTATAGTAGATTGATTTCATTACAAACGGATTTTATAAAAACTGTTGGTGAAAATGAAATCTCGGTTGTTTCATTGAATTATGATGATAACGTACCAACGTCAGTAGACAAATTAGGCGATATAAGTTATTGTTTCACAGATAATACTCCACGGCATACAAATATACTAAATGTGAAAGATTTCTTGTTATCAAAAAGAGTAGCATATTTTCCTCATGGTCATCTAAGATTTGTTTTTACGGATGTGCTAAATGTAAGTTATGTAGAGGATATAACAGAAGCTGAAAAGAGGAGATGGAATGGATTGTTCAACAAAGGAACAACAGATATCGTAAATGGAGCTTTTTCTTATGATTTCAATACTTTTATAACAACAGGAAAGACAAAGGATAATGCATTTAATAACATGCCTTACTCCATATATTATCAGAGGCTAGCTTTAGATTTCTTTCATAGTGATAAAATTTTTATTATCGGATATTCTTTTGGTGATGCACATATCAATCGATTGTTGAAGAGCTTTCTTAATATAAATAAGAATAGAAAAGTTTATATTGTAGATAAGTACGACAATGAAGTTACAATGGTTAACGAATATCAAGATAATTCTAATATTATTACAAAGATTCAAGAAACCTTTAGTCCTGATTGGAATATAAGAATAGATAGTGCAACTTCTACAAAGATTCCTTATAATGAAGATGAAATCAAGAAAGTTAATCAGAATGGTTATGGAGAGATTTTTGATAGAATAATATTTTATAAAAAAGGATACCATGAGTTTTTGAATGAATTTAAAAATGTAATTTTCTGAGTATTGATTACCTCGCGACTTTTTTGCTTATTTTGGTTGCCTGCTCGTTTTCAAAGAGAAAGAATACGCAAATTTTCGTTTACGTGGCTCTATGAATAATTTATTAATGCTTTCCTGCATTTTATAATATTGTCTATCGATTGCCTGGGGGTATGTCATAAGCCTATTTTATTTTTCTAAAAAGATAAAATTGATGCGTGGAGTACATCGTCTCCACGCATCAATGTAAATATTAGAAAGTCACGCTCGTTCGTCCCCTTATGGCTCTGCAATCTCTGGTCCCGATTGAGAATGATTCTCAGCAGGATTCTTAGTTTCCTTGTCAGGTGCTGAAACACGTTCGTAGCTCACGCCAGTACGTGTAAAATACTTCTTTGAGGGTGTGAGGTGCACCACAGGTTTCGTAATATGAACCTTTGGATTGAACTCTGCTTTTCCCTTCTCAACCAATTTACTCTGGAAAGAAGGTGTATGTGTCCCGATGTCTCCGAAGTCTACAATGTCTCCGTTCTCAACGTGCTTTTTTGC
>ERZ1673752.4941-NODE-4941-length-10537-cov-3.907747_pt1 | contig 10537 bp, 8 predicted proteins | sample MGYA00580195_ERZ1673752 | MGnify/ENA primary metagenome ERZ1673752 (study PRJEB41218, sample SAMN15661744) | gut metagenome | host: Homo sapiens | place: Canada: London | collected 2015-08-20/2019-03-30 | study: EMG produced TPA metagenomics assembly of...
CATGGGGAAACGCGGCGCCATCATCACCACCAGTATGCGTAGCCGCCCCGCCACCGGCCCCGGCTCCAAAGCAGAGGTCATCCGGCATGTCACCCAGCATGTGTGGCCACTCATCGCCACAGGCCTCATTGGGCCCGTCATCCAGCGCCGCGTTCCCATCCGCTCCGCCCATGACGTCCTCACCGACGTGCAAAACCGCACTACCCTGGGGAAGTCGGTCCTGCGTGTGGGCCGCTAGCCATACCGTCGCCCCATTTCCCCACCCCCGAGGTGGTTTGGTGACGCGTCCAGTACCTAACTTTTCCTGCTAGGAAGGTAGGCTCAAAGAGTGCACAAAGTAGAACGAACTGCTGGTGTGATCCCCGATCACGACCACACCGGCCTCGGTATTCTCGCGAAAACCTTTGAAGGCGAACCGCCCAAGTCGGACTCCTTCACGTTCAAACGCGCCTTTGGCGACCTGAAGGACGGCTGGAAATCCGATCAACTGTGGCTCCAACTGGGCTGGCAGGACATCAAGCAACGCTACCGTCGCTCCACCCTCGGCCCCCTCTGGATCACCATCGCCACCGGCGTGATGGCTGTTGCCTTGGGCCTCCTCTACTCCCTGCTCTTCAAAGAGGAACTTTCCTATTTCCTCCCCCACGTCACCCTCGGCCTCATCCTGTGGGGCTTCATCGCCGGGTGCATTCAGGAAGGTGCCCAAGTCTTCATTGCCAACGAAGGCCTCATTAAGCAGCTACCTGCACCGCTCAGCGTGCACGTCTACCGGCTGGTCTGGCGGCAAACCCTCTTCCTGGCCCACAACATGATTATCTACCTCATCTTGTTGGTCGTCTTCCGCCCTCATCTGGGCTGGGACGCGCTCCTTTTCCTCCCCGCACTCCTCCTTTTCCTCCTCAATGGCGTGTGGGTGGCCATGTTCTTCGGCATCATCTCCACCCGCTTCCGCGACGTCGCCCCGCTGGTGGACTCCCTCGTGCAACTGTGCTTCTACATGACCCCCATCGTGTGGACCACCCGCACTCTCTACTCCAACAACACCATGTCGGAGCGCGCCCGGCTGGCCGAGCTTAACCCGCTGTACCACTACATGGAGATCATGCGCTCCCCGCTGATGGGCCTCGACGTCGCCCCCTACCACTGGTATATCGTCATTGGCTTCACCGTCATAGGCTGGGGCCTGATGCTCCTCGTCATGAAAAAGGCACGCGGCCGCGTGTCCTACTGGGTATAAGAGAGGGGACAGCACCACCATGAGCCACAAAGAAAACCGCGCCGAAGCAGCCGCCGCCCGCGCCGCCGAACGTGCCGCCCGTCGTGCCGCCCGCGTCAGCCTCTCCGACCGTCTTCATCGGCCCGCCCCCCGCACCACCGACGTCTCTATCGACACCTACGATGCCTGCGTCGACTTCCCTATCTTCGACGCCCGCACCCGCTCCCTCAAACAAACCTTCCTGGGTGCCGCCGGCGGCGCCATCGGCCGTAATAGCAGCAACGTCGTTGTCGTAGAAGCCCTCAAAATCATCAACCTGCACCTGCGGGAAGGCGACCGGGTAGGCCTAGTTGGCCACAACGGCGCCGGAAAATCCACGCTACTGCGCCTCCTCTCCGGCATCTACGAGCCCACCCGCGGCTCCGCCGAAGTCCACGGACGCGTCGCCCCCGTCTTCGACCTAGGCATCGGAATGGATCCGGAAATCTCTGGCTACGAAAACATCATCATTCGCGGCCTCTTCCTCGGGCAGACCCGCCAGCAGATGAAAGAAAAGATGGAAGAGATCGCCGAGTTCACCGAACTGGGCGAATACTTAGACATGCCGCTACGCACCTACTCCAGCGGTATGCGCATCCGCCTCGCCCTAGGTGTCGTCACCTCCATCGACCCCGAGATTCTGCTGCTGGACGAAGGTCTCGGCGCGGTGGACGCGGCGTTTATGAGGAAAGCCCGCCACCGCCTGAAGGACATGGTGCAGCGCTCCGGCCTGCTGGTGTTCGCCAGCCACTCCAATGAATTCCTGGCGCAGCTGTGCGATAAAGCCATCTGGATTGACCACGGCGAAGCTGTGCTAGCAGGGTCTGTGGAGGAAGTGGTACGCGCCTATGAAGGCAATGAGGCGGGCGACCATGTTGCCAACATTATTGCCCAGATGGAGCGGGAGGACCGGGAACGCGGTATCGACTCGCGCCGACTGATTGTGCCACACGGTATTGAGCAGCCGGGTGATGATGACAGTGTGGCGGCTGGCACTGATGCCGGTGCCGCTGGCGAACCGGGCGAAGGAGCATAGCATGCAGGTTGTCGGCGTCGTCGTCACCTACAACCGGACGGACGTCCTCGGCCGCTCCCTGGACATCCTCGCCCACCAAAGCCGCCCCCTCGACCACCTCATCGTCGTCGACAACGGCAACGACCCAGCCGTCGCAACACTGCTGGAGAACGCCGGCGCTACCGCCAACAACGGCGCCGGCATGGCCGTCACCTACCTGCCCTCCCAGCACAATCTCGGCGGAGCCGGCGGTTTCGCCCTCGGTATGCTGCACGCCCTCGCCCTCGGCGCCGACTGGGTCTGGTGCGCTGACGACGATGGCCACCCCGACGGACCCGATGTCCTCCGCACCCTCCTCGACTGCGTTAAACGCTACCACTTGGACCAGGTGTCGCCCGTCGTCTGCACCATTGACGACCCCGACACCCTCGCCTTTCCTCTGCGCCGCGGCCTCGTCTGGCGGCGCACCCGTGATGAACTCTTTGACGACGATGACCCCCAGCACCAGAACATGCTGCTTCCTGGCATCGCCTCCCTCATGAACGGTGCCCTCTTCAGTGCCCACTGCCTGGACACCATTGGTGTCCCCGACCTGCGGCTCTTCATGCGTGGTGACGAAGTGGAACTGCACCGGCGGCTGGAACGCAGCGGCCTGAAATTCGGCACCTGCCTGGCCACCGCCTACCTACACCCCAATGGGGCTGACGAGTTCAAACCCATTCTGGGTGGACGGATGCACGCCCAATACCCGGACAGCCCCGCCAAGCGCTACTACACCTACCGCAACCGCGGCTTCCTCATGGCCATGCCCGGCAAACGGAGCCTGCTCCTCCAGGAATACGCCCGCTTCACCTGGTTCTTCCTAGTGCAGCAGCGAGACCTTGCCGGCTTCCGGGAGTGGCGACGGCTGCGCAAACTCGGCCGAGCCGAAAAGCTCTACCGCATGCCGTAAGACGGCCCACCAAGGGAAGGGTGTGCAGTGCAGCCGCCAGCCTAGCGCCCGCTAGCGCATGTGGAACGCATCCACATGCATACGATCCGGGCTCACACCCTGCTCCAAGAAATACGTGTGGTAGTCGGCGCACAAATCCGTCGGCCCACACATGTGGATAGTGATGTCCTCGCCATACAGCGGGGCAGCCTCCCCGGCTACCGCCTCCGTACCCGACAACGCCACTGCCCCAGCCGTCGGCATCCCCGCCAACAGCGGCTGAGACTCGTCACCCTCCAAGGGGAACGCAATACGGTGAGCCTGCTGCGGTGTCAACCGCTCCCCACTCTCCGTATCCACCTCCACCAAGGTAAGCCATCCCCACTCCTGTGCGCACTCGCGCACCAGGTTCACATACGCCGGCTTCTCTGACGGCCGATACGACCACACCAACGTCACATGGCCGGGGAACTCCTCCCCTACCGCCAGATTCAAATCCCGCAGCCATGCCACAAACGGGGTAATGCCAATACCGCCGGCCACCCACAACTGCCGCACCCCACCATGGGCAGGGTGTGCGCCCCCACGTGGCGTGGACACCGTCACCGGCATCCCCTCATACACGTTATCCACCAGCCAACGAGACCCCTTCCCGCCAGCCTTAATGCAGTACTCCACCTGGCGATCCCAGGCCATACCCTGCGTCCGCATACGCGACCCCACCCCCACATGCTGAGTAGGGCCAGTACGGCCCACCACATTGGGGATAGACGTCATAGTGAAGGGGTGCGGGCCACCCTTCTGCCCTGGTACACCCAGATAGGAATACTGCCCGGCCGTATACCAGTAGCCCACCGGGCGGCCCCGCTGCAGACGCGACTCTAACTCCACAGTGACGATGACGGTATCCGGGTTGGGGTACATTAGCTTCACCACTGTGCCTGGGTACCGACGATCCGTGCGGAACTGCTGGATGATCATGACGCGCAGCACTACTAGCGCGGCGGCGATAATCACCAGGCAGTAGGCCGACAACAGACACGGCAGCCCCACGGCACCGGCCGCATCGGCCACACTGGGAACACTGTTTGTACCGGCTAGCCCCGCTCCCGCAGCCCCCGTTCCATTGTTATCTGGCATAGACTGGTTGAGCACCGAGGTTTCCCACATCTGCCAGGCCAACACGGCCCACAGCGCCACCGTCGCAGCATTAAACACCGGGTAGATTACGTCAAATGGGATACGAGCAATCCACGCCCCCGGCCCCCGCCGCGGCGCATGGCGCATATTCGGCCCCACATACCGCAGTAGTGCCAGCACTGTCACCAGTACCAACACCACTAGCAGTACCGTGTCCGACACATGCTTATCCACTGTATTATGGGTGCTTCCCAAGGCAGCTCGACGTATCACATACGCCAACCATTCCACCGCCAGGCCCAGCACCGTGGCGATCTTATTCCAACGCAGCATTCCCTCCGCGCCATTAAAGGACTTATTGACGCGCGGCAGCGCATCCAGCGCCCCAATACCCGTCACCATCAACCACAGGCCCACTATCTGCAGCACCACTGCAGGGAAGTCGTAGACGGCCTGCAATTCCACCCCGCCCAGTTGGTCGCCGTAGGCCAGCAGCGCCAGCAGCAGAGCGGCCACACACGAGAGGAGCATGCCGGAGTTCGCCTTCAACACTTTGATGGTAGCGGAGACGAAGTAGCCGATTTTCTGCCTGGCACTGGTGTGGGCTTCCGGTCTGCGCGGTGCGGCCATACGGCGGAGCTCGGTGGTGGAACTGGCGTCGATGGGGTTGGCGTCGGTGGGGCGCGGAGAGGTCATAGTGTTTAGGGTAGTCCCCTGGGTCCTTGTTCTGCGCATTAGTGGGCTGGTGACGGCACTGATCTGTGCCCAGCGAACAGGGTGTAACGCCTGCCCGGTGTGTTAACGATAAATGGCTTCGGCAAGCTCCAACGCCTGCCGAACACTTGTTTCACGGCGTGAAACGTCGCAGCTGTGGTGGGGCGGACGCACCGGTAACCCCACCGGATGCACCACTGGCCACAACGACCCAGCCGCCTGCACGCTCTCATGCTTCACCGAATAGTAGCCCAGCCCATGCGCATCCACCGCCACCCCCTCACAGCCGGCAGCCGCTGCCAACAAATGCGGGTGGAACCGGGTGGACAGCCACCGCACCTGCTCCCCCACCGGCAGACCCTCACGCCACAACCGCGCAAACGGCACAAACTCCGCCCCCGGAAAATACTCCTGCACTACCTGCTGCCAAATGACGTAATCCCCATAGGGAATACACTCCACCACCAGCAGCTCTGGACCCGTCACCTGCCACTCCGTCAGCGTCTCTCGCACCCAGTCCCACAGCGCCTCTTTATCCCCCACCAAATCCGACTGCACACACAGCACCGTAGACCGGCCATGCGGCACCGGATGGTACGGGAAGCGGCCATGCGTATCCGCACAGGACAGGTGCTGAAACCCCCACTCCAGCAGCGGCAGGTCCGAAGTGATAACGGCGCCTGGCGCTGGGTCACCCGGCTGTGCTAGCTCACCCAGCGCTCCCGTTTGGCCCGGTATAGCCGACGTCCCCGGATGGCCCGATACCCCCAGCTTTCCCGCATACTGCAGTTTCTCTGACCACCGCTTCCACACCGGACGACGCGCCGCCGCAGTCTGCGCCTCCTCCAGACGCTGCTCGGCCTCCTCCACAATCCCCAAGGCCACAGCCACCCATGTATCGTCCCCCACCTGGGAGAACTCCGCTCTCGGCAACGGCTGGTAGGAACGGCGCGTGCCCTCCGCCTCCAGTTTCACCACACTATCCACCGCACGCTGCAACACGGCCGCACTTGCCGCATCGCGTACCGTTACCGCATCCGCCTGCAGCACATAGGGCAAGATGGTCCCCTGCCGCTGCGGCATCAGGCCAGCACCGGTGGCTACAAACAGTGGCCGCGGCTCCCCTTCCGGTCGCTCACGCTCCGCCACCGCCGCCACTGCCGCGATAATCGCTGCATGGTGTGGCCACATGTCGTTCAGGTAGCCACCACCCACCACGTGCAGCACATCTGCATTGCCCACCAGGTCCAGGTTGGAGGCTAGGTCCGCCTGCGCCCCACCATCCAGCACCCAGGAGCTGGTGAGCTCGCACAGTTTTGCCAACTGGTCAATGTTGACCTCATCTGTGGTGACGGCGGTGTCCCCCTGCGGGAAAACCTCCCGCCCGGCCCGCTCCACCAGATCCCACAGAGTGTTGGTGACCACCAGGTTGGGATGGAGGCCACGCAGCAGCACGGCCGCTTTGCCGGGGCTATGGCAGTCCACCACGACAGTGGCATCGGGGTGGGTACGGGCGAGGTAGCGCAGCCAGGTGGCGACGATGAGTTCGTCACCCCAGTTAGGGACGCCGGCGGGAGAAACCAGGTAAAAGATACGAGGGCGCTCCGCCTGCCAAGTGCGGCGGGGATGGTGCCGGAGGACGGACGAAACACTCACCCTTCCAGGCTAGCCAACTCGGCCCCGGAGTGCAGTGGAAACCCCCGGCAGCACAGCGGATTGCAACCAAGCTGTTACCCTGCGGGAGACAGTCGAACATGCGACAGTGGGTGCGCCGGCAGACAGGTCGGGAGGTGAAGGTGGCGCGGGTGCTAGCCGGCAGGCAACAAGGTTAGCGAACCCGGAAGATGACCGTGCGCTGCACCACGAAGTTCACAATGGTCGCCACCGCCTGGCCGATAACGAAACCGATCGTCTTTGCCCACAAGTGTCCCAGCGGCAGTGCTGCCTCATACACCACGTGGAAAATACCGACGTTCAAGCCGAAAGTGACGGCGTAGAGCAGGCACACCGCCAACAGTCGCTTATTCGAGTGGGCCGCTTGGAAGGTCCAGCGGCGATTAATCATATAGGCGGTGGTGGTGCCGCAGATGAAGGAGATAGCCTTCGCCATGGTGGGATCCATGCCCAGCTGAGAGAGTAGGAGTAGCAGGCCAAAGTCCACCACGGCCGACAAACATCCGGTGATGAAAAAGCGGATGATCTGCGTTTTTAGGCTGATGCCGCGGGCCGCCCCTTCCATCGGGACAGCCGTCACGTTCGTTGCGGCCATCATGGCTTCATCGGCTTCGGCGATGAAATCCTCGGCACCCAGGGGGCCATTATCCTGCTCAAACTGCTGCACGTTCCCTAGAGTAAACCCAAACATGCACCCACGCCACTCGGCCCGCTGCACAAAAGCCCAGTTCTAGACCTAAAATAGAAAGAACCCTAGCGTCCCTAGGAGAGCGAGGACCACTATGCGCCGCTGTGAACCCGTCACCCACCGCCGTACCGCCAGCCGGATCAGCGGTACCCTCCTCAGCCTGGGGTGCACCGCAGCACTGTTAGCCGGCTGTACTATTCCCACTGCGGAGGAGCGTGCATCCGGGCCGGAAGGCACGGCTAGTAGCTCCGCCATCCACCCCCCCAAACCTGGAGTTCCGAAGGGGCAAGGCCCCGCTACTATTAGCGACCAGCAGGCCAATGCTTTGCAGCAGCAGTGGCAGCGCCTCATTTCCCAGTATCCAGATGCCAGCCTCAGTATGACGTTACTGCCGGTGGGCGCCCGGCATGGCACTGCTCCCCTAGAGCTCGGTTTTGCCCCCCACTTGGCTGGTGCGGAAACACTGCGTGTACCCATTGCCCTTGCAGCAGTTCAGAAGTCGGGAGGTAACGGCGACGTGGGTGGGGACCTGATTACCGCCCTGAACGCCAACGATGCGAGGGCGACAGCCCGCCTGTGGACGTCCTTAGGTACCGACGAGCAGGCGGCGAAGGCGACGATGCAGGCACTGCGACAGGCAGGGGACTCTGCGACGAAGGTACGGAAGACTGAGCCGCTGCGCAGCGAGTGGCTACCCGCCAACCAGGTGCGGTTTGCGGCCGGTTTGGCGTGTCTGCCGGCGGCAGAGTACATCCGCTCCGCGATGGCCGCCGCAAACCCGGACCAACAGTTCGGTTTTGCGAATTACGACCAGGCCCAAATAAGCAACGGTTGGGTGACAGTGCAGGGTGCTACCACCGTGCGACAGATGGTGATCCTGGATGTGGGCGGGCCCGGCTTCGTGGCGCTGTCGGTAACGGCGCGCGCGAAGGACGGAAAGAAGGAATCGGCGCAGGTGCTGCTCACTCGGATAGCGCAGTGGATGATGCATCAGCTGCGGAGTGTGCCCGCGGGCCGTTGCCCCTAAGCAGCAGCAACGCCAGGTCTACCCCCTAAGACGTGCCCCTAGACTTGCTCACTAGGGTTGGTCACTAGGGTTGGCCCTCCTGCCGGCGCTATGACGCTGGCAGGAGGTGAACGAGGGGCAGGCCTGCCCTACTTTTTGCCGTAGAGGCGCTCCCAGTTTGCACGAGAGGTCAGTTCCCCAAACGCATCCTGGTATTGCTTGGCAACATCATTCGCTTCCCGTCTGAAGCGACGGATCAGCGCATTAAGCTCGCGGACCTGCTGACGGTGCAGATCCCGGTTGAAGATGCGGCGGCGCACGACTGCCTGGGAGGCATCCGTCACATACACATCCTGGTAGAGCGAGGTGTTCCACCAGGCGGCGTCCTCGTAGGGGACGATGGTGGGGCCAGGGATACGCTTATTGAGCAGCGCCTTCAGCTTGCGCTTCAGCATAACGGCCTTCTCCCAGCGGGCTGCCGGAGGTGGGGCGGCACGGCCCACGCGGGCTACCGGGGGCACATCGTCCAGGTTGGTGGGGCGAGTTTCCGGAAACTCTGCGCGTTCCTTGTTGATGCGGGCGACAGCATCCTGGCCGCCGTCGTGAAGCCCTTCAGGCCCGCGCAGGAAACCGCGGACGGCCGCCATGTGGGTGTAGGCCAGACCGTACTGCATACCGAGGATTTCATGGCGGATGTCCGCCAAAGTGTTAATGGCGAGACTTCTAGGATCAAAGCCAGGTTCCAGGGCGGCAGTGATGAGGCCGTTGCGCATGGAGAAGAAATGCCCAAACCCGTCCACGTCCTTCCAATAGAAATCGGCGTGCCAAACAGCGGCACCAGGGAGCGTGACTGTGGGAATGTTGTGGCGGCGACCGCGCAGCGAGTATTCGACGTCATCCCACTGGAAGAAAAAGGGGATAGGCAGTCCCATGCGGTCGACAGCTTCGGAAGGGATGAGGCAGGACCACCAGCCATTGTATTCGGCGTCGAGTCGGCGTTCCGGTAGCTCCCCGTCCACCATGCTGGTGTTAGTGATGCCATGCGGATCGGTGAGGGTGCCGCGGCGCAGACAGCGCAGGTCGACGCCTTCGGCGGAAGCGAGAAGGAAGTCCGGGTTGAACAGGAACATCATTTGCGCACCGACGATGGTAGGAGTGCGGGTGAGCGCAGCGAAGGAGCGCATGCGAACGACGGTTTCGGGTTCAACGCGTACGTCGTCATCCATGAGGAGGACATCGACGGGGGTGGCCTGTTCGGTGGCTTCGAAGATGCCGCGGGTGAAGCCGCCGGCACCACCCAGGTTGGGTTGTTGGATGTAGTGGAGGGTACTGCCGAAGGTTCGGGCGGCCTCTTGGAATTCGGCCTGCTCGCTGACGTGTTGGGTACCTTGGTCGGTGACGTATAGTTCGTCGATGAGGGTGCGGACGAGGCTGTCGTGAGCGAGGGCGGCGACGGTAGCAGCGCAGTCGACTGGTCTGTTATAAGTGCAGACGGCGATGGCGAAACGGCGGCCGGTGTAGGTGCTGTCGGCGACAGCGTCTTCGGAGTTTTCGTCCCCGGTGGCCCCGGCGGCCACTTCAGCGTTGATACCGGTGGCGGGGGCGAGGGTGAGGGAGTGCCATTCGACGTCGCTAATGCGGGATTTGCCTTCGCGGGCGGAGAATTCCAGCCAGAGGGAGCCGCCGTCGTGGAAGCTGTTGAGGGGGACGGTGAGAGAGAAGGTGTCAGAGCCTTCGAGGGTGGCTTCGCGGATAGTGCGTTCGTGTCCCCCGATGTCAGAGGCACGGGCGAGGATAGTGGTGTGGACGTTAGGGTCGGCAACGATAGTGCCGGTGACCTCGATGGCGGTAACGCGAGTCCAGCGCTGCCAGTAGGAGGCGGCGAAGCGGCCGAAGTAGGTGTTGGTAGAGAGTGCTGCTCCGCCGTCAATAGTGACGTGGTGGCGGGCGCGGAGCGCGCTGCCGGAGCAGTTTCGAGCGTAGAGGTCTTGGTTCACCCAGGCACGAGGCCCGGTGAAGAGAGTGCGCTGTAGCAGCATTGCCTTGGCACCTTCCCGATGCAGCAAAGGGGGGGGGATTACCCCCTCACATTAGCCTATAAATGAGGTGTCGCT
>ERZ1673752.4943-NODE-4943-length-10536-cov-10.468562_pt1 | contig 10536 bp, 6 predicted proteins | sample MGYA00580195_ERZ1673752 | MGnify/ENA primary metagenome ERZ1673752 (study PRJEB41218, sample SAMN15661744) | gut metagenome | host: Homo sapiens | place: Canada: London | collected 2015-08-20/2019-03-30 | study: EMG produced TPA metagenomics assembly of...
CATCCGTTTACGGGTAAGTTTTGCCCCTACGATCTCGTGATGATGGAAAGATACCGTCCCATCTTTTTCGAAACGGCGGGTGGCGGGTTTGCCCACGTCATGCATAAGGGCGGCGAAACGCAGAATAAAATCGGGACGCGGCACCTCCCCCTCGGGGTCGGTCTCTAAAGCTATTGCCTGGTCAACTACGGTCAAGGTATGTTCGTAGACATCTTTGTGACGGCCGTGTTCATCTACGGTGGCGCGCAGATTCGCCACTTCTGGTAGTACCATCGCCGCGAGTCCGGTATAAACCAATAGTTCTAGGCCTTTGCGGGGATTTTTACCCACCATCAAGGCTTCCAGTTCGGAACGCACCCGCTCGGGGGAAACAATCTCGATGCGGCTCGCCATATTCTCCATCGCCGCCATCACCGGCATGGTCACGTCTAGGTCAAGCTGGGAGGCGAACCGGGCAGCTCGCATCATTCGCAAGGGATCATCATCGAATGACTGCTCGGGGGAAACGGGGGTGCGTAACTGGCCGGCAACTAAATCGGCTATTCCTTGGTGGGGATCCACCAAGGTTAAATCCGGCAGGCGCAACGCCATCGCATTAACTGTAAAATCTCGACGCGTCAGGTCGCCCTCTAAAGTATCCCCAAACTCGACCGCAGGTTTGCGACTGTCTTTTTGATATTTATCGCTGCGATAGGTGGTTACTTCTACGGTTAAACCTGCTTTATGGGCTCCAATAGTGCCGAACTCTTTACCCATGGTCCACACGTTTCCTGCCCAGTCTTTCAAAATCTGTTCAGTCTCGTCTGGCCGCGCTGAAGTCGCCAAGTCCCAATCGTGAGGTTCGCGGCCACACATGGCGTCCCGTACTGGCCCACCTACCAGGGAAAGCTCTTGGCCTTTGGCGGTAAATAGTTCCGCGAGTTCTAAAATCACTGCCGGCAGCTTAGAAAGCGCCTGCAGCATATTCGCGAGGGCGGCGGCCGCATTTTCCGGCAACTGTACCTCGCTAGCGTTCAGGCCAGCAGGATCATTAGCTAACTTTAGATTCTTATTCATTGTTTACAGATTGCCAGAAAGCCCAGCCGTCTTCCAAGTGGCAAGTTGTTAGCTCGCTGACAAGGGGGCAAGGTAGCATTAAAGATATGTCTGTTCGCAATTCGTATCGTCGCCGGCACCGCGCCAAGTCGCGCCGCGCTGCCTCGCTACCAATTGTGGACGAGACTTCTGCTGGCGGTTTGGTGGTAAAAGTTGAGGATCACCAGGCTTTCGTGGCTTTAATCGCCCGTCGTAACCGCAATGGCAATATCGAATGGTGCCTGCCTAAAGGTCATTTGGAGCCGGGCGAAACCGCGCAAGAAGCCGCGCGCAGAGAAATTTTTGAAGAAACCGGGATCAAAGGAAAAGTGATTGCCCCTCTGATCTCTATCGACTACTGGTTCGCGGGAGCCGGCAGGCGAATCCATAAAGTGGTACACCACTATCTTTTAGAGGCTACGGGTGGCACGATTACCGTCGATAATGATCCGGATCATGAAGCGGAGGCCGCTGCTTGGGTTCCCCTAGATATGGTCTCCAAAGTGCTGGTTTACCCAAATGAACGCAGAGTGGTAGCCACTGCCCTGGAACTATTAGAAATAGAGGACTAGGGTGGCTATCTCACGGCTGAGGGGCAGAGTGTTCGGGGTGGTGCTTACCGTGCTACTCGCCCTGACCTGCACCCTGAATCCCGGTAGCTCCCCGGTAGCTAAAGCTGCCCCGCAATCGCCAGCGCCACAGCTGACTGCGGCCATTACTGCGGTTAGCCCCGACACCCTGTCTTATAAAGAGGATGAGCAGAGGCGAACAGAAAAGGTTACGGTGACCGGAACTGTCAGCAACCACACCGACGCCACAGTAAATAATGTAATAGTGCAGGTGTCTACTACTTCTAGATTGGGAGGGGACGCCGAGACTATTCGCACCTGGGTTAAAGAAGAATCCGATAGAGGGATGGGGGTTTTACGCCTTCGGCAAAGTAAAACCTTAACGCAGGTGCCGGCGAAAAAAACCGTTAAGTTTGCAATAGAGATTCCCACCAGTACCCTGCCTGCCCTAAGTAAGAACAGTATGGGGAGCCTGGGGGTTCAAGCTAGCGTTTCCGCTAGCAAGGTGAAAAGAAAAAATACCCGGGGTGACCGATCCCTGCTGTTGTATGCACCGCAAACAGAATCACCGGCAAAAAGTTCCCTGGCGATAATAGCTCCCCTTTCGGCCTCTTCCCCCGAAATCGCCAAATGGTTGGCCAGGGATGGAATCGGCAGTCAGGCTACTGCCAGTACCCAGACGTCCAGTCAAGTCGACGAGCCATTGAAAAGCGTGGGCGAGAATGCAAAAATCTTGACCAATCTTTCAAAGGCAGGGATTACTTGGGTGGTGGATCCTGCCCTCTTGCACACTAACTCTCCTCTCTTAACCGGTAGTTTTGCTCCTTTACCAGAAAAACCTGACCCTTTAAGTCTTGACCCGGTAATGCTTGAGGCTCTGAAAACTGCGCAAGCTAAAGGCGCTAGTGTTTCACTTGATTTATGGGGCGCACCTGACCTAGTGCAATTAGATAAAAACGCGCTGGCTAAAGCAGCAGAAGGAAACCGCCAGTTGGGAGCATTACTGGAAAAGGAACTAACCCTAGCTCCCAGTACCATTTTTTTGGCTAATCCCCACTGGGCAGGCCGCAGCGATGCAATCTGCTCCAGCCTAGAAAACCGATTGAGCGGGGGTTGCGTCCTAGTTACCGGCGGAGATCAGTTACCGCTAACGCAAAGCTACAACTATCAACCGGATCTGCTAGGGCAAGCTAAAACCGGGGATCAAACCCGTCAATTCCTAGCAGATCATGGGACTTTATCGGCACTTTTGGCTTCTTCTTCTACCGAGGACGCTTTCACTAATACCCAGGTAGCTCGCGCCATGCTGGCCGCAATCGCCAGCGAACGTCCTTCACAACCCCGACTCATTAACGCAGTTTTACCTAATGGAGCCATAGATGCTGCGGTAACCCAACAGCGTTTAAGTAAAATCCTTAGCGACTCGTGGGTTAAGGGTACCTCTCTACCGCAAGCGCTCGGCGCCGATCCTACCTCGGTAACTTTAGGTACCGATCCCAAAATCCAGAATCTGGCGCCAGATGCTCCCGGATCTTTAGGGGTCGCCGGGAGTTCTTCCCATAGCTCCACCAAATCGCTAAATTCTGCCCGCGAGCGCGTAATGCCGTCGTTAGAGCAGATAGCTCAGGATCACCAGCGCATTACTACCCCCCTATATCAGCAGCTTTTGCTTTCCACTTCCCGGGCAATGACTAGTGCGGAACGTAACCAGGCGATCACTAATGCGGGAAGTGAACTGGATCTTTTGGCGCGGGCGGTACAAATTCAGACTTCTTCCCAAATAAATTTGATTGCCAGTAGTTCCCAAATACCGATTAAGGTGTTAAATCGACTCCCCGTTGAGGTGAACGTACGCTTAAAGCTACAGCCAACTGATTCGCGTCTGCGAGCCGACTCCACGGTACCGGTGAGTTTAGCTCCCAAGGGATCAAGAACCGTAAAGATTCCAATTACTGCGGTGCGCAACGGTAACGTCCGGGTGAAAGTAGCGATCTTACCGCAGATCGGTAATCTAGTTCTTGATCAGCAACAGCAAATTGACCTGCGGATTCGTACCGGATGGGAGGATAAGATTTTTCTTGGTTTTATCTTTAGTGCGGCAGCGATCTTTATAGTTGGTTTGATTGTTAATTTCCGCCGGGGCACCCGGATGGAACAAGAATAAAGCGAAGGAGGAGGCAGTGAGCAGCGAGGACGAAAAAACCGACCCAGAAATTAAGGGCATAAAAAAAATTAATGTGGCTCGTGCCTCGGGAATCATGCTAGCTGGAACCATGGTTTCCCGGCTACTGGGTTTTGTGCGGGCTGCCCTGCTAATTGCGCTTATCGGTTCGATTGGTGCTAATGATGCCTTCCAGGCCGCTAATAGCCTTCCCAATATTATTTATAATCTACTAGCTTCCTCTATTCTTTCCGCGGTGTTGGTTCCCCAGATTGTGCGAGCCCTGCAACGCAAAAACTCTGATGAGTTTATTAATCGGCTGCTCACCTTATTTACTACCGGACTGCTGCTGTTAACTCTGGTATGCGTAGCCCTGGCGCCGGTATTCGTTACTTTATTTGCGGCGAAACTGGATCCGGGATGGAAACAGCTGGCGATTACTTTTTCTTATTGGTCCTTGCCCCAGGTGTTCTTCTACGGTCTTTATTCCCTGTGGGGACAATTCCTCAACGCTAAAGGCTCTTTCGGCCCCTATATGTGGGCACCGGTAGTAAACAACATAGTGGGGATTGCAGGAATTTTTATTTTCTGGCGGGTACTAGGTACCGAAACCAATTGGGCTAAAGACCCCAGCGTGTGGACCGGGGAACCTGTTGTTTTATTGGCCGGTATTTCCACGTTAGGAATCGTGGTGCAAGCCCTGATTTTGCTGATTCCGCTGCGCCGCACCGGTTTCAAAATGCGTCCAGTATGGGGTATTCGTGGCTATGGCTTAGGAGAAGTATCTCGCACTGCCATCTGGGCTTTTTCAGCTTTGTGTGTAGCCCAGCTGGGTTTTTTGGCGATTTCTAATATTGCGGCCGCAGCTAACGGTTACGCCTCCAAACATCAGGTAACTATCGCCACCACTACGGCTTATAACACTGCCTTTACGGTATACATGATTCCGCAATCAATGATTGTGACTTCCGTAGTTACCGCCATGTTTACCTCTATGAGCGCTATGGTGGCCGTCGGACAGCTCTCTCGCTTACGCACTCAGTTCCTTAACACTCAGCAGGGGGTTTCTTTAATCACTTGCCTATGTTCGGTACTAATCGTGGTTTTGGCGCTGCCAATTATGCAGTTCATCATGCCTACTACCCCGATCGCTTCTGTGCAGGCCTTTGCACAAGTGTTGGCGGTAATGGCTTTGGGGATTCCTTTCCTGGGATTCTTTAACCTTTCGCAGCGCCTAATTTTGGCTTTTGCCGATGCCCGCAGTACTTTCCTGGTACAGATTCCGATGACTATTTGTACCCTATTTGTTTGTGGTTTAACGGTGCTGCTACTACCAGTCAAATATTGGGTTATGGGAGCCTCCGCCGGTATGCAGCTGTCCTACCTGGTGGGATCCGTCCTCACGATTTGGCATTTGCACAAGAAACATCTGCCTTTAAAGTTTACTGCTCAACTGGGTCGTTCACTGGTGACTATTACCCTAGCGACTCTCGGTGCCGGCTGTGCGGGTTGGTTGATTTTGCATTACTGGGGACCTTTGGCTGGTTCACCCAGCGATCCGGCTCTGGTGCATATGACGGGGGCATTAGCCAGGGTACTGGTGGTAACGCTAGTAATGACTGTGCTCTACCTTGGTCTGCTATTAGTCTGGCGCTGTCCTGCGCTTTCCCTTTTGGCGGCGCCTATCTGGGCCAAGCTGAGCAAAGGGCGTCCTCTGCCGCAAATACTAACCTATGTTCCCAGCGAGGCTCAGCTGACATCTAACTCACAGTCCCCAGAGGGCGTCAGCGAGCAAGAGGCGATAAACTCTAGGGAAGATGATCCCAGTCTCGCAACCTTGGGGGAGGACGAACACGCGCAAGCCCAGGTTAAGATGGCAATACGTCCCAGCGAAACCGGAAATGATTCCTATGTGCAGCCTCAAAATGAATTAAGCAAGGAAGATGAGGATCAAGTGGCCAGTGAACATCTTGAACCCGAGGTGACAGCTATCAGCTATAACGCCGACGGATACGTTAACCTGCAATCCGGTATGACTTTGCATTTCCCCGGTCAGGAACGCTTTTGTGTGCTTAGCCTCAACCAGCGTCTGGCGGGAGAATTCTTGCCGGAAAAGGATGCCTGGGTCGTTAGTGATGAAGCCGGTAAACCTGCCGAGCTGCTGGTACTGCAGGGCATGCGGGAAAAAACCCGCGAATATTATGCGCAACTGCAGCAAGTTAAGGCTCCAGGTTTCCAGGACTTTATTTGGATTTCCTCTGATCCCGTGGATGCGGTGTTATTGCAGGCCACCCCGGATCTACCGCTGAGTGAGATTGTAGGTTCCGGTATGCCGGCACCGGTAATCCACTCTTTGATTTCGCAGGTGAGCGCAGGATTATCTCAACTTCATGAGGCAGGCTTAGCGCATGGGGCTATCGATCCCGCCCATATCTTGGTGTCAGCTACCGGAGAAGTGATTATTCGCCTAGACGTAGCCGATCAAAACGCATCCGCTGATTTAACGGCGGCGCAAACTAAAGACGGACAGCGGGTTTTAGAACTGCTCTATTTCTTGACTAGCGGTAATCGTGACCAGTTCTCGAAAGCAAAATCTGGCGAAAAACTGCTTCCGCCTTCTGAATTCCATCACGGAACCGATGTGGATTTAGATGCGGTTGCCCTGGCGGGGGCAGCGATGCCTTCTCCGCGCCTATGCCAGGCTATCTGGGAGCAACTGGGAACGGGCGAACTAGACCCGGTAGCTAACTGGTTAGCCGACCGGGAAAATCTAAGAGAAACTGACGGGGAAAAGTCACCGCAGGTAAGCGCGCCTACTCCAGAAGATCCTTCAGCGTTTGCGGACGCACCAGCAGCTTCCGATAATGGGGATACTCCTGAGGATAATAATTTGACTGCGGAAATCTTCCCAGTCGAGGAAGAAACCAGTGATCCCAGCGAGCAAGACAGCTCGCCCTCACCCCAAGTGAGCGCTTCCCAAACTAGCGGTGAGCAAGAAGACAGTGCTCGAAGCGATAGTGAGGACGTATCCTTGCCGGGTACTTCCAGTACAGACACCATCCCCGCTGCTACTGGCAGCGACAATGGCGGGGAAAAGAATTTAGAGGAAAAACCCCGGGACAAAACTTTAGCTATGGAGGCTGCTGCTTCTGCTCGGGCTATAAAACCGGTATTACCTCCCGCAGCTAAAATCCCAGGACACCGCAACCAGCCCTATCAGGAATCTGCAAGGACCCAGGCAATCCCGCTAACCGAGATGCAGGAAATGAACCTTAACCCGCAGGAAGAAAAGGCAGGTGCTGGCGCGTGGGTGCCGCAAGCGGTAAGTTCACAGCAAGCCCGTCAGGGATCCCGTCCGCAACCGCCAAACTTCTTGGGTCGCCTAGGTTCCGGTAAATCAGCGAACTCGGTGGGACATATACCTACGCTAGCTACTTTAGATTCAAAAATGAAAACCCCCGGAGAGCTGGGCTTAGGCGCCGAGCAAAGTGCTCAAAAATCCTCACCCAAGAAACCGAAGTTTTCTAAGAATCCGAAAAAAGCAGCCAAACAGAAAGCGAAACTAGCAGAAAAAATTAATAAGGACGCTCAAAAAGCTGCTCGCCAAGCTGAACGGCGCCGGCAGCGGGAACAGCACCGGCAAGACCGAATTTCCCAGCTATCGCCTAAAGACTTAGAGCCAGTGAACGTCAGTCAGCGGTTGATTGTTTCTAGCCTGGTGGGGATGGCAATAGTACTAGTTCTTTCGGTGATGGTGTTAGCGTTTTGGCCTCGTCACACCCCGCCGGTAGCCAAACCAACTACCTCTCAAACCCAAACCCAAAAAGTTGCCCCTAAACCAGCACCGGTAACTAAACCTGCCGAAATCGCCGGCGTGGCTTCTATCGATGCGGAAGGAAATGACACCGAACATCCTGAACTCGCTGACCGCATGATTGATGGTGATGAAAATACTTGGTGGCGTTCGCGCTTCTTCCGCAACCCGAAGCTAGGGGATCGCAGCGGTTTTGGGGTGATAGTAACTTTCAAGGAACAGGCTAGTGTTTCGGAGATTAAGTTAAAAACCAATGCCAAAGGCGGAAAAATCGAGGTGCGTTCTCTACCGGAGTCTGGCCTACCGCGAGACGGTAAAGTCCTAGCTACTGGTACTTTCTCCGATACGGTTAGCTTAAAACTTAACCCTAAAGCTAATACCCAGGCACTGATCTTGTGGTTCCCGGAACTTCCCCTTGATAACACTGGCAATAACCGGGCAACCATTTCTGAAATCGCGGTTTCCTAGTCAGCCCTGCCTGTCCGGTTTCGCTCACTGCGTTAACTAGTTGCACGCCGAGCTTTTTACCTGGGAAAATAGCTTTTACAATAACGGTTAAGACCCTGATATAGGAGGTTCCATGTCGGTACGCGACATTATCATTATTGGTTCCGGACCGGCCGGCTACACGGCAGCGATCTACACTGCCCGTGCGGGGCTTAACCCTCTACTAATCGCCGGGGAAGTAACTGCCGGTGGCGCCCTCATGAATACCACCGAGGTAGAGAACTTTCCCGGTTTTCCCGAGGGGATTCAAGGCCCAGATTTAATGGCGAATATGCTTGCTCAGGCCGAGCGCTTCGGATGCGAGGTTCTTTACGAGGACGCCCTAGAAGTTTCTCTTGCCGGGGAAGAGAAAAAAGTAGTCACCTCGGAAGGAGAATATCTGGCGCGCCGCGTGATTTTGTCTATGGGTTCGGAATACCGCAAACTTAACGTGCCCGGAGAAGTCGAACTATCGGGACGAGGAGTCTCCTATTGCGCCACCTGTGATGGTTTCTTCTTCAAAGACCAACACCTGGCAGTGGTAGGCGGGGGAGACTCCGCGATGGAAGAGGCGCTGTTCTTAACCAAATTCGCCAAGAAGGTGACGGTGATTCACCGCCGCGACCAATTGCGAGCCTCCCAGATTATGGCTGAACGGGCTGCGGCTAACCCGAAGATTGATTTCGCTTGGAACAGTACTGTTGCCCAGATTAATGGGGAAAACAAAGTTGAATCGTTGACTTTAAAGTCAACGGTAGACGGTAAAGAAAGCACCTTGGACGCCACCGGAGTCTTCGTGGCGATCGGTCACGAACCGCGCTCGCAGCTAGTAAACGGGCAAGTGGATTTGGACGAGGCCGGATATGTGCGGGTTAATGAACCGGGAACCGCCACTAACCTGAAAGGCGTGTTCGCCTGCGGAGACCTGGTTGATCACACTTATCGCCAAGCGATTACTGCCGCGGGGTCAGGGTGCCGAGCCGCCCTGGATGCCGAACGTTCCCTAGCCGACTAAGAACTGATTTTTACCATATTTAGAGAGGAAAATACGAGATGAGTAAACCGTTAGAAGTAACCGAAAATAACTTTGACCAGGAAGTATTGAAAGCAGAAACCCCGGTTTTGGTAGATTTTTGGGCGCCTTGGTGTGGGCCTTGCCGCCAAATGGGACCGATAGTAGATGAGGTAGCCACCGAGGTTGCCGGGAAAGCTAAAGTCGTCAAAGTCAATATTGATGAAAACCCCCAGTTGGCCGCCAAATACGGGATTAACTCTATCCCCATGTTTATGGTGTTCAACCGCGGCGAGATTACTCGCGGCATCCTGGGAGCTAATCCCAAGCGGGAACTCCTAGGTCCGCTGCAGCAAGAAATCGACAAGTAGCGTTTCGTCTCTGCCCGCTTCCCCGAGGCTGTCTGCTTTTGCGAGTGCTAGTAGAGGTAGGAGTTTTCCTTAGCGCATTGCAGTGCGCCTTATACTGAATAAGTGCGAAGTCTAAAGCGATTTTTAATAGTAGTGGTCGTACTGGTGCTCCTCCTCGGAGTGCTGGATCGGGTTACTTGCTGGTGGGCAGAAAATGAGGGGACTGGGGTTCTAGAGAAGCGGGGGGCAGAAAATGCCACCGTTGAAGTTAATGACTTACCTTTCTTAACTTCTCTGATCGCCGGCAGTATTAACCAGGTGGACGTGACTATTCCTCGCCTAGATGTTGCCGCAGAAGGTGGCGCCATCCCAATAACCGCGGTTCGCGCCCAGATCGATCAGCTAGACCTGACCGCCAGCCGGTTAAATATCGATAAAATCGGTCAATTGCGTGCTGAAGGCAATCTCAGCCAAGAGGCTTTTGCCCAGTTAGTGGCAAAGAAGGCGCCGGGCGTAAAAGTAAAACTGGATGCCGGCAAACTAGCTTTTACTACCCAAAAGTGGGGACAAGAAATCCTAGCTACGGGACAGCTCTCTCTAGCTGGCGGGGCAGATGGTTTGACCCCCACCCTGATAGTCAAACCCACCGCCCTTAAAACTGAGCTACCCCGCTACCTGCGGGCTCGCCTGAATCTGCCGGAATTTTTACCCGCGATCAACATTCCGATCACAGGCTTGCCCGCCAATCTACAGCTGAGCGCAGTAGAGATTAAATCCGATCACCTCAAATTCGAGCTGACCGGGAAGAATATCCCACTACAAAAGAAATCTATCTCCTGATTTTGGTTTTGCCGGTTAATCTCAGGGGGGATTAACCGGCTCTTACCTGCAAATGTGAAAACGGGGCGGGGTCGAAGTAGAAAGTACCTACTTCGACCCCGCCCCTGGCTTTCGGGTATGGAAACCCTATTTTAGGAACCGGGTTACAGGCTGCGCACGATCTCTTCGACCGAGGCTTTCGCGTCACCAAAGAGCATATCGGTGTTGTCGTTAAAGAACAGCGGATTTTG
>ERZ1673752.4945-NODE-4945-length-10534-cov-6.864777_pt1 | contig 10534 bp, 8 predicted proteins | sample MGYA00580195_ERZ1673752 | MGnify/ENA primary metagenome ERZ1673752 (study PRJEB41218, sample SAMN15661744) | gut metagenome | host: Homo sapiens | place: Canada: London | collected 2015-08-20/2019-03-30 | study: EMG produced TPA metagenomics assembly of...
GCCGCTCACTGTGTGCAATAATATCATCAATTCCGGAAAATTTTTCAAGCACATTGTTGTTGATAATTTCCCTTCCGAATTTGCGATTTCGCCCGAAATGACTGCGGCAGGTTACTTCCAAATCGCCGACGCCCGCAATCGAAGTAAAGGTTTCCGAATGGGTCGCGCCGAGCGCTTTTCCGAGCGTTTGCATTTCGTTTAGACCCGCCGCCAAAAGGAGCGCTTCGCTGTTGTCACCAAAAAGGTTTGACTTTTCCGTCATCGCGGAAAGCATGCCAAACGCGATAGCTATGATATTTTTCGCGGCGGCGCAAGTTTGCACTCCGATTACATCAAGCGATGAATACACCAAAATAGTCCGCGACCGTAAAATTTCACGGGTGCGAATTGACGCAATCGGATTGGTACTCGCCCCGATTAAACCGGTCAGTTTACCGCTCACCACTTCTTCGGCATGGCTCGGTCCGGAAATATACACCACCCGATTGCTCAAAGAAGGCGGCAGCATTTTTTCAAGCATTTGGGTGATAAAAAGCGGATGCCCTTCCGTGTCTTCCAAAAAGCCTTTTGATAAAATGCCGATAATCGGCTTTTGATCTTCATCGCTCGCTTCGCTTTCCCGTTTAAAAGTCGGCGTTTGCAGCAATTTTTCAACCGTTTGCACCAAGTACAGCGACGGAGTCGCCAAAATAATCAAATCCTTTCCTTCCGTGGCTTCGTCCAAATCGGTGGTTGCCGTAACATTCGGTGAAAGAGCGTACCCCGCCAAATAGGTTTTATTTTCGTGGGCGTGATTTATATCGTCGGCAGCAGACTGCTTTCGCGTCCACATACACACCGCATGTCCGGCATTTCCCAACTGGGAGCCGACCGCCGTTCCCCACGAACCGGCACTGATAATTCCAACCTGAGCCATACTCGTCGCCTGTTCCGCTTATTTTCCTTCCTGCTCTTCAATTGCATCAATATAGGAAAGGTCAAAGCGCCCCTGCCGGTCAATATCCAACAGTTTAATCGGAATAACCTGACCTTCTTTCAAAACATCGGTTACCGCAGCAACCCGCTTTCGTGAAAGTTTGGAAATATGGCACAAACCTTCTTTTCCCGGTAAAAATTCAACAAAAGCGCCGAATTCCATAATTTTTTTAACTGTTCCGGTATACAAAGTCCCGATTTTCGGTTCTTCCGTCATCGCGTTGATATAATCTTTTGCCGCTTTGGTTTGTTCACCGTCGGTACCGTATATCATCACAGAACCGTCATCTTCAATGTTGATGGTAACGGCATACTTTTCGGAAAGCGCTTGTACGTTTTTACCGCCGGGACCGATTAAAGCCCCGATTTTATCCACCGGAATTTTTACTGCTTCGATACGGGGCGCATATTTTGAAATATCGCTTGCCGGTTCCGAAATCGTCTGATTCATAATCGACAAAATATGCATGCGTCCCCGTTTTGCCTGTTCAAGTGCTTTTTTCATAATTTCCGAAGAAACGCCCGCAATTTTTATATCCATTTGGAAACCGGTAATTCCGTCGGCGGTTCCGGCAACTTTAAAGTCCATGTCTCCAAGGTGGTCTTCTTCACCGAGGATATCCGAAAGAATGGCATAATTATCGCCTTCGGTGATTAAACCCATGGCGATACCGGCAACCGGTTTTTTCATTTTGACGCCGGCAGCCAACATCGAAAGAGTACCGCCGCACACCGTCGCCATCGAAGAAGAACCGTTTGATTCCAAAATCTCCGAAACAACGCGTACCGTGTACGGAAACTCTTTCCGCGAAGGCATCATCGGCTCAAGCGAGCGCCGTGCAAGATTTCCGTGTCCGATTTCACGCCGTCCCGTTGCAAGCCGTCCGACTTCACCGACCGAATACGGCGGAAAGTTATAATGAAGCATAAAATTTTCTTTCCGCTCGCCGTCAATATCGTCATACACTTGCTCATCCGCCATCGTTCCCAACGTTACAACCGAGAGGGATTGCGTTTCACCGCGAGTAAATAGAGCGGAGCCGTGCGGACGCGGCAGCACATTGATTTCGCAAGTAATGGGTCGGATGTCTTCAAGCCCGCGCCCGTCAACACGCTTGCCTTTTTCCAAAATATTTTTTCGCAAAATCGTGTACTGAATTTCATCGAACAACGCATCAAAAAGTTTTGCTTGCGTTTCATCCTCGAGCTGAGTCGCATACTTTTCGGCAAATTTATCATGCACCGCTTTCAGCGCTTTTGCTCGCTCCACCTTTGACGGCTTATAAAACGAAGCTTCGATTTCCGGCGTCGCTTCCGCTTCAATTTGACTGCGATTTTCAAGTTCGGTTTCAAGATGCGTGAGCGGCAGTTTTTCTTTGCCGCATTCCGCACGGAGCTGTTCCTGCACGGCGCACAATTCTTTAATTACCGCATGCGCTTTGTCCAAGGCTTCGAGCATCACATCTTCGGACACTTCATGGGCGCCGCCTTCCACCATCGTAATGCCGTCTTTCGTACCGGCGACGACGATTTCCATGTCGGCTTTTTCAATTTGCTTAAACGTCGGATTGATTACAAACGAACCGCCCAAAAACGCCACCCGCACGGCTGCAATCGGCCCGTTAAACGGAATATCCGAGATAACAACCGCCGCCGAAGAAGCTACCACCGCAAGAATATCGGGCGGATTTTTTTTGTCCGTCGAAATACAAGTCGGCACGATTTGAATTTCACGCCCGAACTCTTTTTCAAACAGCGGACGCATCGGACGGTCAATCAGCCGCGACACTAAAATTTCTTTATCTTTCGGGCGAGTTTCCCGTTTTACAAAACCGCCGGGAATTTTTCCGCCGGCATAATACTTTTCATTGTAATCAACCGTTACCGGCACATAATCCAAGCCTTCAACGGCAGTATCGGAACAGCACACCGTCGCCAGCACCGCCGTTCCTTCATATTCGGCATAAATTGCACCGTTCGCTTGTTTTGCCAAGTGTCCCGTTTCCAAAATTAAATCGGATTCCCCAATTTTAAAAGTTACTCTTTTTTTCATCATTCTCTTCCTTAAAATTCCTTAAAATCTAAAATACTCCTTGGGCAGTAAGTGACTCGTGATCAAACAACCTTTGCACAGCTTTTTCAATCAGGCTGGCTGACCGCCAATCACTCACTACGCAAATGTTACTCCATCCGAAAAAAGCCGATTTGAAAATCGGCTTTTTTGAAATTACTTTCGCAAGCCCAATTCCTGAATGAGCTTTCGATATCCTTCGAGATCTTTTCGCTGATAATACTTGAGCAAGCGTCGGCGTTGTCCGACTAAACTCAAAAGCCCGCGATTACTTGCCTTGTCTTTTTTGTTTTCCTTGCAGTGAACCGTCAACTGATTGATCCGTTCGGTCAAAAGTGCAATCTGCACCTCGATATTTCCGGTGTCCTTGTCGTTCGCACCGAATTTTCCAACAATCGATGCAGTCGTCTCTTTTGTAAGTGCCATTTTTTTACTCCTTCAAATGAACTTCACATAATATTTTTTTAACCATAAGCTTTCCGCGGCGACCGTTCGGTCGCTTCGTGTATCAAAGTTTTCCGCAATACGCACCAGCACCGATCGTTCAGAAATGATGCAACACGCCGGCAGCTTAAAACCTTCTACCGTAAAAAGCTCAACCTCGTACGTTCCGCTCGGCGGAAGTACCTGCACAAAGTTTTGCGCGGGAGCCTCCCATTCATACGCTGAAAGGCGTTCAAAGCCCGCATTTGAAATATCCAGCAAAAACGAGTACCCGAGCAATTTTTCCGCTTTTGCAAAATCGGCTTTGGAAAGAGCCTGCCTGATTGCGGAAGAACTGACCTCAAGGCCGTCAGCGGAAACACGTTCAATGGAATCAAAAACGAACGCGTACGCTGCAGAAATTTTTTCCAAAGCCTTGCTGTCGGTACGGTGGCGAAATCCGCATGAAAAATCGTGTCCGACAAAAAGGGCGTTCATGCAGATTGTTTTTACTAAAATTTCAAAAAACTTCTGTCCGCTCATTCTAGCAAATTTTTCAGAAAAGTCAATAACTATAACAAAATCAAATCCCAATTCCCGAAACAGTTTTAGCTTCAAGGGCAAGGTTAAAATATCACCGAGATACGTTTCGTTCTTTTTAGCCCTCGTCGGACGTGAAAAAGTTACCGCACATTGCGCAGGCTTTTCAGCACAAGTTTGAATATAGTTATCCATCCGGGCAATTAACGCACGATGTCCCCGATGCAAGCCGTCAAACGAACCGACCGTTACCGCCGAAGACTCGCAGAGCCGTTTTTTCGTTTTGTATGCCGCCATAATATCGTTCCAACTGAAAATCCGCATTATCGACGCTCCGCCTACTCTACTCCGTTTTCCGAGATAACAAACCGATATATAAAGGTATGTTCACCTTGATCGTACTGTACCATGCCGCAAAACCGGTTTTCACAAAAAACGGCGATTGTGTCCGCTCCTTGTTCACTCGACAAAAACCAGTTTTTTTCAATCGGTTTTCCGTGCTGAAAATCGGGCAAAAACGCAGGCTTTAGCTCAACCCCTGAAATGCCAAGCGTTTGAGCAACGCCGGGGGTAAACGCAAATGCTTTTTCTTCTATTTGTGCACGTGTAAACGCGGACCCGATTTTATTCTTTTTCCGCGCCGCGTCTCGACGCAAACTTTCATCGCGGGAGGTACAAAGCTCCGCAAAGTCGGGCAGTAAATCCGCTCCCAAACTTTCGCTCAATTGGAACTGCCCGACTTGTGTCCGCCGCAAAGCGCCGACAAAACCGGCAGAACCGCACCGTTGTGCAATATCCCTACATAATGAACGAATGTACGTTCCTTTCGAACAGTGAATGTCGAGCGTTGCCGTTTTAAGGTGTCGTCCGTCGTCCGCCAACTCGTAGGTCAACAACTCAAGTGCGTAAACGGCAATATCGCGAGCCGGTAGCACGAGCGGAGTTCCCGCATGTGCCGCTTTGTAAGAACGCATGCCGTTGACTTGCACCCCCGAATACTGCGGCGGAATTTGTTGCTGTTTACCCGTAAACGACGGCAGAACTGCCATAAAGTCCGAAAAAAGCGGCAACTCGGTTTCAGCCGTAACCGTGCCGAAGTAGTCAAGCGTGTCCGTTTGCGTGCCGAAAACAAAAAACGCCGTATACCGTCTATCGCAGCCGGTAAAATACGGAGAAAGTTTTGTACCGCTTCCGATTAAACAAATTAAAAGCCCGTCGGCAAAATTATCCAGCACGCCGGTGTGTCCGATTTTACCGGTACCCAGCGCATTTTTAAATTGCCGCAATGTTCCAAAGCTGGTCAACCCCGCCTGCTTTGCAACCGGAAGGATGATTTTTTCTCGCGTCATCTATTTTTTTTCAGGTGAACCATCCGGCTCTTCCGGCGTGATATGCAAAGCGTTTAACTTTTCAATCATTTCAATACCGGCTTTCATACTTTCATCATAAAAAAAATTCAGTTCGGGAAATTGATAAACATGCAACTGCTTTGAAAGCTGCTTCCGAATAAACCCTGACGCACTTTGCAAACCTTCGATACCTTTTTTTGCTTTTTTTTCGTTATTATCAATGCTGGAAACAAATACGCGAGCGTATGAAAGATCGGATGAAACGAGAACTTTATTCACCGACAGAAAAGGAGAAACGCGCGGGTCTTTAATTTTTCCCGTTACAATCATCTGCGAAATTTCAGCCCGAATTTGTTCACCGAGCTGCTGTAATCTAAATTCACTCATGTTTTGTCCTTACATTTTTAGTGTCGCATTATACTCAACATACCGTTTTTTGTCAATGTTTTATGAGTTGTTCAACACAGGTTTAGCAAAATTCAGCGAACGCGCAGTTATTTTAAAGGCGGCAAACCGTACAACTCAACGGCGAACCATTTGGAAGGATCGGCTATATCCGCCGCGATTTGTCCGGGTGCGACATGTGCCGTCGTTTCCGCAACGAGATAACTGATTCGGTTTGAAACCAAGCGCGCGCCTTTTCCGGTAACAGCGACGCCGCAAATTGCGTGACTGAATTCCGGCGAGATAAATGTTACGCTGTGTATTCCGAGCTGGGCTAAAATTATATTCATCAGCAACGATCTCGTATCGCAGTCGCCAAGCCGTTGTGAAGCCGCCGTTACAAGATCGACAAAATCAGCACCATCGGGATCTCGAACATAGGTAAAATTCTGCACAAACTCCAGCACTTTTTTTACGGTTGACGCTTTATCCGCGAGCAGTTTTTTACCCGACAAATCATTTTTTACTTCAAACGAAAAAGACTGAAGCCGTTTCCACGCATCACGGAAAATACAGCGGTAGTAGCGCTGCCACGCGGTAATTGCATAGTTCGTCCGCAGATAGTGCGTTAAAAGTTCAAACTCACGATCGACCACGCTTTTATTCGCATCACCGTCATTGCGGTCGGCAAAAAACTGTAACGTACTGCCGTCAAATGTAACCGTTTGTTTAACCGGTGCCGTACGCGGATATAAACAAGCAGTAACCGGTCCCGGCACATAGAACGACCCTTGCGAAGTAAAAACTCCATCAAGGGCGGAAATCAGCATCGATTCACACAAAGCCGCATCCGTTTTTTTGGAATAAGCGGTTATCGTAAGCCATCCGTTCGGCAACTCCAAAACCAAAACCCAACCACGGTATGCTTCACTGAGCTGAAAATCAATCGTTGAAAACCGCCCCTGCTTTTCACACCACAAAAACTCAGCGTCTTTTTTGCTTGCATGCAGTTGCGCTGTAATATTGTTCACCGCTTGCAGCGTATTGGAAAAACGTTTTTTTGCATCAAAAGAAACTTGAAGCTCACAGGGAAGTATTTCAGACTTAAATAAATACCGATCTTTCCAATTGGAATCGGTGAGTTGAAAGCCCTCCGGTAAATCAATCATCACACCGTATGTTCCGAATTGTATTTGCTCGGAAAAAACTGCCGTGATAAAAAAGCAAGCGATAAAAATTACGGAAAAAATCTTTTTCATTTCATTTTTTTAACAAATCGAGAGGATACCGGGTTACAGTTCTCTGCTCCTACTCCGTTTTTAACTGCGATTTTAAAGAATCTACTTTTGCGGTAAAGTCGGAAAGTGAAAGCTGCAAATCTGCGTTTGTCGCTTCGTCCGCGGTAATTTCATTCGTTAAATTTTCCACTTGCTTTTTGTTACGTTCAATTCGGTTCGTGTTAAAGGAAATTTTTCCATTGAGCATATCGATTTCATTTTCGCATTTTGCGATTCCGATTGCAATGTCCGCATTAAAACATTTACGACGTAATGCACCGATATTGTTGACCTGATTTTCGTACGGATTTTCTCCGTCGTCCGACGAAACCGTTTCACCGTCATTATCAAAAAAATTGTTGACATACTTTTCACAGCTGAAAAAAGCGGTGTTTTCAATTTTTGCGTCAAGCCCCTTTATTTTTTCCATCAACGAAGCGATTTTCTTTTTTGAATCCGATAATGCATCCAGTGAACTTAATTTTTCATTATTTGCTTTTGTTTCCGCTTCAAGCTCGGAAATTTTTGAGGAAGCGGAAAGGCGCGTTTCCGTTGCCATCTTTAAGTTTGCAATAATATCACACAAATCGGTCGGTAATTCTTCCGTCATTGTATATAAATTTTCAAAATCCGCATCGGAAAAAAGCGCCCCCGATTGTTGCTGCACGACTTTTTTAAGTTTATTTTCAGCCGAATTTACTTTGTTTTTCGAAAACATTGTTTTTACTCCCGGCATTATTTTATCAAAAAAGCCCGTCTTTTCGGCGGTTTCCGTTGAAAGCGTCTCAATTTTATTTTTTTCATGTTCAATTTGTTCTTCAAGTTGTGAAATTTCCGGAATCCGCTCAAGAGCATCGGCAAACTCGTCCCGATGATTTTGATAAGCGGAAAGTGCAAACGAATCTTTGAGTTTTTGAATTTCTTTATCTTTTGAGGCAATCATTTTGTTTGCTTCGGCAATCAAGGTTTTGAGTTGTTCTTGCCGTTCGAGGATATTCTTAATGTTTAAAATAGTATCCGTACAGTTTTTCCGTTCCTGTACATCTTTCATCCACGAAGTCAAAAGCTCTTCGGTAACGAACTGTCGTGCAGTTCCCGCGGAGGCATCATTTAAAAGCTTTGTTCCGAATGCAATGCTTGACGCCCTCAGTGTTTCTTGAATAACTTTCTGCTCTTTTTCTAGAGCCGAAATCTTCTGATCAACGGAACTTGGCATAAATTTTAATTCCATATCGGTAATTATACTCCTGAGTAGAATATTTTTCAACCGAAAAAGATACTACATTCGCCGATTAAAAAACGGCACATGCGCGTTTATTTTTCCTCGCGGCCTTTTTTATTTTTTCCGAAAAATCCGTAGAGGTAGCGTTTAATTTTTCCGCTTGCCGTTTTTTCAAACTCATCGATCACTTCGATGTTTTGGATTTTTGAACGAGTATTCACGCGGGAGTTTACAAAAAGCTTAATTTCGCCCAAAAGTCGATCACGCGTCGAAGAAAAATTTTCACTGACAGTGTCAATTGCCGTGTCGATTTTTTCTTTGATAGTTTGATTTTCGAGCCGCGCTTTTTCTTCGGCTTCAAATTTTTTGAGTTTTTCTTCGTTGAGTTTTATAATCGCGATGAGCGATGAGTTTTCGCCTTCCACAACAAGCGATTCACTGACCGTTTCATGCTGGTTTAAAACAAACTCGATGTCTTCCGGGTAAATGTTTTCACCGCTTGCATCCAAAATCATACTTTTTAAACGACCGCGTATCGAAAGTCGACCGTTTTTGTCTTGGGAAAATAAATCACCGGTGCGAAAATAGCCGTCTTCAGTAAAAGAATCAGCCGTCAATTCGGGGGCTTTATAATACCCTTGCATTACATTTTCACCTTTGACGACCAATTCACCGACGCCCTCATCGTTTTGATTTATAATCTTCAAATCAATTCCCGGAACAGGAAAACCGATTGAGCCGGGCTTTGTCGTTTTCGGATTTGAAAAAGCCAAAAGCGGGGACGTTTCCGTTAAACCGTAACCGATTGCATAGGGAAACCGAGCCCTTTTCAAAAAGGTTTCAATTTCCGTATCCAGCTTTGAACCGCCCAGCCCAAAAAATTGAATACGCCCGCCGAGCGCTTTTTTTATTTTTGAGCCGGCGATCATCGAAAATATTTTGTTGAACAGTCGTATATTTAATAACTTTTTTCGTAACGGCGTTTTATTCAATGCCGGCACGACTTGGCTTTTATAAATTTTTTCTATAATGAGCGGCACCGCCAGCATAATATTCGGGCGCACGAGTTTTAGGGTCGGCATTAAAATTCGGGGAATGGGCGGTCCCGGAAGGTACACAATGCGGGCACCGTTCATAAACATCATCATAAAACCGACCGTAAATTCGTACACATGCGCGAGCGGTAAAACCGATAATGTAACATCGTACTTATAAACGCGGTAACAGTATTGACCGGCAACCGCATTGGAAACTAAATTGCGATTGGTGAGCACCACCCCTTTTGAGCGCCCCGTTGTACCCGACGTATAAATAATCGTTGAAACATCGTCTTCGGATGCGATATAGGTGTTTTCAAACGAAGAATGCTCCGGCGAATAATTTTCCGGAAGCGCTATCTTTGAACGGATAACGGAAAAATCCTCTAGCTGAATAACGGTTTCAATACTATCCGGCACTTTACTCAAGCTGTTTTTGCCGACAAACAAACCGACCGCTTCCGCGTGTTCCAACGCGTTTTTTACTTCCTCCGCATTAAAATCCGGCAAAAGCGGAACGGCAACGGCACCGTACGTTACAAGTGCCAAATAGCAGATAATCCAATTCGGCGAATTCCGAGCATAAATTCCGACTTTTGCACCGCGTTCAATGCCCGCATCATGCAAAAGTCCTTGTATTTCAGTGATTTTTTGACAAACCTGCGTATACGTTAACGGCTTTTCATCGGGAAAACCGCAACATGCACGTTCTGCGAAACGCTTTTGTGAATTCTGTACAACGGCTTGAAATGTGTATACGCCTAATTCTTTTTTTGTTTGCACAAAACACCTCTTTCTCTGTAAAAATCTTTCTAAAAAGGCAGTCTTTCTAGTCTACCGGGCTTATTAGACAGATTAAGTGTACAAAAAGTTTCATAAAAATACAAGGAAATAAGTCATACCAAAAAACCAGCCATAAATTGTTTTTTGTATCTTATCAACTATAATGAAACGCTGATTAAAGGCTTGACGCCGTTTACCGGCAAATTTTACAAAGTAAAGTTTTTTGCAGAAAGCAAAGTTTTTAAAGGTGGCACTGAAAAGTTGTCTCTAAAAATCTAACCCGAGGTTTTGAAAGATGCCCTCAATTCCTGATTGAATTAATCAGTGCCTCCAAAAGTTTGGTAAATTTTTAAAATTTCTCGGCAAATATTTTAAAATATTTGGTAAATAATTTTAATTATTTGGTAAATATTTGGAGGAAATGCGGTAAAAATCGTGTGAGATGCACATATCTTTTTACCGAATGAGGCAAT
>ERZ1673752.4955-NODE-4955-length-10513-cov-3.383534_pt1 | contig 10513 bp, 7 predicted proteins | sample MGYA00580195_ERZ1673752 | MGnify/ENA primary metagenome ERZ1673752 (study PRJEB41218, sample SAMN15661744) | gut metagenome | host: Homo sapiens | place: Canada: London | collected 2015-08-20/2019-03-30 | study: EMG produced TPA metagenomics assembly of...
ACTTGTCATACTGGCACTGGAAACGATGCTTGTAAGCCTGTGTATGAAGATTATATCTGTATTGATCACAGTTATTTTGTATGGACGAATGATTGAGATTTATCTGTATTCCTCGGTCGGTGCAATACCATTTGCAACGATGTCAAACAGGGAATGGGGACAGATTGGAAACAACTATCTGCGGGGACTATTTGCACTGGCATTTCAGGGATTTTTCATGATGGTTTGTGTGGGAATCTACGCAGTCCTTGTGGCAAATATCCAGATGTCAGATAACGTACATTCCGCATTGTTTGGTGTGATGGCATATACAGTGATTCTGTGTTTCAGTCTAATGAAAACAGGTAATTTTGCAAAAAGTGTGTTTAATGCCCATTAGCAGGAAGGGGGAAAATGATGGCTTTTGTATCTGTACCAAAAGATCTGACAAAAGTAAAAAACAAGATTATTTTAAATCTTACCAAAAGACAGCTTATCTGTTTTGGACTTGCAGCAGCAGTGGGGGTACCGTTTTATTTTTTAACCAGAGGAGTGATCGGTTCCAGTAATGCTGCAACCGGAATGTGTCTTCTGATGCTTCCAGCATTTGTATTTGCCATGTATGAGAAGGATGGGCTTCCGTTAGAAAAAGTTCTGAAGAATATAATTGTGGTCCGGTTTATCCGGCCATCTGTAAGGAAGTATCAGGTAGAAAATATGTATGAGAAAAAACAGAGGATAGTCAGAAAGAAAGGAGGCAGGGAACGTGTTAAAAAGAAAAAATAAGAAAGCGTTGCCAGAACAGTTGGAGGACAGCTTATATCCGGATGATTACTGGCTGGATAAGGAAGATGGGAAGGAAGTTTCAGAACCACTGCCAGATGGAGAAAATCCGGTAAGCGGAAAGTTACGCAAAGAACCAATGGTAACTGGTTATGAAGCACTGGAAAGACAAAGAGGTGTCCGCAGACCCAAAAGGAAGATAACCAGAAGGGAAAAGAAAGCATTAAAACAGGCACAGAAATATGAAGCAAAGCTGCGTAAAGAGCAGGAAAGGGCAGATAAGAAAAGTGAAAAAAGAGAAGCAAAACTTGCTGAAAAAGCAGAAAAAGAAGCCAGGCGTCAGGCAAAAAAAGACGCAAAAAAGAGAAAAAGTAAACCGGCTTCCACATCCGGGCAAAAAACGGCAGGAAACAGGAAACCGGTAAAGACAGGGGCAAATAAGACAGCAGCGAAAGCAGATACAGCAAAGGAAAAACAGATTTCAGCACAGCAGTCTATTCCATATCATGAGATGGCAAAGGATGGGATATGCCGGGTGCAGGATAAGTTTTATTCAAAAACAATCCGGTTTTATGACATCAACTATCAGTTGGCACAGAATGAGGATAAGAACGCAATTTTTGAAAACTGGTGTGATTTTTTAAATTACTTTGACAGCACTATTCATTTTCAGTTGTCTTTTATCAATCAGCACAGTAACATGGCGGAATTTGAAAAAGTTATCCTTATCAAGCCACAGGATGATGACTTTGATGAGCTGCGTATGGAATTTGCCCAGATGTTAAAGAATCAGCTTTCCAAAGGAAATAATGGATTGCTCCGTACCAAATATATTACATTTGGCATTGAAGCGGACAGCATCCGGGAAGCAAAACCGAAGCTGGAGAGGATTGAATCGGATATTCTCAATAACTTTAAGATTCTAGGAGTTTCGGCTTATCCACTGAATGGAGAAGAAAGACTTCAGATCATGTATGAAACCTTTAATCAGGACAGTAAAGTTCCGTTCCATTTTTCTTATGATGATGTGCTTCGGACAGGACTGAGTACCAAGGATTATGTAGCTCCGACCAGTTTTGTGTTTAAAAATGGCAGGGATTTTCAGATGGGAGGTACGATAGGTGCTGTCTCTTATTTGCAGATTCTTGCACCGGAGCTTACTGACAAGATGCTTGCGGAATTTCTGGAAATGGACTGTAATCTGATGGTTAATCTCCATATACAGTCTATCGACCAAATGAAAGCAATCAAGCTGGTAAAGAGTAAGGTAACAGATATTAACAGGATGAAAATTGAGGAGCAGAAAAAAGCGGTACGTTCCGGATATGACATGGACATTATCCCGTCAGACTTAAATACATACGGTGGGGAAGCAAAAAGGCTTCTGGAAGATTTACAGTCCAGAAATGAGAGAATGTTCCTTGTGACGGTATTGTTTTTAAATACTGCACAGACGAAGCAGGAACTTGAAAATGTGGTATTTCAGACTGCGGGAATTGCACAGAAATATAATTGTGCGTTGAAACGTCTGGACTATCAGCAGGAACCGGGACTGATGAGCTGTCTGCCTCTTGGGATGAATCTGGTTCCGATCAAAAGGGCACTGACTACAACATCCACAGCAATTTTTGTTCCGTTTACCACACAGGAATTATTTATGGGAGGGGAATCTATTTATTATGGATTAAATGCTCTTTCCAATAATCTGATCATGGCAGACAGAAAGAAATTAAAGAACCCGAACGGTCTGATACTTGGTACACCGGGTTCTGGTAAATCTTTTGCTGCAAAACGTGAAATTGCCAATGCTTTTATTGTGACAAGGGATGATATTATCGTCTGCGATCCAGAAGGGGAATATTACCCACTTGTCCGGGCGTTTCATGGACAGGTTATCAGGATTTCGCCAACCAGCCATGATTATATTAATCCGATGGACATTAATCTTGATTATGCAGATGATGATGACCCGTTATCTCTAAAGTCAGATTTTATCCTGTCTTTATGCGAGTTGATCGTGGGAGGTAAAAATGGTCTGGAACCAGTGGAAATGACTATCATTGACCGATGTGTACGGTTGGTCTATCAGGATTATCTTTCTGACCCAGTGCCAGAGAATATGCCAATACTGGAAGATTTATATAATCTTCTCCGAGAACAGAAAGAGCAGGAAGCACAGCGGCTTGCCACTTCCCTCGAAATTTATGTTAATGGTTCTCTGAAAGTATTTAATCACAGAACAAACGTGGAACTGAATAACCGTATGGTCTGCTTTGACATTAAAGACCTTGGAAAACAGTTGAAAAAACTGGGGATGCTCATTGTACAGGATCAGGTCTGGAATAGAGTAACAATCAATCGCTCTGCAAATAAGAGTACTCGATATTATATTGATGAGTTTCATTTGCTGCTGAAAGAAGAACAGACAGCAGCATACAGTGTGGAAATTTGGAAGCGATTCCGTAAGTGGGGTGGTATCCCGACAGGTATTACACAGAATGTCAAGGATTTGCTTGCATCAAGGGAAATTGAAAATATCTTTGAAAACTCTGATTTTATCCTGATGCTGAATCAGGCTTCCGGGGACAGACAGATTCTTGCGAAACAGTTGAACATTTCTCCACATCAGCTTTCTTATGTTACCAACAGTGGAGAAGGTGAGGGACTTGTTTTTTATGGAAGTACGATTATTCCATTCAAGGATAAATTCGATAATTCACTGATGCTGTATGCACTTATGACTTCCAAACCAGATGAAGTAGAAAAGCGGAAGCGTCTTGGAATCGGTGAAAGAGATGAAGAGTAGTTGTAAAAAAGATAGCACAAAACAGAGAAAACGGAGGATTACAGAATGGAAAATAATTGTATGGCAAATCCATGTGAAGGATGCACAGAAGAGGCTTGTGTAGAAATGATGAAAAAACTGCAGGCCGATGAAAAGGTCAAGCAGCTTTTAGAGGCAGGAAAGGACAGCAATGGTGAAGAAGTATTTGGTGAAATGTTGGATGATATGCTTTTTCTGTCAGAAATGATTGACTTACAGCAGGTGCTTTTTTATCTGAGAGAAAAGGAAGGGCTGAGTGAAAGGATGCTGGATATGCTTTTGACTTCGATTCTTTCTAATGTAGACGAAATCTCACATAAATGGGAAGTATACAAGGATAAAGCGAATTAAAGGGAAACCGCAGCAAAGGGGATGGTGAAATTGCAGGAGCATGAATATAAAGCCAGAGATAAAACCGTCCATAAGATGAGCAGGGATGGTCTTAGGGAAGAAAACCTGCATAACAAGGAAGAAAAACGGATCACCAGTCGTGATGAGGATATAGAAGTTTCCAGAAATCCGAAAAAAGAAGAAGATTTCGGAAAAAATCGACGGGAGCGAATAACGGATAGTAAAGATATACCGACTAGAAAGAAACCCTCTGATATAACCAGATACAGTATAGATGAAGAACAAAAAGTGAAAATGGAACAAGATCTGGGAAATGAGGATGCGAAGGAAGATATATCTTTAATGGAAGATTCCGGGACAGATAAACATGCCGTATTTCGTACAGAAAGTATCCGGGGGCAGCCAAGAAGTGAACGTGCTGCTCTGGAAACCGCAGTGGACAGCAGAAAACTTAGACAGAGAAAAATGGTCAGAGATTATGCAGAAAGAGAAAAGCGGAAAGAAAAGGAGGCTTCCAGACAACAAAAAACTGCGGAAAAAGAAAATATCCGTTATCGTGAAACATCTCAGGTGACAGAAGAATCACTGGAAGGATTTCAGGATGAGATCAAAGGTAAGGCAAAGCGGGAGCGGATACTGAAAGAACAGAAAAAACAGTCCCGGCTTTCTTTTGGAGATGAAGGGGATGGCATGGTACATGGAGCAGGAACCGGAATCCGCAAATCAGCTTCGGCAGTGAAAAATGCTGCTCTTACTGTGGGACACTGGAAAGCCCATGAAGCAGAAGAGGATAACGCTGCTGTGGAAGGGGCACACAGGATGGAACTTGCGGGGGAAAGTCTTGCAAGAAAGTCTATTTATGTCCGGCAGCGACTGAGGGAAAGCAGAAAACAGTCTGCCCGTCTGACAGAAAATATGCTGGATGAAGCAGAAAATAGCAGGCTGATGTTTGATGCTGCTTACGGAAATCAGGCAAAAAATGCAGTGAAGAGAGAAGCTGACCAGAAGAAAAAATCAGCACTTCAAAAATTACTACAGAAAAAACGATACCAAAAGCAGTACCGGGCGGCAAAAGAAAGTAAAAAAGCCAAAGATGCGGCAATCACATCGGCACAAAGATTTACAGAAAAAACAAAAGATGCAGTCAAAATGGTGGCTGCACAAAACAAAGGAATCTTTGCTACCGTAGCTCTTTTTGGACTGATTTTTGTTCTGATAGCAGCCAGTTTTTCCAGTTGCAGTGCAGTTTTGCAGGGTGGTTCTTCAGCGATCATTTCAACCAGTTATTCCAGTACGGATGAAGATATTTATGCTGCAGAAAATGCGTATAAAGCTCTGGAGGAAGCATTGAACACACAGATCAATCAAATAGAATCCAGGCATCCGGATTATGATGAATATCGTTATCAGATTGATGAGATCGGACACAATCCATATCAGCTTATTTCTTATCTGACAGTGAAATATGGTGGTTTTACTTATGCAGAAGTCGCAGACGAGATAAAAGAAATTTTTCAGCAGCAATATGGAATCAATACACAGTCTACCAGAGAAACTGTAACAGAAACAAAGACTGTCCGGGTAGGAGAATCATTGGGACAGGTTGTTACAAGTGGATATTGCAACTGTTCCATCTGCTGTGGTCAGTGGAGTGGTGGACCGACCGCAAGTGGAGCAATGCCTACCGCAAACCACACGATTGCCGTAGATGCGACAAATCCTTTTGTTCCGATCGGCACTCATGTAGTGATGAATGGTGTGGAATATGTAGTAGAAGATACCGGAGCTTTCGCAAGATATGGTGTGCAGTTTGATGTTTATTATGATAATCATGCAGTGGCATCTGCCCATGGACATCAGACATGGGAGGCTTACATAGCTGACAGCAACGGAAGTCAGGAAGTAGAAGTGACAACAACAAAAGAAGTGAACCGTCTGGATGTTACTATGACCAATCATAATCTTGATACGGTGTTAAGAAGCCGTATGACAGAAGAGGAACAGGAAAGATACGATGCGTATAACAGATATTATGGAAACAGGGATTACCTGTTTGACCTGAATTCTATTCCGACAGGAAGTAGTGGTTTTGGCTATACGATTCCTGGTGAAGCGTTATCTGACCCGCAATTCGCAAAGATGATACGGGAAGCAGAGAAATATCTGGGAGTGCCTTATGTATGGGGTGGTTATTCCCCAAGCGGTTTTGACTGTTCTGGATTTGTAAGCTGGGTAATCAATAATTGTGGAAATGGATGGAACATAGGAAGGTGTACTGCCGATGAACTTCGTTCTCATTGTTCACAGGTATCCCCATCAGAAGCAAAACCGGGAGATTTGATTTTCTTCCAGGGAACCTATAACACAAGTGGAGCGAGTCATGTAGGAATTTATGTTGGCAACAATATGATGATACATTGCGGAAAGCCGGTACAGTATACAAGCATTGCAAGTTCTTACTGGCAGGAACATTTTATGGCATTTGGTCGTCTGCATTAGGAGGTGACAGGGCAGATGAATATGAAGTTAAAAAAAGTTCTGGATGATATTCAGAAAACAGAAGAAAAGATTGCAGAACTGCAGAAGCATCTGAAAAAGCAGAATGATTTAAAACAGCAGATGGAGGACATAGAAATTATCAAATCTTTCCGTTCACTGAAGCTGGACAGCAGGGAACTTCTTGTACTGCTTGATGGGATTCAGAAAGGAACGGCAACGATTCGGCTGGATGAAGAAGGCGGTATTGCAATAGAAGATGCAGGAGATAAGAAAGACAGAAACAAAGAAAATAACAAAGGATCTGATATACAGATACCGGAAAGAGAGGGCTTAGAACATGAAAAATAAAGTAGTAAAAAAACTGATGATGATTGTAATGGCAGTTGCAATGCTTTCAGGATTTTCGTTTGCAACTGTATATGCAAATGCAGATCCGCCTGCGGAAGAAACAACTACCGAGGTTGTGGCAGAAACATCATCGGAGGCAACCACAGAAGCAAATACGGAGGATACGGGCAGAGTGATCGCAGAAAGTGATTCCTCTGCCTTTTCTACGCCGGGAAATGCACAACTGGTCGATGATAAGGAAAATGATGATACAAAGCAGTTCCTTACCATCCAGACCAAAAAGGGAAACACTTTTTATATGGTAATTGACCGTTCCAGCACATCAGAAAATGTCTATATGATGTCGTTGGTTGATGAAAATGACCTTGCAGAATTCCTGGATGAAACAGAAGACAGCAAGACAGAGGAAGAACAGAAGGTAGTGATTCCGGAAACAACCACAGAAACAACACCTGCTGTGGAAAAAGAAACAACACAGAAAAATACAGGCGGTGCAGACATCTGGAAACTCTGTACCATTGTATTAGCAGGGGGACTTGGTATTGGTGCAGTGGTTGTATATCTGAAATATGGTCGTAAAAAAGAAGATGGTTTTGTCAGTGAACAACTTGAATTTACAGACGGACCGTTTATTAATGAAGAACAGGAAAATGAAGATGGACAGGAAGAGTAAGATTTTGATTCTCTGAAGTTTAGCACAGAAAAATAAGATACAGGAAAGGGACAGCTAATCTGGCTGTCCTTTTCAGAAAGGACGAAAAATGGCGAGATTTTTAGTGATTGCAGAAAAACCGAGTGTAGCACAGAGTTATGCGAAAAATTTGTCTGCATATAAAAAACAGGACGGGTATATGGAGGGAGAAAACTGCCTTGTGAGCTGGTGTCTTGGACATCTGGCAGAATATGCACGACCGGAAGAATATGATGAAAGATATGCGAAATGGCAGTTTGATGACCTGCCGATCATTCCTGAAAAGTGGAAATTACAGGTGTCAGCAGATAAAAAGAAGCAGTTTTCAGTATTAAAGGATCTGATGAACCGGGAAGATATAGAGTATCTGGTAAATGGCTGTGATGCAGGACGGGAAGGAGAATTGATTTTCCAGAGAGTATATGATCTGTCCGGATGTAGAAAACCAGTCAGACGATTATGGATCAGCTCTATGGAAGATGAAGCAATAAGAAATGGTTTCCATGAGATGAAAGATGCTGGCTTTTACAGTAACCTTTGCATGGCAGCGGTATGCAGGGCACAGGCAGACTGGCTGATTGGAATGAACGCTACCAGAGCGTATACGACAAAGTATTATAAAAAACTGGTAGTTGGAAGAGTACAGACACCAACTCTTGCCATGCTGACAGAACGGCAGGACAGGATTGAGCATTTTCAGAAAGAAACCTTTTACAGAGTGGAACTGACAGATGGAAAGCTCGTTGCCGTATCAGAGAACATTACCAATAAAGCAGACTCAGAATTTCTGGCAGCATTATGTGACGGTTCTGAGGCAATTATTACAGAGTTAAAAAGAGAACAGAAGAAAGTATCCCCGCCTAAATTATATGATCTGACAAGCCTGCAGAGGGAAGCAAACCGGTATTTTGGATTTACGGCAAAGAAAACGCTTGATCTTTTACAGGAATTATATGAAGAAAAGCTGGTAACGTATCCGAGGACAGACAGCCGCTTTGTTACAGAAGATATGATTGGAACAGTAGAAGAACTGACAGGGAAAATGCCGTTGATGCTGCCTTTTGTAGAATATGGGCAGTTAGGACATAACATAAAAAGAGTTGTAAATAATGCAAAGGTATCTGACCATCACGCTATTCTTCCGACAAAAGAGGCTGTGGAAAAAGGAATCATGGATTTGCCAGTGGATAAAAAGAATCTGATGATACTGATTGGACAGCAGGTGCTTCAGGCAGTCGGGGAAGATTATCTGTATGAACAGACAGATGTTACTGTGAACTGCCAGAAAAATGAGTTTACTGCCAGAGGAAAAACAGCGGTGCAGATGGGATTTAAAGACGTGGAAAAAGCCTTTCGCAGTCATTGTGTGAAAACGGAGAAAGAGGATTCAGATAGACAGTTGGAAATACCATACGGATACCAGAAAGGTATGCAGCTTTTTAATGTCAAGGCAGAAACAAGTATCCATTATACTTCTCCACCGAAATCATTCAATGAAGATACGCTTCTTGCAGCAATGGAAACAGCAGGTAATAAAGAATTTGATGAAAAGACAGAGAAAAAAGGGCTTGGAACACCTGCAACGAGAGCCAGTACCATTGAAAAACTGGTGGCATCCGGATATGCACAGCGAAAGGGGAAACAGATCATTCCAACAGCAGAGGGTAGGGAACTCATTCGTGTAATGCCGGAGAATTTAAAATCTGCAGGACTGACAGCCGAATGGGAGAACAGGCTTTTGCTTATGGAACGAGGGGAGCTTAATGGAGAACAGTTCATGGATGATATTGTAGCCATGCTGGAAGAAATCCTGAATGGCTGCAGAAAAATCCCAGAGGAAGAAAGAAATCGTTTTCAGACAGCAAAAGAATTAATCGGGAAATGCCCGGTCTGTGGTTCTGATATTTTTGAGGGGAAAAGGAATTTTTACTGCTCGAACCGCCAGTGTGATTTTGCTCTTTGGAAGGATAACCGATTTTTAGAAGGTATGGAGAAGAAACTGGACAAGAAAATGGCAAAAGAACTTCTGGATAAGGCTTGTACCCATATAAAAGGGTTATATTCCAAAAAGAAAGACTCCAAGTTTGATGCAGATCTTCTGATGACATTGGAAAATGGAAAACCGAAATTTCGTTTGGAATTTCCGAAAAGAAAGCATAAAGGATAAAGCAAAAATTAAAGATTGGAGGAAGAGACATGGCAAGAGTACAGGAGATTCGTGGCATGGCAGAATGGTATGCCACTGACATAGCCAGTTCCCCGGCAGACTGGATGAAATATCTGGATACTGCCGCCAGATTATACCGTTATTCCTTTACTGATCAGCTTCTCATTTATGCACAGCGTCCACAGGCAACCGCATGTGCATCCCTGGAATTGTGGAATGAGAAGATGATGAGATGGGTAAACCGAGGGGCAAAAGGAATTGCTCTGCTGGATGAAACAGGGACAAAAGCAAAAATCCGGTATGTGTTCGATATAAAAGATACCCATATGGTACAGGGTGGCAGATCACCATACCTGTGGCAGCTTCAGGAACATCAGAGGGGAGAAGTGCTTGCACATCTTTCTGATGTTTATAATCTGGAAGAAAAAGATATGGCAGATCTGGCGGATGCGTTGATGTCTGTGGCAAAAGAGATGGTCAATGAAAATCTGGAGGATTATCTGGATGGCTTATCGTATGCAGCAGAAGGAACCTATCTGGAAGACCTGGATGAAGGGACGATTCGGAACGATTTCCGGCAGCTTGCAACGGACAGTGTATATTATATGCTTGCAAGAAGATGCGGACTTGATCCTATGTTGCTTCTTGAAGAAGAGGATTTCATGCACATCACCGATTATAATAGGCTTTCCGTATTGACTTTTCTAGGAAATGCTGCAAGCCAGCTCGCTGAGAGTGTACTGATTGATATTGGAAAAACGGTACATAAAATTTCTCTGGAAGAAATCAGGAAAGGTCTTGAAAATTCTGAAGAGAGGAATTATAATAACTTTAACACGTTAATGCGTGAAAAGAAAATACAGGGCACAGA
>ERZ1673752.4960-NODE-4960-length-10508-cov-14.898881_pt1 | contig 10508 bp, 17 predicted proteins | sample MGYA00580195_ERZ1673752 | MGnify/ENA primary metagenome ERZ1673752 (study PRJEB41218, sample SAMN15661744) | gut metagenome | host: Homo sapiens | place: Canada: London | collected 2015-08-20/2019-03-30 | study: EMG produced TPA metagenomics assembly of...
TTAAAATCTCTCGGGGGCAACTCCGTGCCGGTTCAAGTCCGGCTACCCGCAGTATCAGTAAGATTCCTTTTTCAGGGATCTTTTTTTGTGTCATAAAATTTATTGATGAAACGGGAAATATTCCTAGCTTATTGGTAGGGATATTGACAAGGCTATTTTCCCATGATAGAATCCTGACAGTTGTAAAACAAATCGGACAGATATAAAAAATATATCCGTTGTCAGTATAAATATACATGGAAAGAATATAAGGAGAGGTCAGAAAATGCTGAATCAGTTTTCAAGAACAGAATTATTAATCGGAAAAGAAGGAATGGAAAAGCTGAAAAATTCCAGAGTCGCAGTATTCGGAATTGGCGGTGTTGGCGGATATACGGTGGAAGCACTGGTCAGAAGTGGCGTAGGTACCCTGGATCTCATTGATGATGATAAAGTATGCCTCACCAATATCAATCGCCAGATTTACGCAACAAGAAAGACCGTAGGGAAATATAAAGTTGACGTGGCCAGAGAACGTATTCTTGAAATTAATCCGGATGCAGTTGTAAATATCCACAAAACATTTTATGTGCCGGAGACAGCAGATTCCTTTGATTTTTCCCAGTATGATTATGTAGTCGATGCGATCGACACTGTAACCGGAAAGCTGATGCTTGTAGAGCAGGCAAAGGCTTCAGGAACACCGATCATCAGCTCTATGGGGGCCGGAAATAAGATGGATCCAACAGGTTTTATAGTGACAGATATTTATAAAACGTCCGTCTGTCCCCTTGCAAAGGTCATGCGCCGTGAACTGAAAAAAAGAGGAATCAAAAAACTGAAGGTGGTTTACTCACAGGAGAAGCCAATGACTCCAATTGATGATATGGCGATCAGCTGCAAGTCTCATTGCATCTGTCCTCCGGGAACAGAAAGAAAATGTACTCAGAGACGTCAGGTACCGGGAAGTAATGCCTTCGTGCCTTCCGTAGTGGGATTGATCATTGCCGGTGAGGTTGTAAAGGATCTTATTAAATAAAAATTGGATCATTCTGTGTTACTGAGAACGGAATGAACAGTAACCATTCTGTAAGAACAGATATTGCATGTATACTTATATTGTGCAATATCTGTTTTTTGTGATAAAATATTTTTTACAGATAGTTTTGTAAATAAAAGAGAAGGACAGATAAAGTATGGGGATCGTTGAAAAATTTATAAAAGAAGGACAGCTGACAAAGGAAGAATATCTGGAACTTCTGCACTTATACCAGGATCCGGATGCGGTTCGTCTGCTTCGGGAAGAGGCTGTCCGTATACAGAAAAAATATTTTGGAAATAAAATATATACAAGAGGTCTGATAGAATTTACCAATTACTGCAGAAATGACTGCTATTACTGCGGGATCCGCCGTTCTAACAGGAATGCCAGCCGTTACCGCCTTACGAAGGAAGAAATCCTGCAGTGCTGCGAGAATGGCTATGAGCTGGGATTTCGGACATTTGTGCTCCAGGGAGGGGAAGACCCATGGTTTAATGATGACCGGATGGTTGACATCATCCGGTCCATCAAACAGGGATATCCGGACTGTGCGATCACGCTGTCCATTGGGGAGAAATCAAAAGAAAGCTATCAGAGATTTAAAGATGTCGGAGCAGACCGCTATTTACTCCGTCATGAGACGGCCAGTGAGGAACATTATCGTTATCTTCATCCGGAGAGTTTAAGTCTTGCAAACCGTAAACAGTGTCTTTATACCCTGAAGGAGCTGGGATATCAGATAGGTGCCGGATTTATGGTAGGTGCACCGGGACAGACGCTGGAGTATCTGGCGGAAGACCTTGTTTTTCTTAAAGACCTGAATCCGCATATGGTGGGGATCGGACCATTTGTCCCGCACCATGATACGAAATTTGCAGAGGAACCGGCAGGAAGTGTGGATCTGACACTGTTTCTGCTGTCTGTCATCCGGATCCTGCTTCCACAGGTACTTCTTCCGGCAACCACAGCACTGGGGACCCTGGACCCCAGAGGCAGGGAAAAGGGTTTTCAGGCGGGTGCAAATGTAGTAATGCCCAATCTTTCTCCGGTGAAGAACCGTAAACAGTATGAGCTTTATGATAACAAGATCTGTACAGGCGAGGAAGCAGCAGAGTGCAGAGGGTGCCTTACCAGACGTGTGGAGTCTGTAGGCTATGAAATCGTTACAGACCGTGGAGATTCCCCGATGACAGATTGACACGGGGTACAAAATACTTTCTTTTTTCAGCGATTTAAGGTAAAATATCAGTAAGATCAGATTGCTAAAAAATTAACAGCTGGTCAGAAATAAGCGGAATTTTCCTGCAAAGCGGAATGCAGGAAAAATGATGGAGTGCGTAAAATATGGAAAAATCAGAAAATGCTGTGCGGAGCAGACTTCTGGAAGCGGGGAAGGAAGAATTCAGAGACAGGGGATTTCTGAAGGCTTCTCTTCGTGCGATCTGCAAAAAAGCAGATGTGACTACGGGAGCGCTATATTTCTTTTTTGAAAGTAAAGCAGCTCTTTTTGAAGAAATCGTGGAAGAGACGGTAGAGGATCTGAAGCGGATCATGGGAGACTTTACGGATCAGGAAAAACAACTGCATCCGGAAGAATATGACAGGATACTTATGCAATTTATCTGGGAAAACAGGGACATCGCAAAAATCCTCATAGATGGAGCTGAAGGTACCAGATATGTGAATTTCCGTGAGGATGCCTGTACGAAAATGGAGCAGATCCTTAATGAACGTTTTCAAAAGGAATGTGGACAAGAAGTTGATCACGAGCTGGTACATATCCTGGTACAGATGAAATTTCAGGGATATTGTGAACTGCTCCGGGGAAACTGCTCCAGGGAAAAACTCCTGGAAATTTCCAGAATTCTGCAGATATGTTCCAGCCAGTGCCTTCTGGCAATTGAGGCAGAACTAAACAGAAAGCATTAAAAACCATTGCTCATTCTCCTAAAGTATGTTATGATTAACTTGGTTAGTTTTAACAAACCGAGGGAGGTGTAAATAACGTGAGATCAAATGAATCATCTGAAGATTATTTGGAAACGATCCTGATCCTTGGAAACAGGAGCTCTCTTGTAAGAGCTGTGGATATCGCGGCAGAGATGGGCTTTAAGAAACCGAGTGTCAGTGTTGCCATGAAGAATCTTCGCCAGAAAAATCTCATCACAGTAGCCGACAACGGAGATATCCGTCTGACAGAGGACGGACATAAGATTGCCGATAAGGTATATGAACGTCATCAGCTGATCTCTTCCTGGCTGATGATACTGGGAGTCCAGGAAAAAACAGCGATTCATGATGCCTGCAGGATCGAGCATATAATCAGTGAGGAGAGCTTTCAGGCATTGAAAAAGGCAGTTTATGAGCTGAGGGAGCAGCAGGCTGTGCTCCATGGAGAAACTGCGGATCAGGTTTGATCCCTGCAGCAGAAGCTATCAGGAATTGACAACTGAAAAAATAAGAATATAATGGAAATCCAGGTTATGAAATGGAGGATACCAAAAGATGAAATTACTTTTTATACGACATGGAGACCCGGATTACACAATAGATTCCCTGACCGAAAAGGGCTGGAAGGAAGCGGAATTTCTTTCTGAAAAGATCGCAGCTCTTGATGTCAGGGATTTTTATGTTTCTCCGCTTGGAAGAGCAAAGGATACCGCATCCTGCACACTGAAGAAAAACGGAAGAACAGCTACAGAATGCAAGTGGCTGAGAGAATTCGACGTAAAGATCAGAAGACCGGATCTTCATGGGGAAAAGATCATTCCCTGGGACTGGCTTCCCCAGGACTGGACGAAGATCGAAAATTTCTACAGCTTTGACCGCTGGTGGGATAATGACATCCTGCGAGAGGGAAAAATGAAAGAAGAGTATGACTGGGTCACACAGAATTTTGATAAAGTTCTGGCAGAGCATGGCTATGTGCGGGAAGGACATTATTACAGAGCAGAAAAAGCCAATGAAGATACGCTTGTGTTTTTCTGCCATTTTGGTGTAAGTTGTGTACTCATCAGCTATCTTCTCAGTATCTCTCCACTGGTGATGCTGCAGAATTTCTGTGCGGCGCCGTCATCGGTGAGCACCATTGTTACAGAGGAGAGGCGAAAAGGGATCGCGTCCTTCCGTATGAGCTCTTTTGGAGACATTTCTCATTTGTATGCGCATCAGGAGCCGCCGGCTTTTGCTGCCAGATTCTGTGAGACATATGATAACAAAGAGCAGAGACACGACTAAAAAGTGAAAGAAACGGCTGTAATATTTCGTGTTTTTCCGGAAGACCATGGTAAATAATGATCAGCAGGATTATTTTGGAAAATGATTAGACTTCGTTAATAAATTTTATAATTTTACGGGGAACGTTTCATCTGCTTTTATCTAGTGCCATTATGCAGCTTTTCAAAAAGCCCGAAACCCTTGATTTTACTGGAAAAATTTATAAAAAAGCTTTTGTCAGTGTTTATCACATATTAAGTTTTGCTCGTGGGGTAAAAATCAGTTTGTGGGGTAAAAATTGGGGTAAGCTGTGGGGTATGAAAACGCAATAGATATGTGTTGGTAAAATACGATTTGACAAATATTTTTGCAGTTCGCATAATATACTTAACAAGGGAGCCGGAAGGTGAGTGCAGATCACCCGACCCGGCGAAATAAGATTAGTAAAAAATAGCTGTCATTCTCGCCAAAGAACAGGACGGCTATTTTTTATATGTATAAGTCAAAATTGCAACGATCAGCAAAGCAGTTGCAAGTATAATTTGCAATTCTTCATAAGTACTCATAATGATCACTCCTCTCTGGTAAGGTGTCCATATCAGGCACGTTTTTATTGCTTTTTACCTTTGAAATTAATATTGTATACAAAATTGTGCGCAATTAAGGGACATAAAGAGGAGGCATTTTCGGATTTACCCCGGTGAGAAAGTGAAGATGTTTTGCTACATGGTAATTTAGATGGAACAGAATGTGAGAAACCAATAGAAAAGATATGGTGGTTCGGTTATAATAAAGAAAAGATATATTTAATATTGATAGGCAGAAAGAAATGCTGGTATTTTAAAATATAAAAGATTTGATTTTTGGTTGTTAAAGAGTATAATAGATAGTATCTGATAGAGGAGGAAAAAAATGGGAGTATTATCTGATGCGCGAATTATAGAAAAAATTTATGATGAAAGTATTATTATTTCACCATTTATATATGATCACGTACAACCTGCCTCTGTTGATCTGACATTAGGAAAAAAAATTAAGATACCCAACAGAATTGAAAATGCAGTAAATGTATATGATGAGCAACAGGAGATATATGAAGAACGAGAAATTGAGCAGTATACATTAAAACCTAATGATTTTATTATTGCATTTGTTCGTGAAACAATTCAATTACCTGCAAGTATAAGTGGATTTGTAAAAAACAGAAGTAGCTTAGCAAGAGTGGGTTTAGATGTTAGCGCGAGCAGCTATGTTAATCCAGGTTATCATGGGCAGATGACAATTACTATAAAAAATATGAATCCAAATTCTGTAGTTATACATAGTGGAATGAGAATATGCCAGCTTATTTTAGTTGATGTTGAACCAGAGGCTAATATTGATTATAGTAAGAAAGAAGATGCAAAGTATCAGGAAGAAAAAGGTGGAGAGGTAGCGAAGCTTTATTTGGATCGAGAATTTCAAGAATATAATCAGTTGAAAGATAAAGGTAGCATAAGTAATTTCTTTGAACAAAGATTAAGAGATAACGAGAAATCAATTGATGATATTTTGTCTGATGAACAAAAAAGAAATTTGGGATTAAAATAAATGGAGAGTATAGATTCTTTAAGAGCAATATTACACGAGATACGTCCGCAGCTTATAAAGTGTATTCATGATAAAAAAGTTAAAGAATACATAGAGCAATATGAGCAATTACATGATGGAAAAAAGCCAAATAGGAAGAAAATTGACGACTTCAATAATATTCTAATTGCGCAAAAGATTTCTGTCGAAGAGGCGGATAAAACAATTGAAGAATGTTTACAAGAAGTAGAAAAACAGATAAGAAAAGAACAAAAGAAGAAGAAGATAAAAGTAATAGGGATAAATACGATTGTATTGGTAATGATCCTCAATTTAGTGGGTGGTTATATTGGCACTTATTTGAAAGAAGCATTGCAGATTAATATTTTAAAGAATTATGAATTCTTTTCTTTTCCCAATTTGATTAATGCAGTATTGATTGGTTTGATAATAATGATTCAATATGTTGTTTATGTAGTAAGAAAGGATTCGTAAATATGCATGAAATTTTAGAAAAAAGACCATATAAACATTTTAAGGGGAATTTATATTATGTACATGAAATTGTATGTCACTCGGAAACTGGAGAACTGTACGTTTCATATCAAGCACTCTATAGTCCCTATAAATTTTATATTAAGCCATTGAAACTATTTGCTGCAAAAGTTGAAGATGGACGTACAGATAATTTATTGCATCAGAAATATAAATTTGAATTATATGATGGCAATATCGACGGAAAATTATGATCGGTTGTCCGGAACCTGTGTTTTCCTTATAAAAAGAATATCGAACATACAATAAAGCACTCAATGCCTATGGCTTGATGCCTCTTAAGCAGACAAGGTAAATGACTGGATCTGCTTAAGGGGAATCAGGAGAGGTATTGGGTGCTTTTTTCTTTATGCTTCAGGTTCCTGTTTTTCTTTGAGTCTGGGTAGTAACCATTTTTCTGTCCGCATTTGAATGTAATCTGAAATATCTTGATGAAATTCACGTAGATCATTGTCTGAAATAGAACTATTTTCGTTTTGATTTTCAAGATTTTCGCCAATTAAATGAGTTAGACGTGTGATGCTGGATGAAATTTCCATATTAAGCAAATTGCTAATTTTTCTTTTTTGAGTAGCTTCATTAAACTCTTCTGGTGTTTTACAGTTATCCTCACATAATAAATATTCTGGTCGCACTCCTAAAATAGGAGCTATTGAGTGAGCTGCTTCGACAGTCATTGGTCTTCGAAAATTACGGAAATTGCGAATTTGTTGTGAAGAGTAATGAGATAAATCAGCAAGTGCAGGGGCTTTAATATCAAGCTCTGTCATAAGTAAATCTAACCGTTTGGCACATTCTGCCCCGTAATAATTTTTTCGTTTCATAGTAGGAATTCCCCCTTTTTTTAATAGCGAAACAAAGTTTGTTTCGCTATTTTGTTGTGACTAACTAAGAAATTCTAAATCATTCTTAAAGATTCTAAGTCATTCTTAAAAAATTTCAAATTTAGCTATAATATCCTTATAGGAAACAGAAACTGTTGTTTGTTTTTTGCGAAACTTTATATTAAAATAATACCATAAAGAAACACATAAGGCAATGTAAAATCAGACAGAAAGCAGAGGTATTTATTATGAGAAAAACAACATCATATCCAAGTTCATCTTCAGACGCATTAAGTGTTGATACTGCTGGATTGCAGAAAATGTTGAATTCGGGAAGGCAGACAGCAACGCAGATTGGTATGGCAGCAGGCGCAAAATTTTGTGTTGGCAGAAGAGTGTATTGGAATGTAGCAAAGATTAGAAAATATCTGGATGAGATTTCTGAGTAAGGCGGTGATTCTATGGGAGTATATGAAAACCTGCTGCCGGGTAAAGAAAATGCACTGACACCGGAGTACCTTACTGTGAAATGCCATTTTTCCAGTGTTCGGATGCTTCAGAAGGAGATTGAGAGGGAGCGCAGGTCTGGAAAGGTGATTCTATCGAGCACAGTTACGCCAGGAGGTTACTATTTACCAGCGGAGGGAGATATTGCAGAAGTAAGGCGGTTTATCCGAACACTGGAGAACCGGGGCAGTAAGACGCTTTCTATCCTGGAGAGTGCGAAAGAATTATTGAAGGAATTGGAAGGTGATAATATTTGACCTATGAGGAAATCTTATCACATTTTCAAGTGAAAAAATACGGCAATGGAAAGGTACAGGCACTTTGTCCGGCACATCCTGACAAAGAAGCCAGCTTGACGATCACACAGGGGAATGACGGTAAGACTTTATTAAAATGTCATGCGGGCTGCAGCTCTGAAAGTGTTGTGCTGGCAGCAGGATTAAAAATGTCAGATTTTGGAACGATTGTAGTTGTAGTCTGTAGTTGGATTTTGCAATGGATTTTATAGGCGGTAATCCGCCAGAAAGGACAATAATTATGAAAATCATGACACAGGATAAAACACGAGTTTTAAATTTCAAAATGACGTATATCAGTTATGTAAGTAAGAACCGTATTTGTGAGGGTGATCTTGGTATTGCGGAATATGCAAGTCCAGAACGCGCGAAAGAAGTGTTGAATGATATGTTTCAAAAGTATGCAGCAGGAGAAAAAGCGTATATCATGCCGGAGGCGTAACCAGTGAACGATAAAGAAGAATTAAAGCAGATATATGACATCTTCACGGACTGCTGGAGGTTATACAAAAAGCTGTATCCTCCGGGCAGACCTGAAGACGATGTATACTGGCAGGGAGTGGTGAAAGAGATAGAAGTATTACGGAAGAATCATCATCATTCCCGGTTGTGTGAGGACCTTCTTTTAGCAGTAGCAAAAGATCTGGAAAACAAAGCCAAAAGAAATAATCCGGTTGCCAGTATAAAAAAGTAATAATATGGGATTATTGCCATTAAAGATCATATCACGATATGGAAAATGGCGCAAACTGTGGTAAACATGTACCTCAACTGTGGTCAGGTTTGATGGTAAAATATATATAACAGGTAATATTTCATTGTTGCGGAGGTGATTTTGGTGGTAGTTATTGGTCTTTTGTTATTTGTGATTGTGTGTGAGCTGGCAGCGATTTATGACAGACAGAACGGAGGTAAGTGACATGGGAAGAAAGAAACAGATTTCAGATCAGAGGCGTTTATACACGGAAAGAATGAGGTTGCAGAAGGGGGTATTTAGTTCTCTGGCTAATGCGGCTGGACATATCGGAGAGCTTTATGCGGATTTCGTTCAAAGTGATGAGGTACGCAATTCAATGAGAGCTACAGCAGATAAGGTCACAGAATGCATGGATGGGATTAGGGAGCTTAATGAACTGGAAGGACAGCTGGAAACAGAAAAACAGGAAAGCGAGGATGAGGATTAATGGAAAAAGTAGTAATTCAGACCGGTGCGAAGACATACCAGATTAGTGATCAAGACGGAAATGATCTGGGCGTGTTCAGATTTATTCCTTCAGATGCAGGTATTTTAAAGAGGTATAAAGAGGCAGCAGCGTTTTTTACTGGAATCAATGACAAAATCAAGGACAAAGACTTCGAGGAAATTCTTCCAGATCTGGAAAAGGAAGCCGGGGAGAAGATTGATCTGTTGTTTGGTGCTCCTGTATCAGAGAGCTTCTTCAAGATTACCAGTCCGTTTACAGTCCTGGAAAGCGGAGAGACCTTTGCAGAGCAGATTATCACTGTAATTGGTGGAATCATCGAAAAAGAGCTGGATGCAAGGGAAAAGGCGCAGCAGAAAAGGATAAAAAAGTATACTGACAAATACGCAAAGAAAGAAGTAGCCGAAGCGTAGCTACATAACAGGGCTGTCCTGGTAACGGGATGGTCCTGAGTATATAACGGCATTGGAAACAGGATTCAGTGCCCGAACCTCAAATAGTTTGGAGGCAGATATAACATGGCAGATGGTTCAATTATCATTGATACCAGAATAGATACCGGCGGTGTGTCGAAAGGACTGAATGCTGTAAAGGCTGGAATGACCAGAATATCCGCACAGGTATCGAAGATGGGTGATTCAGCAAAAAGTTCTTTTCAGAGGCAGATAACAGCGATAACGGACCTGTATCAGAACTACGAGAAGCAGGAACGTAAAGTATCAGAGCTAAAATCAAAGCTCGAAGAACTGAGCAAGGTTAGAATCGAGACAGAAGAATATAAAAAGCTCAAAGACGATATAAAAGCTCTGGAAGATGAGTTTGAAAAGGTTGAGACAAAACAGCGTGAATGGCTGGATACGGGATTTTCAATAAATTCTGCGCCGCTTCAGGAACTTGACAAACAGATGGACGATATCTGGGCGGATATTGACAGGCTACAGCGAAAGCAAAAAGAGATGCAGACGACCGGAAGGGCCTATGTGGATCCTACATCGACAGATGCGTATAAAAGCACAGCTGAGAAGTACAATGTGGAATCGCAGAAGCTGGAGCACATAAATGGAAGGCTGTACTCTTCATACAATAAACTGAAGAATAAGGTTGCGGAATACCGGCAGAAAAATAGCCGACTTGTGCAGGTAATGCAGAATTTGCAGAAAGCTGCTGCCCGTGTAGGTATGGTTGTGAAGAATATGGGTTCCGCATTAAGAAGTGCTGGTTCTGCTATCAAGAGCATGGTTTCAGCGATGAAAAAGGCTGTAGAAAAGGGAATTAATCTATGGAAGAATATATAAGATTACTTAAACGATATCTGTTT
>ERZ1673752.4961-NODE-4961-length-10502-cov-8.981430_pt1 | contig 10502 bp, 14 predicted proteins | sample MGYA00580195_ERZ1673752 | MGnify/ENA primary metagenome ERZ1673752 (study PRJEB41218, sample SAMN15661744) | gut metagenome | host: Homo sapiens | place: Canada: London | collected 2015-08-20/2019-03-30 | study: EMG produced TPA metagenomics assembly of...
TGAAGATCACCGAGCCGGGAGGCCATATCCTGGACCCCTTCGCCGGCAGCGGCACTACCGTGCTGGCCGCCGTGCTGGAGGGCTACACCGCCACCGGCATCGAGGTCACGGACGAGTACGCAAGGCTGGCCAGAGAGCGGATCACGCGGGAGCTGGAGCCGTGTGCGTGAATTACGGGGACTGTCTGGGAAAAAGAGTGGATAGATCGGTGGAGGTGAGGTATTTTGTGGGCAAGCCCGCAAAAGGGAGGTGAGACAGATGAGAGTTGATATGACCTTTGACCAACAGAAAGTGGAGCAGCAGGGCTACACCTTGGCCGCCGTGCGGCAGACGGTTCAAAAGAACTTCGCGGCTCATGGCCTGCACTGTGTTCAGAATGGCCCGGTGCTTTCCTGTGCAGATTGTGGCAGCGCGGATGACTTTGCCGATTTATGGGCGGTTATCATGGCGCTGCTGCGGACAGAGTGGTTCCCTGACCTGGCCTCCTCCTGCGTTTGGCAGGATGACAACGGCGCACAGGAGGATCTGCTGGCCCAGGCGGGAAAGCTCCAGGGATGGAAGGTGACCTGATATGGCCAGCAGCGGAAGCCGGAAGCAGATTACCTTCGACTTGCGTCAGGAATCCCTAAAGAAATACTATCCGCATTCCTTAACGCAAGCCTACTACGACATCCGTCGGTTTATGGAGAGCCATGGCTTTGAGCACCGGCAGTCCTCCGCTTATGTCTCCCTGGACAAAATGACGACCCTGGATGTGGTAAGTCTGGCGGAGCAGCTGGCAATGGCGCTCCCCTGGCTGAGCCGATGTGTCAATGAGATCGACGTGGCCAATATCGGGGTTCAGCACAGTTTGAAGAAGGTGCTGGAGAATGCCTCTCGTCCCCTGTCTGTGGAGCTGGAGGCACTTCCTCTGGAGGCGGCCGCTCCGCGGCCAACACACTCAGGGCATCTTCATGCCGGAAAGCGGCATTCTGCAATGGAGCGGTGACCCGTCTGGAACACAGAACTGTTTGTGTCCCGTTTCCCCTTGCGTAAATATGTGGGGGCCGATATAATGAGGGAGAAAGGAGGGACAGCGCATGGAGCAAGCGTATGTATTGCGGCTATACGACACCGACCTTCTGTCCTTCTCTCTGTCTGAGCAGGGTATTGAGGGCCTGAAAGCGCAGATCCACAGCATCGACGAAGAAGATCGGGCACTGTTCCCCCTGGACCTGGAGCTGACGGACGACGGGCTGGTGAAATGGCTGCAGCGGCGGGTGATCCCCAAGAACCGCGCCTATGTGGCGGAGATTCTGAAAACCTATGGCCTGAGTGTCAACGACACCAAGGGCATCATCGACGTGTGCAAGGGCCTGTCCCTGAACGACAGCTATTGGGTGGTGCCCCAGGGTTTTACCGGGACATTTGCCCAGTACAATCTATATGAGAACCGCTTCTCTGAGATCCTGTCCCTGGTGGCCTACACCGGCATCGGACAGAGCGACGCGGCCTTTACCACCTCGCCGGAGCTGACCACCAACGGGATGCTCCCCAAGGCATGGCGATTTATCGAGGGCGAGGGCATCTATCTGTACAAAGGCGGAACCTTCGGCGCGGCCAACACCGGGAATGAGCCGTACAGCGAGTTTTACGCCAGCCAGGTCGCCCAGGCCATGGGCCTGGATGCGGTGGCCTACGAGTTGGAAAACTGGAAGGGCATCCTGGCCTCCCGCTGCAAGCTGTTCACGGATATTAACACCGCCTATATCCCGATCGGTCGCATTGTGCGGGAGGGTGGCCTGAAAGCCTGCCTGGAGTATTACCGGCAACTTGGACCGGAAGCCTATGAGCAGATCAAGAGTATGCTGGTGTTTGATGCGGTGATCTATAATGAGGACCGACATTTCGGCAACTTCGGCGTCCTGCGGGACAACCACACCGGGAAGGTCACCGGCGCGGCGCCTGTGTTTGACAATGGGATGTCCCTGTTCAACTTCGCCATGCCAGAGGATTTCCAGGATCTGGACTCCTATGCCAAGACCCGTGGGACGGCCTACAGCGTCAGTTTTGAGAGTGTCTGCCAGGAGGTCATGGGACCCATCCAGGCCCGGCAGCTGCGAAAGCTCATCGGCCTCACCTTCCACCGCCATCCCCGGCTGAACTGGCCGGAGTACCGCCTGGAGGCTATTGAACGCCATCTGCAGAAGCGGGTACGTCAGCTCTTGGAGCTGGCGCCGGAGTTAAGGCGGAGGCAAGAAATCAAGCAAAGAGACCTGGAGAGGTAAGCGCAGACAGAGAATGCCATTCACAGCGTGTGGTTTTTCCTCGCATATCAAGAGTGAAAATGATGAGGTTTGACAGCACATTGTCTGCGGATTTAGATGGATGGCAGCGCCTTCCTGTGGTATATTGAAGTCAAGGACACAGCGAAGAAAAGGAGGAAATGGAACATGGGCCAAAAAGAAATCGAGGCTCTGATCGCGGCAGGCGGCGCCCCCTGTGAGATTTGCGGAGGCCGGATGCTGAAGGTGGATGGCTGCACATGGCCTGGGGTATATTCCAGAGGCAAGTATTATAAGCGGATCAAGTATGGCGATGAGGACTTTGCATGGCCTGATGAGCGGTGCCATGACTGCGGCGCGAAGCTGGGACACTACCATCACGCCAACTGCGATGTGGAGCAATGTCCAGTATGCGGCGGGCAGCTGATTGGTTGTAACTGTGAGATTGAATACACGAATGACACTCCAGCAGAAGCGCAATAAATTCAATCATTGCATCTATGACTCTGAAAAATATAATTACAAATAGGAGAAGTAAGGGAATATGGAATCTAAAATCTTTTTAATTTTTTTGGACAATATGGATGCTGGCTGCCAGTTTGTCGGATATGTGCGGAGTGAGGAGGCAGCGGAGAAAGTGTGTGAGGAACTCAATGCTACTACGCCGTGGGACTTTCGTTCTTCCGATTATCAATATCTCGAATTGGACTGCCTGGAACATGAATGATGAGGTGTTTGAAAAATGCCGTCATTCCTGAACGGGAGGCGGATCAAGAGATCAGAGGGGAGAATCGTGGATGACCGGCCATTTTGTTGAGGAACTGATCCACCGTTTTGAAGTGGAACAGCAAAAAAACGACCGCAGTGGCATCTATGCGCTGACTCAGCGGATGATGGCTTACAACTCCAATAAGATCGAGGGAAGCACGCTGACAGAGAAACAGACGGCATCCCTCTTCGACACCGGGACACTGAGCTCTGAAGATGCCGTGATCCGTGCGAAAGACGTGGAGGAAATGACAGGGCATTTCCTGATGTTCAACGAGATGTTGAAAACATACGATCTGCCCCTTTCTCATGAGCTTATCAAGCGGTATCACTATAAGCTGAAGAGCGGTGTTTTTGAGGATCTCGCCAATGGATATCCCGTTGGAGAATATAAAAGCAGGAGAAACATGGTCTCGGATATTGTCACGGCCCTGCCGGAAGAGGTGGAGGGACGGATGACGGAGCTGCTGGAGTGGTATCATACGATCCCCCAGCATACGCTTGGGGACCTGGCAAAATTTCATGCAGACTTTGAGGCGATTCATCCATTCCAGGATGGAAACGGCAGGACCGGGCGGATCATCCTGTTTAAAGAGTGCCTGAAAAACGACATCGTTCCCTTCATCATCCGGGACGGCAGAAAAGTGGAGTATTACCACGCCCTGAATGCGGCGCAGACAAAGGGAGCGTATGGGGCGTTGGAACAGTTCTTCTTGGAAGAACAGTCGGAATATAAAACGTTGGCGGAAGGGTTTGTGGTGCCGATTGAGCGCACCTCAAAACGGAGGCAAAAAGAGCCAGACTAAGAGCGATAACCGTATGGCATGGTGCAATGTATTTGCACCATGCCATTTTTCTATGGGTGCAAATACATTACACCTGAAAGGAGGTGAAGCCTTGACAGCTCCTATCCAGACGGCGAGATTTGTCTGCAAAGCGGAACGTGTTCGGGAGCTGACGGATGCCCTGACCCATATAATCCGGCAATCCCCCTTCCAGGTGGTCAAGATTATCGAGCTGACCGAGGCGCAGTACCAGCACTATGCCGCACACCTGGGTGAGGAAGCTCCATTTATCACGACGAACCAGACCATCATGGGCACAGATAAGCACGGTGTGACCCGCTGCCTGCTGATAACAGTTCGGAGCCGGAGAGACGGTATCCTCATAGATGCCCAAGGCTATGACTATGCCCGCTACTCAGCCTATATCCGGGACAAATTGCGCCTAAGTCTGCGGGATATTCCGATGGAGCATTACAACCTGAAGCTACGGGAGCGCCAGAAGGGACGGGACAGATGACCCGTCCTTTTCTCTTGCTGGAGAACGCATCTCTAAAAGAACATCCAATCAACCTACCGCTGAGAGACGGCCCCAGCGGGGCCGAGGCCCTCACCGCCTCTGGCGGAGAGGGCGCAAGCATAGCGCGGATGTACATCCGCGCGCTTGCAGGGGTATCCCCCTGACCCCAATGCCGCCTGCGGGCGGAAAGGGCCGCGGCCCTTGGCCGTGGAAAGGAGCGTGACGTTGCGGTATATCGCCAGTGTCAGCTTCGGCAAGGACTCTCTTGCCATGCTGCTGCTATTACTGGAGAAAGAGATGCCACTGGATGAAGTGATTTTTTACAACTCGGAAATGGAATTTCAAGCTATCTATGATATTCGGGATCGGATGAGGCCGGTCCTGGAGCAGCGGGGTATCCGCTTCACAGAGGTGAAGCCGGATGCCCCATTTCTGTACTATATGCTGGAGAAGCCAATCAACTCCAGAAAGAATGGCTTCCATCACGGCTACGGCTGGTGCGGCGGTCCCTGCCGCTGGGGAACCAAACTGAAAATGAACGCCCTGGATAGTCTAGCGCTGGATGCGGAAAAGCATTATGTTGGGATCGCCGCGGATGAGCTGGACCGCCTGGAAAAGCTGAAAGCACCCAAATGCTCACCGCTGGCCGAGGAGGGGATAACAGAGGCAGACTGTTTGGAATATTGCTATCAGCGGGGATTTTTCTGGGAAGAAAACGACGTCAGGCTGTATGACATCCTGGACCGGGTCTCCTGCTGGTGCTGCAAGAACAAGAACCGGAAAGAGCTGAAAGCGATTTATCAGTATCTCCCCCACTACTGGTCACGGCTGAAGGAACTGCAGGCCCAGATCCCTATGCCCATGAAGCCATACAGCCGCATGGGAGTCCCTTACGGCAATGTGTTTGACTTGGAAAAAGTCTTTGAGCGGGAAATCCGGGAGGAGAGTTCTGTTCCTCTTTCCAAAAGGAGGGCGGCATGAGTCGGCCAGATAGGAATGAAAAGCATCATCTTCACATCGAACTCACGGCACAGCAGTACCAGCTGCTGTGCCGTCAGGCTCAGAAATGCGGCCTGACCAAGCGGGCCTTCCTGGTCCGCTTGATCGAGGGGAGGCCGGTCAAAGCCCGTCCTGCCCAGGAGATCAAGGACCTGCGCACGGAGATCCATCACATCGGAAACAACATCAACCAGATCGCCCGCAGCGTCAACGCCGGGATCGCCAGGCCGGAGGATGCCAAACGCGGGCTGTACCTGCTGGATCAGGTCTATGAGCTGATGTACCAGGTGGCGAAGAAGTAGATGGCAGTCACCAAGATCTTGGCCCGCAAGGGCCGCCTGGATGTGGGGGTCCGCTATGTTCTCAACGGAGATAAGACCCAGGAGCAGATTCTCACCGCGCGCCTGAACTGTGAGCCTGACCGGGAGGTGCGGCAGATGCTGGAGACCAAGCGGGACTATGGAAAGGAGGATGGCGTCCAGTATTACCACATGATCCAGTCCTTCCGGCCCAGCGAGATCACACCGGAGCTGGCTCTGGAGATTGCAAAAGAGTTCGCCTCAGAGCACCTACCCGGTTACCAGACAGTCATCGGCGTCCATGTGGACAAGGAGCACATCCACGCCCACATCCTTTTCAATTCCGTCAACGCGGACACCGGCGAGAAGTATCACAGCAATGCTCAGAGCTACTACCGGCAGATCCGGGCCATCTCAGACCGGTTGTGCCGGGAGCATGGTCTCTCTGTAATCGTGCAGGGGGAACCCTCCAAAGCGGTGAGCTACGTTGAATGGCTCCGCCAATCCAGAGGTCAGGCCACCTTCCGCAGTCTGCTGAAGGCGGATCTGCGGGAGGCCATCCAGGATGCCAACGACTTGGGCCACTTCTTCCTGCTCATGGAGCACAAGGGCTATGAGATCCGCCACGGGAACCGGCTGGGCTTCCGCCTGCGGGGACAGGAACGTTTTCTCGTTCCCGGCAGGAAAGATCCATTGTTCACGGAGGAGGGCATCCGTGCCGCCATCCAGGGGAACCTGTCTGCCATCGAAGCGGGGCGGCGGCCTGCCATCCTGCCCCGGACAGTCTATCGACCCTACACACCCCATCCCAAGTACAAGGGCTTTCTGGCCCTCTATATTCATTACCTCTATTTGCTGGGGAAGGTTGGGCAGCGGCAGTATCCGCCTCGCATGACGCCCCAGCTCCGGCAGGAGGTAATGAAAGCCGAGCGATACCGGGAGCAGTTTGCATTCCTGCGGGAGAACAATATCGTTGGCCCTGATGATGTGATGGCCTTCCTTGCCCGCACAGAGGAGACGCTGGCCAGCCTGACCAAACAGCGTACCATCCTCAATGTGCGGAAAAAGAGACGGAAGAGGCTGTACTCAGCCCTGGCGGACGCGGAGGCTCTGGCTCCGGTCAGGGAACTCTATGAGGATGGCCTGTCCGGGATGGAGGCGGAGTTTGCCCAATACCTGGAGGCGGTCTCCACCCTGGAGCAATGCGGAATCCCCCGAGAGCAGCTGATCTCGGAAAAGGCGCAGGTGTATCAGCAGCTGGCGGAACTCAACCGTCAGATCCGCCAGGAGCGGAAAAAGCTGGCCCTGTGCCGGGAGATTTTAGACCGGATACCTCAGATAGAAACGGAACTTCAGAAAGCAGAAGTGAGAGAAAAGGAGGTGAGAAGCGATGAATATCGGAGGCGGTGAAGCCGCCGATCAGCTGGTGCGTATGATGCTGACCGGCACAGAGGCAGCCGTTCGGTTATCTGGCTCGGCCTTGAAAAATATGCTGGCCCTCAGCTTGGCCCTGGCCAAAAACCATAAGCGGATTTCCGGTAAGATCAATCTGGGAAAGATGCTGCGGGAGACACGCGATCTGCGGCAGTTTCCCATGACCCTGGAACAGTATCATCAGTTTCAAAAGCTGGCAAAACGGCAGAAGCTGCTGTACTCCTCCATCCATGACCGGGACGGCCATGGGAAGATCATCGATGTGATCCTGCCGGTGACGGAGCTGGACCGGGCAAACCAGATCTTTGAGAGGATGCTGTATCAGGAACCATCCCGGCATCCGGAGCGGCAAGGGCCGCAGGAGGCGGAGAAGACCGCTCCCAGGCGCCAGGAGCAGCCAGTACAGGAGGAGGGCGCTCAGAGCCGCCAGAAGGGCCCTGTGGCCCAGCAGCAGGCGCAGAGGCCAAAAAAAGATTTTCGGTCGGAACGAGACTCGCACGATACAAGAACCAGCTCCTCTACACCCAGAGAGAGCGGGAGTACCGGGATGACGCCTGAGCGTCCCTCCGTCCTGGAGAGGCTGAAGAGCTACCGGGCGCAGCTGGATCGGAAGTCCGCTCCGGCCAGACAGAAAACAAAAAATCACCATAAGACACGATAATACCGTCAACGACCAGACAGGCGTTCCTACCCAACGGGGGTGCTGGAGAAGCTCCGGCACCCCCTGGCTTTTTTCGTTTTATCAGAGGAGATGATCGCTGCTGCAGCAACCACCAAAAGCCAACAGCCTGCTTGCCTGGCTGTTTCTCTATGTCCCCGTTGCCTGGGCGGCCCTGCTTCTTGCCCAATCCCTGGGCGGAGGCTTGCCGGATATTCTGACCCACCTGACGGAAGCTCTGAAACACCCCTTCCAGATTCGCTGGACAGAGCACAGCTTCGCATCCATCCTGGTCTGCTCCGGACTCTACGTCATGGGCATCTGCCTGTATCAGTCTGAGCAGGGCCGGACACGGGATGGGGCAGAGCACGGCTCCGCTGCCTGGGCATCCCCCAAGCAGGTCAATGCAATGTTTGCCCAAAAGCAGAACAAGATCCTCACCCGTCAGGTCCGCCTGGGCCTGGACACCCACAAGCACCGGCGCTCCCTGAATGTGCTGGTCATCGGCGGCAGCGGCGCCGCCAAGACCCGCAGCTATGTGAAGCCCAATATCCTGGAGGCCAATACCAACTATGTCATCACGGACCCCAAGTCCGAGGTCCTGCTGGCCACCGGCGGCTGGCTGGAGAGCCAGGGCTATGACATGCGGGTTCTCAATCTGGTGAATCTGGAGCAGTCAGACGGCTACAACCCCTTCCGTTACCTACGGGACGAGAAGGACGCCCTGCGGCTGGTCAATAACCTCATCCAAGCCACCACGCCAAAGGGCAACCATGAGTCCGACCCCTTCTGGACTAAGGCGGAGACCGCGCTGCTGCAGGCCATCATCCTCATGCTGTTTCAGGAGGCCCCAGAGTATGAGCAGAACTTCTCCATGGTCATGCGGGTGCTGGAATACGCCGAGGTGAAGGAAGAGGACGAGGAATATGTCTCGCCACTGGATTTGTTGTTCCAGGCCATAGAACGGGAGAACCCCAACAGCGTGGCTGTCCATCAGTATAAGGTCTTTAAGATGGCTGCGGGAAAGACCTCCAAGAGCATTCTGGTCTCCACCGCCGTCCGCCTGGCCCCCTTCAACCTGCCCCAGATCCAGGCCATCACCGACCACGATGACATGGACCTCTACACTCTGGGGGAGAAGAAGGTGGCCGTTTATGCCGTGATCCCAGACAACGATAACACCTTCAACTTTCTGGTGTCCCTGCTCTATTCCCAGGCGTTTCAGACCCTCTACTACAGCGCCGACCAGATCCACCACGGAGCCCTGCCCCGCCACGTCCACTTCGTGCTGGACGAGTTCGCCGCCATGCCTCTGCCGGGCTTCACCCGGGAACTTGCCACCATGCGATCCCGGAATATCTCCGCCAGCACCATCATCCAGAACATGGCCCAGATCAAGGAGTTGTACAAGGACTCCTGGGAGACCATCCCCGGCAACTCGGACACCATCCTGTACCTGGGCGGAAACGAGGCCAGCACCCACAAGTACATCTCGGAGGCTCTTGGGAAAGCCACGATTGATACACGCACGCATGGACAGACCAGAGGGCGGTCAGGCTCCTACTCCACAAACTTCCAAATGAGCGGCCGGGAGCTGCTCACTCCGGACGAGGTGCGCGGCCTGGACAACCGATACGCCATCCTATTCATCCGGGGCGCCAGGCCCGTCATGGATCTGAAGTATGAGCTGACCGACCACCCCGCCATCCGCCACACGGTGGATGGCGGCGGACCGCCCTATATCCATAAAGGCAGACACAAGCCAGCGTTCCAAGGCATCCCGCTCTTCCAGGCATTTTCCGCTGGCACATCTGATGAAGAAAAGGAGAATTCTGCATGAAAAATGATCTTCACAACCGCAGATTTGAACGCCGCGCACAGAGGGCATACGCTGTGTTTGCCTGCCTGGTGGCGGTCCTGACCCTTACCGTCATGCCTGCCATGGCAGCGGACGATCCGCTGGCCGTGGTGGATAATCTCTCCGAGTTTGTCTTTTCCCTGATTCGAGCCATTGGCCTGATCCTGCTGGGGTGGGGCATCGTCCAGGTAGGTCTCTCGTTTCAGTCGCATGACCCCTCTCAGCGATCCAACGGATTCCTGACCCTGGCAGGCGGCATCGTAATCACCTTCACCAAAGAGATCCTCACCCTCATTACCGGCTGATGTTCAGGAGACAAACGATTCACCCGCGGCACCTTGCGGGGCCGCGGGTGGGGAAGGAGGTGTGGTAAATAGGAAGCGGAAACTGGATCGTGGACAATCTTAACTCCGCCCTGACCACTTGGAACAATAAGCTGGCGGAGCTCTGGACGCTTATCAGCACCAGCCCGGAGAGCTTCAAGGGCGGGGGTGTTTGGGAGGTGATTCAAAACATCAACGGGGCGCTCCAGGCTGTGGGATATGGTCTGCTGGTACTTTTCTTTGCCGCCGGCGTGGTCAAGACCTGCGGCAGCTTTGCCGAGCTGAAGAAGCCGGAGATGGCCTTCCGCTGCTTTGTCCGTTTTGTACTGGCTCAGGCCGCAATCGGCCATGGGATGGAGCTGATGATGGCACTGTTCAACATCGCCCAGGGCATGGTGACCACCATCATGTCCTCCTCCGGCCTGACCGCCGTGTCAGCCACCACCCTGCCCGATGAGATGGTGACCACCATTGAAAGCGTGGGGTTTATAGACAGTATCCCCCTGTGGGCCATCACCCTGCTGGGCTCCCTGTTTATCTGGGTGCTCTCTCTGGTGATGATCCTCACCGTCTATAGCCGGTTTTTTAAGCTCTATA
>ERZ1673752.4967-NODE-4967-length-10492-cov-5.235125_pt1 | contig 10492 bp, 8 predicted proteins | sample MGYA00580195_ERZ1673752 | MGnify/ENA primary metagenome ERZ1673752 (study PRJEB41218, sample SAMN15661744) | gut metagenome | host: Homo sapiens | place: Canada: London | collected 2015-08-20/2019-03-30 | study: EMG produced TPA metagenomics assembly of...
GGGTGGCCGGGGAGCCGGAGACAGAGGGCGATAGCCCCTTCACAGATGTGGCTATGGAGCGGTTCTACGGCAAGGCAGTGGGTTGGGCGGCGAAAAACGGCATCGCCAAAGGCGTAAGCACCACGGTATTTGCTCCCCATGCACCGGTGACCCGGGAGCAGATGGTGACCTTCCTGTACCGGTACGCGAATCTGGCTGGTGAGGACGTGACGGGAGACTACGATCTGACGGAGTTTGGCGACCATGGAGCCATTCACAACTATGCCAAGGAACCGCTGGCCTGGGCCGTGGACAAGGGACTCGTCACCGGCATGGACGGTCTCCTGAATCCCAGAGGCAACGCAACCCGGGCGCAGATCGCGACTATCTTCCTGCGCTATAGTGAGAACGTATAAAACCGTAAGGGTTTCCAAAATTTGAATTTCCAGCAGAAGTGCCCCGGGTTGCGGACCCGGGCACTTCTGCTGGAACTTGGCGGCAGATGGAAAAGACGCTATGCACTCGGCGAACCGTTTGCGTAGCGTCTTTTATTTTTTGGTTATCTGGAATATTTTATTATATGGTCTTTCCTTTCCCGAGCGCGCTTATTTATTGATTTTTGCAAAACAACGCGATTTCCTTCTGTTAAGTGCCATGGGATACCTTAAGTGGGGAGAAATCACAAGTGGATACATCCGGAAGCCATTGGCGGCCTTCGATGACGTATCAAAATCTCTCAAAAAAGAAAGGAAGAACGGCGTAAAAGCGAGAATCACAGCATTGCTTCTGGCATAGACTCTGGTCTTCGCCATGGTCACCATCGCGTTCGCAGATGCCGAAAGCACGCCACATTTGACGGTCCATGCGGAAATCAGGGCCAGTCAGGTGGAAGCGCCCGTATACCTGGATGCTGACGGGCGGGCTGTGACGGTGCAGGTTTGCGTTTGCTCCTACCGCTGCCCAACGGGAATTCGTTTGCGTGCAACGTCCGTTTGTGCAGAGAACCACCCTCCGCTTTTATAATAAAGAAACAGGCACAGTCCTGTACATGCCCATGTCAGGGGATAAATCGCCGCTACGCCCAATGCGTTTGGGTAGAAGTGCAGCACAACTTTCAAAATGCAGGTCCGGACCACACACATATTGATCACCACGATCAGCATGGCCGGAAGCGCCTTTCCAGCACCGCGAATGGCTGAGGCATATACCTCCAGAAATACGTAAATGAAGTAGAACGGGTAGGCAACAAACGCGATTTTAGTCCCCAATGCAATGACGGCAGGTTCCTTGGAGAACAGGCCAAATGCAAAATCTGAGAAGCAGAGTGTGAGGACCGATGCAGAAATGGTGACGGTGATTCCCAGGAACAAGGAGGTTTTGACTCCCTGTTTGGCCCGGTCTACTTGATTGGCGCCAATGTTCTGGCTGGTAAATGTGGAGCATGCCTGCCCAAAGGCCATAATCGGAAGGTAGATGAAGTTTTCTACTTTAAAGTAGGCGGTAAAAGCCGCCATGCTGTCTATGCCTAGCTGATTGATATGAGCCTGAACGATGAGATTGGACAGGGTGATCACGATGGACTGTATGGCAGCGGGGATACCAACCAACAGGAACTGCCCACAAATACTGGCATTGATTTGGAGTTGCCGCAGCCTGAGCCGGTAGGGGGTTTTTATGGTGCAAAGGTGCCGAATGATCAAAAACGCGGCCAGCCCTTGGGAGCAGGCAGTGGCCAAAGCCGCGCCCTGCACGCCCCAGTCCAGGAAACAGATGAACAAGGTATTTCCTATGATGTTTGCAATGCCTCCGGCGAGCTGATACAGCGTGGGCGACTTGGTATTTCCCAGGGCCCGCAGGATGCCGGAGCCCATGTTATAGCTGACAATGGAAATCAAGCTCAGCAGATACAGACGCAGGTAAGCGGTAGCGTTTTCCAGTACATCCGCCGGGGTCTGAATCCACCGGAGAAACTCTGGCGCCATGATGAGGCCTAGTACGGTGAAAACTAGGGACAGAACACAGGTAAGACCGGCGGCACAATGAATGATTTGATTCAACCTGCCGATGTTTCCGCTGCCCACCGCTTTTGCCGTGACAACGCCGACGCCCACGCTCAGGCCGGTAAATGCGCCCAAAATACAGGTGACGATTAAGCTGCTGGCCCCCACAGCTGCGGAAGCTTCTGTGCCCAAGACCCGCCCGACGAACATCAGGTCCACGGTGTTGTATAATAATTGAATGAGACTTCCGGCAAATAGGGGAAGGGCAAAGGAAATCAGCTGTTTTCGAATGGGACCCTGGGTCAAATCCCGGATTTCTCCATGATTGCTTCGTTTGTCAGGCATAAGGCTGTCCACACTTTCTCGCCGCCATAAGAACAATAGGGATGGAGGCGTTATGGATGCGCTCCTCGGGGCAATGGAGCCTACAATTCATCGGCTCTCAATTTTACCATCTGTTACAGCCCGACGCAAGCCCCATGGGGGGATATTTCAGGGCAGCAGCATGTACTTTTTCTGGGGCCAAGTTACTCACCCATCGCCGGCGCGGCAGTGCCCGGCCTTCCCCGGGGGGAAGGTGCCGAGCGAAGCGAGGTGGACGAGGAATGGCGATATCTGGCAGACCAGCAGGCAGGGTCGATTCAGATGCAACATAGCTTCTTTTTAACGGGACTGCATATCTACCAACTGGATTTCGCCGTTTCTCGTCAGCCAGCCTTTGGCTGCCAGCTGGAATTGTGGAATCACTTGCCGGAGGCGTCAAAGAAAGTAGAGGCTGGCACTGAGGAAACCCTGACCTACTGTGACTTTCCATCCGAACACTGGACGAAGATCCGAACAAACAACGCCATTGAGCGTCTGAACCGAGAGATCCGGCGCAGAACCAGGGTAGTGGGCGCTTTCCCGGACGGGAATTCGGCACTAATGCTGGTGTGCGCCCGGCTGCGTCATGTTGTGGGAACCCAGTGGGGCAGCAAGAAATACATGAACATGAAGCATCTGGAGGCCATGGAAACAGAAACCACGGCCGTGCAATAGCAGCCATGCCGCAAGGTGTCAAGGGCAAGGCAAGCGGCGTACCGCCGCCCTTGACCCCTTGCGGCCTGCCTGCTGAAATGTAGCCAAGGGGCTGTTGCAAAATGGTTTTTTGCAACAGCCCCCGTGCTAAAAGTGAAAGATAGCGGGAGAAAACACAGAAATTCGTGCCTTCTCCCGCTAAAATATTAGGGATCATTTTAGAAAACGATATTTCGCAACGCACCCCTGTAATAGATTTCTACCAGTGACCAAAAAACAAATTTGCGCATAACTCTTGACACTACCAAGGAGACATCTGCCCTGCAACATACTTTCTGCATGGAAATGGTTTATTACTTGCTTTCACTAAATAATCGCACAGGCTGCCTCGGAATTCAACCTCCAAAAAATGTAAAATCAGTATTGACAAATCACCGTGCCTCTGATATCATATATGTTATAATGTTGGACATCATGCGTAGCTACATAAACTAGAAGGTGCTGAGATGAAATACCTTTTTCGATATCTTGCAACGACTCCTAGGCGGCTTGCTCTTTATATGATCATCGCGCCTGTCAATGCAGCAGTAGACGTAGGCCTCGCATACATCATGGCCATTGCAATTGAATTTGCAATGGCTGGCGACCTGCGCCAGGCAGGAAAATACACCCTGATTTTCATTTGATATATTTTGCTTAGCTTTTTCACTGGTTACTTTCGCAAAAAACTTCGGTTTGGCATTTTGCGAGACAGTGTTTCAGAATTGCAAACCGCCCTACACAAGCAAATTTTTGCACGTTCCGCTGAAGCTTTCGCTGCATTACACACTGCCGATTATATCTCTAAGCTAACCAATGATGTTGAAATAATCAGAGATTCATTCTTCAACACTATTTTGGGCCTTTATACAGAGATTTTGGAACTTACAATCGCTGCTGTCGCCATGCTTTACTTGAGCCCCATACTCGGCGTGTTTGCCATATTTATGGCAGTATCTCAGTTAATTGTACCCCTTTTCTTTACCAAACGGATCTCCACGACAGGAAAGGCCTATGCGGATGCACAAAAAAACTATATGGTTATCTTGAAAGAGAACCTAGCTGCCTTTTCCATCTGCAGGCTATTTCACTTAGAAGCAGAAATCAATCAGCGGCAAAGTCAATATAGCAAAGCAAAAGAGGTTGCTCGCGTCAAGTCCAGAAGTGCCACCGCGCTTTCCTACGAATTATCCTTTGCAGTGGGAAATGGAATGTTTTTGGGTATTTACCTATTGGGGGCGGTTTTAGCGCTCAAAGGCCATATTCGTATCTCTGCCATCGTTGCAGCAACGCAGCTGATGACCTACATTGCTTCCCCATTGACTACGATCAGTGAAGAGATCGCTGAATTAAAATCTGCCCAAAAGGTTTCCGAAGATCTGGTGAAATTGCTGCAACAGCCGGTGATTTCCCAGGGTACCGTTCATAAGGCGGACATGAAATGTGGCATCCGCTTCCGTAACGTCAGCTTTTCTTACAACAGCAAGCCGGTACTGAACCAAGTAAATTATTCCTTCCAAGCCGGGAAAAAATACTTAATTACCGGGGATAGCGGCTCCGGGAAATCCACATTTCTTGCGGTTTTAGCCCAGCTATACCAAAGCTATACAGGATCTGTTTTTCTGGATGATGTAAATGCTCGGGAGATTTGCCCCAACGACCGTGCGCGGCTGATTGCTTGCATTCCCCAGACAGCCGTATTATTAGACGGGACTGTGGCGGACAATGTGCGGTTATTTGGGAACTACTCCGATGAGATGGTCTTAGAAGCGCTGGACCTTGCAGGTCTTCATGAATGGGTCCAGGAAGCGGCAGCGGGAATTCACACACAGCTTGGAGAAAACGCCAGTGAAATGTCTGGTGGAGAGCGGCAACGGTTGGCGATCGCCCGCGCGTTGATTCGTAAAAGTCCTGTGCTGCTGATGGACGAGAGTACTTCTAACTTGGATGCTGCAACTGCTCAAGAAATTGAAAAGACGGTTTTTGGGCTCTCAAATGTGATGGTTTTATTTGTAACTCATCATGCACAACCAAGCACATATAGCATGTCTGATTGTATCCTGCAAATTAGAGACGGAAGGTTGTTTGAAAAGGAGAATTAAATGGAACTTTAAAGATACGTTAAGGTAGTAGAACAAGAAAGCAGTGTTGTTATATTTAATACAATAAATTCTTGCATTGTTGAGCTCCCTGCTGACAAGCTTGAAAACGGCAACTTGTGCGTGGAAAGACTTAGCAAATCTGAGATTCAATATTTGAGTGAAAACCTATTTTTTTATAGCGACGATGACGCGATTCGCTATTTTATGGGCGAGATTAGTCCAAAGGAACTGCATATTATAGTCTCTGTGACTGAACTATGCAACTTGCGATGCGCTTATTGCTACGAAAACAACGCAGAAATACGTGGAGTTATGAGCTTTGACATCCTAGATAAGATCAAATTATACATTACCTGAAAGCATTTTGTGAAGGGAGGCGGTGTATGGATGAAAGTCATTAAGCCTGCGTCATATGACGGCGATATTCAATGTGGTCCTGTCTGGGCGAAAAAGTGCAAGGGCGAAATCAAGGCAGGCAACTAAATCCGGAACTAGGATGTGTCATTTGGCACATCCTAGTTCTATGTGCGCCCGGTGAGCACACGTTCTATTCTAAATTCTTCCAGAACTATCCTCTGGGTCTAAAAAGTTCAAAAAAGTCTTACTTTGGAAAAAGTGGCAAAATAGGGCTTGTTTTTTATTGCCGTATGGGTAGTGCCAAGAGTTATGCGCAAATTTATTTTTGACCATGTGAAAACAAAACCAAAACAAGACCAGTTTAGCCCATATGAGGGCGGAGGTGGATAAGGTACGAATTTCTGTGTTTTCTCCCGCTATCTTTCACTTTTAAAACGGGGGCTGTTGCAAAAAACGAATTTTGCAACAGCCCCCAAGCTATGCAATTTGAAAAACAGAATGGTAGAGCTTCAACCTTGCTGTTTACCGGCGGCAGAGTTGTCTTACCTCCTGCACCGGCGTGGAGTGGGAGGAGTGTTACTTCCCGGCGTACACGGCGGTCATGGCCTTCATGGTCATGTAGGTGTCGAACTTGCTGACCAGCTCCCAGGGAGCGTGCATGCACAGCACAGGGACGCCTGCGTCCACGGTGACAATGTTCCGGTTGGCCATGTAAGCTGCCACGGTGCCGCCGCCGCCCTGGTCTACCTTGCCCAGGGTGGCTGTCTGCCACACCACGCCGGCATTTTCAAAGAGGGTGCGAACGTAGCCCATGGCCTCAGCGGAGGCGTCGGAGGCGCCGCCCTTGCCACGGGAGCCGGTGTACTTGCAGATGCCCACGCCGTAGTTCAGCCGGGAGTTGTTCCGCTTGTCGCAGGTTTCAGCGAAATTGGGGTCGAAGGCGTTGGTCACATCGGCGGACAGGCAGAAGGCGTTCTCGAAGCAGCGGTCCAGGCTGGCCCCCTGGCTGTCGCACAGGTCCCGCACGAAGGTCTCAAAGCAGTAGGACTGCATACCCGATACGCCCACGGATCCGATTTCTTCCTTGTCGGCCAGGACGCAGACAGCGGTCTTGGCGGGGGTACCCATAGTCAGCATGGGGGCCAGGGCTGCGTAGGAGCAGACCCGGTCATCGTGGCCGTAAGCGCCCAAAAGGCTCCGGTCCAGACCCACCTCCCGGCACTTGCCGGCGGGGACGATGGTAAGCTCGGCAGACAAGAAGTCCTCTTCCACAATGCCGTAGGTTTCGTGGAGCAGGTTCAGGACGGCCAGCTTCACCCGGTCGGCGCCATCGTCATCGGGCATGGGAATGGTGCCCAAAATAACATTCAGCTGCTCGCCAGTGATGCCCTCAGCCAGGGTCTTCTTCATCTGGTCGCCAGACAGGTGAATGAGCAGGTCAGACACGCACAGCACGGGATCGGTGTCCTTTTCACCCATGGTGACGGTGATGACCTCGCCGTTTTTCTTATAGATCACGCCGTGCAGGGCCAGGGGCACGGTGGTCCACTGGTACTTCTTGATGCCACCGTAGTAATGGGTCTTCAGGTAGGCAATTTCGGAGTCCTCGTACAAGGGGTTGGGCTTGATGTCCAGCCGGGGGCTGTCGATGTGAGCGGCGCAGATATTCATACCGGTGTTCAGGCTCTCCTCGCCGATGACGGCCAGAAGGATACTCTTGCCCCGGTTGTTCCGGTAGACCTTGTCTCCCGCCTTCAGGCTCATGCCGGGGACGAGGGGCCGGAAGCCGGCTTTTTCAGCGGCGGCTACGGTATAGGTCACAGCCTCCCGCTCGGTTTTGGCCGCGTCCATAAAGGCCGCGTAGTCCTTGCAGTAGGACTCCATTTCAGCTTTCTGGGCCGGGGTCAGACGGTCATAGCCGTGCTTGGGCTGGAACAGAAGGGTTTCGCGCAAGGTTTCGTTACTCATGATGGTCCTCCTATATATAATTAGTTTGGGATTCGCATGGGGATGGGCAGCGGGGGGCGAGGAGCTGAGCAAACAGCGCCCGGGCCTTTTCGTAAAACGCAGCCTTGGTTCCGCAGTTTTCCAGGGTGAAGTCGCAGAGATTTTGAAAGTAGCGGCTGTCGTGCTGGGCCCGAAGCCGGGCCTCGGCGTAATCCCGGGAAATGCCTTCCCGGGCCATAAGCCGGGAAATCCGGTCCTCCCAGGGGGCGGTGATGGCTACGGTGTATTGGCAAAGCTCCGCCAGCCCGCCCTCGAAGAGAGCGATGGCGTCAATGGCGGCCAGGGGGGATGTGTTGTGCGCCAGACGGCCCAGGACCTCCTCCTTCACCGCCCTGTGGGTGATGCGGTTCAGGTCCAGAAGGGCCTTTTCATCGGAGAAAACCAGCCGGCCCAGCTTCTTCCGGTCCAATTCAGATCCGGAGACCGCGCCAGGGAAGCGCGCGCCGATGGCAGCCAGCAGGGCAGGGGAGCAGGCTAAGAGCTCATGGTAAATGGCGTCGCAGTCCAGAACCAGACCGCCCAGGTCCTGCACGGCTTTCAGGGCCGTGGTCTTCCCACAGCCAGAGCCGCCGGTGATGCCCAGGATCATACCTCCGCCTCCGCATCGATGACATGGAAGGCCGCGGCCTTCTTCAGCCGGTTTTGTACTGCATAGGCAACGCCCCCTCCCTCGGGGCAGCGGGCGAAGACCTGGCCGATGGCTGGATCGTCCAGGATGCGCAGGGCGGCAAAGAGGCCGGCAGACAGAGAGGCGGGATCTGCTTCCCGGCCATAGGCCAGAGGGGCGCAGCCGACGTAAAGGGGCAGCTCCTCTTCGAAGCAGAGCACCCGGTCGCCGGGGGTGAAATGGGCGCGGATATAGGAAGCGGCCTTCTCCCGGGAACCGGAGACAATGACCACCGGCTCCTGTGGAGCATAGTGGCGGTATTTCATCCCCGGCGCCTTGACCACGGCGTCTCCACGGATGGGGGCGGTGACGGCCCGGTCGATCACCAGGCCGCCCAAAACTGCCCGAAGCTCCTCCGGCGTAACCCCGCCGGGGCGAAGCAGCCGGGGGCGGGCCTCAGTCAGGTCCACAATGGTGGATTCCACCCCCACAGCGCAGGGACCTCCGTCTACAATGGCGTCAATGCGCCCGTTGTGGTCGTGGAGCACGTGCTGGGCTGTGGTGGTGGAGGGCTTGCCGGAGAGATTGGCTGAGGGGGCGGCGATGGGAACACCGGCCAGCCGTATGATTTCCCGGGTGACATCGGTCTTGGGACAGCGGATGGCCACGGTGGAAAGGCCGCCTGTGGTTTTCCTGGGGACGCAGGCATTGGCAGGCAGTACCATGGTGAGGGGCCCCGGCCAAAACCGCTCCGCCAGGAGATATGCCACATCCGGAATATGGTGACAGAACAGGGGCAGCTGCTCCGGCCCTGTGACATGCAAAATGAGAGGGTTGTCACCGGGCCGGCCCTTGGCCTCAAAGATTTTGGCCACCGCCTCCGGATTCAGCCCATCGGCGCCCAGACCGTAGACTGTCTCAGTGGGAATTGCCACCAGCCGGCCCCGGCGGATGAGCTCCGCCGCTACGGCAGGGGTTTGGGGGTCCCGGGCGTCAAGAAGTATGGTGTTCATGTGGTTGTATTCCTCAATTTTGACTGTTTTTCAGCTTTTCCGCCTGATCGGCTGTGGCCAGGGCGTCCATGAGCTCGTCCAAGCCGCCGTCCATAATGGCGTCGATTTTATACAGGGTCAGGCCAATCCGGTGATCGGTTACCCGACCCTGGGGGAAATTGTAAGTGCGAATGCGCTCATTGCGCATCCCGGTGCCCACTTGACTTCTGCGCATGCCGGAGACCTCGCCGCTGACCCGGGCCTCTTCGATCTCGTAGAGCTTGGAGGCCAGCATCCGCATGCATTTTTCCCGGTTTTGCACCTGGCTGCGCTCCTCCTGGCAGGCCACCACAATGCCACTGGGCTTGTGAATCAGCCGCACGGCGGAGGAGGTCTTGTTCACATGCTGGCCGCCTGCGCCGGAGGCCCGGTAGACCTGCATTTCAATGTCCTCCGGCCGAATTTCCACGTCTACCTCTTCCATTTCCGGCAGCACAGCCACCGTGGCGGTGGAGGTGTGGACCCGGCCGCCGGATTCGGTCTCCGGGACCCGCTGGACCCGGTGGACGCCGCTTTCGTATTTCATCCGGGACCAGGCGCCCCGGCCATTGATGAGAAAATCCGCCTCTTTGACGCCACCCAGCTCCGTGTCGTTGTAGTTGAGAAGCTCCACGGTCCAGCCCCGGGCGGCGGCGTACATGGAGTACATGCGGAAGAGACTGTGGGCAAAGAGGGCGCTTTCCTCGCCGCCAACGCCGCCCCGGATCTCCACAATCACATTTTTTTCGTCATTGGGGTCCTTGGGCAGCAGCAGAATTTTCAACTTTTCCAGTAATTTGGCTTCCGTTTCCTTGGCGGACTGAAACTGCTCCTGACAGAGCTCCTTCATGTCCGGGTCTGTCTCCCCGGCCAGCAGCTCCCGGGCCTCCTCCTGCTCCTGTTGGGCCTGACGGAGGGCCGTGTACGCCTCTGCAATGGGCTCCAGCTCATTTCGTTCCTTCAGCAGCTTGGCGGCCCGGGCCGGATCTGCGTAAAAATCCGGCTGCTCCGCCTTGGCGCACAGCTCTTCGTACCGGCTGGCCACCGCCTGCAATTTTTCCAGCATGTTGCAACCTCACCTGTGTTTTCCTGCATTGTACCAGAAAAAAAAGAAAAAGTAAAGCAAAAGAGGCTAATTTCCCAAGTCTGGCCCAAGAAAGTGGGCCGGATGAACCGGTTACCAGAACGCGAGGAGATTTGACCGGGAGCCGTGGACTTCTCAAAAACCGGGAGCGGCGCGCCAGGCTGTTGCGCGCCGCTCCGTGGTTTCTTGTGTTAGCTGTCGTATCCCATGGGGTTTTTGCTCTGCCAGTTCCAGCTGTCCCTGCACATGTCGGCCAGGGTCTTTTGGGC
>ERZ1673752.4968-NODE-4968-length-10488-cov-7.087990_pt1 | contig 10488 bp, 11 predicted proteins | sample MGYA00580195_ERZ1673752 | MGnify/ENA primary metagenome ERZ1673752 (study PRJEB41218, sample SAMN15661744) | gut metagenome | host: Homo sapiens | place: Canada: London | collected 2015-08-20/2019-03-30 | study: EMG produced TPA metagenomics assembly of...
TCAGAACGGAAATGTGAAATAGTATGAATAGACCCGACGGATACAAACTTAAGGGCTGTGACCCTTTTTACGAAATAATTCCCCATATAATGCCTCATCGCTACGATGCGACCAACTATGTTAACCTCGATCTTGATTTGGAATCCATCTCAAAATACGTTAACAAATGTAGGGAGCGTGGTATTACAATGAGGCACATGAGCGTTGTTATCGCAGGTTATCTTCGTCTAGTCTCGCAAAACCCCAATTTAAATCGTTTTGTCATAAATCGCAGGATATACAGCCGCAATCACTTTGCAGTCTCTTTTGTTGCACTCAAGCCATCTTCTTCGGGAAGTAGCAGCGAAACGGTAATAAAGCTCTATTTCAATATGGATGACGACATCTTCGAAGTTAACAGGAAGGTCGAAAAAGCAATTGAGGAAACTGAGAAAGCCACAGATGAGCCAAGTAATGCAACTGACAAGTTTCTTCAGGGGATGAACAAAGTTCCTGGTCTTATGAGGAGCATAGTTGGATTTCTCAAGATATGGGACAAATACTTTGGTTTACCATTCAGCATCATAGATGCAAGTCCATTTCATACATCGCTGTTTATTACCAATCTCGCTTCCATAAGGCTTGGCGCCGTTTATCATCACATGTATGACTTCGGAAGCACATCCATATTCATAGCTATGGGACAGCCTGAGAAGAAACTCGTACGAGTTGGCGAGACGATTGTCGACAAAAAAGTAATACCCGTTAATGTTTCAACTGATGACAGGGTTGAATCAGGATATTATTACGCAAGATGTTTCCGTCAATTCAAGCGTTACATGGCAAACCCCGAAGTCCTCGAGAAGAAGCCAGAAACTGTGGTCCGTGATGCGAATGTTAAGGTGAAAAATCCAAAATTTATTGTAAAATAGCGATGCCTCTGTGTATCAATTTCGTTTTAGGAGAAGCCTTGCTGCTTCTCATTTTATTTTTAGAGATATTCCAAGGAGAAACTGTGAAGAAAAAAGCTTTGATAATCGGCTCAACCGCAGTCGATGTGATAATTGAAATCGACTCACTGCCCAAAACAGGCGATGACGTTAATACCAAGTCTCAAGTTCTCAATGTCGGTGGCTGCGCATACAATGTAGCCTCGATGCTGTCATATCTGTCCAAGGACTTTGACCTCATAAGCCCAGTTGGAAGTGGTTTTTATGGAGATTTTATCAACCAAACATTGGTGCAAAAAGGGTTTTCGGTTCCGCTTGATCGCGTCCGAGAAGAGAATGGGTGCTGCTACTGTTTTGTTGAAAGAGGCGGAGAACGCAGTTTCGTGTGCCATCGTGGCGCTGAATATGTCTTTCGTGACGAGTTTTTTAAGGGAATCAATCCGGCTGAATATGAGATAATATATTTTTGCGGACTTGATCTTTCCGGAGATTCAGACGATTCTATTATTAGATTTCTTGAAAACGCAACCAAAAACTGCACTTTAAATCATCCAAAATTATTCTTTGCACCTGGCCCTCAAATTGCTAATATTCCAAGGGGAATTTTAGAACAGATTTTTGCTCTTGATCCTATGCTTCATCTCAGCAAATCAGAATATGAAGTTTTGTCTTGCGAGTTTGAATCAGCTGAGGATATTACCCATTTGACTGGGGCACCTCTAATCATCACGCATGGTTCAGAGGGTGCTTTTCTCATAACGCCAGCGAGTTGCGGCATCAACAAAGTGCACGTGCCTTCTCAACCAGTTGAGAAGATTGTTGACACTATCGGTGCAGGCGATGCACATGCTGGTTCTGTGATTTCGTGCTTACTTGATGGAAAAACTCTTTCAGAATCCATAAAATTCGCTAATACGATGGCTGCTAAAGTTATTGAAATTAAAGGCTCGACCCTACTGCGATAGCAATTAATACGAACTTTACCATAGTCATTGATAGTCGAAAACGATATGTGTGAATGATTTAGATAAACAGAATTTCAGTGTATCATAATCATGTGTAACAATAATCATTGATTTGTCCTTCGATAAATATCTTTCAACTATATTTAGTATCTTCTCACGACCCTCTCTGCTTAGCGAGCTAGTAGGCTCATCTAGTAATAGAACCTTAGGTCTGTTAACGATGGCTCTTGCAAATGCAACTATTTGTTTTTCACCTCCAGACAGATACCTAACTTTAACTTGTGACAAATTTTCTAATTTTAATTCTCTTAATATCTCTTGTATACGATTTTTTCGTTCATTTTTTTTAAATTTATTGGAATAATATAGCGGAATAATTATGTTATTATATACGGATTCATTTTCAATAAGACGAAAATCCTGAAACAAATATCCAAAACATTCATTTCTCGCTCTTGCAATTTGTTTTCTGGATAACAAATTTACATCTTTCCCAACAAGTTTATAAATACCACTATATTTTTTGTCCAGTAAGCCTACAATCCTTAAAAAGGTTGATTTACCTGTTCCATTATCTCCTGTAATGACAACATTTTGACCAATGTCTAGGCTAAAGATAAAATTTGCTAAAATTTTATTCTCACAACCATCAGAAAGAAAATAGCTTTTATTTAATTCTTTAATCTCTATCATTTGTCCCTCATATATTATCTATAAATAATTCTCTTTTTAGGAAAATAGCCAAAATAGCCTCATACAAAACAAGATGCGATGCGCTTATAATTAATGCAAGCAAAAAAATCATATCAAATTTAAAACTTTCTAATGCCAACAATACACTCAGATTAATTACTACTAATGTCACCAACATCACATTTGCTCTTAAATATATCTTCAGCATAGATCCTCCGTGTATTAAATTTATTTTGTACTCCGTATTCATTCGTGAGAATAAATATTTTTGAATATAAAAAGTTAATAAAGCCAAAAGTACAAACGAAGATAAAATAATCGGCATAATAAATTTATATATAAACTCATTTTCGCCATCTGTATTTTCAACCTCAGATAGAAAGGCATATGGTGTGTCCTTTAATATCGCTTCAAAATCCTTGTCTTTGCCATTCTTTACATCCTCAGCATCAAAATATGTATTATCTATAAGAAAATTTAATTCACTATCATCCAGTTTGTATGAACTTATTTTATTAAAACCATCTCCTGAAACTTCAACTGCAACATATTCATCAAATTGTATACTATCAAGATTTACATAATCTCCATATTTTTTTAATAGTTTATCAATTGAAATATGTTTCACTACAACGTTACTTCTCTGAACTAGCTTGTTAATATCAGTCTTATAACATAACCAAAAGACTTTATTTGATCTAGTGTCAGAGTCCTTACACATCAATATTGAAAAATACACACCATATCTCTCTTGTAAAGATGACGAATAAAAATATACATACCCACCAGAGGAAAATATACTGTCAAGATTCCTCAATATATAAGCAACAGAGTAATCGTTATTTGATATGGGTATTGGGTCGTAGTCTTTTAAATACAGAGATTGTGTTTTATTCTCAATTATCGGGTTAGTAGCTGCAATAAATGTAATACTAATAAAAACCATAAAGCAACATAGAACAATTACTTCCTTTATATTATTTTTAATATCTAGAAATCCTAAACGTATCATATCCGAGTTCATACGCTACCTCATAATTTTTTTGTTCTTTAAATATATTAAAATAGTAACAATCGTATAACAACTTATTGCTAATATTAATTCTAACATAAGTAACTCAATCAAGTTAAAATACGCAAGTTTATTATAATTATTATGCATCATATAAGCATATACTGGGGATGCAACCAGTATGTATACTATTAATATTGTAATAGTTAGGTAAACATAGTTAACAGATAATAGCTTTATGAAATCAGCTCCTACAATATCACTGATTTCTATTAATTTGCTGTTATTTTTACATGTTACGATTAGCAGAATAATATATGTAGCAATCGTCCATAGTAATAATGTCTGTATGAATATGTTGTATTTGCGACCATCAAGGGAATCCTTATAGATTTGATACAAAGTGCGATTCGGATGTTGAAGTTTTTTCTCTATAAAGCCTTGTTTCTCTAATTTGCTTTTTATTTTAATTATGTTATCAATATTAGGACTGTCTAAATACATAATTTTTATGGATGTAGAAGGAATAGCAAAGATATTTGCAAATGTTTCAACTTTTCCATATTTGTTCCAATAAGTAAATGATAGACAGTTAATAGGCTTTAATTCAACATTAATTCCATCCAATACATACTGCTTAGATTTTGGAAGTATGGGAATACGCTCTTGATTTATTTCATCAAATATTACGCAAACATTATTTGCTCGCTTATAATCATCCATTGAAAAATATCTGAATTTATTTCTAAGTTCATACTTTGTCGAGTTCAAATAATATTTAAATTGAGAATCATATACGCCAACTACTTTTGAATTATCTGTTTCAGCAACAACTGTTATATCTTTAAAATTGGTTAGGAGATTAAGATTTGAATTTTTTAAAACAGCTTTACTAGGTGCTTCCATACATATAGCATCATTTCCAACTCCATATGGTAGATGCTCCTCTCCCCGCATGGATAAAAATGAAAAGGAAAATATAAAAATTATTGTGACTATAATATTTATTATCATAGTTTCTTTTAGCCATATCTTGGAAGTCATAAATCACCTCTGGAATTATATTTTATCTATCTAAAATAATTGTCCGTTATATATAAATGTACTATCCGGGTTTTTACCAACATTCCCATCTACAAGTCCAAGTCCATAACTGTAATAAGCCCTTGTCTTAGGACCATCATTCCATTTGTCCTTTGCTATTAGAGTTACTTTAACTACCTTAGAACTATTTTTACCCTGGGAAAATGCAGTTTTTTGATATATATCACCTTGAACATCATATGATATTTTTACCCACTTAAAATATGCATTTCTACTGTCAGAATTTAAAGTACGATCTGTCCCTTTTACTGATGCTACGCCTGTATAGGTATCTGCCCAGTAATTATCAGGATGATATGATGATACATACGTATAAGCTGAGTGTTTCCATAAATAAGTTGTCCCAGCAAATATTGAGGATGTAGTTAATATAGAGAGTACAAATATAATCATTATAGAAAATGTTATTTTTTTCTTCATTTTGAACACTCCTTTACTTATCTCCTAACCTAAATAATTATGTATTAATTATATCACATATACTCCCACTGTCAATATTTAATTATATATATTAATATATATACCTCGGCTATGTCTTATTGTCTAAAATATTGATTTCAATATTAATATTTTAAATTCACACATGTATTATCTGAAAATAAAATATAGAATTTTGCAAATCGGGGCTTACATGCCCCATAATAATTTCGAAAAATTTTAAATTTTTTCATTTAAACGCTTGCTTAACCGTTTAATCTATGCTATAATCAATTTGTAAAAAACTTAAGATAATTTTGAAGGAGGAAAAGTATTATGGTATCTTGTGGAGACATGAAAGTTGGGGAAGTTTATGTATGTAAGGACTGCGGTCTTGAGCTAGAAGTTAAGAAATCATGTGGCTGCCCTGACGATGCAGCTTGTGAAACTGGACACGACAAGGGTGTTTGCTGTGATTTCGAATGCTGTGGCAAACCAATGGTTAGAAAGTAGTCACATACTGATCACAACACTGTAATTTTAAAAGCGGCTTACTCGTTCTGAGTTAGCCGCTTTTTTAATATATTGTTTCATATATGCAATATAAGGCATATAGACTAAAACACTTTTATATTAGAACCATGCAAGAGTTCCGTTTGCTGTAAGAACAACTGATATAACTGCCGCTGCAACTAACAATACACAAACAACAATTGATCCGATGCCCTCAAATACTTTCTGCCCTCGCTTCTTTCTATTATAAATATACATAATAGTTCCAGGTGCATATAGAAGAGATGCTATCAAAATATATGTCGTTCCGGAGGCATATAGTAGCCAAAGCCCGTAAATTGAAGCACCTATTGCAATTATCCATGGTGCAAATCTTTTGCCACCTTCGATTTCTCTATCTTCACCCTTCATCACTACCTTTAAATAGTAGAATGCAGATAATACATACGGGACCATTATTGCAGAGGTCGAAAGTGCATATAATGCCTGGAATGTAGCGCTATTTAGATACATTATAATTATAAATAACTGTATTATTAGCGCAGATACTATAACTGCCCACGTAGGTGCGCCTTGCTTGTTTTTCTTCGCCAAAACAGCTGGAAATGCCTCATGTTCCGCTGGTCCGAATGCACTGTCAACACAAAGTATTGTGTACGAGAAGAGCGCTCCGCCAAGCGAAATGATAACACCTATATTTACAAGTGAAGCTCCCCAAGGCCCAACCACAGCTTCTAGGACTCCGCCAAGCGAAGGATTAGGTAGCTCAGCAAGCTCTTTTGCAGGCATAACGCCCATCGACAGAACTGAAATTATTACATAAAGTATAAATAGAGAAGCGAATGAAATTATTGTAGCCTGTCCTGATATTCTAGTATTCTTTCCTCTACCCGAGATAACAACTGCTCCCTCAATTCCTATAAAAATCCATACGGTCGTATATACTGTTCCCTTGACTTGTTCAAGTAGTGAAATTTCACCTGTCCCTGCAAAATTATCTACAAATATATCCCATCTGAAAGCACCGCCAACAATTATTGCGATTACTACGACTAGGATAGGAATGACCTTTGCTATTACAACTATAGCATTCAGGATAACCGCTTGGTTCACGCCTCTAAGAATCAATATGGATAGTGCCCATATAACAGCAGAAGCAACTAATACCGAGACGAGATTTGATCCATTCCCAAAGGCTGGAATATAATTACCTATAGTTTCAAACAATAATGCTATGAATGAAATTTGTGCTAAGATCGCACTCATCCAATAGCCCCAAGCTGAGTTGAAGCCTACGTAATTGCCAAAACCCTCGTTTGCATAACTGTAAATACCACTTGTCAGTTCTTTCTTTACTATGGATAGTTTAAAAAATGCCATCGTTAAAGCAAACATGCCTACTCCGCAAATAGCCCATCCTATGAGCGTTGCCAGCGTATTTGCTCCACTTTTCGCAAAGTCACCCGACAAACTGAATACACCACTTGCCAAAGTAAGCCCTACCGCAAACATGGCAAGGGGAAATACGCCTAGATTTCTTTCATGTTTTTGCATATCAATATTCCCCCTTAATAATTCAGCCTATTAACCTAGAATCTAAGAGATAAACAGCTCAATCCTCCGTCAATCTTCTTGTATTCTGAAGTATCAACTGTCATAACCTCGTATCCCATATCTCTAACAGCCTTTTCAACCTTAGGGAATCCTTCTGGAACGATTACAATGTCATTCACCCAAATGCAGTTTGCAGCATAAGCTTCGTCAGCCGGGATCTCTGTTTTGTTATAGTCTTTGAAAACAGGGCTTGTCAAGAATTCGCCTGCAGCGAGCATGTTGTTGTTTTCTAGGTAGTTAACGCCAGTCTTAAGGTGTAACATTTCCTTCATCTCAACTACTGAACCTGTATGTCCGTGTCTTTCAAGGATTTCGATAAACTGCTTGCAGCCTTCTGGGTTAGATCTGTCAGAAGCTCCGATGTAGAAGTGATTTCCAACCATCATAACGTCGCCACCTTCCATTGTTCCAGGGGCCTTGATATATTCGATTTTGTCTTCAGGATAGAACTTCTTGATTGTGTCTACAATGTAGTTAGGTTCTTCTCTTCTGCTTTCAGCACCAGGTCTTGAAATAATTGCAACATTAGGTGTTAAAACTGCAGTGTCTTCAACAAAACAGCTGTCAGGGAATTCATCAAGTGCTGGAAGAACTGTAACCTCAACTCCGCATTTCTTAAGTGCTTCAATGTAAGCATCATGCTGCTTAAGAGCATTCTCATAATCTGGAGTTCCATCAAATGTTCCACTTGTTATACCATCACATATTGCTTTACAAGGTCTTCTTACGATTACATTATTAAACTTTTTCATTTTTGTTCCTTTCCTTTCTGAAAAATATGTATTTCATTAACTTGGGTATATAATATATTATATACAATATTTTGTCAAGTGAATTACTTGTCATAAAAACTTAAATAATATATTATATTCTTGTAAGCGAAAGGGAGGCGAAAAATGGATCAATTTAAAACGCTAAAAAATCACGTATATGACTTCATTGCTGAGCAGATTTTTCTTGGTAAAATTAATCCCGGTGAAAAGATACATGAGAATCAGATTTGTGAAAGTCTTTCTGTCAGCAGAACGCCTGTCAGAGAAGCGCTCATTGAGCTTTCATGTTTTGGGGTAATAGACAATATCCCGCGCAAGGGATTTGTTGTAAGAAATCTTACTCTTGAGGATCTTGCCGAAAGATACACAACCATTGGTGTCCTTGAAGGAGAGGCAGCTGCTATTGCCTGTCCAAAGCTCGATGATAGGGATCTCGCGGATATGAAATTTTACCTTGAAAGCATGAATCTTGCAATCACTCAGGGGAATTATAATATGTATCATAAGCAGCAAGAGATTTTTCACCAAATTTTCATCCAGAAGTGTGGCAACAAAGTGCTAATTGAGACCCTAGAAAATTTAAAAAAGCCCCTTCTAAAAAGGGACTTTAACGAAGACCTACATCCAGATATTAAAGATATTTTGCTGGAGACAAATAAGGAACATAAGAATATATACGAGTTGTTTTTTAAAAGAGATTCTAAAGGTGTCTCCGATTACCTAAAAGATGTGCACTGGCGCTCACACCAAGCCCAGTTTGAAGTACTATAGCCTGACATCAGGCTATTTTATTTTGCCTGTGATTTTTCCTCATACACAAAAACCGCTACAACGCTTGGTTTTCCATATCTGTTTTGTGCCAAACATCCGACAACTTAGATATTTAAACAAAATAATCGCTATAACGGTTTTTTTATTCACATATTCAGTATATTTTGTGGGATAGCCGTCGAAGACATTATCTATCTTCTATATTAGCCTTCTTCTCCCATCCTCTTTTCTGAACTTCCTGCATTACGTAACTCATTACGTGCTCTGCATACTTTCCAGGGCCAAATCCTGCATCATAACCTAGTTCCTGAGCTAGCTCGTGTGAAATACGAGGACCACCACAGATAAGAATAAGCTTATCACGTAGACCTTCAGCTTCAACAAGTTCTATCATTTTAGTAAGGTTCTTGATGTGAATGTCCTTCTGTGTTACTGTCTGTGAGATCAAAAGTGCATCAGCGTTAACTTCCTTTGCCTTTGCAATCATTTCTTCACAAGGAACCTGAGATCCCATGTTATATGCTACAACATTCTTGAACCTCTCAAGACCAAAGTGTCCGTGGAATCCCTTCATCTGGATGATAGCATCGATACCTACTGTATGAGCGTCTGACTCGATTGAAGCACCAACTACCACGATGTCTCTGCCGATGTTTTCTCCAATCCATTCTCCGCATTCAACTCTGTCAAGTACATTACCCTCAACCTTAGGAACGTGAATTCCTGTGAAGTCAATAGTTTGCTGAGCAGAACCGTATACTACAAAGAAAGTGTATCCAGGGCCAAGCTCGTGATAATATGTTACGTTCGGTTCGTCAAATCCGAGTTTCTTTACATATTGTTTTGCGCATTCTTCTGCTTCCTCGCCATAAGGTACAGGAAGTGTAAATGCCATCTCAACCTTACCATCGTTGAGTGTATCGCCGTAAGGCTTTACCTTTGTTAGATCGACTGTTGTCGTTGCTGTTTTAGTTTCTGACATCTCAAACTCCCTCCTTATTTATGATCCATGAACAATTTAACGAACGGATTGAAGTAGTTTTCGCCAATTCTGGTTACACCTTCAAGACCGTGTCCGCCATCCTTAGGACGCTTAACTCCGCCAAACTTACCTTTTTCAATAGTTGTAAACAAGCCTTCTTCTTGAACCTCTTCAAGTAGAAGTTCTGCTTTTTTGAGTACTTCCTGAGCTCTCTTCTGAATGATACCATCCTTCTTAAACTCAACTTCTTCACCGATATGCTTACAGTTATTGAAGATGTACTGAGCATTTTCAATAGAAAGATATCTATCGTGCATATGTGGTGTATGTATAGCTTCTGTCAACATTCCCTGTAGTAGGAGTGATTGTTTTGACCAGATTGCTACAAGGTTAAATAGAGCATCCTGGATATGACCCATGAAAATGTTGCCTGTCATAAACTTTGTAGGAGGCATGTATTTTAGTCTTGCGTTAGGGAATATTTCCCTTGCCATGATTGCTTGTGAAAGCTCAAGAAGGAATCCATCTTCAGTCTTAGGATCCATCTCAAAAGCATGTCCAAGGCCCATCTGATTTTCTGGAATATTAGCAAGTACAGCAAACTGTTCGTTGATGAACTGAGAAGCAGTTACAGTGTGTGCAGCTTCAATAGCATCGTCAGTTGTCAAATAGTTGTCCTCACCTGAGTTAAATATGATACCGCAGTATCCGATAA
>ERZ1673752.4972-NODE-4972-length-10486-cov-64.623047_pt1 | contig 10486 bp, 8 predicted proteins | sample MGYA00580195_ERZ1673752 | MGnify/ENA primary metagenome ERZ1673752 (study PRJEB41218, sample SAMN15661744) | gut metagenome | host: Homo sapiens | place: Canada: London | collected 2015-08-20/2019-03-30 | study: EMG produced TPA metagenomics assembly of...
ACCGAGCTTGCTCGAGTTATGCCATGGCGAGAAAACGAAGGATGAAATCCAACGTATTCTTGCTCCCAATACTTATTAACTTTGTATTGTGAAATATCATAAGTTAACCTCGGAGCAAAGGTCGCAAATTTTCGCCTTACTCCAAAAGAAAACATCGAGAAAAGAAATTGCTGACATCGTCGGCATCAGTCAGTCAACACTCTCACGTGAAATCAGACGCAACAGCACGCCATCGGGAAAGTATATCTGGACAAAGGCGCACGGTATGGCTATGCAGCGCAGGAATAGAACGGTAACGAACGCCAAACTCTCCGACGGATTGGTCTGGAGAATCAAGGAATATATTATCAACGACCAGTGGTCTCCAAGACAAATATCAGGATACCTGCGCAAGAACGAGGGGATAAGGGTGTCCCATCAGTCCGTCTATAACATCATCCACAATGACACGACAGGGGAACTTGCCAGGCACACAAGGCACAAGATGAAATACAGGCATCATCCCAGGGGCGGACATCTTCCAATCAAGGACAGGTTGAGTATCCATGAAAGAAGCAAGGAAGCTGACGGGAAGAGGTTCGGAGATTTTGAGATGGACCTGATAGTAGACCCTGGCCAGCGTGCCATACTCACACTGGTGGAGAAGTCCACCAACATGCTGCTTATGCAGAAACTGCCCTTTGGAAAGCAGTCAAAGCCTCTGGCAAAGGTGGTTAGAAAACTGCTGCTGCCATACAAGGACAGCCTGAAGACCATCACAACAGACAACGGGCCTGAATTCGCGGCACACAAGGACATTACCAGGTTCTTAGGCGTACCCGTGTACTTCGCTGATCCATATTGCTCATGGCAAAAGGGAGCTATTGAGAATACAAATAAACTAATCAGACAATATATACCGAAAAAGGATTCGTTTGAACATTATACAGACAAGAGAATTATGTCGATACAAAAGAAATTGAACGAGAGACCGAGGGAAAAATTAAATTTTTCCACACCAAAGTGCGAATTCTTCAAACATGTTTTGTATTTTTGCACTTGCTGGTTGACTCTACGGAGAAACATCTTGGTCTGATAAAGACTCGAAAATCTCTGACAAGGGTAATGGATAGATTACGTAGTATCATCAGAATATTTTCCTGGGACTAAAATAAAAATCGACATGGCATATTTTAATACAACAATCAAAGATTTAATATCTGAAAGAATAGGTAGAAACACATTTCTACCTGCTATACAGCGAGAATATGTATGGAAGCCATACCAAGTAGAAAAACTATTTGATTCGATAATGTGTGGTTATCCTATTAGTTCTTTCTTATTTTGGAAAATAAGAGAAGAAAAGAAAAAGGATTGGACTTCCTATGAATTCATAAAGGATTTTGATCAAGCGACTCCTCACAACAAGGAGGCAAATCTTGATGGAGTTAATCAGGATATATATTTAGTTCTTGATGGACAACAGAGAATAACATCAATCAACATCGCCCTTCGTGGTACATATCGTTTTTTTTATAGAAAATGGAGGACAACGAGACTTTACTTGAATCTTCTATGGGATAAAGGAGATGATAATCCAGAGGAAATGACTTATCAATTCCTTTTTAAGGAAAATAATCAAATATTACCAGGAACAGACTATCCTCAACTGTGGTATCGAGTTGGTGATATATTGAATTATGACGATGCTGAAGATGCAAAGGATTCTATAGAAAATGACCTTAATGGATTTGACGAAGATACAAAAAAACGAGCAAGAAAAATGATTAGTAAATTGTTCAGTGTTGTCAATGTTACTCAAAATATCAACTATTACGAGGAAAAATCAGATGATTATGACAAAGTACTTGAAATATTTATCCGCACTAATACAGGTGGACAGAAATTAGAGTACAGCGATATTCTTCTATCAACAGCAACAGCTAAATGGCGAAACCTTAATGCAAGAGAAGAAATAAATAAATTTACAGATGAAATCAACAAAATAGGAAATGGTTATAATTTCGGCAAAGATTTTGTTATGAAAGGAGCGATGTATCTGACCGAAAATCTGCCCATACAATATAAAATAAGTTCTTTTACAAGAAAAAATCTTGAATGTATCGAAGACCATTGGGAAGAAACAAAAGATGCTATTTCTAATAGTATTCAGTTAATTAGTAAATATGGTTTTACTGACAAGAATTTAGTTGCAAGATTAACTTTACTTCCTGTGGCACAATATTTACAAAGGAAGTCAAAAGGCTATCTAACATCATCATACATTAAAGATGTTGAAGACCAAAATAATATTCAGAGATGGATTATAATGATGCTTCTTAAGGGTGCTTTAGGTAGCGCAACAGATAATAAATTGAATTTAATGCGTCCCGTTGTAAGAGCAATATCGGAATATTTCCCTTATGCTGAAATTAGCAAAGAACTTAAAACAGAGATGACATTCAATGATATGGAGATAGAGAATCTGTTGCAATATAATTATGGGACACGATATAGTTATCTTATTTTATCGTTGCTATATCCTGGTCGAGACTGGAAAGATAAGAAATACAATGAAGACCATATATTCCCTCAAAATGAATTTAAGATAAAAAATCTTCGTGCAAGAGGATATGATGACTCTACAATACAGAAATATACAGATTGTTTTAATACAATATTAAACTTAGAGTTATTAGATGATTCTGAAAATAAGTCTAAGAATGCAAAACCATTTGATATTTGGCTTAAAAGTCGCGATACAAATTTCAAAAAGCGTCATCATATTCCAGAAATGAATGATTATAGTCTAGACTTTTTCCTTGAATTTATACAAAAGAGGAAAGAACTATTAACAAAACAGATTAAGGAATTTTATTTGAAATAACAAAAATAACAATATGAGTGAGGAATTACAACAGAAACTCCGTGATCAGCTTTGGGAAGTCGCAAACAAGTTGCGTGGCAATATGTCGGCAAGCGACTTTATGTATTTTACATTAGGCTTTATATTTTATAAATATCTGCCAGAGAAGATTGAAAAACATGCCAATGACGCCTTAGTGGATGATGCTGTTACCTTCAAAGAATTATGGGCAATGGAAAAAGATTATTACTGTCCGCTAAACATAGCAACCTCCATCCCAACTCATTGTATCATAGGAGCCCAGATGATTTTAAGTTTGTGACAAGCCCCCCTTATTCGTTTTCTGTTACCTCCGGCGGCGATTCGGCAGCAGCTTCAAGCATCAATTTCATGTCCGCATCCGGCTTATTGAAGAAATTATTCATGTTGAGGTATTCCATAAGCACTATGCGTACCATAGTTGCTAGCCCGGAGAAGCTCCACCGTCTTTCCAGGGAGCTTTGAAGCAGGGATAGCAGCAGGTTCACAATCAGCGTGACCCAAATCTGAATTTTTATGGCGTTGTCACTCTCTCCATAGAATTATCTGAGAGGGAAATTCTGCTTGACCTGCTTGAAGAGTGACTCTATCTGCCACCTCCTGCGATATATGGCAACTACGGTTTCCATGGACATGTCGAAGTCGTTGGTAAGCAACGATACCAACTTCGGGCACTTTCCTTTCTTGATGTCCACATATGTGATAACACGCGCAATATGGTTGATTTCGCCCTTCCTGAACACTACCACCTGCTCGCGATATTCCATCAGCCCCTCCTTGCTCATATCCATGCAGCCTGCCAATACCTCGTACTTGAGGTTTTTCTTCATCTTGGTGACATAGACGACGTTCCTCTCCGTAAGTTCCTCAAACTTCCCGTAGTTGACATACGCACGGTCCATGGCAACGATTTCGCCATGCTTGAAATGGCTGGGCGCAAGCATGAAGGAATCATTTGTGGCGGCGGAGGTGAACCTGACGTCCCAATGAACTCCCTCGTTTTCGTGAATGACGGAATGCACTTTTATGCCACCCTTCTTCTTTCCCGTCTTGGGATGACGGCCCACGCCCTTGAAGATGACGTTAGAGAACAGGGTTATCGTGGTGGAATCGATGATTCTCAGACGTTTTATCCATTCCTCCGTACCATTGCGTCGGCTGTCCGAAGAAAGTCTGTCCTTATTGGACTCGTAAAGGTCGCGGTACACGTCCTCAAAGAACTTCTCAGAGCGTCTGGCGTTCGCGTCTGACAGGGTACTGCGCTTAGGAACCCTGTCAATGCCTATGTGGTGAAGCTTGCGCACCTCAGCCGTCATTGCCGCCTCTATCTCGCGCAGGGAGTCGAAGCGCATGATGACTGCATACAGCATCGTAAGAAGATGGGTGAAGCCGTCAAAGGTCTTCACATACCGCTCACCGCCGTTTCGGCGGCTTATTTCAACTATTTTGTCATGGTCGAGAGATTTTATCAGCTGACCATATACCGGCTGTCCGAAAAAATGTGTACTTTTGCTCATGTTATCTAAGTTTACTAACAAAAGCAAAGGTAACAAAAAGGGCTGATACCTCGTGAGAAGTGTCAGCCCTAATTCGTATAAAAAGGTGAGATGTTTAGCGGACAGTAATATTTTTCAATATACAAGATGGCGGGGCGGGGCGAAGCGCAGAAATCAACAGAGGAAAAATGAGTGTGGGAAAGAGGATAAGGCGATGCGTATCCGCGCCCCCGCGACGCATCACCATGAAAGTGTGACGAACACAATCTGAACGGCGGCTGAAAGGTGTGCATTTTGTGTCTTGTCGCAGTGCAAATACGGCGAGTTTGCCTGGCAAATACGGCGAGTTTAGTCAGCAAATACGGCGAGTTTAGTCAGCAAATACGGCGAATTTGCTCCCGCGCCTGCGGTGTCCGGCAAGCTCAGTTGTTGTTTTTGTTGCTCAGGTACTTAAAAGGTTTAATTTACAATAGTGTTGCGGAATTAAGGAATGTTTTTGTATGAGTGTTGGACAGGATCTCCTGTTTACATCACTCCAAATATCGGATGAGCCTTTTATTATTCTTCTATCTCGGCATCAGCCTCGTGACGGTAAATCTTCTGATAAGTAGACGGAGTCATTCCCATCACGCTTTTAAAAGCGCGATTAAAACTTGCCGCATTCCTATATCCTACACTCTCAAATATCGTCTTTATCGTGAACCGGTAATAATTGTCATCCGAAAGCATCTTGCAAGCCTGCTTCACCCTATATTCATTAAGAATAACCTTAAAACCCTTACCGAATTTCTCGTTTATCACAACGGAGACGTATTTCACATTCGAGCCTACACACTCCGCCATCTTGTTAATATTAAAGTCTACGTCGGATATTATATAGAGATCCTCAAATATACTCTTGATCTTCATAAACAATTCGTCCTTTTGATCAACAGGCATGGCATAAGATGTATTGCGGGAAAGCTGATTGTCAATAGCTTCACTCAGATTATTGTTCTTCTGCTCAAGCTTGAGGATTTCCTGATCCTTATTAACTACAATGACTTGAGCCTTACGCAATGCCTGGTTCTTGAAAATTATGACAAAAAGCAGGAAGACAAGCACCACAGCCATTGCAGTAATAAGGATAATGACAATGACAAGATTGCTGACTCTATGCTCATGCTCAACATTCTCATACTGATACAAGTCATTCTGCAACGAGAAATATTTAGTCATATTGTATACTCCAGTACTCTGCTTATGATACTTTTCAAGATACTCGTATGCCTCATCCTTTTCACCAAGCCCTACATAAGCATCGGCAAGCATCTTGTATGAATTCAATATCAATTCCTTATAATTCAGCCTCAACGCCTCGGCAAGACAACTTTTGCCGATAATGACAGCCTTGTCATATTTATGCTGCAACACCATAAGATTGCCTATCTCACTGTTCTGGAACAATATATATAAGGCTCCCATTTTGTTTTTCCTTGCATATTCCAAAGCCTGACTATGAACATTCTGTGCCTCTGAATAGTTTCCTACGCACTTCATTATCCTGGCATACTCGTACAAACAAAAATACTCATATTTCTGTTTGTCCCTATGAACAGGCAGGCGCAGAAGTTCAGCATAATACTTCCTCGCATTAACAGAATCCTTATTATTACAGTAATAGGTCACATAATTTGAGAGGAAAGACGATTTTGCATCATCATCAGCCAACTTGATTGCCAAATCATAACCCAGTTTATTATATTGGAGACTACCATCTACATTGCCAAAGTTATTGTAAAGAATACTGATGTAGCCGGCACAACGCATGGCAAGATAATCATTCGACTCTTTTCTTGCGGCAATAAAACCCTTTATATAATACTGCAATGCTTGCAGAGAGTTGTCTGCCTTATAACAACTGTCGGCAATTGAAGTCAGATTTTCTGCATCATACACCTTGTTTGTACATGACATGCCAAGCAAGAAAGAGAAAAATATTAAAAAAGAATTTACATTAATCAAGCGTTTCATAGTGTAACTTATTTGGCGAACAAAGGTAATATTAATTTTACCAAAACAAAAATTATAGTAGCAACAAGACATGTTTTTGGTGTTATTTCATGAAATAACAAGCTTTATATACAAAAGGAATTGCCCAATTTTAAAAAAAGATGTTCTTTTGCAGACAGATTAAAAGGAATATTAATTAAAGTAATTGCGTATGAAAAGACTTTTCTTATTTATCGGAGTAGCTATATCCTGCTTGCAAGGATGGGCGAATTGGAACACAGACTTATCGGAGAACACACAAATCACGCCTACAGGTCTTTCGTATTATGACAAAGCACTAAAGACAAACAAGAACGGCTATACCTATGCAGTTTTCGTCTGCCCTGCTGAAAACAGTATGGCTACGAGACTGCAGATTATAGACAAAGACGGAAACAGGACTTTAGGCAGAGGCGGAAAAATTGTAGCCAGCGAGAAGAACAGACCATGGCTCACATGGAACCAGTATCTGCAACTCGACAACGAAGGAAATGCTTTCCTGAGCGTTCAGGACCTGAGAACATCTGACGATAATCTTACATATACAATATATAAATTCTCTGAAAGCGGAGAACAGCTATGGAACGGGACATTACTCAATGACGGTAACGGCTATGCTATGTCGGCAGGTCTTTCCATGCTGAACACACATGACGATGGACTGCTCTGCACTTTCTTCTATACTGACCCGGAAATCAATAAAGATGTTGTACTGGTTGAAAAACTGGACAAGACAGGAAAAAGCGAATGGAAGAAAATAGTCTGCCAAATGAACATAAACTCTCTCCCTTACCCTTTCCTTGCTGATGCAGGAGAAGACCGTGCAATGGTAATGTGGGTTGACAATGGAAACATTGAAGCAAACGTCATCAATACAAAGACCGGTGAAATGGAAAAGGACGAGCCTGTAAAAGTATACAGTGGCGGCTTTGCGTCACCGAAAGTAATGGAAGTATTGAATATTGCACCTACTCACGACTATGGTGCGCTCATCTCAACTTTAAACGCAAACGTGCAGGGAAGCATGGTCTATGTGAAAAACGACCTGTCGATAGGTCTTGACGGCAACACTAACGGTATTCTGTTTGACAAGACTGAAGACTATGAGTATGGCACAACAAGGCCGGAAGTGGTATACAACGAAGGCGACAATACATTCTCTTGTGTTTATAAAAGATTCTACAAAAAGAACACCAGGATGGAGACTGTGTATTACCAGAAAGTATCTATGGACGGAAAGCTGAAATGGGATGGCGGAAAAGAAATTGTAGCCCAACAGGATGAATATCAACTGGCTTTCTTTAACCTAAGAAGCTTAGACAATGGCAAATGCGCATTGTTCTATCTCAAACATGACAACATGGCAAATACCGTATGTGGACTGGTAAAAACTTTCGATAAAAACGGAAACGCAAGTGAAAAGGAAACCGAATTTACAACTTCAGATGACAACAAGGTAGAACTTTGGGTTTCAGAACAAATGCCCGATAAGCGTTTCTTCACGGCATGGGACCAGAAGATTGACTCCAAATATTATCTGTTCATGCAAGACATAAAAATAGACACACCTACAGGCATCAGTTTGCAAACCACAAGCAACAGCCCAGAGCACAGCAGATATTTCTCCATCAACGGAACACAAAGGAACGAGATGGGAAGAGGCATCAACATAGTGAAATACGACAACGGAAACACCGTGAAAATAGCAAGATAAAGACAACAATTTACATTTTCATTAAATACAATTACTTATGAAAAAATTATTTTTTACTACGGCATTAGCAATGTCCGCCCTGTGTTTGCAAGCTCAGACTGTAGTAAGCCTTGACAAGGCAGGGACATTATCGAAGAAAATCTCATCTGCAGAAAAATACGAGATAACAAACTTGAAGATATCCGGACCGCTGAACGGTACTGACTTCATCCTGCTAAGAGACATGGCAGGCATGGACCAGGAGAACAACAAGTCAGATGGCAAGCTTGAGACGCTTGACCTGACAGATGCGTCAATAGTAAAAGGCGGTGAGCCATATTACGTATCATACGGTGGTAACGCTGATACAGAATACTACACCTCAGACAATGAGATGGGACATGCCATGTTCATCAAATGCGCCACTCTAAAAGACGTGAAGCTACCAACTACTGTAACGGCAATCGGCGACAGCTGCTTCTTAGAGTGCAAAGCATTGAGCAACCTCGACATTCCTGCTTCTGTAAAAGAGATAGGAAGCTATGCCTTGTCTTATACGGCATTGGAGAAGTTCAGTTTTCCTGAAGGAATGGCAATTACAGAAGGCGTACTGTCTGGATGCTCTTCGCTGACATCATTGACTATCCCGTCTGACGTGACAGTAATTCCAAGAGATGCTTTCTCTGGCACGGGTATACAGGAAATTGAATTGCCTAAGAGCCTGACAAAGATTGGAGAAGAGGCTTTTTCCGCATCTCTTATCACCAAGGTAAACTGCCCGGAAAGCCTTCTCACTATAGATGCCGGAGCATTTTCACTTTGCCCTAATCTGACTGAAGTAAACTTCAACAATAAACTTGAGACAATAGGCAATAGAGCGTTCAGCTCTTGCGAAAGCCTTTTAGAAGCAAACATTCCAAACACAGTAACAACACTTGGCAGCAGTGCATTTTCCACATGTTCCAAACTCAAGAAGGCACACCTGCCAGAGGGGCTGACCAAGATAGAAACAGCTCTGTTTGACAGATGCGACAAGCTTGAGGAAGTAAACATTCCTGAGACCGCAACAAGCATCGGTGCTCTTGCTTTCCAGAACAATTGCAAACTGAGCAGCGTGACCTTCCCTGAAGGTTTGAAAGATATAGGCAAAAACGCATTCAAGAGCTGCTATACACTCGAAGAGATTATACTGCCACAGTCTTTGGACAGCCTTGACGCAAGCTGTTTCGATGGATGCATGAACGTTGTAAATGTTGTGTTGTCTCCTGCATTGAAGAAAATTCCAAGAGGCGCATTCTCATATTGCTCTTCAATTGAGAAAATTGACATCCCAGAGGGTGTAGAAGTAATTGGCGAGATGGCATTTGCAAGCTGTGACGAGCTAAGAACCGTCAAGATTCCTTCAACAGTAACCACCTTGGAAAAGGCTTGCTTCTGTGATAATATGGAATTGGCAGAAGTTCATTGTGCAGCTCTCACACCTCCTACATGTGGAAAGAACGCATTTGCCGACATGGCAGAAGAGAACGTGCTATATGTACCGTCCGGAACAAAACAGGCTTATGAAACAGCCGACACATGGAGCGACTTTGCAAGTATCGTTGAGGAAGAGACAAATGACATCAATAAGAATACCGTTCGTTCAAACGTATACGAGACAGCAAGATACAACATTGCTGGACAAAGCATCGGAAACGACCGCAACGGTATCCAAATCATTAAATATTCTGATGGTACATCTGTAAAGACAGTAAAATAAGCAACATAAAATGTTGAATACAAAGCCCCTTATCATCGAATGCAATCCTAATCAATCATACATTCATGATAAAGGGCTTTTATTTCTATATCCAGCCTCACAAACGGTATAAATTATAGCAATAAGTACCTCACAAACTCTCAAATTATCTTTCACTTATCTGTCTTCAAGTCCCCCAAAAGAAGCGAACCGTTTTTGTCTAAGAGCCACTTTGAGGTGGTCTAAGTGGCGCTTTGTCATCCTCGAAGTGGCGCTTGAGAATCGCTGTCAACAACGCCTTCCACAACAGCCTCCCCGTCTGTGTAATCCCGATGTTGCTTGAGGTGATGCTTATGATGATAGTTACAACAATTTTCAGCGTCTTTTTTACAACGTTCCTTGCATTTTTCATTTTTCTGGCAACCTTTACAACCGGAACAGTCCGACTCGCAAATACACTTCTTACAAGTGCATTCTTCACAACAACATTCTATGTTGCTTTTATTCTTGTCACAGGCATCGTTTGGGAGCACTATAGCAGTACAAGTAACTGACAATGCAAATAGTCCTAATAACAAAGTCTTTTTCATATATTACTGTCCGCTAAACATAGAAATCCTCATTCCAACTCATTGAGACACAAC
>ERZ1673752.4973-NODE-4973-length-10485-cov-6.582742_pt1 | contig 10485 bp, 9 predicted proteins | sample MGYA00580195_ERZ1673752 | MGnify/ENA primary metagenome ERZ1673752 (study PRJEB41218, sample SAMN15661744) | gut metagenome | host: Homo sapiens | place: Canada: London | collected 2015-08-20/2019-03-30 | study: EMG produced TPA metagenomics assembly of...
CTAAAAATCTTAAGTCTAGGTGTGGTAATTAATACCTTTAGGCTATCTAAAACAATATTATATTTATTCCAATATGCCCTCGCTTGGGGAAATGATAATAATTCTAATCTAATTTTAATGAGATTGTTCATCTAATCAATTAAATTTATCCTTATATACAATGTCGAACAGCCACTGTAGATTTACTTTTGGCTTGCGTTGAGCGTCGATAATAGGTTGCAGTTTGTTATAAAGACTTTGTTTTATTCCTTTATTATCTAATTTTGTAATTTGAATTTTTTCATGTCTATCATTGTGTGCAATTTCAGGATTAAAATTACAATCTAAAATAAGCGATATTCCCCATTCATTATCTGCATACATATATCTTTTTTTATCATCTAAATATGGTATTATGAATCCTGTCTGCTTTCCATTTGAGGTGTAAAACTGCACACACGGCTGCCCATCAAAGTCATATTTTAATGTTTTTACTTTAGGATTATATATCCACTCCAAATTATCAACTACCATCATTAGTACAGGTTCCGTGCCCTCTTTATGAGGTGTATGCTTAGCATAGTATACCGAGTTACGCTTCATATTATCAAAGCAAAAGACTGTTATAAAAAGTAGTATTGCAATGACTATAAACATTCTTATAATGATTTTCTTCACAACTTACCTCCACAGCTTTCTCCAGAATTTTTTAATCGGCTTTACAATATGCTTCTTTATATATTTTTTCGCATTATGTCTTACATTTTTTATAACCTTACTTCTATATGTCTTGACAGGTTTAGTGCCTGCTTTACTACCTCTATATCCCGTATATCTTGAATTTACTCTACCTCTGCTGTAGTTTCCATAAGATCCAGATCGATGCAATACATTTTGACGAGGTTTAGGCTTAATTATCTTTTTCATAACAGCTTTTGCAAATTTTTTTATAGGCTTTATTACAGTCTTTATATTTCTTTTAAGCAAAATCTTTCCACTGCTAGAAAGAAGTTTAGCACTCTTAGCAAGTATTTTTTTAGCACTCTTTCTCTTATGTATACTATATATTATAAGGGCTATGCCTCCACAGCTCATAACCCCTGCAAATTTATTAATTTTCTCCTGCTCTTTTGGGGTAATGTATCCTTTGCTTTGTATTTTCAGGACTTCTTTATATAAACGTTCTCGCTCCTTATCAAGATTTTTCATATGATAATATCTCTTGATAAATTCATCCAATGTTAAATTTTTAAAATCAGGATGATAATGAAATATTATAGCATCTATATCGCTTCTTCTATCCTTTTTATCCATATGAGTAAGCCAATCACCAGTTAGAGAATTGGTTTGAAACAAATTATCCTTTTTCGATAATCCTGTATTTAAAAACATTTTTACTGCTAAAACCGATATGTTGAATGGAATTGTATTTCCTGTAAATTGAAATATGCTCAATATTGGTGTTCCTCCGACGTTTTTGAATATCTCTTTGTCTAAGCCACTTTTATATGTAGTTGCTATAGTAGTTGCAAAGTGTGGAAAATCAATTAAATATGGCTTGTCCCTATGGATATGATATGTTAAATCATTAAAGTCAGCAGTGTATAAAAACTTATTTTTATCCCCAAAATCATTTGCATGGCTTTGCAGAAAATCAGTTGCATATACAGAATATGCAATGGCGTTAGCTATTGCATGATTAATCTTATCCTTATCATTCCCATACTTCTTTTTTGCATTCTTCTTAACCTCGCTTATATACTGTAAAAATAACTTCTTTTCGTCGCTGTCCATCTTAGTGTTGATAAGAAATGGATCTTCTTTTGCTTTTTTCACCGCCTTGGGCTTTGTGTTTTTCCCTAGATTAGTCTTATATCCTCCAAGGTTGAAACTCTTTGCTTGCTCGTATTTTACACTGCTTCGCCCTGTACCCTTACTGATATTTACATTATTGCTTGCTGGCAACTCTGCTTTAGCTTTCTTTTTATAAACAAATATATGTTCAATATCTTTATCTACTATCCCCTTGTAAGCCTTTGGTGTTTCATACCCCTTTAAAACGGGTGGCTCATATTCTACATTTTCACCCTCAAGGCATTCATATTCCCTATCGTCTAAGAGATTATTCCCTCTTTCATCCCTAAACTTTAATTTAACATTATATTCTCTAGTGTAGATGAATTTTATAACAGGAAAATGTATATTGTTTTCGTCCTTTTGAATAGATATCAGCCTATAGCCTGGAATTAAGATAGATTTAAAGAGGTAGCTCTCATCGGTAAATCCTTGGTAGTATTCCTTTTCTTTAATTTCATTGCCTTGCTTATCTAGATATTCTAAACTGATATGCTGATTTATCCGTGTAAGCGTTTTGGCTTGAAGACTGCTACCAAAAATATCATACCTTGTTGCTATTGGATAGTAATACGAATCATTTACTCTTAGTGGAGCAGGTGAATAAAATATATAATTAAAAGACGACAAAAATCCTGCACCAAGATATCCACCCTTTGGAAGGTCAGAGGAACCATTTAAGTTGACAACACCGCCTTGGCTATCGTAAATTACTCCGTCCTTTTTTACAAGATTAGAATCAGGAGGTATTATCTCTACAATATTTGCAAGGTCTGTTTCAACACCTTGTGCCGAGTCTATATCTGATGATATAAAACTCAGTATTACTGGCATTTCCTCAAAGGTACCATGCTTTACTATTTTGTAGTTAATTCCTAAATTGCTCGCCCTATTATATAAAACTGCGATTGAGTTTCCACTTCCACCTCGAAAAAACTGTTCTCCTGTAAAAGCAACTCCTTTTACTCCTGTTCCTGTATTAAGATAGCCTGAATTCTGTTCCCAATCACTCTTGTCTGAATCTATGATTCTCCATATTATATCAAGGTCTACACCTGATTTTGTCTTTCCTACATACGTTAATCTTCCACTATCCCCATTTTCAATTCTATATGCTTTAACTTCTCTGTTTGGTGCTTCATTTGGGAATGCCGAAAAATCGTAGTTTCCAAGCTCTACACCTGTAATAAGCTGTGTCTCGGTTCTTTGCGACCAGTGAAGGCCTTCCTCTGTAAGAAAATGGTCATCTGTAAGGTTTTCACCTATCAATGTGTGATATTTGCAAAATATTCAATCCCCCTCTTATCCCTATTGTACTCACCTGCTACGGCATATTCTTTGATGTAAGGGGTCTCATCTTTCTTTGGAGGCACGTTTTCCCTATTTGCTTCTTTAGGCTCACTGCTTGATTGCCCTATGCTTATTTCTCGTGTTTCCTCGGAATTTGCAGGCGTATCTTCTCCATAGATATGCGGTATGTTAATAAAAAATGTGCCCAATATAATTGCAACTATGAGGGATATGTTTATAACTATTCTCACGCTTTTATTTTTCATTGCTTTTACCCTTACAAATCATTTTAACACTAGATGAAGCATGCCGCTTTCAAGGATTACATTCCCCTTAGGTATTCAACTTCTTTTGTGGTCAACTTTCTCACTGCACCTTCTTTTAAATGTCCGAGCTGTATCTGGCCAAACGACACTCTCTTGAGTTCAATCACGGGATTGCCAACAGCCTCAAACATCTTTCTTACCTGTCTATTCTTACCCTCGTGAATAGTAATCTCAACAAGACTGGTGTTAGACTTAATTCTCATAGTTTTCACTCTGGCTTTCGATGTTATGAAGCCACCTATGTCAACGCCTCTAATAAGTTTTAACTCTTTTTCTCGGCTCATCACATCCTGCACAAGAGCATGATAAGTCTTTGGGAATTCGTGTTTTGGATGTGTTAATTTAAATGTTAAATCTCCATCATCAGTGAGGAGCAAGATCCCTGAGGTATCAAAATCCAATCGTCCAACCGGAAAAAGCCGGCGTGCCTTATCTGTAATATCTGGATTTTCAGACAAAAGATCAATAACTGTTGTCCTGCCCTTATCATCCTTGGTAGATGTGATAACACCCTTGGGCTTATTTAGCAAAATGTATGTATATTTTTTTATAGGCTGAATTACATTGCCTGATACAGAAACGATATCACCGTCTACGACTTGATAGCCTGCCTCCTTAAGAACCTCACCGTTCACTTTTACCTGACCTGCCTGAATAAGATCATCCGCCTTACGTCTGCTACAAACTCCAGAGGTCGCAATATACTTATTTATCCTCATACATCCACCCTCATTTTTACCTTGCTTCAAGCTGCGTAGCGACCTCGAGCATTATGGCACACTCCATCCTCTTCTTAAAGATTTTGCATCCCTGCTCGTAAATGCCGGATATTGAGCCGCTGCTGTGGTAATTATTTGCTGCACATCCTCCGCTGCAGTAAAGTTTAGCCCAGCAATCATCGCATTCATCCCTTGAATAAATATTACAACGGCTAAACTCTTCCCTTTTCTTAATATTAGATATTCCGTTGTATATATCTCCCATCTTATAATCTTCATCCCCCACAAATTGGTGGCATGGGTAGAGATCACCCCAAGGAGTAACAGCCATATATTCGCAGCCCGATCCACATCCAGCTACTCTTTTGTGAACACATGGCCCATTTTTTAGGTCTATCATATAATGGTAAAAGTCGAATGGTCTGCCTTCGCGACATCTTTTTAGCATCTCAACCGCAAGTTTCTCATATTGGTCGAAAATGAATGGCAGGTCTTCCTCTTTAAGAGCGTAGGGCTCGTCCGGGGAACAGACAACAGGCTCCATTGAAAGCTGGTCAAATCCCAGGTCTGCCATGTGTAAGATATCATTCAAAAAATCTTTGTTCAGCGATGTAAATGTTCCGCGAATGTAATACTTCTTACCTTTGCGTGATTCTACAAGCTTCTTAAAATTTGGAATAACTATGTCATAACTACCCCTGTCGTCGATAAATTTTCGGAAGTGGTCATGTACTGATTTTCTTCCGTCGAGGCTAAGGACAACATTATCCATTTCTTTATCGGCAAAATTGATTACATCATCATTGATATTCACTCCGTTTGTTGTGAGTGTAAATCTAAAATGTTTATTGAATTTTTTCTCTAGTTCCCTGCCGTACGCAACCGTATTTTTAACTACATCCCAGTTGAGCAGCGGTTCTCCCCCAAAGAAGTCAACTTCAAGGTTCCTACGTCCGCCAGAATTTTCAACCAGAAAATCAAGTGCTTTCTTAGCAACCTCAAGGCTCATGAGGGCTGAATCACCGTGGAATTTCCCTTGTGCAGCAAAACAGTATTCGCAGTCAAGATTGCATGTATGTGCCACATGAAGGCAGAGTGCTTTGATTACATCAGTATTCTTCGCCGTTTTCGCAAGCTTCTCGCGATATATATCGGGGGTGAAGAGTATTTTGTTTCTGACAAGGTCACCAACGTCTTCGACAACGCCCCGAACTTCTTCATTTGTCAAATTCTCTATGCTTGCAAATTCACGGATTATGGCCTCAACGATTTCAGATTTTTCTAGTTCGCTCGGGTGCCCCTCGATTTCACATAGTCCGCCATCTTTCTTTGCACAAAAAAGTTGGATGATGCGATATGCCACATCATCCACTACATTAACCGATCCGCTGCAAACGTCCAATACTATATTGTACCCGTTTAACTTAAATTGGTGTATCATGCTATATTATTTCTCCTCGTTTTCGCAAGGCTGATTAGCTACCCCGCATGATGTCTTGCAAGCCGACTGACAAGATGTTTGGCATTCTCCGCAGCCACCGTTTTCTAGGCTCTCTGCAAGATTTCTAGTTTCAATAGTTCTGATTCTTTCCATTTTTCTTCCTTTCTGCAATACGCTTTAAGCAAACTCACATCGTATCTAAAACAAAATCGATTGTATCCCCTTATAAGATCTACATAAAATTTATAACAAAGTATAAATTACCAATTTGAGGATGTCGGTTCACCCTTTGGTCCTATATACTTTGATTTATCAAAGGCCAAAATCAAAATAAAAATTCCATTCAGCAAAACCAATCCTAAGCAAAATGCTGAGCTTTTACCAAATGATTTTCCAAGCTGCCAGTACACATAGCAACCGTATATTACATTTACAATCGGTATAAAGAATAAAACTGCTCCCCATCCTGAGCCGCCGGTTGCAATCCTTACAAGATAAATCAAATTTAAAATAGGAACAATTCCATACCATCCTGGCAGATTAGCTTTAAAGAAAATCATCCACCATGCAACAACATTAATAATTAACAAAATAATTCCAAACACAGTATACGTAGTCCCAAAAACATCACTCATCTGGTATCCGTTGTCATACATATCCATAAACAAATCCTCCTATTACTTTAATTAATTCAGAAAAATTATATCATTTACTATTTGTTTATGCAAGATTTTATTATCTCATCTACAACATCCTCGACACTCTTATCCGCGACTTTTACAGTTGTTTGAGAATATTTCCTGTAGAGCGGTACCCTGTAGTTATAAAGAGATTCTATACTCTCACCTTCATCAAGCGTAACGCCTCGAGAATCAAGATTCGAAAGACGCATTTTCAACAAATCAATGCTTTGTTCAAGATAAACAATCTTCCCAATTTCCTTCAGATGATCGATTGCCTTCGGGAATAAAATAGCACTTCCTCCAGTAGCTATAACTGTATCGTTGCATTTCAGATTACACAAAATCCGCTCTTCGACATTCCAAAAATAGTCATTACCTCTTTCATCGATTATCTCCTGCAACTTCATACCCTCGCATTTCACTATGAGATCATCCGTATCGATAAAGTTTATATTTAGTTTTTCCGCTAAATGTATGCCCACAGTGCTCTTCCCACTTGCTGGCATACCTATTAGTACTATATTCCCCATACAAAAATTCTACTTTCTACTCCTGACATACGTCTGAAACAGGCCTAATATCGTTTATATTTTCAGTTTAAGTTGTTGAGTTGAGCTTGAGTCTTCAATTTCTTCATCAGATAGAACACCCTCTAAATCCTGGAACGGCGGAAGCTCGGAAATGCTCGCAAATCCAAATTGTTTCAGAAACACATCCGTAGTCCCATAAATAATCGGCCTTCCGATTCCTTCAGATCTTCCCTTCTCCATAACCAGATCTCTCTTCATAAGTCCTTCTACAACCCTGTCTGCACGCACACCCCTTATCGCCTCAATCTCCGCCTTTGTCACCGGCTGCTTATATGCAATGATTGCCAGAACCTCAAGTGCGGCCTGCGAAAGTTTTGAACTCTTTACTGGAGTACATAGTCTCTTGATGAATATCGCATTTTCAGCCGAGGTTACCATCTGAAATGACCTGTTAATCTGTCTTATCCTAATGCCTCGACCATCTTTTTCATATTCATCTTTCAATTCAATGAAGAGTTCTTTGACTCTATCATATTCAATGCCCAAAACATCTGCAGCAGCCTTGATAGAAAGAGGCTCGCCCCAGACATATAACATCGATTCAAGAGCAGATTTGTATATTTGAGTGTTCCCCATTATGAGATCTCCTTACTTTCAATCTTTTTAGCGTTTTCAGACAGTTTCAACAAAATATCCCCATAAATGGATTTTTGTTCTGCGATTATAGATTTTTGATTTATCATTTGAAGAGTAGCCGCAAAGGTCACAACTAAATTGTAATTATCGTGTTTTCCTGGCACAAGATCCCTAAGATTTATCTTTGCACTGCGCCCACTGGCCTTGTTTTCTTTCTTGAATCTCTCCATAATGTATTCCATCCTGGATTCCATAGAGATTCTATCTCTCTCAAGCCTTGTATACCGCTCTCTAACCTGATCGATTCTCTGTTTTCTCTCGATGAAAGCATTAAAGGCTTTGACAAATTCGTCAATTTCTAAACTCAGGTATTCATCTGGGTTATTTGTATATTCCTGAATATCCTCCTGAGGCTTTTCCAGTACATCCTGATTTTCGTCAAACCTTTTTGCAAGCATGCCCGCTTTTTTCTTAAATGCTTTGTACTCTATTAGCTTCTCGACAAGCTGAGACCTTGGATCTTCTTCGACTATGCCTTCAACATCTTCATCTTCAGTTGGCAGGAGCATTTTGCTCTTTATTTCAATCAAACTGGCTGCCAACACCATAAATTCCGTAGCTCGCTCTACATCGATGGTTTTCAAATCCTTCATGTATTCCATATACTGCCCTGTAATTTCTGATATTTGAATGTCATATATGCTCATTTGCATATTTTCAATTAAATATACAAGTAAATCAAAAGGCCCTTCAAAGGATGAAATTCTAACTTTATAACTCATCAGAAACCACCATCTTCGCTATTTTCGTCACTCATAACTTTGTGGTTTGGCTCCTGACTTAGTCGAATTTTCTCCGAGTTTTCTTCAAGATTGCTGTAATAATTATAATATAAAAGACCGATTACCACTGTTATCATCCCCAAAATCTGCCACTGCTCAGGTTTCTGACCAAGAAATATATACGCAAGCATTGTCGCTGACACAGCCTCTCCTGACTCCCATGTAGAAACATACAGCGATGATACATGCCCCATACATAAGTTGAATACCGCATGAGCTCCTATCTGGCATACGATGGTAAGACCAAGCAGATAAATCCAGTCTGATGATGAGTAAGCAAAGAATGCCGTTCCCGTTGAAATCATACCTATTCCGAAACAAATCCAACAAAATAGGAAGCATAGAAACACATATGTCGTGCCCGATATGTTTTTTCTTGCCTCATGACCCATTGCAAAATAAAGGCCCATAAATACTGCAGTTGCAAGGGATAAGATATCGCCTTTAAAATTCCCGGTTGCGAGTTCTTTGTAGTCAAATCCAGCAACCATAGTCGCTCCTGCAAGTGCGCAAAGAATGCCCATTAGCGCTCTTTTCCCCACATGCCTCTTAAAAATGAATATGGTTGTAAAAACAACTACCAAAGGATGAAGTGCCGCGAGCACAGAAGCTGAAGCAATATTTGTGAGTTTAACTGCGCTGAACCAGCAAAAGAAATGCAAAAATAAAAATACCCCAGCCATGAATGTGAAAATCATGCTTTTCTTTGGTATCTCACCCAATTCCTTGATTCCTGTTTTGAAAAATGGTAAAGCAAAAAATGGCAGACCTAAACTTAGCCGCCAAAATCCAATAGCCATCGGTGGTGCCTTTATAACCGAACCAAAAATACCTGAGGCAGATCCGGCGATTACAGCAAAAACCACGATGACCTTTACATACCTTTCGAGAAAACTCTTTTGTTGCATCCTGTCAACGCTTCCTTATTCTTTAAATTTTAATATTAAGATGTCCTTTTGTCGCAATGGTTTCATGCAATAGCAGTCGTTTTATATGACAAATGTATTAACAAACAACTTATTTGCTCTTATCTCTCTTTTCATGAGCCTTCCTAACAGCCTCGCAGAGACCCTCGTTGAAAGGTGGATAAATTATACCCTCCTCGGTGATCACCGCTGTTATAAGTTCTGCATCTGTCACGTCAAATGATGGATTATATGTGTCAGTTCCTTCTGGTGCCATAGGCTTTTCAAACCAGTGCTTGTAAATTTCATCTCCGTGTCGCTCTTCGATAATAATGTCATGTCCTGACGATGCCTTAAGATCAATCGTTGATGTAGGCACAAACATGTAAAACGGCACATCATAATGCTTAGCTAAAACAGCGAGCGCAAGCGTTCCTATCTTGTTAGCTCCATCGCCATTTGCCGCCATCCTGTCACAGCCGACAACAATCGCGTCAACCTTATCAGATTTCATAAGTGAGGCAGCCATATTGTCGCAAATTAAAGTCACATCAACGCCTTCTTCTTGAAGTTCCCAAGAAGTAAGTCTTGCCCCCTGAAGCAGCGGCCTTGTTTCTCCAGCGTAGACGTGGAATTTATAACCAGCTTCTTTGCCGAGATATATTGGAGCTAAACAGGTTCCATATTCGGAAGTGGCAATCGTTCCTGCGTTACAGTGAGTCAAAATGCCCATGCCATCCTTAAGAAGCTCCAGTCCGTATTCTCCCATTGCTTTGCAGGCTTCAACATCTTCTCTGTGTATCGCATAAGTTTCTTCTTCAACGATTTTCACAAGTTCGTCTACACCTGCCGGAGATAATGAACCTTCTTCAGACTCCTCTATCATCTTTCGTGCTGGCTTTTCAATTTTGTTGTATATTCTATCAAGTGCCCAGCGCAAATTCACTGCTGTCGGCCTTGCAGAGCCGATGTAATCCCTGAGTTTTTGGGCTTCATGCAAGAATCCCTCAGGCGTGCAGTTGGTGCTAATTTCCGTGAAGGCATAACTCGTCTCTTCGTCATACCACTTTTTAAGCGCCACAAAATACCCATATGCCGCAGCAACTCCTATTGCAGGTGCTCCACGGACAGCCAGAGTTTTGATTGCATTGTAGATGTCTTCGGGCGTATTTATTTCAATATAAACTTCCTCCCCCGGGAGTTTCCTTTGATCTAGAATAGTCAGCTTCCCATCTTCGTATTTAAATGGTGTAATCTTCATGGTTACTCTGTCTCTCCTT
>ERZ1673752.4978-NODE-4978-length-10474-cov-11.404549_pt1 | contig 10474 bp, 13 predicted proteins | sample MGYA00580195_ERZ1673752 | MGnify/ENA primary metagenome ERZ1673752 (study PRJEB41218, sample SAMN15661744) | gut metagenome | host: Homo sapiens | place: Canada: London | collected 2015-08-20/2019-03-30 | study: EMG produced TPA metagenomics assembly of...
CGCTCTACCGGATTGGATCTCATATCCCCTCTCCGGGGGTTAACTATCCGAACCTGCAGGCCTGCCTAAAGAACAATGAGCAAAACGGTCTGCTTGACCTGGTGAACCTGTTTTCCGGGGGAGCGCTGCTTTCACTATCAGTGTTCGCTATGGGAATCATGCCCTACATTACGGCCTCGATTATCATCCAGTTGATGCGGGTAGTGATTCCTCGCTTCGAGGATCTGCATCGCGAAGGGCAAGCCGGAAAAGCAAAAATGACCCAGTACACCCGGTATCTGACTATCGGACTTGGGGTATTGCAGTCGGTGACCATCATTTATATGGCGCGTTCGGGGCAGCTGCTACAAGGATGTTCCCCCAGTAAACCGATTATTCCTGACCAATCGGCGGTTAATTACCTAATTATGATGGTGACTATGACCGCCGGTACTGGTCTCATCATGTGGCTAGCCGAGCTAATCACCGAAAATGGCATCGGAAACGGTATGTCCCTGCTGATTTTCACCGGTATCGTGGCAAATATGCCCGCGCACCTGCAATCGATTGGTGCCTCCGGGGGAGTCTGGAAAGTGCTGATTATTATCGGTCTAGTTGCCCTGATTACCCTGGCTATCGTGTTTGTAGAGCAAGCCCAGCGTCGCATCCCGGTACAGTACGCCAAACGGATGGTAGGCAGACGAATGTATGGTGGCTCTACCACCTATATCCCCATGAAAATCAATATGTCTGGGGTTATCCCGGTGATTTTCGCGGCCTCGCTATTGGCTATGCCGCAAATGATTTCCCGTTTCGGTAAACCTACTGCCGGCTGGGTCAGATGGATTAACGACAACTTCCAGCACGACTCCTTGATTTATCTAATCTGCTACGCACTACTAGTGCTGGGATTCGCTTTCTTCTACACTCAAATCACTTTCAACCCCGAGGAAATCGCCGACAATATGAAGAAGTATGGCGGGTTCATTCCGGGAATTAGGGCAGGGGCTCCCACCGCGGACTATCTACACTATGTGATTAGCCGAATTACTACAGCTGGCGCCATCTATCTAGTGGTAGTGGCGATGGTGCCGATTGTGGCGCTGATTCCGCTGAAAGTCACCCAGATGCCATTCGGGGGAACTACCCTGTTAATTATGGTGGGCGTGGGTCTGCAAACTGTACAGCAAATTGACGCTCAGCTTCAGCAACACCACTACGAGGGATTCCTTAAATGAAAAAACGCCTGTTGATTCTGGGTGCACCTGGTGCCGGAAAGGGCACTCAGGCGCGCAAGATCTGCGAACTGCTAGATATTCCTACTTTTTCTACTGGAGCGATGCTACGCAGCCAGATGAAGGCGGGAACCGAGCTGGGGAAAAAAGCTAAGGAGCTGATTGACCGGGGGGAGTTAGTACCAGATTCGGTGATTAGCTCCCTGGTAGAGGCAGAGCTGCAGTCATCGCGCTACCGCGAAGGTTTCCTGGCAGACGGCTATCCCCGCAACCTGGAACAGGCACATTTCCTGGATCAAGTACTCAAAAATATGGGTACTCACTTAGATGCGGTCATCAACCTAGATGTTGAATTAGAGGACGTAGTAGGGCGTCTACTTAAACGCGCCGAAATCGAAAATCGCTCTGACGATACAGAACCGGTGATTCGCCGCCGTCTCCAGGTTTATAAGGAGCAAACCGAGCCCCTAGTGCGTTACTACCGCGAGGCTGGCCTGCTAATAAATATCGATGGTAACGGCTCCATTGACCAGGTTTGGGACAGTATTGCCGCTCAACTGCGGTAATACATCAACCGAAGCGGGAAGAAGATAAATACAAATGCTATTTGGGCGTGGCATCGAAATAAAGAATCGGCAACAGCTTGGTTATATGCGGGAGGCGGCGCTAATCGTCAATCAAATCCATGAGGCCGTCTGGGAAAATGCTCGGGCGGGGGTAACCCCTCGCCAAATCGACGAAATCTCAGCACAGGTAATTGCGGATGGGGGCGCGCACTCTAACTTCTTGGGATATTTTGATTACCCGGCAACTATCTGTATCTCGGTTAATGACACCGTGGTACACGGTATCCCCGGTGATGTTCCCTTTCAGGTTGGTGACCTAGTAAGTTTCGATTGTGGCTGTTACCTAGAGCGAGATGGTAAACAGTGGCACGGGGATTCCGCCTTTTCTGTGATTATCGGGGAAGAACCCGCCCCGCAGCCGAATCCTACTATCGCCGCCCACTCCTATCCCATATCCTCGGAAAAAGAACAGCTGCTAGAAATTACTCGCTACAGTACCTGGGCAGGAGTGGCGGCGATAGCTCGTCCGCGCGCTCGGGTTAACGATATTGGTGCCGCGATCGAGGACGCAGTGGACTCTTTTGGCGAACGCTTCGGATGGACGGCGGGGATCGTAGAAGAGTTTACTGGGCATGGAATCGGGACTGCTATGCATCAGCCGCCCGATGTGTTTAACTTCCGCGCCGTAGGCAGATCGGCTGCGATAAAACCGGGAATGGTGCTATGCGTGGAGCCGATACTTACTCGCGGCTCCAATAAGGTTGCCACTATGGCAGACGAATGGACCGTGAAAACCGTAGATCACGCCCTGGCTTGCCATTGGGAGGCGCAGGTCGCGGTGTTAGAAGACGGGATTTGCGTCCTCAACCAACCTGATTTTGGTAAAGCCGCACTGGCTCCTTTCGGAATAAAGCCGGTGTCATTGTAAAAAGTCACCGAAGCTACTGGCGCAACCCCGCCCTTAACGTTTCCTATCCCTCTTGGATTGTAGCTTTTTATCCGCGTTTCCACCCTCCCAGCTGGTACAGTCAGTTTTAAGAAGGAGGCGAGCAGATGCGTATTTCCTTTAGGAAACTAACCCGGATGTTTTCGCAGATAGGCGGCGGCCAGCTGGATCAATCGATCTCCCATCCCAATCGCCGCCGGCTACAGGAAAAATCTGTTCGTCCTCTCGGGCGGGCGCGTTATCTAACCAAGCGCGATAAGGTTCCTTCTTTTGTTTATGACCCAAAAACTGGCAATGGAGCGGCCGATCCGGGGGAAGTGATTTGGTGCTGGGTTCCCTATGAAGAAGAAGACGGGCGCGGCAAGGATCGTCCGGTGCTGGTTATGGCCGCAACCCCTGACGCAGTTATCGGAGCGCAGCTGACCAGTAAAGATCACGATAAAGATGCCGCCCAGGAGGCACATTGGGGACGCTACTGGATGGATATCGGTGCTGGCGACTGGGACTCTAAGGGGCGCGAATCTGAAGCACGCCTGGATCGGTTGTTGCTAATTCCGCGGCGGGAAGTACGCCGGGAGGGTGCTCGTCTAGATCGCGAACTGTTTAACCAGGTAGCAGCAGCTATTCGTAAACGGCAAAAATTAAAGTGAGCGAAAAAAGCTATCCCGCTATGGTTGGGGTGGGAAATCTACTTCTCGAAGACGTAATTTGCAGCCTACGACACGCCTAGAGCGCAAAAAGTGAGTTATGCGTGACCGATTTAACCCTCTATCAGCTTTAGGTTTGTCCCGATACTAACGTAAAGTTGAGTATTGGGTTTGTGACTAGAGGGGTATATTATACCCACTGGTCATCCTATGTGGACAAGGTTAGTGAAGGATAGATGGCGAAAAAAGAAGGCGTTGTAGAGGTCGAAGGTACCGTAGCAGAGGCACTCCCGAATGCATATTTTCGGGTAGAACTCGAGAACGGTCATAAGGTGCTAGCGCACATTTCGGGCAAAATGCGCCAGCACTATATCCGAATCTTGCCCGAGGATCGCGTGGTCGTAGAGCTCAGCCCCTACGATTTAACGCGAGGTCGAATCGTTTACCGATACAAGTAAAAAGTATTGGCGACAGGGTAATCCGGTCGCAACTAGAGGAAAATTATGAAGGTTAAACCCAGCGTTAAGAAGATCTGTGAGAAATGCAAGGTGATTCGTCGCCACGGCGTTGTCATGGTGATTTGCGACAACCCCCGACACAAACAGCGTCAGGGCTAGTCAATAAATAGAATAGCGCGCTACCGGCATCTTTGATTTTCAAAGGTGACCCCAGGTCCGGAGGCCTGGGCCGCAGCAGCGGAAGGTAGCGCGACGGCCTCCGGAAAAATGTGGAGAGAAAATTAATGGCAGCACGTATTGCCGGTGTTGATCTTCCGCGCGAGAAGCGTTTGGAAGTGGCACTTACTTACATTTACGGCGTAGGGCGCACGCGCGCTCAAAAAACGCTGAAAGAAACCGGAGTTTCTCCGGATGTGCGCGTAAAGGATATTTCGGAAGAAGATCTGATTAAAGTACGCGACTTTATCGAATCCAACTACAAAGTTGAAGGCGACCTTCGTCGTGAGGTCCAGGCCGATATTCGCCGCAAGATTGAAATTGGTTCCTACCAGGGACTGCGTCACCGCTTCCATTTGCCGGTGCACGGTCAGCGGACCAAGACCAACGCGCGTACCCGCAAGGGTCCCAAGCGCACCGTTGCCGGTAAGAAGAAGGCTGTATAAGTAAGCGCAGGCACCACCTGCTGGATTTGAGGAAAAGAAGGAAGATATGGCTGCTAGTTCTATAAAGAGCCGTAAGCCGCGTCGGGCTGCGCGTAAGAACGTTGTTCAGGGAAAAGCGTTCATTAAGTCCACATTCAATAACACTATCGTTTCAATTACTGATCCCTCCGGAGCTGTTATTTCTTGGTCGTCCGCCGGCCAGATGGGGTTCAAAGGATCGCGTAAATCTACGCCGTTCGCTGCGCAGATGGCCGCTGAAGCTGCTGCTAGGCGCGCCCAGGAGCACGGCATGAAAAAAGTTGACGTGTTCGTTAAAGGACCGGGTTCAGGTCGGGAAACCGCGATTCGTTCCCTACAGGCTACCGGGCTCGAGGTAGGTACCATTCAGGACGTTACCCCGCATGCCCACAATGGTTGCCGTCCTCCCAAGCGTCGCCGCGTCTAACGCGTCCTAACTAAAGCAGAAAAAAGAAGATAGTAAAACACTTCTGTGGGTCTCCAGGCCGTCATTTGGGAGATTTCGCAGTCTTGTCTAAGAAACTGACCTCAGGTCAGAACGTTCGTTCCAGTCATATGGCGGGCTGGGCGGCAGAAAGGACAACACGTTGCTTATTTCACAGCGACCCGTGCTATCGGAAGAAGTGGTTAGCGATCAGCGCTCCCGCTTCACCCTTGAACCCCTAGAGCCCGGATTCGGGCACACCCTAGGAAACAGCTTGCGGCGTACCCTACTTTCCTCCATTCCCGGAGCCGCAGTTACCTCTATCCGGATCGAGGGGGTGCCGCATGAGTTCCGCACCATCCCGGGAGTAATGGAGGACGTCTCCGAGATCATTCTAAATATTAAGCAGATTGTGCTTTCTTCCGAGAATGACGAACCGGTGGTGATGTATCTGCGGAAAGCAGGTGCTGGGCAGGTCACCGCAGGGGATATCACCCCTCCAGCGGGAGTAGAGATTCACAACCCGGATCTCTATCTGGCCACCCTAAACGAGTCTGGCAAGCTAGAAATTGAGTTAACCGTAGAGCGTGGTCGTGGCTACGTTTCTGCCGATCAGAACAAGTCGGATGGACACGAGATTTCTCGGATTCCTATCGACTCTATCTACTCTCCAGTGGTTAAAGTCCGCTACAAGGTAGAGGCTACTCGTGTGGAACAGCGTACCGACTTTGATCGCTTGATTGTGGATGTGGAATGTAAACCGGGACTAGCTCCCCGGGATGCCCTAGCTTCTGCAGGTAAAACCCTGGTAGAGCTGTTCGGGCTGTGCCAGGAATTGAATATCGAGGCCGAGGGCATCGAGATTGGCGCTCCGCAAACCGATCAGGCGCTCGCCCAAGATTTGGCGCTCTCTATTGATGACCTGGGGTTGCAGTCGCGTTCCTATAACGCTTTGACCCGCGAAGGGATCAATACGGTGGGGCAACTGGTTGCCCGCTCCGAGGCCGATCTTATGGATATCCGGAATTTCGGTGCTAAGTCAATCGAAGAAATCAAGGCGAAACTCGCCGAAATGGGGATGGCACTCAAAGATTCTCCGCTGCCCACTCCGGTCAGCCTAGATGATCTGGCTGCCCCCAGTTCGCTACAGTTCTCTGACGACTAAGTCGGGTTTTCTCGGCGCTTAAACAATAAAGTTTTTTAGAAAGTAAAGGAAGAAAAATGCCTAAGCCATCTAAAGGTCCCCGGTTAGGAGCCGGCCCGGCACATGAGCGCAAAATTCTGGCGAATCTGGCGAAGTCGCTAATCGAGCATCGTTCAATTCGCACCACCGAAGCTAAAGCTCGCCGCCTGCAGCCCTATATTGAAAAGCTGATTACCAAAGCGAAGAAGGGCGATATTCATAATCGTCGTATGGTTGCCCGCAAACTGAGTACCCAGGTTGATAAATATACCCGCGGTTTCGATGCGGTATACACCCTGTTCGACGAGGTAGTTCCGGATCTGGATCCCAACCGTCAAGGTGGGTACACCCGGATTGTGAAACTGCCGGCTCGTCGTGGGGATAACGCTCCTATGGCCGAGATTTCTTTGGTTACCGAAAAGGTAGAGGCAAAAGCCAAGGTAAAACCCGCCAAAGAAGAAGCAGCTCAGCCCGAGCAAGCTGAGGAAGCGAAGGAAGTCGAAACCACCGAGGAAACCGCGGAAGATGCGGCGCAGACTCAGGAAGACGGCGAAGAAAACTCTGAAGCAGAAGAAGCAGAAGAGACTGAGGAAGCTGCAGATTCTGAAGAAAAGTAACCCGATAAATACCGGCGTATAACTTAGCCGGTATTTAACAGCTACTTTGTGCGGGCAGTTGGCAGATTGAGCCAGCTGCCCGCACTGTTTTTATCGCCAGTTTAAGAAAAGCATTATCGGAATCAGCAAGCACAAATCTCCAGGTAAACTAGAAATATGGGAAAACAGCTGAAAAATTCCCTCACTTTGTCGGTTGATTGTGGGGGTGGGGGAATCAAAGCCTCGGTACTGGATCAACGCGGTACCATGGTGGCTCCCTCTCTGCGAGTGCCTACTCCGTACCCCTTGCCTCCAGAAAAGTTAATCGAAACTGTGGAAGGTTTCCGTTCTGAATTCCAAGCGGACGCCAACCGGATCACGGTGGGAATGCCCGGAATGATTCGTCACGGGGTAGTAATCTCTACTCCCCACTACGTGTGCAAATCTGGCCCGCGTACCCGGGTACTACCGGAAATGGTTGCGGCATGGGAAAATTTCGATCTCGCCCGCGCCTTGCAAGAACAGACTTCCTTACCATCCCTGGTTTTAAATGATGCCGAAGTGGCTGGTGCCGGGGTGATCTCTGGTACCGGTATGGAAATGATAATTACCTTGGGTACCGGATTGGGGAACTCTATCTGGGACGGGGGTCGCCTGGCTCCCCATATAGAATTTTCGCATACGGTTGCCCGCTGGGGGCTGCTATTCGATGACTATGTAGGCGAGCCGGAGCGGGTAAGAATGGGGGATACTCACTGGTCGCGCCGTGTTCGCCGGGTGGTAGGGGTTTTACGGGAAGCAATTATGTGGGATCGGCTCTACCTGGGAGGAGGAAATTCGGCTCATATAACAGAATCAGTGCGTAAAACCCTGGGAGAAGAAGTAATCATCGTACCCAACGATGCCGGTATACGGGGCGGGGTGCGCGCCTGGGATTTGGTGACCTAATGAGCGCTATGATCCGTTTACGCCTAGACCTTGCCTATCGTGGGCAGCCTTTCCATGGCTGGGCGCGCCAACCGGGTTTGTTGACGGTTCAAGGGCGCCTAGAGGAAGCCCTATCCCTGATTACCCGCCAGCCGGTACACCTAACAGTCGCGGGTCGCACCGATGCCGGCGTGCATGCGCGTGGGCAGGTAGCCCACGTAGACGTGCCCGCAGAGTTTTGGTATTCCCTGTCGCGAGGACGCAACGAGGACGACCAAGTACGCGGGGAACGGCTGCGTGCCCGCCTAGAAGGATTAGCCGGACGCGGTTTAAACGGTGCTTTGGCAGTCAAACAGATCAGCGTAGTTGCCGGGGATTTTGATGCCCGTTTTTCCGCGCTTTCCCGCAGCTATCGTTACCTCATTTGCGACAGTCCCCGGGCGGTAGATCCTTGTCGCTTAGATATCGCGCGCGGGTCCTCGCCCTTAGATGCAGAAAAAATGCAGGTGGCAGCGCAGGCTTTGTGTGGCGAGCACGATTTCCTTCCCTTCGCTAAACCTCGCGAGGGCGCGACCACCGTGCGCACCCTCCGTTCTTTTACTGTTTCCCGACCCCAACCGGGAATCGTGCAGGCTATAATCTGTGCGGATGCGTTTTGTCACTCCCAAGTGAGGTTCATGATGGGAGCCTTAATCGAGATTGGACGGGGGAAGCGCGATACTACCTGGATAGGGGAACTCTTAGCCGCCGGGGTACGCGACCAACGAGTACCCCTCGCCGATGGAAGGGGGCTAACCCTTTGGGAGGTTTCTTATCCACCTGCCAGTCAGTATGCTGCACAGGCCAAAAAGGCGAAAGTAGTGCGCACCCTCTCCCCGGGGGGATTATCCTAGTAAATATCAGAAATAATCCCCGTATTTACGTTCTTCCAACATGATGGAAAGGTACGAGTGATGACGCAAATTCCTGGTGACGGCGAAAATTCCCCGCTACCTGCGCAAAACAGCCCTGCCGCTGGTACTCCTGCGGGGATGTCGCCGAACGGATATCCGCAAGGTAACCCAAAAACTTATGGGGGTGAGGTTGCACCCCAGTATCCAGCGGGATATCCGCAGCCACCAGCCTATCCGCAGCCCCCTTGGCCGGTTCAAGCAGCTAATCCGGTAGATGCCCCTACGGGAAGTTTCCCACCCCAGGTTTACCCGTATACGCCAGCACCGGTACCACCGGGGTTTACACCCCCGCCGCCACAGAATAATAAACCTCTTATTTGGAAGGTTGCCCTGATTACCCTGGCGGTTGTAGCCGTCGTGGCTGTGGGGGTGTTTGTGGGGTTGAAATTATCGAATACAGACTCCAGTTCCGCCCTCAAATCAAAAACCGCAAGCAGTGTCGTACCCAAATCGCCTAAAGCAAAGCCAACTACCTCGGTACCTGCCGATTACATCAAGCAAATTGATTTTGCCAATGCCTATTTGCCTAACTTTAGTGAATACAGTGCAGAAAAATGCGGCGAAACTGCAGAGAATGATACGGAACTCCCCTTCATGAAAATGCCGGATAGTTCTGATCCTTGCTGGATCAAGATGGATGGCGGAGTCTCCGAGGATAAATTCCCTGAGAGTATTGACCAGGGATATCGCCACATAAGTGCCGGTGATCCCGTTAGTGAATTGGGCGAAAACTCCTCTTATGCGGACGGCTGGGAAGAATATACCCACCCTAGCGGTACTCCTTATTATCTAGCTGATATGAATGGTGATGGGTACTTAGACGCCATGACTGTGGGTGGGAATATCGCGGAGGGAACCTTTGCCAATATCTGTATTTTAGATCCTGCAGATCCTGACCATCCCTATTGTCTGGCACGTTGGATTACCTTGGGGGGATCACAACGCTTTGACTTTCGTGGTAGTAACGAGATGGCTCGGGCATCAAATGACGGTGATGTCGAAAGTACTTTTACTGTCACCATGCGGGATGGGAAACCGTATCTTACGGAACATGCCTTGGATTAGTAAGAACCTAGCTTTGGGTTAGGGCGTAACGTTTACGTCGGTATTAGGGGAGGGGTTTCACCTCGGTACTTGGTCGTTTGAAGTATACGGTGTGCTAAACACAACAGGGAAAATTTTTGCCCCAATATCAACACACCGGATATAGTCGAAGAGTTGTGTGTCCTGGAACAATCCAGGTGCAGGTTTGTTACCTGCAGCTTTGGCAAAAACAGGACGCTAGACGGAAAGAAATGCAAAGTCGGGTGGAAAACTACGGCGGCGTCCGCAACATTTTGGCACTTATTGCCACCCTGTTGCCGCGCTCTCGCAGCTTCTACCCCCAAGGAAGAAACGAAGGCTTAAGCCCGTGCGAACTTATAATCCGAAAGCCGGTGACACCCAGGACAAGAAATGGTATGTCATCGACGCTGAAGACGTCGTTCTCGGACGACTGGCGGCCGTCGCCGCCAAGCTGCTGCGTGGCAAGCATAAGCCGACCTACACTCCCAACGAGGATATGGGCGATCACGTCATTATCGTGAACGCCGCCAAGGTCGGACTTACCGGCAATAAACGTGAGCAGAAACGCGCCTACCGTCACTCCGGTTACCCCGGGGGCTTAAAATCTCTAACCTACGGTGACTTGTTAGCTAAGAAACCAGAGGTAGCAGTACAAAAAGCGGTGCGCGGCATGGTTCCCCACACTCGGTTGGGGCGTGCCCAAATGAAGAAGCTGCATGTTTTCGCTGGTCCCGAACATGACCACGCGGCACAGCAGCCGGAACCTTACGAAATTAAGAAAATCGCCCAGTAGCCCTGAGCCAAGACCCTGAGGA